>JAESGJ010000354.1_pt1 | contig 34890 bp, 40 predicted proteins | sample 9266241 | NCBI WGS metagenome assembly JAESGJ01 (sample SAMN14514841, study PRJNA621669) | algae metagenome | isolation source: Brasilonema octagenarum HA4186-MV1 and co-occurring heterotrophs from wet... | place: USA: Manoa Valley, Hawaii | collected 2009-07-20
GCGAAACCCGGCTCAGTCGAACGGCGCGAGCACGTCGATGACGTCGACAAGGGTGGCGCGGGCCGTGGCGCGCGGGCCGTCACCCACCCCGACGAGGGAGGCGACGACGGCGCCGTCGACGGCACACACCAGCGCCGTCATCAGTTCGGCGCGCACCGAACGCCCCGAGCGTTCGACGACCTCGACGACGGCCTGCGTGCGCTGTTTCATGATGCGGCGCTGGACGTCCCGCAGCCCTGGCTGTCGCGCGCAGGCGATGTAGCGCTCGTAGCGGGAGATCAGTTGTTCCGAGACGCGGGTTCCCGGGCCGTCGCCGACGAGCAGATCGACGAGGACGTCGGCCGTCGACTCGGCGCCGCGCTTGCGACGGGGCAGGACCGCCACCCGCGAGTCGAGCATCTCCGCCTCGCGGATGCCGACGTATTCGACGGCCCTCTCCACGAGGTCGTCGAGCGACGAGAAGTAGTACGTCGTCGACGCCAGCGGAAGCCCCGCACGGCGGGCGACGGCGCGGTGCCGGACGGCGTCGAAGCCCCCTTCACACAGCAGGTCGGCGGCCGCGCTGACCAGCGCGTACCGTCGCCTTTCACCCTTCGGGGTGACCGCTGCCGTCACGCCTTGCATGCTGCCAGCAACGGCCACGCGACATGAGGCTTTCGGCCAACTACAACGCTCTCCACAGGATTGGTCCCACGGGTGGCCGATGGCATGATGGCCCGCATGTCTGACGTGAGCCGGCGCTCGATTCTGCGACTCGGCGTCGGTGTGGCCGCAGGCGCCGCAGGCGCGTACGCATTCGGCGCGACGCCGAGCGTGCCGAAGGTGACCGCGCCCCCGGTCGAGATGACCGGCGCGGGCGCACCGTTGGCGCCGCCCCCGCCGCTGGAACCTGCACCGGCAGTCCCCGCTCCGACGTACGTCACGGGGTCGTTCGTGTCCGCGGCCCGCGGCGGGGTCACCACCAACTGGGCCATTGCCAGGCCGCCCGGCCAGACCGCCCCACTACGCCCCGTGATCGCGCTGCACGGCAAGGGCCAGGACGCCGCGGGCGTGATGGCGGGCGGTGTCGAGGGCGGCCTCGCGCAGGCCGTCGCCGCAGGCATCCCGCCCTTCGCGGTCGTGGCCGTCGACGGCGGCGGCGGCTATTGGCATTCGCGGACTTCCGGTGAGGACTCCGGCGCGATGGTGCTCAACGAGCTGATTCCGATGCTCGGTCAGCAGGGTCTGGACATCTCGCGGGTCGGCTTCCTCGGCTGGTCGATGGGCGGTTACGGTGCGCTTCTGCTCGGGTCGCGGCTGGGCCCGGCCCGCACTGCGGCGATCTGTGCCGTCAGCCCCGCCCTCTGGACGTCCTCCGGTGCGACGGCGCCCGGCGCGTTCGACGGCGCGGACGACTACGCGGCCAACAGTGTCTGGGGTCTACCGAATCTGGCGTCGATCCCGATCCGGATCGACTGCGGTGACAGCGATCCGTTCTACTCGGCCACCAAGCAGTACATCGCCCAACTGCCCAACCCGCCTGCCGGTGGGTTCTCCCCCGGCGGTCACGACGGCACGTTCTGGAGCTCCCAGCTTCCAGCCGAAATCGCTTGGATGGCACCGCTTCTCGTTGCCTAGTCGGGCAGCGTGATCCGGCCTTGGGCCGCCGCGAGACCGATGTCGGTGCGAAAGTGGCCGCCCGGCAACCGGACCGAGCCCATCGTCGAATAGGCGGACTCCCGTGCCGCGGTGAGGTCCGCTCCGGTGCCGACGACCGAGAGCACCCGGCCACCCGATGACACCACTGCGCCGTCGTCGCGCCTGGCGGTGCCTGCGTGCAGCACGCCCGCGGCATCCGAACCGACGATGACGTCGCCGACGCGGGGCCGTCCCGGGTAGTTCTCCGCAGCCAGCACGACGGCGACGGCGGCCCCGTCGGCCCACTGCAGCGCCGGATGGTCGGCCAGTCCTCCGGTCGCAGCGGCGTGGAGAAGGCTCCCGAACGGGCTCTCCAGCAGTGCCAGCACCGCCTGGGTCTCCGGATCGCCGAAGCGGCAGTTGAATTCGACCACCGCGGGCCCGCGCGACGTGATGGCGAGCCCGGCGTACAGCAGACCGGAGAACGGACAACCGCGTCTGACCAGTTCGGCGGCAACGGGTTTCATGACGTCGTCGACGATCGAGGCCGTGACGCCATCCGGCAGCCAGGCGAGCGGCGTGTAGGCGCCCATACCGCCGGTGTTGGGACCCGAGTCGCCGTCGCCGACGCGCTTGAAGTCCTGCGCGGGCAGCAGTGGCACCACCGTCTCACCGTCCACCACGCAGAACAGCGACACCTCGGGACCGTCGAGGAAGGACTCCAGCAGCACCGGGTGGCCCGAGTCGAGCAGGCTCGCGGCGTGCGCCCTGGCGGCCTCGCGGTCGGTGGTCACCACGACGCCCTTTCCCGCGGCGAGGCCGTCGTCCTTGACCACCCACGCGGGATCGCCCGCGGGCGGACCGAAACGGTCCAGTGCGGCGTCCAGACGTGCTGGGTTGTCGACGATCTCGCTGCGCGCGGTGCGCACGCCCGCCGCCTCCATGACGTCCTTGGCGAACGACTTGGCGCCCTCGATGCGGGCGGCGTCCCTGGACGGCCCGAAACAGGCGATGCCCGCGGCCCGCACCGCGTCGGCGACCCCGAGCACCAGGGGCACCTCGGGGCCGATCACCACCAGGTCGGCGGAGATGCGCCTGGCCAGAGTGACCACCTCGTCGCCGGAGGTGATGTCGACGTCGTACTGGTCGGCAATGGCCGACGTGCCCGCGTTGCCGGGGGCGACGGCCAGGCCGTCGACCTCTGGGTCGCGCCGGAGCGCCAGGAGCAGCGCATGTTCACGGGCACCGGATCCGATCACGAGGACGCGCACGGTGAACAACCCTAATCGCCCGACAGCCGTTGGTCAGCAGCGCGCCACGTCCACGGGCATACACTCAAGCCAACAGTGTATGGTCTTGGGAAAGTGCCATGCGTCACACACGAGGAGGTGTCGCCGTGACGACCTTGAAGAGCGGCTGCCCGGTGCTGCCACCCGGTTATGACTTCACCGACCCCGACGTCCTGCTGCGCGGGATCCCGGTCACGGAGTTCGCCGAGCTGCGCAGGACCGCGCCGGTCTGGTGGAACGAGCAGCGGGAGTCGATCTTCGACGACGGCGGCTACTGGGTGATCAGCCGCCACGAGGACATCAAGGCCATCTCGCGCAACGGTGACCAGTGGTCCACCAACGCCAAGGGCGCCGTGATGCGCCTGCCCGACGGCGTCACCGCCGAGCAACTGGACCTGACCAAGGCGTTGCTGATCAACCACGACGCCCCCGCCCACACCCGGCTGCGCAAGATCGTGTCGCGCCTGTTCACGCCGCGGTCGGTGGCGGCGCTCGAGGAGAAGCTCGCCGTGGCAGCGCGCGACATCGTCGCCGCGGCCGCCGAGAAGGACGGCGGCAACTTCGTCGACGACATCGCGACCCGCCTGCCGCTGCTGGCGATCGCCGACCTCATCGGCGTTCCGGAGTCCGACCGCGAGAGACTGTTCCACTGGACCAACTGCATCATGAACACCGACGACCCGGACTTCGACTCGGATCCGACGGTCGCCAACGCCGAGCTGATGGGCTACGCCTACACCATGGCCGAGGAGCGCAGGCGCTGCCCGGCCGACGACATCGTCACCCGGTTGATCCAGGCCGACATCGACGGAGAGGCGATGGACGACGTCGAATTCGCGTTCTTCGTCATCCTGCTGGCGGTGGCGGGCAACGAGACCACCCGCAACGCCATGACGCACGGCATGAACGCCTTCTTCGACCATCCCGACCAGTGGGAGCTGTTCACGAGGGAACGGCCGGCGACCGCGGTCGACGAGATCGTCCGGTGGGCCACTCCCGTGCACTGCTTCCAGCGCACGGCCCTGACCGACGTGGCCTTCGGTGACGTCACCATCCGGGAGGGCCAGCGCGCCGGGCTCTTCTACAGCTCCGCGAACTACGACGAATCCGTGTTCGACAAGCCCTTCGAATTCGACGTGCTGCGAAATCCGAACCCACACTTGAGCTTCGGCGGAAACGGAGCGCACTTCTGCATCGGCGCGAACCTGGCGAGGATGGAGATCAAGCTGATCTTCAACGAGCTTGCCGACCAGATCCCCGACATCGCCAAAGTCGCCGAGCCGCAACGACTTCGCTCGGGCTGGATCAACGGCGTCAAGGAGTTGCCGGTCTCCTACCGGAGCTGAGCCCGCCTTCGGCGCTAGGATTCCTCCGGTGCGCACCCATGGCTGGTCCGGATCGACGCCGGCCACGGACGACGAGGCCGTGGCGCGGATACTCGACGCCGCCAGCAGGGCGATCGACGAACGGGGCGCCGATCTCAGCATCGCCGACGTCGCCCGCACCCTCGGCGTCACGCGTCAGACCGTCTACCGCTACTTCCCCAGCACCGATGCGCTCCTGGTCGCCGCAGCCGTGCACGCGGCCGGTGACTTTCTCGAGCGCCTGGCCGACCACGTGCGGGGCATCACCGACCCGGTGGAGGCGGTCGCGGAGGGCATCTCCACCGCACTGGAGTGGCTACCCAAGGACAAGCACATCGGCCTGCTGGTGGCGCCGGGTCGCGCCGACGAGCACACCGCATCGGTGACCTCCGACGTCGCGTTGCAATTCGCGAACGCGATGCTGCGGCGCTTCGACGTCGACTGGGCCGGGTTCGGCTTCTCCGACGGCGAGCTCGACGAACTCGCCGAGCACCTGCTGCGGATCATCCAGTCCTTCGTCATCGACCCGGGCAGGCCACCGCGGACCGGCGAGGAACTGCGCGGTTACCTCCGACGATGGGTCGGAGGGGCCATCGTGCCCGCGGGCGTCACACCACGGTCAGCGGCAACGACTTCCGTCCCTCGAACACCCACGACGCCCCGCCGCTGAACTTGGTCACGGCCACCTCGCCGAGTTCCTTGGCGGGAGTGTCGGTTTCGATCACCCGGACGCTCCAGTCCGACTCCGTGCCGCTGACCTCGGCGCGTAGCCGCGGGTCGACGGCCTGCACGATGGCCTGCAGCGGCAGGTCGGCCGCAGGCGAGACCAGCGAAATCCACGCACCGTCCTCGTAGGCGGGCGACCTGCGGACGCGCAGAGAACCGGGCTCGACGTCGACCGACACGTAGGCGGCGGGATTCAGCAGCGGATGCAGTTCGAGCACGCGCATGGCGCCCTCGACACCGCCCGCCAGATCAAGCGCCCGGTGAATGCGTTCCGCGGCAACGCCCGCGATGCCGATCAGTTGCTTCGTGCGGATCGACCGTGCGAGGGCCGTGTCGTCCTTGGCCCTGGCCTCGACGGCGATCGTGAACGACTTGACCAGCAGGTGCATCTGCAGGCACACCTCGTCGGCGATCCTGACCAGCGCCGAGTGCGAGAACGCGCCGAAGTCGACGTCGGACAGCAGCGGGCCCGAATAGTCCGCCAGCCCTTCGTCGTTCGGGTCGATGGGCTCGAGCTCGCAGTGGTTGGCGTGGGTGGCGCCGACGACGTCCATCGCCGGGATGAACGGGACGTCCGGATAGGACTCGTCGATGATCACCGTCCACGCGCAGTGGGGATGACGGTCCGACGGCGTCCTCGGCGGTCGGTGGATGGGCCGCACCTGCGCCTTGGGGTTGGTCGCGAGCGCCGTGGCGTCGAACGTCGGGTCCTCGATGTCGTGGCACATGCCGCGCACGTAGTCCTCGCCCATCGGCTCGACGTCGAGCAGCGCGCCACAGTGGTCGAGGTGGAACTCGCCGTGCCAGCGGTCGTGCACGGTGTAGCGGAAGTCCATGAACTGCGGCGGTGCGCCGATGTCCAGCTGCAGGCCCTTGAACAGGGTGAAGATGTCGACGCCCTCGTACTTCAGCGCCTTCTGCATCCGCCGCGTGTACAGCGGGCTGGACGCCGCCCACTCCTCGATGGCGATCTGCAGCATCTCGTCGCGACCCCACGCGCTGATGCAGTGCGCCATCCCGGATCGGTCGATGAGCTGTCCGATCAGCAGCAGTTCGGGGACCAGCGTCGCCAACTCGTCACGCGAGAGTGCGGCATACCTACTCATCATCGAGGGACTTCCCCGTGTTCATCCGGACCGCGGCGTTGACGTTGGCCTTCCTGTCCTCGCCCTCGCCCTTCTCGGCGGCCTCGCGACGCTTGCCCGCGACCTTGCTGACGGTCCCGTTGAGGCCGGAGCCGAGCGGGAAGCCGACGTACTGCGTCAGGAAGATCGCGACCTCCTTGAGTTCGTCCTCGGTGAACTCCTCGTTGAGCAGCGCCGCGTTGACCTGCACCTCGCCGAGGTCCTGGCGGCCCTGCGCCGTCACCACCGCCAGCGTCAGCAGTCTCTTGTCGCGCATCGACAGACCAGGCCTGGTCCAGATGGACCCGAAGAGGTGGTCGACGGTCAGGTCGAAGTACGGGTCCCCCTCGATGTTCGGCATCTCCCAGCCGTAGACCTCGTTCATCTTCTCGAGGCCCTTCTTGCGCTGCTCGTCCATGTTCGCCTGCCTAGCCCTTCGTCGACGTCTTATGGGGCACACCGAGTCCCGCGGCGAGGTCGCGCAGCGCGATCTCGGCCAACGGCAGGTCGACGCCGGTGGCCTCGCCCAGCGCCAGCGCCAGCCCGAGGTCCTTCTCGGCCAATCCCCGGGTGTGGGTGAACGGCCCGAACAGGAAGTGCTCGGGCGTGAGCGGTTTGGTGTCCTCGCGGGCCATGATGGCCCCCGGGCCGCCGCTCTGCGCGTCGCTGTGGCGCACCACGCGACCCAGCTTCTGCAGGTCGATGCCTGCGGCCTCGGCCAGCTTCTGCGCCTCGCACGCGGCGGCGAACCCGATGTAGGTCAACATGTTCCGAGCCAGCTTCATCCGAGTGCCCGCGCCGGGCTCGCCGGCCCGCACCACCATCGACGCCCACTGCTTGAACACCGGCTTGACCAACTCGTAGGCGTCGTCGTCGGCGCCGACCATCACCGCCAGCTCACCCTTGTCCGCCGCGCCACCACCGCCGCTGACCGGAGCGTCGACGATGCGAATCCCCTTGGCCTGCAATCGCTCCGCCAGCTCGGGTGCGGTCGCCGGATCGATCGTGGAGTGGATGGCGATCACCGTGCCCGGCCTGGCGTGCTCGGCGAGCTCGGCGACGACGTCGCGCACCTGCGCATCGGTCAGCACCGTCACACTGATCACGTCGGCGGCCGCCACGTCGGCCACGCTGTCGGCCAGACTCGCCCCGAGTTCGGCCAACGGCGTCATCGCCTCGGTGCGCACGTCGAACACGATGAGACCGCCCGGCCAGTTCGCCAACCGCTTGGCCATCGGCGCGCCCTGATTGCCGAGGCCGATGTACCCGACCTTCACCTCGTCGGTGCTCATCTGATGATCTGTCCGCCGTCGACGTTGAAGATCTGGCCGGTGATCCACTTGGCCTGATCCGACAGCAGGAACAGACACATGCCGACGAGGTCCTCGGGTTGTCCCATGCGCGACAACGGAATTCCCTTCACGATGTCGGCGACCATCTCCTGCGGGGTCGTGGTCCGGTTGGCCTCGGTGTCGATGGGGCCCGGCGCGATCGCGTTGATGCGGATGTTCTGGCCGCCCAACTCCGTGGCCAACTGCTGGGTCAGCCCGTTGACCCCGACCTTGGCAAGGCCGTAGAAGTTCGAGTACAGCCACGCCGCGGTCGAGGACTGGTTGACGATCGCCCCGCCGCCGCGCTTGGCCATCTTGCGGTAGACCGCGCGGGTGCACAGCAGCGCCCCGTCGAGGTTCACGCTCATGAACTTCTTGTAGTAGTCCCAGTCGACCGCCACCAGGAAGTCCAGCTTCATGCCGCCGAAGATCGCGGCATTGTTGACCAGGTAGTCGATCCCGCCGAACTCCGAAAGCGTCTGCGCCGCCATCTCCTTGGTCGAGTCCACGTCACTGACGTCGACCCGCAGCGCCAGCGCGTTGCCGCCCTCGCCCTTGATGCCGTCGGCCACCTTCTGCGCGCCCTCGACGTTGATGTCGGCCACCACGACCGCAGCGCCCTCACGTGCCAACGCCTCCGCGTACGCCTGGCCGATACCACCACCCGAACCGGTGACGATGGCCACCTTGTCCGTGAACTGATCTCCATACAGACCCATGGGTGCCTCTTCTCCTTACTTCGCCAACGTGGCGATCGCCTTGGTCTCGAGGTACTCCTCGAAACCCGCAAGACCCATCTCCCGGCCGATGCCGGATTGCTTGTAGCCGCCGAACGGCATGTCCGCCGAATACCAGACGCCGCCGTTGACGTTCACCGTGCCGACCCGCAGCCGCGCCGCGATCCCGGCGGCCCGCTCGTCGTCGGCGGAGAACACCGTGCCGGACAACCCATAGGGCGAGTCGTTCGCGATGCGCACCGCATCGTCGTCGCCGTCGTGGGCGATGACCGTCAGCACCGGGCCGAAGATCTCCTCGCGGGCCACCTTGGCACTGTTGTCAAGGCCTGCGATGACCGTCGGCTCGATGAAGAACCCGGTGTCCCGATCGGCGGGTCGCCCACCACCACAGGCGAATCGGCCACCCTCGGCGATCGCCGAGTCCAGGTAGCCCTGAATGCGGTCGCGCTGCCGCTCGGAGATCACCGGCCCGCAGATCGTGCCGGGGTTGGTCGGATCGCCGGGCTTCAGGCCGGCCATCGTGGCGGCGGCAGCTTCCACCGCTTCGTCGTAGCGGTCCCTCGGCACCACCAGACGGGTGGTGATCGCGCAACCCTGGCCGGCGTGCATGGACGCCGTGAACGCCGACATCGAGCACGCCCCTGCGAGATCCGCGTCGTCGAGCACCAGGAACGCCGACTTGCCGCCGAGTTCCAGGAAGACCTTCTTCAGCGTGGCCGCTCCATCGGACATCACGGCGCGACCGGTGTTGGTCGACCCCGTGAACGACACCATGTCGACGCGCGGGTCCTTCGAGAGCAGTGCGCCGACGGCGTGGTCGCTGGAGGTGACGACGTTGACGACGCCCGCAGGGAAGTCGGTGTGTTCGGTGATCAGCTCGCCGAGCACCGCGGCCGCCCACGGCGTATCGGGAGCGGGCTTGAGCACCAACGTGTTTCCCGCTGCGAGTGCGGGCCCGATCTTCGCGAGGTTGATCTGGTGCGGGAAGTTCCACGGCGTGATGGCACCCACGACGCCGATCGCCTCCCTGGCGACCGTGCGGTGGGTCTTCATGCCCATGGGCGAGGCGACGCCGAAGTCGGTGCTCCACTGGAAGTTCTCGGCGGTGTCGGCGCAGAAGCTGAGATCCTCGACGGGACCCTCGAGCTGTGCGGCGGACGTCAGCATCCTCGGCGCGCCCACCTCGGCGATCGTCAGGTCACGCAGCTCCTCCACGTGATCGCGCATGGCCTGCTGGAGCTGGCGGATACACCGCACCCGGAGTTCGACGTCGGTCGACCAGCCCGTCTGGTCGAACGCCGTCCGTGCCGCGGCGATCGCGGCGCCCATGTCGTCGGCGGTGGCATCGGCCGCGACGCCGAGGGTCTCCTCCGTGGCGGGGTTCACCGTGGCGAACGTGCCGCCGCTACCCGACACCAGCTTGCCGTCGATGAGCAGACGACTCTCGCGATCGCCCAGTAGCGCCATTGCTAGACTCCCGATTGTTTCTGGACAGCTGTCCGACTGGATTCAATCGAACGATAGCCGCAGACCCGTCCACGGTGCAAGGGTGCGTTCGCCACGCGTCGCGAAGCCCAATCTTTAGCCCTGCTGTACAGCGTCTTTCAGATCCGCGCTTGCCTAGGCGCGGTGCCGTCCGATAACTTGGACATGTGTCCAGTGATGCAGTGGTCGACGTCACGAGCCCGGACGCGGCCAATCCCGCCGACGCTCCGCGCAACCGGCGCCAGGAGGAAACCTTCCGCAAGGTGCTCGCGGCCGGCGTGGAGATGCTCCGCGAGTCGTCGTACGCCGACCTGACGGTGCGGGCCGTCGCGGCCAAGGCCAAGGTCGCACCCGCCACCGCGTACACCTACTTCTCGTCGAAGAACCACCTCATCGCCGAGGTTTACTTCGACCTCGTCAAGCAGGTCCCCTACTTCACCGACGTCAACGAGCCCATGCAGGCTCGGGTCTCGCAGGCGCTGCGCGCCATGGCGCTGACCGTCGCCGACGAGCCCGAGGTCGCCGCGGCGTGCACGACGGCGCTGCTCACCGGGACCGACCCCACGGTGCGCAAGGTGCGCGACCGCATCGGCGCCGAGATCCACCGTCGCATCCGTTCGGCCGTCGGCCCGGATGCCGATCCCCGCGTGGTGTCGGCCCTCGAGATGACGTTCTTCGGCGCCCTGGTCAACGCGGGAAGCGGCGCCTTCACCTATGAACAGGTGGCCGACCGACTGAGCTACGTCGTCAGTCTCGTGTTGGGAGAGAAATGACGGCCCGCACGCGAGGAGCGAGATGACCACAACCGAGGTCCTCCTGGACCCGTACGACTACGACTTCCACGAGGATCCGTACCCGTACTACCAGCGGTTGCGCGACGAGGCGCCGCTGTACCGCAACGAGGAACAGGGTTTCTGGGCGCTGTCCAGGCATCAGGACGTCCGCGAGGGTTTCCGGAACAGCACGACGCTGTCGAACAAGTTCGGCGTCTCGCTGGACCCCGTGTCCCGCGGACCGCACGCCAGTAAGACGATGTCGTTCCTGGCCATGGACGATCCCGACCATCTGCGGCTGCGGACCCTGGTCTCGAAGGGATTCACCCCCCGGCGCATCCGCGAATTGGAGTCGTCGGTGACCGCGCTCGCCGTCCAGCACCTCGACACGATGCTGGAGAAGGCCGACACCGGAACCGTGGACTACGTCGCCGAGTTCGCGGGCAAGCTGCCGATGGACGTCATCTCCGAACTGATGGGCGTTCCCGTAGAGGACCGTGATCGGATCCGCGCGCTGGCCGACGGCGTGATGCACCGCGACGACGGTGTCAAGGACGTCCCCGCGTCGGCGATCGAGGCATCGATCAACCTCTTCGTCTACTACCAGGCCATGATCGCCGACCGCCGCAAGAAGCCCGCCGAGGACTTGACGTCGGCACTGCTGGAGGCCGAGATCGACGGTGACCGGCTCACCGACGAGGAGGTCCTCGGCTTCCTGTTCCTGATGGTGATCGCAGGCAACGAGACCACCACGAAACTGCTTGCCAATGCCGCCTTCTGGGGTCATCGCAACCCGGACCAGCTGACGCCGGTGTACCAGGACAGCAGCCTGATTCCGCCGTGGGTCGAGGAGACGCTGCGCTACGACACGTCGAGCCAGCTGCTGGCCCGCACCGTGGAGGGCGATCTGACGCTGTACGACACCACGATTCCCGACGGCGACATCCTGCTGCTGCTGCCCGGGTCCGCCCATCGCGACGAGCGCGTGTTCGACGAACCGGACCGCTTCGTCATCGGCCGCGACATCGGCTCCAATCTGCTGAGTTTCGGTAGCGGCGCCCACTTCTGCCTCGGTGCGCACCTGGCCCGGATGGAGGCCAGGGTGGCTCTCGACGAGTTGTTCAAGAGGATTCGCCACTACGAGGTGGACGAAGCCAACGCCGTCCGCGTCCACTCGAGCAGCGTCCGTGGCTTCGCCCATCTGCCCATCACCGTCCAGACCCGCTGAAAGCCAACACATGCCCCGTTTCGCTCCGCTTCCGTACCGCAGGCCCGCCATCGTCGCAGGCGCCTCCGCAGGCATCGGCGAGGCCACCGCCATCGAGCTCGCGTCCCGCGGTTTCCCCGTCGCACTCGGCGCCAGGCGCGTCGAGAAGCTCGACGACATCGTCGGCAAGATCAATGCCGAGGGCGGCGAGGCCGTCGGCTTCCACCTCGACGTCACCGATCCCAATTCCGTGAAGGCGTTCGTCGCCAATTCCGTTGAGGCGCTTGGTGAGATCGAGGTGTTGGTGGCCGGCGCAGGCGACACCTACTTCGGCAAGCTCGCCGACATCAGCACCGACGACTTCAACTCGCAGCTGCAGATCCACCTGGTCGGCGCCAACCGACTGGCCGCGGCGGTGCTACCCGGCATGCTGGAACGCCAGCGCGGAGACCTCATCTTCGTCGGCTCGGACGTCGCGCTGCGGCAACGGCCGCACATGGGCGCCTACGGGGCCGCCAAGGCGGCGCTCGTCGCGATGGTCGCCAACTTCCAGATGGAGTTGGAGGGCACCGGAGTCCGGGCGTCGATCGTGCACCCCGGTCCGACGAAGACGTCGATGGGCTGGAGCCTGCCCGCCGAGCTCATCGGTCCCGCACTCGAGGACTGGGCCAGGTGGGGCCAGGCCCGTCACGATTACTTCCTGCGCGCAAGCGATCTGGCGCGCGCCATCACCTTCGTCGCGGAGACGCCGCGCGGCGGGTTCATCGCGAACATGGAACTCCAGCCGGAAGCCCCGCTGGCCACCACCACGGAACGTCAACAGCTCAAGGTCGACAAGGAGGCACTGAACCCATGACCACTGCGATCGTCCCGAGAGTCTCCGGCGGCGAGGAGGAGTACGGCCACCTCGAGGAGTTCCGCACCGACCCGATCGGCCTGATGAACCGCATCCGCGAGGAATGCGGTGACGTCGGCTGGTTCCAGCTCGTCGACAAGCAGGTCGTCATGCTGTCCGGGTCGGAGGCCAACGAGTTCTTCTTCCGCTCCACCGACGCCGAGCTCAACCAGGCCGAGGCCTACCCCTTCATGACGCCCATCTTCGGGGAGGGCGTCGTCTTCGACGCCGACCCGGAACGCCGGGCCGAGATGCTGCACAACACCGCGCTGCGCGGTGAGCAGATGAAGGGTCACGCCGCCACGATCGAGAACGAGGTCAAGAAGATCATCGCCGGCTGGGGCGACGAGGGCGAGATCGAGCTGCTCGACTTCTTCTCCGAGCTGACGATCTACACGTCCACGGCGTGCCTCATCGGGCTGAAGTTCCGCGAGCAGCTGGACCGCCGGTTCGCCGAGTACTACCACGACCTCGAGCGCGGCACGGATCCACTGTGCTACGTCGACCCGTATCTCGACATCGAGAGCTTCCGCATCCGCGACGAGTCGCGCGTCAAACTCGTTGCGCTGGTTCAGGAGATCATGGACGGCCGGATCGCCAACCCGCCGGCGGGCAAGGAGGATCGCGACCTGCTCGACGTGCTGGTGTCGATCAAGGACGAGGAGGGCAAGCCGCGCTTCTCGGCCAACGAGGTCACCGGCATGTTCATCTCGCTGATGTTCGCCGGCCACCACACCAGCTCGGGCACCTCGGCGTGGACGCTCATCGAGCTGATCCGCCATCCCGACACCTACGCCGACGTGCGGACCGAGCTCGACGAGCTCTACGCCGACGGCCAGGAGGTGAGTTTCCATGCGCTGCGCCAGATCCCGAAACTGGACAACGTCGTCAAGGAGACCCTGCGGCTGCACCCGCCGCTGATCATCCTGATGCGCGTCGCTCAAGGCGAGTTCGAGGTGCAGGGCTTCCCGATCCACGCGGGTGACTTCGTCGCGGCCTCACCGGCGATCTCCAACCGCATCGCGGAGGACTTCCCGGACCCCGACGCCTTCAACCCCGATCGCTACCTGAAGCCGCGCCAGGAGGACCTGGCCAACCGCTGGACCTGGATTCCCTTCGGCGCGGGCAAGCACCGCTGCGTCGGAGCCGCGTTCGCCCAGATGCAGATCAAGGCGATCTTCTCGGTGTTGTTGCGCGAGTACGAGTTCGAGATGGCCCAGCCCGCCGACAGCTACCACAACGACCACTCGAAGATGGTCGTGCAGCTGGCTCAGCCTGCGAAGGTGCGCTACCGCAGGCGAGTAAAGGCCTGAACCCATGGGCTGCTATCGCGTGCTGCTCGACGACGATCTGTGCCAGGGCCACGCCATGTGCGAACTGGAGGCCCCTGACGTCTTCTCCGTGCCCAAGCGCGGCGTCGTGGAGATCCTCGACGCGGAGCCACCCGACGACATCCGCGAGGACGTCGAGCGGGCGATCGAAATGTGTCCCACCCAAGCTATTTCACTCAGAGAAAAGGACTGACAATGGCGTCACGTGAGCAACTGGAGGACTGGACGCAGCGCTGGCTGCAGGCCAACAAGGACGGCGAGGTCGCGGGCGACTGGAAGCTGCTGGCCGAGTTCTACACCGACGACGCCACCTACGGCTGGAACATCGGTCCCAAAGAGGACGTGATGTGCATCGGCAAAGACGAGATCCGCGACGTCGCGCTGGGCCTGGAGATGGAAGGCCTGGAGAACTGGAACTACGAGTACCAGAAGGTGCTCATCGACGAGAAGCAGAACGAGATCGTCGGCTTCTGGAAGCAGGTCGCCAACAAGGAAGACGGCACCCGCGACGAGATCTACGGCATCGGTGGCAGCTGGTTCCGGCTGAACGACCAGCTGTTGATCGAGTGGCAACGCGACTTCTTCGACTTCGGCCATGTGCAGAAGGCGTTCGTGAAGCTGATCGAATCCGGCGACCTCACGCCGACCATGCAGAAGCGCATCGAGCGCAGCATCGCTGGCGAGAAGCTTCCCGGCTACTACCCCCTCGGCGAAGCTCCGGTCCCCATTTGGTGAGCGTCCCACCAAGCAGTTGCTTGGGGTGGCTGTGACGCACTTAACTAGAGGTTCTAGTCTGTGATCACTACGTCGAGTCGAGAGAGGTTCAGATGAAGACCAAGGGCGCTCTGATCTGGGAATTCAACCAGCCGTGGTCGATCGAGGAGATCGAAATCGGCGATCCCGTCAAGGACGAGGTCAAGATCCAGATGGAAGCGTCGGGCATGTGCCACTCCGACCACCATCTTGTAACAGGTGACATTCCGATGGCGGGCTTCCCGGTGCTCGGCGGCCACGAGGGCGCGGGCATCGTCACCGAGGTCGGCCCAGGTGTCGAGAACGTCGCCGTCGGCGACCACGTGGTGCTGTCGTTCATCCCGTCGTGCGGCGAGTGTCCGTCGTGCCAGGCCGGCCTGCGCAACCTCTGCGATCTCGGCGCCGGCTTGCTCGGCGGCCAGGCGGTCTCCGACGGCACCCACCGCATCACGGCCAAGGGACAGCCCGTCTTCCCGATGACGCTGCTCGGCACGTTCAGCCCGTACATGGTGGTCCACAAGAGCTCCGTGGTGAAGATCGATCCGTCCATCCCGTTCGAGGTCGCCTGCCTCGTCGGCTGCGGCGTGACGACGGGCTACGGCTCGGCGGTCAAGGCGGGCGACATCCGCCCGGGCGACGACGTGCTGGTGGTCGGCGTCGGCGGGGTCGGTATGTCGGCGGTCCAGGGCGCGGTCAACGCCGGCGCCAGGAACCTGTTCGTCATCGAGCCGGTCGAGTGGAAGCGCGACGCCGCGCTGAAGTTCGGTGCCACGCACGCCTACCCGGACACCGACGCCGCCTTCGCGGGTATCGCCGAGGCCACCCACGGCCTGATGGCCAAGCAGGTCGTGGTGACCGTCGGCGAGCTCAAGGGCAAGGACGTCGACACCTACGTCAACCTCACCGCCAAGGGCGGCACCACGGTGCTGACCGCCATCGGCAGCCTGCTGGACACCAACGTCTCGCTCAACCTCGCGATGCTGACGCTGATGCAGAAGCGGTTGCAGGGCACCATCTTCGGTGGTGGCAACCCCCACTTCGACATCCCGCAGCTGCTGTCGATGTACAAGGCGGGCAAGCTCAACCTCGACGACATGATCACCCGCCAGTACCAGCTGGAGCAGATCAACGACGGCTACAAGGACATGCTGGAGGGTCGCAACATCCGCGGCGTCATCCGCTACACCGACGCCGACAGGTAGGCCGACGTGACGCTGCGGACGCGAGGAGCAAGATGACGCTGCGCACGCGAGGAGCAAGATGACAGTGGTCGAGCAGTCCCCGGTCCTCGCGGCATCGGAGGCGTCTTGGCGCTGCGTCCAGGCCGGTGACCGCGAGGGCTGGTTGGCCCTGATGACCGACGACGTCGTCATCGAGGATCCGATCGGCGAGGCCGTCACCAACCCCGACGGCACCGGCATCCGCGGCAGGGAAGCGGTCGCCGCGTTCTTCGACGCGAACATCGGGCCCAACCAGCTGACGGTCACCCGCGAGGAGACGTTCCCGTCGAGCTCGCCGACGGAGATCGCGTACATCCTGGTGCTGCGCACCACGTTTCCGAACGGCTTCACCGCGACGGTGCGCGGCGTGTTCACGTACAAGGTGAACGACGAGGGTCTGATCACCAATCTGCGGGGCTACTGGAACATGGACGCGATGCAGTTCGGCCAGCAGGAGAGCTGATCAAGGGCGCGGTCGTCGTCGGCGGGTCGAGGGGTATCGGGCTCGCCGTCGCGGAACTGCTTGCCGCCCAAGGGTTCGGCGTCGTGGTCAACGGTCGCGACACCGACGCGGTCGACGCCGCGGCGGAACGGATCGGCGGTGTGGCCTTTCCAGGCTCACCAGCAGACCCGGCGACCGCAGACGCTCTGATCGACTGCTGCATCGGCGAATTCGGCGGCATCGACGCGCTGATCAACTGTGCGGGCACGGCCGAGCCTGCAGGCTCGTCGATCCTCACCGTCACCTCGACTCAGTTCCACGAGCTACTCGACGCGCACCTCGGCACGACGTTCGAGACGTGCCGCGCGGCCGCACCGAAGATGGTCGCCAGGGGCGGCGGGGCGATCGTCAACACCAGCTCGTTCGCGTTCCTCGGCGACTACGGCGGCACGGGCTACCCGGCGGGCAAGGGTGCGGTCAACGGGCTGACGCTCGCCATCGCCGCCGAGCTCAAGTCCGACGGGGTGCGGGCGAACGTGGTGTGTCCCGGGGCGAAGACCAGACTGTCGACCGGCCCCGGGTACGAGGCGCAGATCGCCGACCTGAACCGCCGCGGCCTGCTCGACGACGTCAGCATGCAGGGCGCTCTCGACGCGGCGCCGCCGGAGTATGCAGCGCCGACCTACGCGTACCTGGTGAGCGATCTCGCCAAGGAGGTCACGGGCCAGATCTTCATCGCCGCAGGGGGATTCGTCGGCCGGTTCGGGCGCCAGACCCCCGGCATCGTCGCCTACCGCGACCACCACGACGCGCCACCGTGGACCCTCGCGGAACTCGACGACGCGATGCGACGCGCCTGAGCGCTACGGGTTCGGTGCGGCAGGTGTGTAGGGCGCCGACACGAACCAGCCCGCCTCGCTGCGGACCGCGTGACGGACGGAGCCATCGGTCTCGTTGCGCAACACGACGAGGCTGCCGAACCGCGGCGGGATCGCGAAGTCGTCGTCTGCGACGGTGTCGCGGCTGGGACCCGAGATCACCTTGGTGGCGAGCCCCTCGGTTGCGGCGAGGGCCGGCAGCACCGACGTGTCGCTGGCCGACAGCCGCAGCGAGAACTCGCCGACGCTCGCGTTCAGCACGCCGTCCGGTTGCACGCCACCGCGATGGGAGATGAACTGGTCAACCTCGAAGCCCGTGCTCGCGTTGAGGACCAGCAGCCCGGAGTCGTCACCCTGGGCGACCGCCGTGCCGTAGTTGTTCCAGCGTGAACTCGCGAAACTGAGAGCCTCGCCGCGGACGAACCGCACCGAGACGGCACCCTTGTCGACGCGAAAGAACCGACATCCGTTGACCGCGATGGTCGCGGGGCCGGTCTTGTCGTCGCCGACGATCAGATCCTCGTCGCGGATCCGCTCGAAGTTGATGCCGTGCAACGAGATCGACCGGGTGTCGTTGCCGAAGATCGACATGCCCCTGCCACAACCGGAGAAGTCGCCGCCGACCCATTCGAGTGCGTCGACGCCGTTCTCGATGACCGCCGCGCTATCGCAGTTCACCGCGCTGCAGTTGCGCAATCCCAGTGGCGAGGAGGGCGCATAGTTACTCGTCGGGAACTGCCACGCGATCCCCGAATCGGCCACGCTGACGCCGTCGTAGCCGCCGTCCCAACCGGATTCGTGCCGGACGCCGATGCCGTGGCCGCGGATCACGAGGTCACGCACGGAGAACCGGTTGGCGAGCTTGACGCTCAGTGCGACCTGCTCGGGCTGCCGGGACGTGGCGACGAGCGTCAGCCCCGAAATCGACCAGTCCGACAGGTACTGGTCACCGCCGGGCGTGCCGAACGCGGTGATCGACGGCGCCGTTCCCTCGTTGCGCAACAGCGTGACGCCGCGTCCTGCACCGACGATGGCGACCCGACCCGTCGTGGGCAGCGTCGTGCCGAGGAAGCCGAACTCGCCGCCAGGCAGGATCACGTGAACGCCCGCACTGGCCGCCTCCCCGATCGCCTTGTTGAGCGCATTGCTGTTGGTCTGCGGGTCGGCCGAGGTCGACAGGTCGGCGAGCACGTTCCGCGCGATGGTGCCCTGCGCGACCGGCGGCGGCGGGGACGACTGGCAAGCCGTCACCGCGACGCCGGCGCCGAGTGCGACGGCCGACGCCGTCAGGAATCCGCGGCGGCCACGGTCGGTCCGCCGTGCGTCGGCGTCATCGGGCCGCGAGGACCCGGCCTCGGCTGCGCTCACGTGGCCTCCCTTCGATTCAGGTCCGGTCCAGCCATCATCCCTGCTTGACGACGGCACTCGGGTGCGTCACCGAACTCGACGGTGCCATTCGACTCCATCAAAGATTCCCGCAATAGCGTTCATCAGTCAAAATGCGAGCTTTACTGGCGTTTTGTCGCATTAGTCACATTGCTGTCACACGTTCAGCAACAACTCCAGATCGGTGGATCGGTCGCGAAGAATCAGAGGCCCGCCAAGCGACCGGACAGCTGTCGATGCCGGGTGTCGAGGTAGGCGGCACCCGCGTTCATCCCGGCGCGGTGCGGTCAGCGGCGGTGCACGCCGAAGACGCGACGCAGTGCGACGAACCGCACCAGGGTCGCCACCAGGTTCGCGACCACCAGCACCGAGAGTTCGGCCATCTTGTCGATGGTCGGGTCGAACCGGTGCAGGACGAACAGCGCCCCACTGGTGATCGCGAGCCCGAACAGGAACACCAGCAGCCCGTGCACCTGGTGACGCGCGACTCCATTGCGGCCGCGGACGCCGAACGTGAAGGCGCGGTTCGCGGCGGTGTTGGCGACGGCGGTCACCAGAAGCGCGACCAGGTTGGCCGCTTGCGAGCCCATCACGGGGTGCAGTATCAGATACAGCAGGGCGTAGGCGAGAGTGCTTGCCACGCCGACGATCCCGAACCGCAGCAGCTGGCCGACCATGCCCTTGGGCACGCCCGGCACCAAGGGCTCGCGGCCGAGGGCGGCCTGCAGCTCGCGGAGCGGCAGCGCGCCGGTCGCCAGCGCGCGGCCCACCCGCCAGCAGCCCTTGAGATCCTCGATCGCGGTGCGCACGACGTCGACCCTGGAGTCGGGATCGTCGATCCAGTCGACGGGAACCTCGTGGATGCGCAGACCCGCCCGCTCGGCGATCACCAGCAACTCGGTGTCGAAGAACCAGCCGGTGTCGACGACCAACGGCAGGAGCTTGCGCGCCACGTCGGCGCGGATCGCCTTGAACCCGCACTGCGCGTCGGAGAACTTGGCGCCGAGGACTCCGCGGAGGATCAAGTTGTAACTGCGCGAGACGAACTCGCGCTTGGGCCCGCGCACCACGCGGGACGACGCCGACAACCGCGAGCCGATCGCGATGTCAGAGTGGCCGGACACCAGCGGCGCGACGAGCGGCATCAGCGCCGTCAGGTCGGTCGACAGGTCGACGTCCATGTAGGCGACCACGTCGGCGGTCGATCCGGTCCACGCGGCGTGTAGCGCACCGCCGCGGCCCTTGGCATCGAGATGGATCACGTCGACGTCGGGAAGCTCCCGGGCCAGACTCCGCGCTACGTCGAGGGTGCCGTCGGTGCTGGCGTTGTCGGCCACGGTGATTCGCGAGGCATACGGCACTTCGTCGGTCAGGAAGCGGTGCAGGCGGCGCACGCTGCCCGCGAGCTCCCGCTCCTCGTTGTAGACGGGGATGACGATGTCGAGCACGTAGCGCTTCTGCGACTCGACCCGAACGGGGTTGGTCCGATCGCCGGCCGTGGGGACATTGGCCAGGTCGGTCACGACCACCACGGTCGCGGAGCAAGCTGCCACCGGTCTGCCCCGGTGCTGGGAACTGGCTGTGAGGGCACCTTCTGGCATGCTCGAGCCATGGCCTCCGTCTTCACCATGATCATCAACCGCGAGATTCCGGGTCGATTCGTCTACGAGGACGACGAGGTCGTCGCCTTCCTCACCATCGAACCGATGACGCAGGGGCACACGCTCGTCGTGCCGCGCGCGGAGATCGACAACTGGCAGGACGTGCCGCCCGCCGAATTTGGTCGGGTGATGGAGGTGTCGCAGCGCATCGGCCGGGCCGTCGCGAAGGCGTTCGACACGGAACGGGCTGGCCTGATCATCGCCGGCCTGGAGGTGCCGCATCTGCACGTGCACGTCTTCCCCGCACGCAACCTGTCGGACTTCGGTTTCGCCAACGTCGACCGCAGCCCGTCGCCGGAATCGCTCGACGAGGCGCAGGCGAAGATCAAAGCAGCTCTGGCAGAACTGGATTGAGCGAGATCAGCTGACGGGCGCAGGCACGTCGGCGGCGTCGGCGGCGGGCACGTCCGCGATGCGCGGCAGCTGGACGGTGAACCGGCACCCCTGGCCGGGGGCGGTGGTGACGCTGACCGTGCCGCCGTGGGCGAACACCAGGGAGTCCACGATCGAGAGCCCGAGACCGGTGCCGCCGCTGGTGCGCGCCCGCGACGAGTCGGTGCGGTAGAACCGCTCGAAGATGCGCTGGGCGTCCTCGCGGCTCATGCCGGGACCCTCGTCGGACACCTCGAGGATCGCGTTGTCCTGTTCGGTGCCCACGCGGATCGTGATGCTGGCGGAGTCCGGGGTGTGCTGGAGCGCGTTGGCCACCAGGTTGCCGAGCACCTGTCGCAGGCGAGCCTCGTCGCCGACGACCTCGGGGATGCCAGGGCCGTCGAAGACCTCCATGGTGATGCTGCGCTTGGGCGCGATCGACCGGGCGTCGTGGACGGCGTCGCTGGCGAGAGACAGCAGATCGACGCGGCGTTGTTCGAGCGGGCGTTGGGCGTCGAGGCGCGCCAGCAACAGCAGGTCCTCGACCAGCAGGCCCATCCGCTGCGACTCGCTCTCGATGCGGCTCATCAGCAGCTCGACGTCGCGGGCGGCGCCCTGGCGGTACAGCTCGGCGAAGCCGCGGATGGTGGTCAGCGGGGTGCGCAATTCGTGGCTGGCGTCGGTGATGAAGCGCCGCATCCGGTCCTCGGAGGTGCGCGCCTTCTCTGCCGACGCCTCCGACGAGGCCACGGCACGCTGGATCTGCGCGAGCATGCCGTTCAATGCGAGCGACAGCCTGCCCACCTCGGTACGTGAATCACGTTGCGGGATACGACGATCGAGCTCGCCTCCGGCGATCGCGGCTGCGGTCTGCTCGACCTCGACGAGTGGCCGAAGGCTGCGGTGCACCACCGCGAAACCCGCGATGCCGAGCACCAGAAGCACGGCAACGCCGATGCCCACCTGCGACCACGTCAGCGCGCGCACCGTCGAGGACACGTCGGAGAGGTCGATGGCGACGGTGGTCAGTTCGCCGTGCAGTCCACGCACCGTCATCGCGCGCCACTGCACCTCGGAGTGGTCGACCGAGCCCACGGTGACGGGCACGGGGCCGACGTCGTTGCTGTCGGGCAGCGCGGGTTCGGCCTCGCGGTCGTTGACCGCCATCCAGATGCGCCCGTCGGAGTCGATGCCGCGGACGTAGAAGTTCGACGGCGGCCTTGCCGGATTCGGGTCCTCGATGGGGGTGGTCGGCATCCGCCGCGGGGCCAGGGCCCACCCACGGGACGCGTCGAGCAGTGTCTCGTCGACGCGGTTGATCAGGCTGTGCCGCATGATCGAGGTGACGGCGAGTCCGGACGCCAGGAGGCCACATGCCACCAGCACCAATGTCGCGGCAACCAGCCCTACCCTCAGTGGGATGCCGCGTCCCCGAAGACTTGCCATAGGACCATTGTGCAAAAAGCGTGGCCGTTTCCTGCCCAACTCACGCATCCGGCGCGCTAGCGCGGTTCGCGCAGCACGTATCCCACGCCGCGCAGCGTGTGCAGCAGGCGCTTGTCACCGGTGTCGATCTTGCGGCGCAGGTAGGACACGTAGGACTCGACGACGTTGACGTCGCCACCGAAGTCGTAGCGCCACACGTGGTCGAGGATCTTCGGCTTCGAGAGCACCGTGCCCGCGTTGATGATGAAGTACCGCAGCAAGGTGAACTCGGTGGGCGACAGCGAAACGGGCTCGCCGGCCTTCCACACCTCGTGGGTGTCCTCGTCCAGCTCGATGTCGGCGAAGGTCAGCCGAGCGCTGCGGGGCTCTTCGACACCACGGCCGGACCGGCGGAGGATGACGCGCAGCCTGGCCACGACCTCTTCCAGGCTGAACGGCTTGGTGACGTAGTCGTCGCCGCCGAGGGTCAGCCCCGCGATCTTGTCCTGCAGCGAGTCCCGAGCCGTCAGGAACAGGGCGGGCGAGTCGATGCCGTCCGCGCGCAGCCGGCGCAGCACGCCGAATCCGTCCATCCCCGGCATCATCACGTCGAGGATGACGGCGTCGGGACGTACCTCGCGCGCCTTGTCGAGTGCGGCGGGTCCGCTCGATGCGGTGTGCACCTCGAAGCCCTGGAACTTCAGGCTCACCGAGAGCAACTCGACGATGTTGGTTTCATCGTCGACAACGAGCACCCGCGCTTCGGGCAGGGAATCGGGAACCGCAGCCATCGCCATGGGTATCAATGTCCTCCCATTCACATGCTTTGACGCTGCGCGGGGACTGTGAGCTTCCTGTGAGTTGATCCACGGGTTTCTGGTTGTGACCCCCGCCATACACTTGTCGGATGAATCTCGGCAAAGCGATCATCGACGTGGCCACCGCGCCGGTGCGCATCGGTCTCGCCGTCGCCGACGTGGGACTTGGCATCGCGGGCGAGACGCTGAACGTCGTCCAACGCGGTCTCAGCGACGGCGGCGTGCCGTCCAGTCGGTCGTCGTTCGCGCAGATGCTGGGCCTCGAGGACGCCGTGGAGCGCGCCAACCGGCTGGCCCACCTGATGGACGACGACGCCCCGCTGGGCCGGGCACTGGCACCCGACGGTCCGATCAACCGGCTGCTGCGCCCGGGCGGCATCGTCGACCAGCTGACCGCCGAGGGCGGGCTGCTCGACCGGCTCACCGCCGAGAACGGGCCCGTCGCCCGCGCCGTCGCCCCAGGCGGCCTGATCGACCAGGTCACCTCGGAGGGCGGGCTCATCGACCGGCTGACGACCGACGACGGAGCCGTGTCGCGGGTGATCGCCCCCGGCGGCCTCGCCGATCAGCTGCTGGCCAACGACGGCCTCATCGAACGCGTGCTGCGCGAGGACGGCGTCGCGGACAAGTTGCTCGCCGAGGGCGGCCTGCTCGACACGCTGACCGCCGAACAGGGTCCACTCCTGAAGCTGGCCGACGTCGCCGACACCCTCAACCGGCTGGCCCCGGGACTCGAGGCGCTCGCGCCGACCATCGACGCACTGCACGAGGCGGTCATCACGCTGAGCCAGGTGGTCAATCCGCTGAGCAACATCGCGGGCCGGATTCCGCTGCCCCGCACCCGTGGGCGACGGCCGACGCCGCGTCCGGTGCCGTCGACGCGGATCATCGACGCCGACGAGTGACCCGATAGGATCGATTCCTGTCAACGCCTCCTTAGCTCAGTGGTAGAGCTCCCGCCTTGTAAGCGGAAGGCCATCGGTTCGATCCCGATAGGGGGCTCCAGGTCCGGAGACGGCGGCTATTTCTGTCGGTGCCGGCTCGTACCGTTCCGCCCATGAGGCAATGTCGCGGTTGTAGCTCCGCGCTGGTGAAGCGGAGCCAGAAGATCTACTGCAGCAACGCATGTCAGGCGACGGCCCGGCGCGACTCCGGCACGAAGCGTTGGCTCGAATCCGGCTATGCATCCATGGCCGGATACAGGGGTCATTACGTTCGACGATTTCTCGCCGACGCCCAGGCGGGCTGCTGTGCGATCTGTGGCGGGACAGCTTCTGACTGGACCTACCCCTCACCTTGGTGCTGGACCACATCGACGGCAACCCGACGAACAACTGCCGGGAGAACCTCCGGCTCGTCTGTCCGAACTGCGACTCCCAGTTGGCGACGTACAAGAGCCGCAACCGCGGCAACGGTCGGCACTACCGACGGCAGCGCTACGCCGACGGCCAGTCCTACTAGTCGAGAGTCGTTCGGCCGATATCTTCGACGGGACGTCCGACGAAGGAGTGAAGCCGTGGCCGAAGCAGGGTTCTGGATTGTCTGGGGCATCCCGGCCAGGGGGCGCGAGCGTCAGGCGCTGGAACTGCTCAAGGCCTCGACGACGGGCTACCTCGACCAGCTGGTGCACGACGGCCTGATCGAGCGCTTCGACGCCACGGTGCTCAAGCCGCAGAGCACTGAATTGGGCGGTTTCGTCCTGATCCAGGGCAGCCGGGAGCAGCTCGACGCGCTGCGGCGCGACGGCGGTTTCCAGCAGTGGGTCACCCAGATCCAGCTCGTCGCCGACCGCGTCGGGGTCGTCGACGCATGGGTCAACGACGGGCTCGGCGAGGCCTACGAACTGTACGAGGAAGCGCTGCGCAAGCTCGAGTGAGCAGGCCTCTCACCTGCGCCGGTAACGCGTCGGGCTGCTGAGGCGACGGGAACGGATGTGAAAGCTGTGACAATGTCTGGCTTTTGCCTGTGTCTTCGCGGTCGATGCGATTCAATGTCCGTGATCCGTCGGGGGAGGGATTTGTCGACGAATCAAGAGGGGCCAGCATGGGAGCCGGAGCGTACATCGGTCGAGTCGGAAGCCTGGCCGTTGCGCTGGGCGTCGGAACCGCGATCGCCACGGGGCATGGGATCGCCGTAGCCGACGACACGTCCGCCGGCTCGTCGAGTTCGGGGTCGTCCGCCTCCAGTTCGTCGACCTCGTCGGGCAGCACCTCCAGTGCCGACACCGCCAAGACCGCCCCGTCCGCGTCCGATCCGACCTCGAAACCCGAGACCCCGAGCGCGACGTCGGAGCCCACCGCCGCGGGTACGCCGACGGCCACCAGCGACAAGCCGCCCTCGAGCACGACCACCGACACCGTCGGCGGCGTCGTCGTGAGTGCTCAGACCAATATCGGCTCCTCGGGCAGCACGCCCGAACCCGCCAAACCGGAGACCACCCCGGAGCCGACGGCATCCGCGACCGCCGCGCCGACCACACCCCCGGCCGCCGATCCGACGACCGAATCCACCACCGGCCCCACCGCCGAACCAGCGGCCTCCCCCGCGACCAAGAAGTCCACGCCGAACGACACCGTCGACACCGCGTCCACCCCGACCCAGAGTTCGTCCCTGATCACGACCACGTCGGCCAGCACCGCCGAGACCCAGGCACCGAAGGCCGAGAGCACCGTCGAGGTCGCGGCCGCGCCGCCGACGGTCACCGTGGCCCAGCCCGTCGCGATGGCGATGGCGAAAACGGCTGCGGTGGTTCAGGTCTCAGCGGTGACGCCGACGACGCCTGCCCCTGCGGCGCCGCAGAGCCCGCTCGAGATCGTCGGCAACATGATCTCCAGCGTCGTCAACTGGGTGCTGAGCCCGCTGATGGGCTCCGGGTCGACCGCTCCTGCCGAGCCCCCGCTGGCCTGGTCCCTGCTGGCGTTCGCGCGACGCGAGTTCGACGACTTCGTCGCCGCGGTCACCGGTGGCGCCACCGCTGCGCCGGCCGCCGCCGTCGTCGAACCCACCAGCCTGACCCTGGCCGCCGCGACGACCGCACTCGCCCAGGCCGCCGTCAGCGCCGTCAACGTCCCGGCCTTCCCGCTGCCCGGCGCGCAGTTGAGCCCCTCGACGCAGTTCGTGCAGTGGGTGACGGGCAACTACCAGACCGGCAACCCGCTGATCGCCGACACGTTGAACCGCTTCAGCATCGACGGCACCGACGTCGGCGTCATCTGGGACAACGGCATGGTCGACGATCCGTCCACGCCGTACAACGAGCACCAGGTCCTGATGGCGTTCGGCGACACCTTCAGCGGCGCCAACATGACCGGCAACTGGCGCTTCAACGTCCTGCTGCGCAGCGCCGACACCGTGCTGTCGGACGGCGTCACGATCCCCAATGGAGAGTGGTTCAACGGCAACATGTTCGGCGGGACGCCGTTGAGCAGCCCCACCACCGCGCGCCAGATCATCCACCCCGACGGCCTTCCCGCCGGCATCACCCTGATCCCCACCGCCGGCGTCTCCATCCCCACCCCCGGCACGCAGTTCGGCGTCACGCAGTACGTCAACTTCATGTCGGTCACCAACTGGGGCGCACCGGGCACGTGGACCACCAACTACTCGGCGATCGCCTACTCCACCGACAACGGCGAGAACTGGAGCGTCGCACCGACTTCGGTGCGTTACAACGATCCGTTCAGCGGCAACGGCAACTTCCAGCAGGGCGCCTTCGTGCGGCCCGGCGACGGCTACGTCTACAGCTACGGCACCCCGAACGGCCGCCAGGGCTACGCCTACGTCTCCCGCGTCGCGGAGAAGGACATCCTCGACACCAGCAAGTACGAGTACTACAACGCGGGCAGCGCGGGCGGATGGTTCGGTTGGGGCGCAACGCCGTCGGGCTGGTACAAGAATCAGCCCGCCAAGGCGTCCGCGGTGTTCGGACAGGACACCGGCGCGTGTGGTGTCGCCAACCCCGGCAACCAGGTCAGCGAGATGTCGGTCCAGTACAACAAACAACTCAAGAAGTACGTCGTGCTGTACGGCGACCAGTTCAACAACATCGTGATGCGGACCTCGGACACCCCGCAGGGCGGATGGTCTGCGGCGAAGGTGCTGATGGGTCAGCAGTCCGGCGGCATCTACGCACCCATGATGCATCCGTGGTCACCGTCGACGATGGGCACGGGCACCGACCTGTACTGGAACCTCTCGCTGTACTCGGAGTACAACGTGATGCTGATGAAGACCGACCTCACCAAGCTGTAGGCGGCCCATCATGACGTGCTGGAAGATCTTCGCCGCCGCGGCGGCTGCCCTGGGCATGTCCACGGCCATTGCCGCGGCCGATCCCGTTGCACCGCAGTTGAATACACCCTGCACGGTGGAGATCGACGATGCCATGACGTGGGTCGCCGGCACCAAGGCTCCGCTGATCTGCTCGGGGGGTGACTGGCAGGCCGTCACCGACCCCTATCCGACCAGTGACCGCTGGGCCAGCTACGGCCCGGCGATGACACTGCACGGCCAGGGGCGGCCCAACCCCAATCTCATGTCGGGCGCCTGGACCGCCACTCCCCTGACCCCCGAGACCAGCTGCGGCGCAACACAGCTCGCAGTGATTCCAGGGAGCCCGACCGTGGGTGCACCCAAGGTCGACCAGGGAGTGGCCGGTCAGCCGCTGTCACTTCAGGTCGTTCCGGTGCTCTTCACCATCGAGCTGACGGGTGACTGCCTCTGGCAGAAGTCGCCCTAGCGGTGACCGCCGGCCCCGCCGACGTTGACGCCACCGCCGCCGATGTCGACCCCACCGGTCGCGACGTCGATGCCACCGGTGCCGATGTCGACGGAGTCACCTCCGCCGTTGTCCATCGGGGCGGGGGCGAAGAAGTCGCTGGAGGGGGGCGCGAAGTTGTCCTCGGCCGGGGGCGGAACCTGGCAGTTGCCGTCGATCACGATCTGACCCGGCTCGCAGGCGGTGGTGTCGTCGGCCGCGGCCACCGGCGCGAACATCGCCGCGGAAACGGCGAGCGCCGCGCCCGCCGTGGTCAGGAGTGCGGTGGTTCGGGATTGCATGATGCGCATGGCACGTCTCTCTTCTGTTGCTGAAGAAGCAAAATAGCACCCCAAACAGCGTTTTGACATACTCGTTAGTTTTGCCTCTTCACGAACTGAAGTAGACGGACGTCTCCGAGCAGCCCGTCACGGCCCGCCCCGGCGGGAAGGACGCGGGATCGGCGGCGGCGATCACGGTGTCCCGGTAGTAGGCATGCGACCGGTCCGCCGTGCATTCGAAGTCCGCGTTGAGCACGCGGAACGACGAGCCGTCGGCGCCCGCAAGCGGCTTGCCCATCCAGTACGCGTGGCGCGCATCGCGCGCAAACGCCCCGTCGAGCACCTCGAATGACGACGCGGTGGCCCCGGGGATGCGATCGGTGAAGGAGAAGATACCGCTGGCGTCCTGCGCGTAACCGCCCTTGAGCACGCGGAACGTCGCTGGGTCGGCGCCGACGACGACGTTGCCGTTGACGTGCACGACATGCCCGTCCCTGGTGAACAGATAGTGGTCGGTGTCCGACACGATCGCGAAATGCGCAGGGTCGTCGGACAGCACCCGGCCGTCGGACCAGTAGACGGCGGTACCGTCCTTGGCCAGGTTGCCCCCGAGCAGCTCGAAGTGGTTCGGATCGTCGCTCAGAATCCTGTCTCGCTGGTAGACGTGGGCGCCGTCCCTGGCGAAGTCCGGTCGGCCGAGAAGGGCGAAGCTCGCCGGGTCGGCGCCAGCCAGCAGCCTGCCGTCGACGTAGACCGTCGACCGGTCCTTCGCAAAGGTCCGGTCCAGCGCGTGGAATGACGCCGCGTCAGCGCCCTGGACCTGGGCCGCCCTACCCGGAAACGCCTGCAGGAAGTACACCCGGTCACCGCTGACGTGGTAGCCCGCCGAGTCGAACAGCGAGCTCGGCGGCGCGTTCCGACCGCAGCCGGACAACATCGAGATCACCACGACGCAGACGGCCGCGATCAGCCCGCGCATCGTGACACCGGATGGACGGTCCCCCACATGCGGCAACGGTACAAGGCCGATCGCGGGGCGGTCGACCGAAACGGGTTGCTGCAGCCCGGAGTAACGCCGGTTCACATCAGAACGATACGCATCATGGAATTTGCTGGCGTAGTGTCGGTGGCGAACTTGCTCGTGACAGGGGATACGGATGAGATCAAGGAACTTCGCGGCGGGACTGCTCGTCGCCGTGGGCACGGCCACGGCACTCGCGTCGCCCGCACTGGCGGATCCCACGGAGGATCCAGCCACCCAACAACTCGACCAGACCTTCCTCAAGGCCGTCAGCGATCAGGGCTTGAAGATGAAGTCGGACGCGTTCGCCATCGACCTGGCCCACTCGACGTGTGACGTGTTGACGCGCACCAGTTCGGTGGAGAACGCCCTGCGGCACGTCCAGAACGCCACTGACTGGACCGATCCCAAGAAGATCGGCGCGTTCGGCAGCCTCTCGGTGCAGGCGTACTGCCCGAAGTCGATGCCCAAGCAGTAGCTCACCCCTCGAGCTTGGCCACCACCGACGCGATCCGGCGGGCCCTGGTCTCGGCGGCCTTCGCGCCGAGCACGGCCGTCACGTGCGCCTTGCGTTGACTCGGTGAGAGCTTCTGCCACGCCCCCGCTGCCGCGGACGACGCATTCAACGCCGTCTGCAGGTCATTTGGCACCTCGAGTTGCCTTGGGGCCGTGTCCAATACGAGATCTACCTCGATCGCGTCGCCACCGGCGAGGCCCGACTCCCTTCGCCGTTCCGCGCTGAACGGCAGCATGCACCGTCCGCTCATCGATCCCATCGTCGTGGCGTACTCGTAGCCGTTCACGGTGACCTTGACCGCCGCGCGCTTGCCACCCCCCAACGCCTCGACGACCTCTGCGGGGACCTCGATCCCGGTGTTGTTACCGGTCTGGACCATCGTCGTGGAGAACCTCACGGGCCAAGGGTAGAAGTTGACGCATGGACATGGGCGTCATCGGAGTGGGAAACATGGGTTCGGGCATGGCGGCGAATCTGCTCGGGGCAGGCCACCGGGTGACGGTCTACAACCGTTCACCCGACAAGGTCGACGCACTCGTCGCGCGCGGGGCCCGCGCGGCTGCCACCGTCGCCGACGCCTGCGCTGGCGAGGCCGTCGTCTCGATGCTCGCCAACGACGCCGCGGTCGAGGCCGTCACGTTCGGTGCGGACGGCATCGTCGCAACGCTGCCGAAGGGCGCCGTGCACGTGTCGTCGTCGACCATCAGCGTGGCGCTGGCCGGGCGACTGGCCTCCGCGCACGCCGAGGCGGGACAGCGCTTCGTCGCAGCGCCGGTGTTCGGTAGGCCGGAGGCGGCCGAAGCGGCCCTGCTGTTCGTCGTCGCGGCCGGGGATCCCGATGCGGTACAACGGGTTTCGCCGCTGTTCGACGCAATCGGCCAGCGCACCTTCGTGGTGTCCGACGACCCGACGGCAGCCAGCCTGATCAAGCTCAGCGGCAACTTCCTCATCGCGTCGGTCATCGAGTCACTCGGCGAGGCGATGGCACTGGTCGGCAAGGCGGGCGTCGACAAGTCGCAGTACCTCGACATCCTGACCTCGACGCTGTTCGGGGCGCCGGTCTACCAGACCTACGGCGGCCTGATCGCCCGCGAGGAGTTCGAGCCCGCCGGGTTCGCGGCCACGCTGGGCCTCAAGGACGTCGGGCTGGTGCTGGCCGCGGGCGACGAGCTCCGGGTGCCGCTACCCCTGGCGAGCCTGCTGCGCGACAGGTTCCTGACGCTGCTGGCCACCGGCGGCGAGCACCTCGACTGGGCGGCGGTCGGGGCACTGTCCGCGTGGGAAGCGGGCGGCAGGAACCCCGTCGGTTAGGAGACGACCCCGCGCAGGCCGTCGGCGCCGAAGACGGGTTCGAGCATCGCCGAGTAGTCGGGGCCACGGCGGACCAGCTGGCCGCCGTCGACGTTGATGACCTGCCCGGTGATCCAGCTGGCCGCGTCGCTGAGCAGGAACACGGCGGCGTTCGCGATGTCCTCGACCTCTCCGACGCGCGGCAGCGGCGTGCTGATCCGGTAGTCCTCGCTCAGCTCCGGCGAATCAAGCACCATCGCAACGAGTTCGGTGCGGATGAGACCGGGCCTGATCGAGTTCACCCGCACCCACGAGGCCCCGAGCTCGTCGGCGCCCAGCTGCATCAGGTGATCGATCGCCGACTTGCTGACGCCATAGGCGCCGAACCAGCGGTGGGTGTTGCTCGCGGCGACCGACGAGATACCGACGAACGATCCGCCGCCACCGCGCACCATCTCCCTTGCGCTGTGCTTGAGCACGTACATGCTGCCGTTGACGTTGAGATCGACGGTGCGACGCCACGCGTCGGAGTCGACCTGAGTGATCGGGCCGATGGTCTCCGACCCGCCCGCGCAGTGCACCACGCCGTTCAGCCGCCCGTGCCACGCCGTGGCCGCCTCGACCATCCTGGTGACCTCGTCCTCGTTGGTGACGTCCGCGGGCTCATAGATCACCTCGCCGAAGCCCTCGCCCGCCTGGCCGGCGATCTCTTCGCGCGCGGCGGCCAGCCGGTCGGCGTTGCGGCCGACGAGCACGGCGTCGCCACCGGCCGCCACGATGGCCGCGGCCACCCCCTTGCCGATGCCACTGCCACCGCCCGTGACGATGAAAGTCCGATCCGCCAACGAAAGCTGCACCATTGCCCCTTACGAAAGAACTAGAACACGTTCTCGTCATCGAACCACGTCGATCTGGCGGCGCGCCACAGGCGCCGGGGAGTTCGCTCACAGAAACCGTACGCGCGCACCACTTGTTAGCGGTATCGACGCGGAATCTCTGGCTCATCAGCGTATTCTCGACGGAGCACAGGTCCCGGAACGTACCGGCTCTCCTAGAGAAAGCGTGACGATGGCAACTCTTCACATCTCCCCTCGGCGACTGATTCTGGCGGGCGGATTCGCGGTCGCGATCGCCGCGGCGCCCGCCGTCGTCGCCTTCACCGTCCCGGCCGTCGCACCATCCTTCGGAGCGGCCTGCCCCAACGGCGAGTCAGAAGACACGTTCACCGGCTCCTGCACCCCTGACATGGTGCCCAACTCGCCACTGCCTCAGGTCAACGGAATTCCTTGTACCGGAGCGAACTCCGGCCAGTGCATCGGACTCTCCGAGGACGCCCCGCAGTACGTGGCCCCCAGCTCGACCATCGGCTCGAGCCCGACCGTGACGGGGTCCACCAACTAGCTAAGGGTGCGACACGCGTTCAGGAAACTCGCGGTATCTGCGCAGAGTGCGGGGAGCTTCCCTACAATCCACGGATGCCGCATCTCGAGTTCTCCGCACGTCGCCTTGTCGTTGCCGGCGCGTTTGCGCTCGCCGTCGCCGCCGCCCCCGCGGTGGCCGTGTTCGCGGTGCCGTCAGCGACCACCGGTCTGCATCTGGCCGATTGCGCCCCCGGCGAGGACAACGATCTGTACACCGGTGAGTGCGTACCGTTCGCGGTGCCCAACTCACCGTCGCCGTTCACCACCTCGGCGGCCAACCCCGACATTCCGGAGATCGACGGCGTCCCCTGCACCGGGCGCGATTCCGGCGCATGCATCGGCCTTGCCGAGGACGCCCCGCAGTACGTGGCGCCCAGCTCGACGGTGGGTTCGGACCCGACGGTCACCGGTTCGACCAACTGACCCCGGGGCTTCCCAGGGAACCTGCGGAACCTGTGCAGATTCTCCGCAGCTTCCCTACAATTCCAGCGACGAGCCGTCAATAACGGCGGCAAGACCATGGGAAACCACCGGTAACCACAGAAAGCGTGACTCAGCGTGTTGAAGCCGCATTTCGATCTTCCCGTTCGACGCATCATCCTCGCAGGCGGATTCGCGCTCGCCATCGCCGCCAGCCCCGCCGCCGTCGCGCTGACCGTTCCCGCGGTCGCCAGCGCCGCACCCGAGGCCTCGTGCCCCGCGGGTGAGGAAGAGGACCTCTACAGCGGCGCGTGCCTCCCGCACACCGTGCCCAACTCGCCCACGAACAACGGCTACCCCGCGTCGCCGCTGGAGAGCATCCCCGGCAACGACACGCTGCCCGCCGTCGACGGCGTGCCCTGCACGGGCGCCAACACGGGTCAGTGCATCGGCCTTCAGGAGAACGCGCCGAAGTTCGTGCAGCCGCCGACGAGCATCGACGGCGGCTAGCCGCGATCGTTTCCCCGGGCCACTCGACGAGTCCCCTAGAGTTGTGTCATGGCTGCCAAACCAGATCCCGCCGAAATCGGTGACGTCGAGCCCTTGGCCGACAGCACCGCCCGCCAGGCCCGCCGCGTCGTCGCCGCCTACGCCACCGACGCGGACGAATGCCGCGTCTTCCTGTCGATGCTCGGCATCGGACCGGCAAAGCTCGAGGCGTAGGTGAGTTCAGGAGAAGGCCCATCAGCTGACTCCCGGAACTCCGAACCCGTCCCGACGGACACGCCCGTCCCCACGACGGGCGAATCCGACTTCGTCGTGGTCGCCAACCGGCTGCCGATCGACATGGAGCGGCTGCCCGACGGAACGACCGCCCACAAGCGCAGTCCCGGCGGTCTGGTGACCGCCCTGGAGCCACTGCTGCGGAAGCGGCGCGGCGCCTGGGTCGGATGGCCGGGGCTCACCGACGATACGACGGGACGAGCTGAGGATCCGATCTTCGAGGACGGCCTCGAGATGCGGCCGGTGCGACTGTCGGCCGACGACTTCGCCGAGTACTACGAGGGTTTCTCCAACGCGACGTTGTGGCCGCTGTATCACGACGTGATCGTCAAGCCGATCTACCACCGGCGGTGGTGGGATGCCTACGTCGACGTGAATCGCCGTTTCGCCGAGGCGACGGCCGCGACGGCCGCCGAGGGCGCCACCGTGTGGGTGCAGGACTATCAACTGCAGTTGGTGCCGAAGATGCTGCGCACGCTGCGCCCGGATCTCACCATCGGATTCTTCCTGCACATCCCCTTCCCGCCCGTCGAGTTGTTCATGCAGATGCCGTGGCGCACCGAGATCATCGAGGGGCTCCTCGGCGCCGACCTGGTCGGCTTCCACCTGCCCGGCGGCGCGCAGAACTTCCTGATCCTGGCGCGACGGCTGGTCGGCGCCAACACTTCTCGGGCCAGCGTCGGCGTGCGGTCGCGGTTCGGCGAGATCCAGGCGGGCGCACACACCGTCAAGGTCGGCGCCTTCCCCATCTCGATCGACTCGGCCGAACTGGATGCCAAGGCGCGTGATCGTGCTGTCCGGCAACGGGTCAAGGACCTCCGCGCCGAGTTGGGCAACCCGCGCAAGGTGCTCCTCGGCGTCGACCGGCTCGACTACACGAAGGGCATCGACGTTCGGCTGCATGCCTTTTCCGAGCTGCTCGACGAGGGCAGGGTCGATCCGGGCGACGTGGTGCTGGTCCAGCTGGCCACCCCGAGCCGGGAGCGGGTCGAGAGCTACAAGATGATGCGGGAGGACATCGAGCGTCAGGTCGGCCACATCAACGGCGAGTACGGCCGGGTGGGCCACCCGGTGGTGCACTACCTGCACCAGGCGGTGCCGCGCGACGAGCTGATCGCGTTCTTCGTAGCCGCCGACGTCATGCTGGTGACGCCGCTCCGAGACGGGATGAACCTGGTCGCCAAGGAGTACGTCGCCTGCCGTCACGACCTCGGCGGCGCCCTCGTGCTCAGCGAGTTCACTGGCGCCGCAGCCGAATTGCGACAGGCCTACCTCACCAATCCGCACCACCTCGACGGTGTGAAGGATTCCATCGAAGCCGCGTTGACCCAGGACCCGGAGGAGGGCAGACGCCGCATGCGCGCGATGCGCCGACAGGTGCTGGCGCACGACGTGGATCGGTGGGCGCGGTCGTTCCTCGATGCCCTGACTGCGACCAGGGACGCGCACGCCTAGATCGGCGTGATGTCGTTGATCCGCCAGGCCGAGCCGACCTTCTGATAGTCGACCTTGAGCCGGCTGCCGTCGTACAGCGGCTGCTTCGTCTTGTCGGTCAGCACCCGGTTCA
>JAESGJ010000355.1_pt1 | contig 34802 bp, 36 predicted proteins | sample 9266241 | NCBI WGS metagenome assembly JAESGJ01 (sample SAMN14514841, study PRJNA621669) | algae metagenome | isolation source: Brasilonema octagenarum HA4186-MV1 and co-occurring heterotrophs from wet... | place: USA: Manoa Valley, Hawaii | collected 2009-07-20
CGCACCGGCGACCGCGGCGACGACGGCGGAGGCAGGGGCGCCGTCGCGGTGTCCACCGGCCGCAGCGCCGCCAACAACAGTTCGTCGGCCGCGACGCCCGCCTCGACCTCGAGCTTGTGCAACAGCGCCGCCGCGCCCTGCAACGAATCCGCCGAACCCTTGCGGCCGCGTGTCGGCGCCTGCCCGTGCACGACCTGCTCGACCTGCCCGCCCAGGACACGCGCCAGCACGATCTCCGTGGTGTGGTTGCCGACGTCCACCCCGGCCACCACCGTCACCGCAAGAGACCCCGCCTGGCGTACACGGCGGCGGCCTGCCGGACCAGTTCGGCGCAGCGCGAGGCGCCCCGCGTCTCCAGGGACACCCGCAGTGCCTCCAACTCTTCGGCGGTGGATCGGTGCGGACGCAGCGCCTCGTAGAGCTGCATCACGTCCTCGTCGTCGACGGTCGCGAGTTCGGCTGCGCGCAGGAAGTTCTCGGCCAACTGCGGGTTGCCGTCCTGCTCGGCGACCACGGCCTGGTGGGCCAGCGTGGTGGGATCCATCCGCAGATCGGCGAGGCTGAGGTTGCCGTTGACGGCGGCCTCGACGGTGAGTTCGGCGTCGCTCATCTGCTCACCTGCACCGTCACCGGCGGCTGGCCGGGTTCACTGGCCTCGCGTTCCAACGCCACCAGGGCGACGGCTCGGGCGTGGTAGCGGGCCGAGATCGACTCGTCGGTGCCGCCCGTGAAGATCGGCACCGGGGCCATGCCCTTGGCGTGTCTCGCGGCGTTCTTGCCCAGTTCGCGGTACATCTTCGCGGTCAGCAGGGGCGCCACGCTGAACAGCTCGAGATTGGCCAGCGGCGCCAGGTCGCGGCGGTGTATCAGTGCGGTTCCCTTGCCCTGCAGGCCAATTCCGATTCCCGATCCCGACAGCTTGGCCGCAGTGAGCCCGATCAGCCCGACGTCGATGGTCGACCGGACCCGGACCAGACGCGGCACGCAACCCTCCTCCTCGAGCCCGGCCGAGATCTGCCGGAGCACCTCGCCGATCTCGAGGCCGCACAGCGACAGCCAGACCGTCCTGCCGAGCGCGGGCGACAGACCGATGCACACCTCGCGGGGATCGCTGCCCTGAGAGGCGACTTCCGTGTCGGTGAACGTGATGTGGTCGCGGTGCTCGGCCTGATCGGCCGTCAGCTCGGCCGCCGTCCTGGCCTGCCGGATGGCATCGATCTCGGCTCGGCGTTCGGCGGTCAGCGCGTAGCCGCTGCCGGGGCCCGCGTAGTCGTTCGGATCGGTGATCTTCGACAGCACGCGGAAGTCGTCGTCGAAGATGGCCGACGTCTGGAGTTGATCGCCGCGAAGCCGTTCGCGGGTCAGCCGCATGATGGCGTCGGCTTCCTCGTCGTAACCGGTCCGCTTCAGCGAGGCGATCACGTCGAACACCGTCAGCTGCTTGGCCTCGATGGCGTTGGCCGCCTCGGCGACGGCCTTCGGGTCGCCCACGGACAGATCGCGGGATCCGTTCGCCACCACCACCGCATCGACGCGGTCGTCGTCGAAGTCGGCGAGCCCGAGGTCGCGGTACACCGCCTGCACGGCCGTCGCGGCACGTCGGCGGACCCGCGCAAGGTGTTCGACGGGGACCGTCCGCAATCCGCCATCGACGCCCCAGTCACGCTGCAGCACCAGGAAGTCGTCCATGTCGTCGGAGTTGAAGTTGGACAGCGCAAAGGCGTTGTCGTATCGCGGGATCGACCCGAAGCCGGAGAAGATGAAGTCCGCACCCGCGAGCAGCACCGGCAGCGTGTGGGCACTGCGTCGGACGTCGGACTCGGAGATGAGATTGTCGTTGCCCGCGCAGGATTCGAGGTCGCGCATCATGACCATCAGGTTCTCGGCGAGCAGCTCCTTCATGCCCTCGGGCACCGCGGCGACCACGCCGACGCCGTCGATGCCGCCGTTCTGCACGCCTTGGGACCCGAGCGCCCGCGCCAGCGAGACGCAGCGCGACTCCAGGTAGAGGATCGAGCACTTCTCGGCCGCGCCCATCAACACCTCGGCGCCCCCACCGCTGGTGACCCGCATCTTGAGGCCGCGCGACGCGTACGCCGACGTCAGAATTGCCTTGCTGAACGGGGTGTCGTCACCGTCGACGAACACCTGCTCGGTGCCATAGATCGAGATGGTCTCGGCGTAGCTGGTCAACCCGCGCAGCCCGAGGCGCAGCTCCAGTGCCTCCTCGATGGAACACTGCGCCATCGCGCCGGGGACGCCGACCTGGCTACCAATCAACAGCGCCACCGCGTTGGACGGCGCGTCCGCCAGCACCGGCACCGTCGTCTCGACCTCGCGGAAGCCGTAGGCCACGGCGCTGGCCGCGTCGGCGGCGATGAGCATCGGATCGTCGAGTTGGTTGGTGACGTGCGCCTGGTTGCTCGGCGTGCGTCTGGCGCGCATCTTCGACATGGCGGCCTGCATCTCGACGGGCGAGAGCAGCGCGACGACGCGGGCCAGCTTCGCGGGCGTGATACCGCCGATCAGTCGGACCACCTCGGCGCGCGGCACGCTGAAGTCCACGGTCATCCGCGCCAGGGCCCGGTCGTCGAGTGCCATGGCCTCCTCGGCGACGGCCAGGTCGAGCCCGTAGAGCGCGATGAACTCGTCGATCACGTCGAAGTCGGCGACGCACTTGCCGTCCAGTTCGACGACGGCCCCGTCCTCGATCACCAGCGACGGCTCGGGATCGAAGGGACTGCGCATGGCGATGAGCCCGAGTTCCGGATTGGCGACGCTGAAGCCGTCGAGGTTCACGGGCTTCGCATCGAGGATGCGCATGCGCCCCTGGTCGAGATCGCCCTCGCGGGGTTCGACGTCAGCCATCGGGCCGGTCCTCCTTCATCGGGCCGACGACCCGCCACGGGTCGCCGGCCTTCATCCTCTCACCGCAGCACGGCGAATTGCTTCCTAGTCTCGGACGACGTTGTCCTCGTAGACGATTCGACCGATCAGCTCGTAGCGCCGCGGATCACGGAACTTGAAGTACAGCGCCATCGCCGCACCGAAGACGAACAGCCCCATGACGATCCAGGGGGTGAGCTTGAACAGCAACGTCCCGGACGCCGTTCCCGCCGCGGCGTCCTTGTGCTCCCACAGCAGATACACCACGTACAGCATGCCGATCCCGCCGAGCAGCGGCGCGAGGAACGTCTTGAACCAGTGCGCGCTGGACGGGTGGTTCTGGTGGAAGTGGAAGTAGGCGATGACGGCGAACGCACAGAGCGCCTGGACGATCAGGATCGCCATCGTGCCGAGGATCGCGAGCAGCGTGTACATGTGCACGTACGGATCCATCCCCGCCGCCCAGAACGCCAGGATCAGCACCAGGGTGATGCCGGTCTGCACGAACGATGCGATGTGCGGCGAGCCGTGCGTGGGATGGGTGGCACCGATCGTCCGCTGCAGCCGCGACGACAGTCCCTCGCGGCCCATGGCGTACAGGTAGCGCGACGCGCAGTTGTGGAAGGCCATGCCGCAGGCGAAGGATCCGGTCACCAGCAACACGTTGAACATCGTGATGGCCCACTCGCCGAAGTTCGAGCGCACGGTGCCGAAGAATATCTCCGAGGCCGTGTCGGCGTTCTGCGCCAGTTCGACCGACCGCGCCGGACCGGTGCCCGCGATGGCCATCCACGAGATGAAGACGTAGAAGATGCCGACGCCGAGCACGCTGATCATGGTGGCGCGCGGGATGATCCGCTTCGGGTCCTTGGACTCCTCGCCGTACATCGCCGTCGACTCGAAACCGACCCAGGACCAGAAGGCGAAGAACAGACCGAGACCCGCACTCGCGCCTGCGACGGCGGCGGGCGTGAACGCCCCGATGGGGTTGAGCGTCTCGGCCACCGCGAAGCCCTCGGGACCGCCACCGTGGAACAGCACGCCGAGCGCGCCGAGGGAGAGCATGACGATCTCGGTCACCAGGAAGACGCCGAGCACCTTGGCGGTGAGGTTGACGTCGAAGTAGGTGAGGATGGTGTTGAGCACCAGCATCAGCAGGGCGGGCACGATCCAGTGGACGTCGACCCCGAGCTGCGTCTTCAGCAGGTTCTGGAAGAAGAACGAGAAGATGCCGATCAGTGAGGCCTCGAAGACGACGTAGGCCATCGTGATGAGCAGCCCGCTCGCCATGCCGACGACGCGGCCCAGTCCGTGCGAGATGTAGCCGTAGAAGGCGCCGGTGGCCGTGATGTGCTTGGCCATGGTGGCGTAGCCGATGGCGAACAGTCCGAGGACCACGGTCGCCACGATGTACCCCGCGGGAGCGTGCGAACCATTTCCAAAGCCCACGGCAATGGGTACGTTTCCGACCATTGCCGTGATCGGGGCGGCGGTGGCGACCGCCATGAAGATGACGCCGAGAGTGCCAACGGCATTGCGCTTGAGTCGCTGCACGTCCTGATTGGCACTGCCAGAAGTACTTTCAGAGGGTGAAGTGGCTTGATCGGTCATCGAGCGGCGGACCTTTCCGACTGTGAGCAGAGAACGCTGTGGCGTGGGACACACCATCGGCGCCTCACATGCTGGCACCGCATGAACCAATTGGCAAGACCTATTAACAACCATTGACAGAAATGGTTCAGCCCATTTAGGGTCAGCCTTGAGCCCACCAAGCCCAGCCCGACCCAGGGGGTCACGTTGCACGACTACGGCACGTTCTCGTTCGCATCGAAGGCCGAGGTGCTTCAGAAGGCGAAGAAGTACTGGAACCCCGGCAAGACCCAGTTCTGGACGGACGAAGGCGTCGACCTGGTGGTCGACGGCCGCGATGGATACTTCCTGTGGGACATGGACGGGCGCCGCCTCATCGACATGCACCTCAACGGCGGCACCTACAACCTCGGACACCGCAATCCCGAGATCATGGCCGCGCTCATCAACGGCATGCAGTACTTCGACGTCGGCAACCACCACTTCCCATCGGTCGCCCGCACCGCGCTCGCCGAGCGTCTGGTCGAGTCGGCGCCGGCGTCGATCACCAAGGTGGCCTTCGGATCCGGCGGCGGTGAGGCCATCGACATCGCGCTCAAGAGCGCCAGGCACGCCACCAAGCGCCGCAAGATCGTGTCGATCATCAAGGCGTACCACGGCCACACGGGCCTGGCCGTCGCCACCGGGGACGACAGATTCTCCAAGCTCTTCCTGTCGGACCGACCCGACGAGTTCGTCCAGGTGCCGTTCGGCGACGTCGATGCCATGGAGCAGGCCCTCGCGGGCGGCGACGTCGCCGCCGTGATCATGGAGACGATCCCCGCGACGTACGGATTCCCGCTGCCCCCAACGGGTTACCTCGAGGCGGTCAAGGAGATCTGCGAACGCCGCGACGCGCTCTACATCGCCGACGAGGTGCAGACGGGCCTCATGCGCACCGGCGAGATGTGGGGCATCACCAAACACGGCATCGAGCCCGACATCATGGTCGCGGGCAAGGGGCTGTCCGGCGGCATGTACCCGATCACCGCGGCGATGCTCAGCGACCGGGCGGCCCAGTGGCTCGACGAGGACGGGTTCGCGCACATCTCCACGTTCGGAGGCGCCGAGCTCGGATGCGTCACCGCGATCAAGACGTTGGAGATCACCGGTCGCCCCGAGGTCAGGGCGAACGTCCACGCGATCACCGACGTCTTCGCCGACGGCCTCGCGCGGATCAGGGCCGACCACCCGGACTGGTTCGTGGGGATCCGACAGAACGGCGTGGTCATCGGACTCGAGTTCGACCACCCGGAGGGCGCCAAGTTCGTGATGCGCGAGCTGTACGAGAATGGTGTCTGGGCGATCTTCTCCACGTTGGATCCCCGTGTGCTGCAATTCAAACCGGGCCTGCTGATGACCCGCGAACTGTGCGACGACGTGTTGGGGCGCCTCGACGTCGCGGTGGGCAAGGCCGCCGTCGCCGCGAAGGCGGGGTGAGCGGGTGGCCGACGAGCAGACCGGCGCCGACGGGTTCGTCGCGGACGACGTCGACGTCGCAGCCCGCGCGCTCGCGGAGTACGACCTACCCGCCGACTCGACGTTGCGCCTGCTGAACCTGTCGGAGAACGCCACCTACGCCGTGACCGACGGCGCCACGGGCGCACAATCGATCCTGCGCGTGCACCGCAAGGACTACCACCGCCCGCACGAGATCGAATCCGAGCTGCACTGGCTCGACGCGCTGCGGCGCGACTCCGACGTCACCGTGCCCGTCGTACTGCCCGCGCGGGACGGTCGCCGCGTGGTGGCCGTCGACCAGGACGGCATCGATCGCCACGTCGTGCACTTCGAGATGGTCGCGGGCGCCGAACCCGACGAGGACACCCTGACCGCCGACGACTTCCACACCCTCGGCAGGATCACGGCCGCCCTGCACGACCACTCGCGGGGCTGGAAGCGGCCACCTGGCTTCGGCCGGTTCGCCTGGGACTGGGAGCACAGCCTCGGCGAGCGACCGCGATGGGGCCGGTGGCGTGACGCCACGGGCGTCGGCAACACCGAGGCCGACCTGCTCGGCAGGGCCGCCGGACTGCTGCAGCGCAGGCTCGAGGAGTACGGCACGGGCCCCGACGTCTTCGGCCTCGTCCACGCCGACCTGCGCCTGGCCAACCTCCTGGTCGACGGTTCCCGCGGCGCCGACACCATCACCGTGATCGACTTCGATGACTGCGGATTCGGTTGGTACTTCTATGATTTCGGCACTGCGGTGTCGTTCTTCGAGGATGACCCCGCCGTGCCCGAGTGGCAGGACGCCTGGGCCGCGGGTTACCGTTCCCGGCGCGAGCTGCCGCACCGCGACGAGGCGATGCTGCCGTCGTTCGTGCTGCTACGCAGGCTGCTGCTGCTGGCGTGGATGGGCTCGCACAGTCATTCCAAGGAATCGCAGGCGATGTCGGTCACCTACGCCAAGGGCAGTTGCGCGCTCGCGGAGCGCTACCTGACGTCCGACGGCCGACGACTCGCCTGACCCCTCACTCGAAAGGCACGACATGTTCACCTCACTTCAGGGCCGCTCGGCCATCGTCACCGGCGGAAGCAAGGGCATCGGTCGTGGCATCGCCGAGGTCTTCGCCGACGCGGGCGTGCACGCCGTCGTCACGGGCCGCAGCCAGGCCGACGTCGATGCCACCGTCGCCGACCTGGCGGGCAAGCCGGGCACGGTGAGCGGCGTGGCCGCCGACGTGAGCAGCCAGGAGGACTGTCGTCGCGTGGTCGCCACCGCGGTGGAACGCCATGGTGGCGTTGACATCGTGTGTGCCAACGCCGGGATCTTCCCGTCGGGCAGGCTCGAGGAGCTCACGCCCGCGGACATCGAGGAGGTCATCGGCGTCAACTTCAAGGGCACCGTGTACATCGTGCAGGCCGCGTTGTCGGCGCTGGCCGACAGCGGCCACGGCCGCGTGATCGTGACGTCCTCGATCACCGGACCCGTCACCGGCTTCCCCGGCTGGTCGCACTACGGTGCGAGCAAGGCCGCGCAGCTCGGCTTCATCCGCACGGCGGCAATGGAACTCGCGCCCAAGAAGATCACCATCAACGCGGTGCTTCCCGGCAACATCGTCACCGAGGGGCTGGTGGCGATGGGCCAGGAGTACATGGACGGGATGGCCGCCTCGATTCCCGTGGGCCGTCTCGGCAGCGTGGCCGACATCGGCAACGCGGCGCTGTTCTTCGCGACGGACGAGGCGGGCTACATCACGGGGCAGTCGCTGATCGTGGACGGCGGCCAGATCCTGCCCGAGTCCCAAGAGGCGATCTCGCTGCAGTGAGGCTGGCCTAGAATTGGGCCTACCAAATCGCGAGAGGGGCCGCGCGTTGCCGAAGTCGACCGAGGAGCTGCGGCGGCGCATCGTCGCGGACATCAACGCGGGCGTGCCCGGCGCCAAGCTGGGCAGCGAGCGCGACCTGGCCGAGCGCTACGCCACCAGCCGCTCGAGCCTGCGCCAGATGCTCTCGGCGCTGGAGGAAGCCGGTCTGGTGCACCGCGCGATCGGACGCTCGGGCGGCATCTTCATCAGCCACACCCAGGTGCAGCGCAGCCTGTCCGACGTCGTCGGCGTACCCGCGTTCCTCGCCAACCAGGGGTACGTCGCGGGCACCCGAGTGCTCTCGACGAAGATCGCCCCGCCCGATCGCATCACGCAGAACGCGCTGCAGATCGGCGCGGGCGACTTCGTCGTGGAAATCCAACGCGTCCGGCTGGCGGATGGGTCGCCGATCTCCCTGGAGCTCGCACAGTTCCCCGCCGAGGCGTTTCCCGGCCTGCTCGAGAAGAAACTCGGAGGGTCGATCTACGAGATCCTGGAGAAGGACTACGGCCTCGTCACGTCCCGCGCCGACGAGCGCATCGAGGCCGTCAACGCCACCGCCGAGGAAGCCTCACTGCTGGCGATCAAACCCACCTCGGCACTGCTCCTCATCACCCGGGTCACCTTCGACCAGCACGACGCGCCGTGTGAGTTCTCCCGCGACCTGTTCCGCGGCGACCGCACCCGGCTGGCCGTGACGGCCCAGGGTCGTGGCATCGGCGTGCAACTGCCCGCGGCCGCTGCGACGGTCGCCCTGCAGAGCCAGAAGATCAGGGCCAGCTGACCCCGCGGCGTCCTCACGGCACGCAAACAGCCTCCCTCGCAGGATGTCTCGCGTAGACATCCACACGAACGGAGATACCGATGAGGATCGAACACAGCATGATGCGCAGGGCGGCCGCCGCCCTGCTCGGCGCGGCGGCGCTCGTCGCACTGCCGGTGGGGGTGGCCAACGCCGAGCCCGGGCTCGGCTGGGGCTGGCCGGGCCCGGGCATCCTGCCCGGCCCTGGGCTCGGCGGGATCGGCGGCCCTGCCTCGGGACTCGGCGTGCTGCCCGGGGCAGGCTTCGGCCTGCCGGGGCCGGGACTCGGCGGCTTCGGCGGACCGCTGTCCGGCCTCGGGCTGCTTCCCGGGCTCGGCTGGGGTCTGCCAGGTCCCGGACTGCTCTGACCCTCGAGGCGACGGTGACGGTGCACTCGTCGGGTGCGCCGTCACCGTCGTGCGTCCTCACAGCGCGCCAACGCCATGCGCGGGCACCATGGTCTGATGCGCGTATTGGTTGTCGAGGACGAGAAGCTGCTGGCCGACGCGATCGCCGCCGGGCTGCGGCGGCACGCGATGGCGGTCGACGTCGTCTACGACGGTGCGACGGCGCTCGAGCACGCCTTCGTCAACGACTACGACGTGGTGGTGCTGGACCGCAACATCCCGAAGGTGCCGGGCGACGTGGTGTGTTCCCGGCTGGCCGAGGACGGGGCCACGGCACGCATCCTGATGCTGACCGCGGCCACCGCCGTCGCGGACAGGGTCGCGGGCCTCGGCCTCGGCGCCGACGACTATCTGAACAAGCCCTTCGCCTTCGTCGAACTGGTCGCCCGCGTGCAGGCGCTGTCCCGGCGCGCCAGGCCCGCCGCCCCACCGACGTTGGCGCGCAACGGGATCCGCCTCGATCAGCATCGACGCTCGGTGACTCGCGACGGTACCCCGATCCCGTTGTCGCGCAAGGAATTCGCCGTGCTGGCCGAACTACTGCTGGCTGACGGCGGCGTGGTCTCCGCGGAGTACCTCCTCGAGAAGGCCTGGGACGAACACATCGATCCGTTCACCGGCGTCGTGCGCTACACGATCATGATGTTGCGGAGGAAGCTCGGCGACCCGCCGGTCATCGAGACCGAGGCCGGTGCGGGATACCGCATCCGATGACGCGCCGATCCACCATCCGCACCCGCCTGACGGTGCTCTACGCCGCCGCGTTCTTCCTCGCAGGCGCCGTCCTGGTCGGGGTGATGTACTTCTACCTCGCGCAGTCACTCGACCATCGGCCGGGCAGCGGTGTCGAGGATCTGGTGCGGCAGTTCGCCAGTGAGCGCGGAATGCGCAACATGCCGATCCTGGACAATCTGTTCACCGCCATCGCGAACCAGGCCGCGCAGGAACGCAGCGACACCCTGCGGTCGATGCTGACGTGGTCACTGCTGGCGCTGCTGGCGATCGGCGTCGCCGCGGGCGGCTTCGGGTGGTTGCTGGCGGGACGGGCGCTGCAGCCGCTGCAGGACGTCACCGCCGCGGCCCGGCGGGTCGCCGACCGCAACCTCCACGAACGGATTGCCCGCACCGGACCGAACGACGAGATCAAGGAATTGGCAGACACGTTCGACGCGATGCTCGAGCGATTGGACCGCGCCTTCGACGGCCAGCGGCGCTTCGTGGCCAACGCGTCACACGAGTTGCGCACCCCGCTGGCGATCAACCGCACGCTCATCGAGGTCGCACTCGACGACCCCGACGCGGCACCGTCCACCCGGCGGCTCGGCGAAACCCTGTTGACGGTCAACGGCCGTCAGGAACGGCTCATCGACGGTCTGCTGGTACTCGCCAGCAGCGCACAGCAATTGGAGACCCATGCCCGCGTCGGCGTGGCCGAGGCCGCGCACCGCGCCGTGCTGATCGCCGGTCGGGCCGCCGAGCAGACGGGCGTCGTGTTCCACCCGGAGTTGCACTCCGCCTACGTGAAGGGCGACCCCGCGCTGGTGGACCGGCTGGCGCAGAACCTGGTCGACAACGCCGTGCGCTACAACGTTGCCGACGGTGGGTGGGTGCGCGTCACGGTGTACCGCGACGGCCCCTCGGCGCGGCTGCTGGTGGAGAACTCCGGACCGGTGATCTCACCGGGAGAGGTGGACGCGCTGTTCGAGCCGTTCCGCCGCAGCGGGCACGAGCCCGTCGCGGGTGGCGGCGGCACCGGCCTGGGGCTGTCGATCGTCCGGTCGGTCGCGACGGCGCACGGCGGCGAGGTGCGCGCCGAGGCCCGACCGGACGGTGGACTACTGGTGGACGTCACGCTGCCTGCCTGCCAGTAACACCGAGTATCACTAGGTTTGCCCACCTCTCGGCGAATGCTTCCCGAACACCAGGAGTCCATCACGGCGGGTGTTTGGTGAACGCTAGGGCGCCGGAGCGAAATTCGCTTGACCTGAAGTGAGGTTGATGTTGAACGATGGCAGTCGTCACGAACCAAGGAGGACCTCCATGCGACCCATCCGCGCCGATCTGTGGGAAGCACGCGTCGACAACCCGTACCCCGGCCTGACCACCCACGCGTACCTGTGGACGGGCGGCGAGCAGGGCAACGTGCTGTTCTACGGAACGCAGACCGAGGACGACTTCGACGCCTTCGAGGAACTGGGCGGGGTGGCCCACCAGTACCTGTCGCACCGCGACGAGGCGGGACCGATGCTGGCCGCCGTCCGCGAACGCTTCGGGGCCACCTTGCACGCCCCCGCTGCCGAACTGTTCGAGATCGGCCAGCACGTGCACGTCGACGTGCCACTGGCGAGCAGGCACGTCGACGCGAACGGCGTCGAGGTCATTCCGACGCCGGGCCACTCGCCGGGCAGCACGAGCTACCTGGTGCATGGCGTCAACGGGCAGACCTACCTCTTCACCGGCGACACGATCATGCTTGGCGCCGACGGTGATTGGGTGGCGGGCCACATCCCTCCGATCAGCGACGCCGGCCCCTTGGCCGAGAGCCTGCAACTGCTCAGCACCGTCCGGCCGGACCTGGTGATCTCGAGCGCCTTCCCCAGCGAGTCCGCCGTGCACGTGCCCGGCGCGCTGCACTGGGCCGACTGCGTGGCGCAGGCCCGCTCGCGATTGGCCGACGTCGCCTAGATTCGGGCCATGAGCCCCGCAGGCCGGTTCGCGCCGAGCCCGTCTGCCGACCTGCACATCGGCAACGTGCGCACGGCGCTGTTGGCGTGGCTTTTCGCCAGGTCGACGGGCCGTCGCTTCCTCATCCGGGTGGAGGATCTCGACGACCGCACGTTCGACGACGTCGCCGCCCGCCAACTCCGCGACCTCGCGGCGGTCGGGCTCGACTGGGACGGCGAGCCCGAGTACCAGACCGCGCACGAGGCCCGCTACGAGGCCGTCGTCGACGACCTCGTCGCCCGCGGTCTGACCTACGAATGTCTCTGCAGCAGAAGGGACATCCAGCAGGCACCGCGCGCGCCGCACGCCCCGGAGGGCGCCTACCCGGGCACCTGCCGCGACCTCACCGACGCCGAGCGGGCCGAGCGCAGGGCCACCACGGGCCGGCCACCGGCCGTGCGCCTGCGCTCCGAGGTCGACCGGTTCACCGTCGTCGACCTGCTGCACGGCAGCTACACCGGCGTCGTGGACGACTTCGTGCTGCGCCGCGGGGACGGCGTGCCCGCGTACAACCTTGCGGTAGTGGTCGACGACGCGGCCACGGGCGTCGACCAGGTGGTGCGCGGGGACGATCTGCTGTCCTCGTCACCGCGACAGGCGTACCTTGGCGCGCTGCTGGGCTATCCGCACGCCGTCTACGCCCACGTCCCGCTGGTGCTCAATGCGGACGGCAAGCGGTTGGCCAAGCGTGACGGCGCCGTCACCGTCGAGGAGATCGGGGCGGCTCCGGCACTGGCCCAGATCGCGGAGTCGCTGGGGATGAATGCCGACTCGCCAGATGCGATGCTGGCCCAGTTCGATCCGGCCCGGCTGCCCCGAGAGCCCTGGATTTATCAGCCGCGATGAGCAGAACCCTTCGATCATGCACAGGTACTTGCTAGGTTCCCGCGGTGATGTCTCACCTCCGGCGGGCCATGCTCGCCGTCCTCATCGTCGCGGCGGTGATCCTCGGTTCGGCGGCCTGCGGCTCGTCGACGACGACCAGCGACCCGATCGCGACGGCAGGCGTGCTTCGAGTCGGCACCGAGGGCGTGTACTCGCCATTCAGCTATCACGACCCGGCCACCGGTCAACTGGTCGGCTACGACGTGGACGTCGCCAAGGCAGTCGGTGACAAGCTAGGCGTCAAGGTCGAATTCGTCGAGACGCCATGGGACTCCATGTTCGCCGCACTCGAGGCCAACCGCTTCGACGTCGTCGCCAACCAGGTGACCATCAACCCCGAACGGCAGGCCAAGTACGACCTGTCGCAGCCGTACACCGTCGGCGAGGGCGTGATCGTCACGCGGGCCAACGACGACTCGATCACGACGCTCGCCGACGTCAAGGGCAAGACCGCCGCCGAGAACGCGACGAGCAACTGGTCGGACGTGGCCCGCAAGGCGGGCGCCAACGTCGAGGCGGTCGAGGGCTTCACTCAGGCGATCACGCTGCTGAACCAGGGCCGCGTCGACGTCGTCATCAACGACAGCATCGCCGTCTACGCCTACCTCGCCGAGACCGGCGACAAGTCCGTGAAGATCTCGGGCACGGTCGGCGAGAAGAGCGAGCAGGGCTTCGCCGCCCGCAAGGACAGCGGCACGCTGCCCGAACTGAACAAGGCGCTCGGCGAACTGCGCGCCGACGGGACACTCGCCAAGATCTCGCAGAAGTACCTCAAGGCCGATGCCACCGGGGCGCCCCCGTCGACCCCGATCCGCACCGCCGGGGTGCTCCGCGTCGGGACCGAGGGCACCTATTCGCCGTTCAGCTATCACGACCCGACAACCGGCGAGCTCACCGGATACGACGTCGACGTCGCCAAGGCGATCGGCGAGAATCTGGGCGTCCCAGTGCAATTCGTCGAGACACCCTGGGACTCCATCTTCGCCGCGCTTGAAGCCAACCGCTTCGACATCGTCGCCAACGAGGTGACGATCAGCCCGGAGCGACAGGCTAAGTACGACCTGTCGCAGCCGTACTCGGTCGGCGAGGGGGTGATCGTCACCAGGGCCAACGACGACTCGATCACCTCGCTCGCAGACCTCAAGGGCAAGACCACCGCGCAGTCCACCACCAGCAACTGGGCCCAGGTCGCCCGCGACGCGGGGGCCAACGTCGAGTCGGTGGAGGGTTTCGCACAGGCCATAACGCTGCTCAACCAGGGCCGCATCGATGCGACCGTCAACGACAGCATCGCCGTCTACGCCTACCTCGCCGAGACCGGCGACAAGACGGTCAAGATCGCGGCGAAGACCGACGAGAGGAGCGAGCAGGCGCTCGCCGCCCGCAAGGACAGCGGCTATCTCCCGGAACTCAACGGCGCGATCGACGCGCTCCGCGCCTCCGGCAAACTCGCCGAAATCTCGCAGAAGTACCTGAAGGCCGACGCCACCGGGGCCCCGCAGGGTGGGACTCCGCAGGCCAGTGGCGGCGGGCAGAACGCGCCACCGGTCCGCTCGGCCTGGCAGCTGATCCTCGACAACCTGTGGCCGCTGGCCAAGGCCGCCATCACCGCGACCATCCCGCTGACCATCATCAGCTTCGTCGTCGGTCTGGTGATCGCACTGGCGGTGGCATTGGCGCGGCTCTCGCCGAACGTCATCCTGGCAGGCGTCGCGCGGTTCTACATCTCGGTCATCCGCGGCACGCCGCTGCTGGTGCAGTTGTTCATCGTGTTCTACGCGCTGCCGCAACTCGGGGTGAAGATCGACCCGTTCCCCGCGGCGGTGATCGCGTTCAGCCTCAACGTCGGCGGCTATGCGGCGGAGATCATCCGCTCGGCGATCCTCAGCATCCCGAAGGGCCAGTGGGAGGCCGCCGAGACGATCGGCTTCAATTACGTTGGTGCACTTCGGCGGATCATCCTGCCGCAGGCCGCGCGCGTGGCGGTGCCCCCGCTGTCGAACACCTTGATCTCGTTGGTCAAGGACACCTCGCTGGCATCGACGATCCTGGTGACCGAACTGCTGCGGCAGGCCCAGATCGTCGCGGCGCCGACGTTCGAGTTCTTCGCCCTGTACGGCACGGCGGCGGCGTACTACTGGGTGATCTGCCTGGTGTTGTCGTTCGGCCAGGGTCGTCTGGAACACCGATTGGAGAGGTACGTGGCGCGATGAGTGACAGCGATCGGGACGAGCTCGAATACCGCGTCACCGCCCAGGGTGTCGAGAAGGCGTTCGGCGACAACAAGGTGCTCAAGGGCGTCTCGTTCAACGTGGCCAAGGGCACGGCGACCACCATCATCGGGCCCTCGGGCTCGGGCAAGACCACGCTGCTGCGGACGCTCAACGCCCTCGACAGGGCCGACGCCGGCGTGATCCGGGTCGACGACGTCGAGATCGACTTCGCCACGCCGACAACGAAACCCGAGATCCGCAAGTTCCAGTCGCGCAGTGGCTTCGTGTTCCAGGGCCACAACCTGTTCCCCCACAAGACGGTGTTGCAGAACGTCATCGAGGGCCCGGTGATCGTGCAGAAGCGACCGAGAGACGAGGCCGTCGCCGACGCGGTCGAGCTGCTCGAGCAGGTCGGGTTGGCCGAGAAGCAGGACCAGTACCCCTTCCAGTTGTCGGGCGGTCAGCAGCAGCGCGTCGGCATCGCACGGGCGCTGGCGCTCAAGCCGAAGCTGGTGCTGTTCGACGAGCCGACCTCGGCGCTGGATCCCGAACTCGTCGGCGAGGTGCTCTCCGTCATCAAGGATCTGGCGGTCGAGGGCTGGACGCTGGTGATCGTCACCCACGAGATCCAGTTCGCCAAACAGGTGTCACACCAGGTGCTGTTCACCGACCGCGGCATCATCCTCGAGCAGGGCCCGCCCGACGAGGTGATCGGCGATCCGAAGGAAGAGCGCACGCGGCAGTTTCTGGACCGGATTCTGAACCCGCTGTAGCCCCACCCCCGCGAGCGTGCGTGTCCGTACGCGACACGCCGACTTCTGCTGTCACTTCGTGCACGCTCGCAGCAGCAGGTCGACTGCCCTGGCGGCACTTTGGGCGGCGCTCTCCATGGTGGCCGACCAGTCGGTGGCGGTCCAGTCGCCCGCCACTACCAGTGACGGCACCGTCGTCTGTTGGGGCGGGCGCAGGGAATCCATGCCCACGGTCTGGGAGAACGTGGCCTTCGGCATCTTGACTACCTGTGCCTCAACGATTCTCGCGCTCACGGCGGCCGGGTAGTACCGACCGAGCAGGGTCATTTGCTCGGCCACGATGTCGTCATTGGTCTCGTGGATCTGCTCGTAGGCCCCGCTCGTGGTGAGGCAGTACAGCCACCCGCGGTCGGTGCTCCTGCCGTGCATGATCTGGCGGTCGAAGACCTCGTCGACGACGCCCGTGCCGCCGATCAACCCCTCGAACGCCGATTCCGTGCCGAGCGGGCGATCCAGGTAGAGATTGGTGCTGACGATCGGCGTATAGCCCAATTTATCCGCTGCAGAATAGATTTCGACGTGTTCGGCAAGGTCGTCGAGCAGCCCGGCGATGTTGGAGTTGGGCACGGCGCACACGACGCCGTCAGCGGGGACGACCGAGCCGTCGGCGAGCAGGACTCCGGTCACTGCGCCGTCCGCGATCTGAACGCGGCGGGCCACCGCGCGGTAGTGCACGTCGACCCCGTGCTCGGCGAAGAACCTGACGGCCCCCGTGACGAACAGCGTGTCGAGGTCGACGGTGGGATAGCCGATCGCGACGGGCGTCCGATGCTTCACCGCCATCCGGAAGCCGGTGGCGAGCACGTTGGCGAACACCTTGGCCGACTCCCGCGAGACCGGCTCGGCCGCGATGCCGAGCGCCAGCCAGTCCCACAGTGCCTCTCGTGCAAGCGAAGGCATGCCGACGCGCTCGAACCATTGCTCGGTCGTGAGGTCGGCGAGGTCGGCGGGTTGGTGCAAGGCCTGCCAGCCAAGCCGCAGCGTCGCCCGCGCGGCGCGGAGGCGGTCGAGCACCCCGGCGTCGGGATGGACACCGAACAGTGTGCGTACCGCACCGAGTCCCGTGGTCTGCATCGTCACCTTCCGACCGCCCGGCCAGCGCAGCGTGGAGCGCTTCGGGAACGTGACGTACTGCCTGGTGCCGACGCTGGTGAGGTAGCGGAACAGGTGCTCGTAACCACTCGCGATGACGTGCTGACCGTTGTCGGGAACGTCGTCAACCCCGTCGGCACGCATCGCGTGGGTGCGCCCCCCGAGCTGTCCGCGGCGTTCGAGGAGCGTGACGGCCTTGCCCGCCTCGGCCAGCCAGACCGCCGATGCCAGGCCGGCGAGGCCGCCGCCGATGACCACGTACCGTCGTCCGTCCGCGCCCATCCCCCCAACCTACGTCTCGCTCTGCACGGCGTGTCGCGGACGGACACGCACTCGCGAGGGAGTTGGGGGGACGTGGGAAGCTGTGAAGATGGAAGCGGACGTCGTCGTCGTCGGGGCCGGGCTCTCGGGGATGATCGCCGCCAGGACGGTGCTGGCCGCCGGTCTGGTGCCCGTAGTCCTCGAGGCCGACGACCGCGTGGGCGGACGCATCCTCACCGAAGAGGTGCTGCCTGGCGTGCCGGTGGAACTCGGCGCCCAGTGGATCGGCGATACGCACGAGCGGATGTTCCGGCTGGCCGCCGAACTCGGCGTCGAGACCTACCCGCAGTACGACGAGGGCGAGACGTCGTATGACCTCGGTGGCGTAGGAGTACTCGGCGAGAACGCCTTTCGCGCGCGCTTCGGCGACGAGCTCGCCGAGCTGGAACGCGTGCTGCGAGATCTCGACGAACTGGCCGCCGCGGTGCCCGTCGAAGCTCCGTGGCTGGCGCCGAGGGCTGACGAGTGGGACGTCATCTCCGCGGGCACCTGGTATGACGCCCAAGGACTTTCGCCCGTTGCGCGGACACTTCTGGAGATCTGCACCGTCGGGATCCTCGCGGTGCCCACCGTGGAAGTCTCGTTCCTGCACCTGCTGTTCACCATCCAGACCTGCGGAGTGACATCCGAGCTCTTCGCCGAATCGGAGGGCGGTGCCCAGACCACGCGTTTCGTCGGCGGCACCAGTGAGATCCCGCGGCGGCTCGCCGCCCTGATCACCGACCACATCGTGCTGGACGCGCCCGTGCAACAGATCGAACACACGGCGGACAGCGTCACCGTGCACTGCCGGGGTGGATTGGTCGTTCGCGGCCGCCGTGTCATCGTCGCGATCTCCCCCACCCTCGCCGGTCGAATCATGTACGACCCTCCGCTGTCCGGCGTTCGCGATCAGCTCACGCAGCGACTGCCCAACGGCTCGGCCATGAAGGCGTTCTTCGTCTACGACGAGCCATTCTGGCGCGCAGACGGATTCAACGGCCAGCTCATCTCCGACGTCGGTCCGGCCAGGATGTCCAACGACACCTGCATCCCCGGCGACGACCACGGTGTGATCCTGATGTTCCTGGAGGGAGATCAGGCACGCACCTTCGGGCGGCTGCCCACCCACGAGCGTCGCACCGCCCTGACCGCAGAGTTGGTGCGGCACTTCGGCATCAGGGCCGCGAAGCCCGAGTTCTACGTCGACGGCGAGTGGTCGGATCGGCAGTGGACCCGGGGCTGCTACAACGCCAATCATGGCCCGCACGTGTGGACCACCTACGGTTCCGCGCTGTCGACGCCGATCGGCGCCATCCATTGGGCCTCAACGGATACGGCGACGCACTGGAGCGCGTACATGGAGGGTGCCGTCGAGGCGGGCGAACGGGCGGCTCGGGCTGTCGTCGACGAGTTGATTCGCTAGCCGACGGGCGAGCGGCCCTTCGTCGCAGCCGCCGGTGAACATCTCGCTGTGCAGCCGTAGTCACTGCCGTCTCCCTCCGCCAGGAGCGTCGCGATCTGATTGGGGATCGACCCGATCCCCACCTGCAGCGTGGCACCGGACGGAATGAAGTCCATGGCGCAACCTGCTCGGCGGTGAGCTCTGATTGCATGGCGCGACTTCATCTCCCCTCCCGATTCGGGCGCGTTGTCGCTCGGTGAGCGAACGTTTACGCGCCCAGATCGCGGGTCAGGTGGTGACGGGAAGGGACGCCAACCCGCGCAGGGTGACGTTCGGGCGATAGGACGGTTCACCGGCGAGTCGGGCGTCGGGGAAGCGCGCAGTGACCGCCGACAGCGCGATCCTGGCCTCCAACCGGGCCAGTGGCGCGCCGAGGCAGAAGTGCACACCGTGTCCGAATGCCAAGTGCCGGTTGCCTTCCCGATCGGGATCGAAGACATCCGGCCGATCGAAGGCCGCCGGGTCGCGCTGCGCGGCAGCGAGCAGGATCATCATCGTGTCACCCCTTGGCACGTCGACGCCCCCGATCGTCATGTCGTCGGCGGCGACCCGTCCGGCCAACTGCACCGGCGGGTCCCATCGCAGCGTCTCCTCGATGACCGCCGACGCTCGCCCGGGATCCTCCGCCAGCGCCGTCCACTGCCGCGGGTGACGCAGCATCGCCAGGATGGCGTTGGCGATCAGGTTCACGGTGGTCTCGTGGCCCGCGATCAACAGCAGATTGCACGTCGCGACGATCTCCTCTGACGTCAGCTGGTCGCCGTCCTCCTCTGCCGCGATGAGCGCCGAGATCAGGTCCTCCCTCGGCGCCGCCCGCCGCTCATCGACGAGTTCGGCGAGATAGCCGCGCATCCAGAGACCGGCCTGCATGCGCTCTTCGAACGAGTCGGGCAGCTCGCCGGTGAAGGTGACGAACGGATCGAGGCCCTGGGCCAGCAGCGCCGACGCGCGGCTGAACTCCGGTTCGTCCTCGAGCGGGACGCCGAGCATGCGGCAGATCACGGCCACCGGCAGCGGATGGGCGAGATCGGGGACGACGTCGAAACTGCCCGCCGCGGCCACGCCGTCGAGCAGTTCGCCGACCATCGCGGTGATGCCGGGCTCGAGGCCTCGCACCACCTTCGGCGCGAACGCCTGCTGGGCGAGCTTGCGCAGGCGAGTGTGATCCGGCGGATCGAGGAACAGGAAGCCGGGCTGGCCGAAGGGTCGCGGCGTCGCGCCCTTGGCGATCTCGCGCTGCGCGACGGTCGACTTCAACCGGTCGCTCGCCGACGACGGATGGCGCAACACGTCGCCACAGTCCTGGAACGACGAGAACACGATCAGATTGGTCTGCGGCATCACCAGCGGTCCTGCCTCGAGGATCCGACGGTAGGCGGGGTAGGGGTCCGCGCGGTTCGACGGGTCGAGCAGCTCGACCAACAACCCTTGCGATTCCGCCGTCGTCGTCATGCTCTTATTGTGCACGCGTGCAAGAAGGCGCGCTAGGACGCGTAATAGCGCCCCAGCACGTGCTCCCGCAGTGCGTCGAACTCCCCCGCGACGATGCTGGCGCGGATCTGATCGACCAGCCGGATCACGAATCGCTCGTTGTGGATCGTGCACAGCGTGGAGGACAACATCTCCTTGGCCTTGAACAGGTGGTGGATGTAGGCGCGGGTGTAGTTGGCGCAGGTGTAGCAGTCGCACTCGGCGTCGATCGGCGTGAAGTCGCGCTTGTACCGTGCGCCGGTGATGTTGTAGCGCCCGGTCGCCGAGTACACCGCCGCGTTGCGCGCCACCCGCGAGGGCGACACGCAGTCGAAGGTGTCGGCGCCCGCCGCGACGGCGGCGAACAGGTCGTCGGGCTCGCTGATGCCCAGCAGGTGGCGGGGCTTGTCGTCGGGCAGTTCGTCGGTGACCCACCCGACGATGGTGGCGAGATTCTGCTTCTCCAACGCCCCACCGATCCCGTATCCGGCGAACCCGTTGCCGTCCTCGTCACGGATCTCGGTCAACCCGCGCGCGGCTTGCCTGCGGAGGTCCTCGTACTGCGCGCCCTGCACGACGCCGAACAGCGCCTGGGCGGGCTTGCCTGCCCGCTCGATGCCGAGCCTGCGGTGCTCGGCCAGGCAGCGGACCGCCCAGTCATGCGTGCGCTGCACCGAACTCTCCTGGTACCCACGGGTGTTCATCAAAGTCGTCAGTTCGTCGAACGCGAAGATGATGTCAGCGCCGAGCTGGTGCTGGATGCCGATCGACACCTCGGGGGTGAAGCGGTGGGTCGAGCCGTCGACGTGCGAACGGAACGTCACGCCGTCGTCGTCGACGTGCGCCAGCCGCTCCTTGCCCTCGGCGATCACGTCGTCGGCCTGGACCCGGCCCGCATCCATCGAGAGCACCTTCTTGAATCCGACTCCGAGCGAGAGGACCTGGAAGCCGCCGCTGTCGGTGAAGGTCGGGCCCGGCCAGTTCATGAAGGCGCCGAGACCGCCCGCGGCATCGACGACGTCGGGCCCCGGCTGCAGGTACAGGTGGTAGGCGTTGGCCAGGACCGCCTGCGCGCCAAGGTCCTTCATCGTCTCGGGCAGCACGGCCTTGACGGTCGCCGCGGTGCCGACGGCGATGAACGCCGGCGTGTGGATGTCCCCGTGCGGGGTATGGATGACGCCGACCCGCCCCGCCCGATCCGACAGCTGTGCCTCGACTTCGAAGAACGACGGGGTGCTCACCGCTGTACATTCTCACACTCGGACACCCCCGGTCCGGCACCCTGGCGCCGGTGACCGAGAACGACGCCGGCCACGAGCAGGCCCTAGGCCAAGAAGCGCACGATCGCCTCGGCGAGCTCTTCCCCGGCGTCCTCCTGCAGGAAGTGTCCGGCGTCGTGGATCACCGGATGCTCGACGCCACGGGCGCCACGCATCTGGCTCTGGAAGATCGGGCCCATGGCTCCAGTGATCGGGTCGCCGTCACTGAAGGCCACCAGCATCGGAGTCGGGCTGTCGCACAACGTCTTCCACGCCGCCCGGTTCGCCGAGCTGGCCGGGTCGTCGGGGGCGGTGGGCACCAGACCCGGCATCGCGCGTGGACCCGCACAGTAGGAGTCGTCGGGAAAGGGCGCGTCGTAGGCGGCACGGACGGCGTCGTCCATGGGCCGACGGCAGCCCGACTGCACGAACCGACCCACCTCGATCTGCGGCATGCCCTGGATCGCCTTGCGGAACTGCCACCAGATGTCCGGCATCGGAAGGTCGCCCGTCGGCAAACCGGTGTTGGCGACGACGATCCGGGAGAAGCGGTCGGGATGCTCGGCGGCCAGCCGCAGCCCGATCAGACCACCCCAGTCCTGCCCGACGAGCGTCACGTTCCGCAGGTCGAGTTCGTCGAAGGCGACGGCGCGCATCCACTCGACGTGCCGCGCGTACGTGTGGTCGGCGATGGCGGTGGGCTTGTCCGACCGGCCGAACCCGACCAGGTCGGGGCACACCACGCGGTGGCCGGCGGCGACCAGCACGGGAATCATCCGGCGGTACAGGAACGACCACGACGGCTCGCCGTGGAGTAGCAACACCGGATCGGCGTCGGCGGGACCGTCCTCCACCCAGGCGACCCGGAGGTGCCCACCGTCGAGGTCGGCGACGTCGCAGTAGCGCGGCGGGTAGGGGAAGTCGGGCAGATCAGCAAAGCGTTCGTCCGGCGTGCGCAACAACTCCATGTCCGCGAACCTACCGCCGCGGGATAGCTCCCGACGGTGGAACACCTCGATCGCGAAAACTGCGGGTGAACGCCACGCGGTTGCCAGCAGACGTGCAGAAAAGTATTTCGCGCAATCCCATGACCCCTGGTCAGCCGCACCCCATACTGCGTTGGACGATCCGTTGATCTTGACGGATCGCACAGACAAAAGGAGAACAGTGGTGAAGCAGAGTTTGCTGGTAGCCGTAGGTGGTGCCGCGATCGTCGTCGCGGGTCTGTCGGGCTGTTCGTCGGGGGACAAGTCTGCGTCCGGATCGTCGTCATCGAGCTCGAGTTCGAGCTCCTCCTCGTCGAGCAGCTCGAGTTCCGCGTCGTCGAGCGCCGCGGCCAGCCCAGGCGGCAACTCGGTCACGATCGACGGCCAGTCCAAGGATCTCGGCGGTCAGGTGGTGTGCGCATCGATGGGCGGCAACGTCAACGTCGCGATCGGCGAGGCCATGACCGGAGTCGCGGCCGTCATCACCGATGGTGACTCCCCGACGGTCACCTCGGTCGCACTCGGCAACGTCAACGGCATCACGCTCGCCGTCGGCGCAGGCCAAGGCGATGCCACCGCCACGAAGGATGGCAAGTCCTACAAGATCACCGGGAACGCCGTCGGCGTCGACATGGCGAACCCGATGCAGCCCGCGAAGAAGCCCTTCGAGCTCGACTTCACCTGCCCGTAGTTTTCTGCGGGCCCCGTGGCAGGCGGCGGCGTCCCGAATGGGGCGCCGCCGTTGCCATTTCCGCGTCGGCTGGGCGGCTCACGCCACAGATGTGCCGAATCAGCTAACCGCTACCGGCTATTGACGGCTCTCTCGAATTCACCGTGGAGAACGTGCGACGTGGAGTAGCGTCCGAGCCGCGCATCGTGGCGCAGCACATGATTCAGGGGGCTTCGTGGCAAAGCATCGACTGCCGAAGAAACAGCGGGCGCGACGGACGGCGCTGGCGAGTCTGGCCGCCCTCGGGCTGTCCGGCGCGCTGGTGTTGGGACAAGCGACGAACACCACCGCACTGCTGACCCTCACCAGCACGGTGGTCGGCATCGGCGGTCTCTACGACACGACGGGAGCCAACGTCCCCGCCAAGCTCGACCACACCGTCGTCCCCGGCGGTTATGCCTACCACCCGATCGACTACCCGGCGAACGCGAACCTGTCCGCGAGCCGCGACACCGCCGTCCCCGTGCTGAACACCTATCTGTTCTCCGACGCCGCGAAGGCCGAACCGATCCTCATCGTGGCCGGCTATTCCGAGGGCACCCTGGCCGCCGAACAGGAGAAGCGCAACCTGCAGAACCTGTCCGAGGACGCGGCGCCCTCGACGAACCAACTCAGCTTCGTGATGATCGGCTCGCCGTTCGCCGCGAACGGCGGCATCTACGGCAGGTTCCCAGGCATCTCGATCCCCTTCGTCACCGACGCCATGGGAGCCGCGCAGCCCTCGCGCTACGACACGACGTACGACACCTTGGAGTACGACACCTACGGGGACTTCCCTGCCTACTTCAATCCGCTCGCGCTGCTCAACACCGCACTGGGGATCCGCTACGCCCATCCCGATGGGGCCTACGACCCGATCGACCCCGCCACGGCGCCCCAGTACGTGACGACGACCGACAATCCCGGTGGCGGACACGACACCTACGTCCTGTACTACAACTCGCAACTGCCCCTGCTCGGGCCGCTGCGCGAACTGTCGTCGATGACGGGGACCACCGCCTTCACGGAACCGTTCATCTCCGCGGTCGAACCGCTGCTCCGCGTGATGGTGGACATGGCCTACACCGACCGGGTCAACGCCGATCCGACTGCTGCCGTGCCCTTTTCGTTGATCACGCCGCCGCAGAAGTTCATCGAGGCGCTCGCGGCCATTCCCGGTGCGTTGGCGCAGGGCGTCACCAACCTCCTCTCGCTGGGCCACGCGACCGTCACGCCGCCCAACCCGATCGGCAATCTGCAGGAGGGCGCCGCAGTCACCCCGCAGGTCCAGAGCAGCCCGGCGCGGCTGGCCCTCGTCGCCACCCCGGCACAGGACGCAGCAGCCGAAAAGCACAGCACGGCAACGACACCCGATCCGACACCGGCCGCCACCCCGACGGTCGACACAGCGCCCAGCTCGACGGCCGACCCCGCACCCAAGCCGGATCCGGCGACCTCGTCACCCGAACCTACGTCGACACCCGTCGCCAACGATCTGCACCCCACCGTGACGTCCGATGGCAACAAGTTCACGCCGGGCACCGACGGGACCCCCGCACGGAGCACGCCGAGCGGCGGCACCGCCACCGACCCGGTCGAGACGACCCCGACGTCCACCACGACCACCGCCACGACTCCGGCGCCGACCGACACCAAGCCCGCCGACACCAAGCCCGCCGACACCAAGCCGGACACCACCCCCACCGACACCAAGCCCACCGGCGGCACCGCCTCGGGTGCGGGTTCGCAGGGCGCGGCGGCGGCCTAACCCGACCCCGCGTCGAACACCAGCTCGTACACGTAGGACGTGTCGCCCTTGCGACTGACCCAGACCCCTTCCGGTGGCACCTCGCCGAGGCCGGGGTCGTCGAACGGGCGGCTGAGCACGACGCCGTTGGAATCCACCACGCACCAACCGAATCCGGGCAGGCGTCGGCAGAACAGCTCCGCGTCCGTCCGACGGTAGGAGCCGTCGGCGTCGCGCTGGAACTCGTACGTCAGCCCGTCGCCGCGGCGCACGAAGCGGATGCCCACCGGACTAGTGTCGCAGGGGTGAGCAAGCCGATTCCGCGGGCCGCGACCGAGGCCGACCTCGAGGGGATCAACCGACTGGTCGTCTGCGCCTTCGGCAAGTACGTCGAGCGGATCGGCAGACCACCGGCGCCCATGACCGCCGACTACGCCGAACTGCTTGGCACATCCCGGGTTTGGGTCGTCGATGCCGGAGACGACACGGTCGGCGTCCTCGTCACGCAGGCCCGCCCCGACCATCTGCTGCTCGACTGCATCGCCGTCGCGCCGACGGCCCAGGGCGGCGGCCTGGGCCGCGCGCTGCTGGAGCGCGCCGACCGGGACGCCCGCGAGCAGGGCCTGGCCGAGATCCGGCTGTGTACCAACGCGGCGATGACGGAGAACCTCGCGTTCTATCCGCGCCGTGGCTTCCACGAGACCGGCCGCGGCGTGCAGGACGGCTTTCACCGCGTGTTCTTCGCCAGGGCCGTCGCGCCCAACGGCTCCGACCACTGAGCCTGCTGCACCACCGAACGTTGATTACAGAGCAATCGCTCTGCTATCTTCGCGGCATGCCCCGGCCCCGTGTGCACGACCGCGACACGGTCCTCGACGCGGCCGAGACGCTCGCCGTCCGGACGGGCCCCTCGGGAGTCACCACCAGGGCGGTGGCGGCCGCGGCGGGGGTCTCCAATGGCGCCATCTACCACAGCTTTCGGTCCAGGGGTGACCTCGTCGCGCAGACGTGGATCCGCGCCGCCCGCGCCTTCCTCGACGTGCAGAACGACCTGGTGGACTCGGCCCTTGCCGCAGCGGACGCCGACCCGGTCGACGCCGTCGTTGCCGCGGCGGATGCCCCCGCGGTCTTCTACGGCCTGCACCCTCAGTCGTCGCGGCTGCTCCTGCGGGTCGACCGCGACCAACTGCTCGGCGAGGATCTGCCCGAGGAGGTCGCCGCCGAACTCTCCGCCCTCGACCGCGCGCTGATCGGTCTGATGATGCGGCTGTCATCGCATCTGTGGGGCCGCAGTGACGCCGCAGCCGTCGACGCCATCACCCTGTGCATCGTCGACCTACCCACGGCAATTCTGTTGTCACGCAAACGAATCAACAATCCCTGGGCCCTCAACCAACTCACGTCGGCGGTGCGAGCAGTGCTCGCCGACGGTCCCCCACCACGTCAACCGATAACCACCGAGGAGTGACCCTTGTCCATCACCCTGACCCACGTCGACCAGATCGCCGTCCTGAACCTCGGCGACGACGAGAACCGTTTCTCGCTCGGGTTCCTCGACGAGATCACCGGCAGGCTCGACGAGATCGTGGACTCCGGTGCGGGCGGGCTCGTCACCACCGGCACCGGGAAGTTCTACTCGAACGGCCTCGACCTCGATTGGCTTCTGGCCCACGGGGACCAGATGCAGTCCTACGTCGGACGCGTGCAGGGCCTGTTCACCCGGGTCCTGACGCTGCCGATGCCCAGTGCGGTCGCGCTCAACGGCCACGCCTTCGGTGCGGGCGCCATGCTCGCGATGGCCCACGACTACCGCGTCATGCGCGCCGACCGCGGCTACTTCTGCTTTCCCGAGGTCGACATCCGCATCCCCTTCACCCCGGGCATGGCGGCATTGATTCAGGCCAAGCTGACGCCGTCGGCGGCCGTCGCCTCGATGACCACCGGGCGGCGCTTCGGCGGCGTCGACGCGCTGCGGTTCGGCCTCGTCGACGCCACCGCCGCCGAGGACGGCATCCTCGACACCGCCGTCGAATTCCTGGTGCCGCTCGGCGGCAAGGACGGGGGCACGCTGACCGCGATCAAGCAGACGATGTACGGCCCGGCCATCACCGCCCTCGCCGCGGGCTGAGCCGATGCCGAATCGCATCCAGGCACTGCTCGGGGTCACCTATCCGGTGGTGCAGGCCCCGATGACGTACATCGCGCGCGCCGAGCTCGCAGCGGCCGTGTCCGAGAGCGGCGGTCTCGGCATGATCGAGACGCTGACCGAGGAGGGCAGGGCCGACCTGCTTCGGGTGCGCCGCCTCACCGACCGGCCCGTCGCCGCGAACCTGATGATCCAGGGCTGGAAGCGGGACCCGTCGATCGTCGAGGTCCTCGCCGCCGCCGAGGTGCGCCACGTCTTCACCTCGGCGGGCGACCCCGCCCTGTTCACCGACCGGCTGCACGACGCAGGCATGACCGTCGTCCAGGTGGTGGGCTCGTTGAAGGGGGCGCTCAAGGCCCGCGACGCGGGCGTCGACGCACTGGTGGTGGAGGGCGTCGAGGGTGGCGGCTTCAAGTCGGCGCTCAGCGCGTCCACCATGGTGCTGCTCCCGCTCGTCGCCGAGCGCGTCGACCTCCCGATACTCGCCGCGGGCGGCATCTGCGACGCACGGTCCGCCGCGGCCGCCGTGGTGCTCGGCGCCGAGGGCGTCCAGATGGGCACCCGGATGCTCGCCTCTCGGGAGGCCATGGTGCATGCGAACTTCAAGGACGCCATCGTCTCCGCGGCCGACGACGGCACCGTACTGCTGAACCTGCCTGGAAACCCCACGATGCGGGTCCTGCGCACCGGCCTCGCGGCCCGGCTGGCCACCGACGAGCATGCGACCCCGCTGTTGAACGGCGTCACCACCCTCTACTTCGAGGGCGACATGGACGCCAGCGTCGCGAACACCGGTCAGGTGTCGTCGCGCATCACCGAGTTGCTCCCGGTGGCCGAGATCGTGGCGCGCACGTGGTCCGGTGTCGAAACAGCCTTGGCGACAGCCCGATTGCGCAGTCGTTGACGGCCGTCAACTGGCGGGATAGTCGCGCCTGAGGAGGTCGTAGAACGCATAGGCGGGCACCCCGAGTGCAGCGGTGAGGCCTGCGGCGTACTCGCGGGCGATCGCGAGGCCGTCGGTCTTCTCGTCGAAGGTCCCCGTCAGATCGACCGCGATCCGGCAGCCGAAGGTGTCGGTGACGGCCTCGCCGTCGACCTTGGCTTCGACGACACCGCTGGGCAGGGGCAACGAGTCCACGGCGACCCGGACGTCATCGGTCCGGGCTCCCATATCGACGTAGACCGACACGAACGCATCCATTTGCGTCAATTATCCGGGCCGTCACGGTGACCCGACAACTGCTCAACCCGTTGGTTGCCGCTTGTTCACCTGATGGTCACGTGAGCGGGAGCGCCGACGGGCGACCGAACCGCGCGCGCACGCCTGGCGAGAAGAGCGCCCGCAGCCGGTCGCCCGTCGGCGTCACCCCGCTCGCCGCCACCAGGTCGTCCTCCAGCGCAAGCACATTCGCCGCATGGAGCGGAAACGGCACGTGCTCGTTGGGCACCCACCACGTCCGCCCGGCCTTGCGGGTGTGCGCGCCCCACCGCGCCGTGAGCCACACCTCCAGCGGGGTCGGCTCGACCGGCGGACCGACCTCGACGGTCACCCTGCACCGCAGTCCACGTCGGGGCAGCCGTCGCACGCTCTGGTAGCCGAGGCGCCGTCCATCGCGCGTCACCCGCATCTTGGCCCAGGTATAGGGCACGCCCATGCCGACCCTCATCGCGGGCACCACCGCCAGCCGGGATGTCTCCAGCGACCGGAACAGCACACCGCGTCGGCCATGGTCATCGGTCGAGTACAACCGCACGTTGGTCTCGAGGAACCGTCCGAAGTACGGGATCGGCCGCGGCACGCCGAGTGTCACCTCGCCCATCGTGAACGGCACCAGTCCGACGTACGTCGTGCCGTCGAGCACGTCGGGACGCGTGCCCGGCGGATACAGGTGCGCGATGGCGTCGGGATCGACCGGCCAGTGCATGAAGACGAGGTCGGTCCAGTGCTGGGAGGTGAAGACCGGCCGCGGTAGTTCTGGCGCGACGACGGCAAAGCCGTCGGGTAGCGGTCCTGACACACCGCGATCGTGTCACGTCCCGCGACGTCGACGACCGGATTCGTCAGCCGCGACCGGTTTCCCTCTGCAACTTCTCGATCAGGTCCGACGCATCGGCCTTGGTCAGTTGGTCGGGAACGTCGTGGCCGGCTTCCTGAGCCAGCGTGTGCAGGTAGCTGCGTTGGGGTCCCGTCATGGGCTCGTCCCCGGTGACCCACTCCGACGTGTCCTTCTCGGCGGTTTCGTTCGGCGCCGTCTGCGATTCATCACTCATGCCCTCCGGTTATCCGTCGCACGTACGTTCGAAACCCCGATCCGCGAACCGATGACGGCGTATCCGTTTTGGCCGCATCGTCGCCGGGCAATAACCAGCAGTGACGATCACCGCACCCGTCTCGACCGAGGCGACCGCCAGCCCATCCGGTGTGTATCTGCCGCAGCAGGATTCGCGACTCCTGGTCGACACCCTGAAGAGGACGGTCGAGGTCGCCGGGCGTTCGGTGCTGGACCTGTGCACCGGATCCGGGTTCGTCGCGATCGCCGCGGCCCGACTCCGAGCCAGTGTCGTTCAGGCGTGGGACGTCTGCCCGGAAGCGGTCCGCCACAGTCGGCGGGCAGTGGTGGACGCCCGAGTCCAGGTCGACGTCAGGCTCGGGTCGTGGGAACGGTCCGTCGGGCACCGCAGGTTCGACGTCGTGCTGGCCAACCCGCCGTACGTCCCGGTCGGCCCCGGCCAGGCACCGGTTGCGGGACCGGCATGGGCGTGGGACGCAGGCCCGGACGGGCGCCTCGTCATCGATCCCCTGTGTGCGGCGGCGCCGGAACTCCTGGCCGATGGCGGCAGCCTGCTGTTGGTGCAATCGGAGTTCACCGGTGTCACCGAGTCGCTGGCGGCCCTGCGATCCGGCGGTCTGCATGCGGAGGTCGCTGCCCGCCAACGCATTCCGTTCGGACCGGTGCTGACCTCGCGAGCTCGGTGGCTCGAAGACGTCGGGCTGGCGCCGATCGGATGCCGCGACGAGGAACTGGTGGTGATCCGTGCCGACGCCTGACGAGAGGGATGCACCCGACGCGGTGCGGGACGTGCGCATCACGACGGGCGGGCCGATGTTGGTGCAGGGACCCGTTCGTATCGAGACCGCGGACGGCGTCGTCGTCGAATCCGACCGCTTCACGGTCGCGGTCTGCACCTGCCGACGGAGTCGGACCTATCCGCTGTGCGACACCAGCCATCGCAAGCGGCGCCGCTCAGAACACGGATCGTCGTAGCGAACTACGGCCGGACACCCAGCTCTTCATCATGTGCGCGGCCAGTCGTTCCTCGACGAGTTCTCTTGCCCGGATCCCGAATACGACGTCCCGGTGCAGTGCCGGCTCGCGAGCGAGCAGGTCACCGACCACGTCGTTGCGCACCACCTGCTCGTGCACGGCGTCAGCCTCCACGTGCTCGGCGTAGAAGCGGACGCAGGGGGCAGGCGCACCGAGGCGCGCGAGCGCTTGCGTCAGCCGGTGCGACCCGGGTGGTGAGGTGATCTCGGTCGAGGCGAAGTGGCCGACCGCCGCGCCGCGCCGCGCCCGGTGCAGGCCGAACATCGACATCAGGTTCACCACCGCCAGCGACTCGGCGGGTACGTGATTCACATAGGCGAGATAGCCGTGGTTCAGCCGTGCGGCAGCGAGCAGGTCGGCGAAGAGTTGCTGGTGGACGCGCTCGCCGCGACCTGCGCCGTACTCGTCGTACTCGATCGCGACGAACGCGGCCTTGGCGTGTCCGGTCAATCGAGGGATCAGCCACGCGTGCGGGTCACCCTCCTTGAGGTGGTAGATCGAGCGGTGTACGAAGTACTCCCGCATCTGATCCCAGGTGCCCTCGTCCCGCAGAAAGTAGGAAAGGCCCTCACCGTCAACGGGTTCCACGGACAGCGCGGCCATCTCTGCGAGAGCGTCGGCCTGCTCACCGAGATCACCGACGTCGTGGCGCAGCGCGTCCTCGAAGGCCCCCTCCAGGTGGGCACGCAGATGAAGCAGACCCGCGTTCCACTCCCACTTCTCGTCGACGCCCTCGAACCCGCGGTAGTGCAGTTCGTAACAGACGTGCAGCGCCATCTGCAGGTCGAGACCGTAGGGATCGGAGTCCCCGATCGGGACGTCGGTCCGGAGAAGGTGCCGGCGCGGCGCGCGCCCGGAGATGACGTCGACGACCTCGGCGGACAGCGGGCCCACCGCGATCGGCAGTGACGGGCCCCGGTGGTTCACAGCGCTGGACACGCCTGTCCCTTACCCGCGGATCGACGAGAGAAACGGGTTCGCGGCGGCCGAATGAGACCTCCTTCACATCGTGGCATCCCTGGATTGCCCGACGGCTCGACGGGTACGCGAACAAGAGGTGCACCTCGCGCCGAGAAAAGTCATCAACGCCGAAGGGGCGAACCCATATGACCATCGCCAGCACGAATACCTTGATCGCACAGCTGCGCGCCGTGCTCGACCTGACCAACACCGAGATCCAGGTCGCGGAGACGCGCGTGGTGCAGGCCCGCACGGAAGCCGTGAAGCGCGAGCTGTCGCAGAACGCCGCCAACGGGCGTGCCCGCGCCGAATCGATCGAAGCCGCCATCCGTAACCTCGGCGGTCATCCCGACGTGATCGGACCGTTCCTGGGCCGCGCGGCCGCCGCCGTCAAGGCGCTGACCGAGCAGGCGCAGCCGTTCGACGAGGCCCTCCTCGGCGACCTGGCCCTCGAGCATCAGCTCTACGACCGTGCCCGCTACGTCAAGGCACTCGCCGTCGCCGCCAAGCAGCCCGACGTCGAAGCCCTCGCCGACCGGCTGATCACCGCGCACACCGCCACCGTCGACTGGCTGGCCACCGTGCTCGCCGAGGACGCCCTCGGCGGCCCCGCGGCCTTGCGCCGCACTCCGTTGCAGGCCGCCGCAGGCACGGCGATCCAACTGGTCAACGTGCCGGTGAACTGGTCGGTGCGCAGCCTGGACAGGGCTGTGGAGACCGTACGGTCGGCGCCCGTCGCCTTCGGCGAGCTGGTCAACCGCGGCAAGCGGGCCGGCGACGTGGCCGCCAAGGCTGCTACCGCATCGCGGGACGCGGCGCTGGAGACCGCGGAGAACGTGATCCGCGAGGGTGGCGCCGAGCAGGTCGCCGACGCGCTGCACTCCGTGCGGGCCGCCACCGGCGTCGTGGACGCGGCCGAGTTGCCGATCGAGGACTTCGACGACCTGAACGTGACCGAGGCCGTCAGCGCCATCAAGGCGCTGACCGATCCCGCCGACGTGCGGACCATCCTCGCGTACGAGGAGTCGCACAAGGGCCGTCAGGGCGTCGTGTCCGCCGCCCAGACGAGGGTCGCGCACATCGCGCAGGAGGTCGTGGGGATCAGCTGACCTTCGCACTGGTCGACCCGTCGCCCTTGATCCGCTGATGGGCCGTCAACAACAGCTGGTCGTAACTCGAGCGCTCGGGTAGTACATCGGAGTACGACAGGCCGAGGAAGTCCTTCACGATCTGCTCACTGATGGCCCGCAGCTTCACGTTGGAAGCCTGCGACCGCCACTTGAGCAGATCGAAGGCGGCCTCGGCGTTGATCCGGTAGACCAGCATCAGCATGCCCTTGGCCTGCTCGATCGCGCTTCGGCTCTCCGTGATCTCGGCGACCGCCCGGGTGACCGACTGCTGGTGCTGTTCACCGGATGACTCCGTGACGTCGACGTAGTAGCCGCCGGTGCCGATCACCACGCCGTCGGCATCACGCAGGAGGTCGCCGACCACGATGACGTCGCGCACCCGACCTCCGGTGTCGATGATCCGGTGGCGCGCGCTGAACGGCTGCTCGGTGCGGACGATCTCCTCGAAGGTCGCGGCGACGTGATTCTTGTCGTCGGGATGCTTGTGGGAGAGCACGATTTCCGTGGTGGGCGACGAGGCCCCGCCGGGGCCGTACCCGTGGATGCGCTCCACCTCGGGTGACCACTCCCAGCGCTGGTCGGCGAACAGGAAGCGGAAGGGGCCCGCCTTGTGGGGCCCGTCGTCGCCCGTCGTCTGGGCGTCGTCTGAGTCGGTCATGTCAGCCGATCTCCGAACCCGCGGCTCGCGAAGCCACGGGGCTCCATGTCGGATGTGTGGGCGTGGGTCATCGTTCACTTCCTGGGTCTGGGGAAGCGCGTCGTTTTCCTTAGCGACAATTTATAACGCAATGTAATGCTTCTAGCACTCCTGATCATCGCCGCGATGACATACGGTCGGTTCATGGCGAAGACGTGGGTCCTCGGATCCGTCGCCCTGACGGCGATGGTCTGGACGTTCGGCCCCTCCCCCGTGGCGAACGCCGCACCGGTATTCGACGTCGACGGGTACACCGCCTGTACGGCCACCACCGCGGCCACCCCCGACCGGGACTTCGACACCGTCGTCACCGACTGCTGCGTCCAGCATGCCGGGGTCCCCGCGCCGACCACCTACGGAATGGGTTGCGTCGCACCGACGGACGCCGCGTCGGCGGACGAGCGGCCGACCATCGTGCTGCCGATGCGCGCCCTGCCCGCCGACGACCCGGACAGGGACCTACAGGCCCTCATCGACATGCCGCTGCCCGACCCACCGCCGTAGGGCGCGCTCGTACGCGGCGTCCACGACCACGTCGAAGGCGGTGGCTCGACGGACACCGACAGTGCCGAGGAACTGGATGCCATGGCACGCCTGCCGAGAATGATTGCGCCGCAAGGAATTCCGACATCGGCGACGTGTCATCGGATGGGAGCGCGACCCGCACGGATGTCCCCGCTACGTCAGCCGGCGGGATCGGGTGGAGGTGGCGGCAGGATCAGCCCTGGTGGCGGGGTGGGGCCGTCGGCGGGGTCGGGCAGGAACTGCACCAGCCCCGGCGGAATGACGGTTCCCGGTGGCGGCGCGGTACCCGGCAGCGGCTCGCCGAGCTGCTGCTGCGGTGCCTGACCCAGGCCACCATAGGTCCGACCGTCACGCTGCAGGTTGATCCAGCGACCGAACCAGATGCCCTTGCGGACATCGGCGTTCTCGTCCCCGGGGGCGACGCCGAACTGGGTGCCCTGCCCCGGCGCCGAGGGCACGTCGTTGAGTTCCTGCGCACCGTAGGCGTTGTTGAACACGTTCAGGTTCGGAACGACCCCGGTCCCGCCATTGGGCGCAGACGGCACCGGGTTCTGGCCCAGCACGCTGTCGCGGTCCAACCCGACCACCTGAGGAAGCCCGAGGGTGCCCGGGGTTCCCTCCGGAGCGGCGTTGCTCTGGGCGAGCACGTCGAGCCCGGTGGGCCCCAGCGGTGCCCCGATCAACGGCACCGCCGGACCGGGATCCGGCGGTGGCGGCGGATCCCCCGGCGCGGGCAGCGGCGCCGGGGGAAGGTCGTCGGCCACGGCGGTCGCCGGGAAGGCGACCGCCGCTCCGACGGCGAGCAAGCCACACGCTGCGGCGGCGATGCGATTTCGGTCAATCATTGCCTGATGCCTCGTCTTTCGTCGTGGTTGCCCGGTGACACTGAGGCCGACGTCAGACCGACTTGGTGATTCCGTAGTAGGCCACCACGTCGTCGGTGTCGGTCGTCGAGCTGGTCAGCGTCGCATACGACCGCAGGAAGGACTGGCCGACGCAGCCGTCCACCTTGATGTGGGTGTCCTTGAGCGTGACACGCACCGGGGCGGCCTTGAACGACTTCTTGTCGACCGTGACGGTCGAGACCGTGCCCGGCTTCGGGTGGATCTCGATGGTGCCCGACAACGGGAACGACACACTGCCCAGGCCCGTGAGGCCGTTGGCCAGACCGACGTTGATACCAGCCTGGCCGACCAGACGGACCTGGCCGAGCTCGATGCCGCAGCCGATCTGGTAGCCCGCCTCCAGCGTGCCACCGGCCAGCGTGGTCTTGCCCTTGCCGGTGACGGTACCGGTGAAGGTACCGCCGACCAGGTACTCG
>JAESGJ010000356.1_pt1 | contig 34571 bp, 26 predicted proteins | sample 9266241 | NCBI WGS metagenome assembly JAESGJ01 (sample SAMN14514841, study PRJNA621669) | algae metagenome | isolation source: Brasilonema octagenarum HA4186-MV1 and co-occurring heterotrophs from wet... | place: USA: Manoa Valley, Hawaii | collected 2009-07-20
CCTCATCTGTTTTAGCTTCACTTGCCATCAGGAGAATATAGGCGCGGGTGATTGTTCGCGCCTTACGCTTACCTGTTTTTATTAGCGACCGCAGTTGAGATTCCTCAACCTCACTCAAATCCACAATATATTTCTTTGTCATAATGCCACCCACTCGCAATCTTGGAGTAGCTTATCAAATTATTGGCATTACCTGGCAAAGTTGCTTTGGTGGACTACTAGTTGTTTAGTTTCTTGACGACTTAGGACGAACTTTGTTAAGTGTTAAGCGTATTTCCATCGAAAACCTCCCAGTCCAAAAACTTGCTCATCTCCCCTTTGACTTGCTCCAAGGTTACCTGTACCCTCGTATGATGAAAATATAAGAAAGTAGCCAAATCATAACGGCATCACATGGGCAGTATTTGGGAACTTGATTTTTACTCGCGTCCGATTCTGGACGAAAATCAGAAAAAGGTTTGGGAAGTTTTGGTATGCGAAACTCCTTTGGAAACCCGAACTAAAATTGATTCTGTCTTTCGCTTTGCGAAATATTGCCCCAGTACTGAGGTGAATTCAGTGTGGCTGCGGACTGCGCTGGAAGAAGCAATCAGCGAAGCAGGAAAAGCACCAATCAGAATACGCTTTTTCCGCCGCCAAATGAGCAACATGATTACCAAAGCTTCCAGAGATTTGGGTATTTCCGCCCAGCCAAGTCGCCGCACTTTGCTGCTTAACCAATGGCTGGAACAGCGGATGGAGGAAGTTTATCCTCAAGAACCTGGGTATCAAGCAGGAACAAATCCATCTGTACGTCTAGAGAATCCTCCACCCCTACGCTTACCAGACGCTTTAGAAGGAAAGCAGTGGATATTTGTGACTTTACAACAATCGGAATTCACCCAAATGCACGACTGGGAAATAGGTTTTGGTGAAGCTTTCCCCTTTGAATTGGCACAAATTTCCCCTGAAACCCCTATTCCTGGTATTCTGATTTTCTCACCAAGAGCATTGCCGATCGCAGGCTGGATATCCGGTTTAGAGTTAGCTTGGTTGAAATTAGATGATAAGGAAGAGCCGAGATTGGTTTTAGAAACCGGTGCAACTGAAAGCTGGATTTTGGCAAATCTCAAAAACTCTCAAACCTTAGCAGAAGCCAAAAGCTTTGAAGAAGCAAAGCAAAAAGCTAATGGGGTGCATTTTATCGCAGTACAGTCCAATCCTCAAGAAGAATCTTTTGCGGGGTTTTGGCTGTTGCAAGAGGTCAATGTGCCGTAAATTTGATAGAGGTACTGCCACGCCTTTAGCTGTAGCGGGAATCAACTCATAAACTAATTAGATGGATAAAGGTTGGTGGGGAGTGGTTCATTGTTAGTCATCAACAATTGATAACTAACAACTAACAACCATCCATTTCCTATTGCCAATTTCTAAGTCCACAGCCAAAACAACATGGTGTATAAAGAATTACCAAATAATTTTCTGGTGGAAGAACTGCTGGAACTCTCGATAAAATCGGGTGCGGAAGCAGCTGAAGTCTATCAGTCAAAATCACTGTCTCGACCTGTGTTTTTTGAGGCAAATCGCCTCAAGCAGCTCGAAAGTAGCCAATCAGAAGGCACAGCACTGCGGCTGTGGCGCAATGGATGTCCCGGATTAGTCGTGGCTTACGGTCCAGTCGAACCACAAGCATTGGTGGAACGTGCTTTAGCCCTAAGTCAACTCAATCAACCTGAAGCAGTGGAATTAAATGGTGATTCTAAGCCTTCTTACCCAAACCTGGGTGAAGATGTACCCATAGAAAAGTTGGTGGAGTGGGGGAAAGAAGCGATCGCTATCATCCGCGACGCATATCCAGATGTTATTTGTACAAGTGAGTGGGAATGCGATGTTGAAACCACAAGACTTGTTAACACCAAAGGTTTAGATTGCCATTACAGCGACACCACCCTAAGTTGCTATGTAGAAGCAGAGTGGGTACGAGGTGACGACTTTTTGAGCGTTTCTGATGGTCAAACCAAAAGAGGTAACCTTCAGCCAGACAGAGTTGCTCACCAAATTTTACAACGGTTGGCTTGGGCAAAAGAAAACGTTACACCTCCCAACGGTCGCGTTCCAGTTTTGTTTACTTCTAAAGCTGCTGATATGCTTTGGGGAACTGTACAAGCAGCTTTAAATGCCAAGCGAGTTTTAGAAAAAGCTTCTCCCTGGGTAGAACGTATTGGTACACCAGTGATGTCACCAATTCTCACCCTCTACCAAGATCCCAAAGCAGGACCTTACAGTTGTCCGTTTGATGATGAAGGTATCCCAACCCAATCTTTAGTATTTATCCAAAATGGTGTATTGCAGCATTTTTACTGCGATCGCACCACCGGACGCCAGTTAAACATGGCTTCCACAGGTAACGGTTTTCGCCCCGGTTTAGGCAGTTATCCTACTCCTGGTTTATTTAATTTCCTCATCCAGCCTGGAGGTGAATCGCTACAACAATTGATTCAATATCTGGATGATGGGTTAATTGTGGATCAAATCCTGGGAAGTAACGGCGGCATTTCTGGTGACTTTTCCATCAACGTTGATTTGGGATATCGTGTCCAAAATGGTCACATTATTGGGCGCGTCAAAGATACGATGGTGGCTGGAAACGTCTATACAGTTCTTAAACAATTAGTTAAACTGGGTGACGATGCTGACTGGAACGGTTCTTGTTACACTCCATCTTTATTAGTAGAAGGGTTATCTAGCACTGGCAAGCAAAATTGAAATGAGTGACATACTCCCCACCGCATGGCGGATGGGGCTTCTCAACCAATCCAGCTATTGCTATCTCCTTTGGAGACGCTACGCGAACGGAGGCGTTGAGCTTTGTTTAGACAGAACGGGATGCCCCTCCGCTCTGTTTTTTATGTTGATTGCTGCATTCCAATCACGATCCATTTGACAACCACATTGACACTTGTGCCAACGCTCATGCAGTTTCTTCGGAACCTTGACGCCACAACTTGAACATATCTGAGATGTGTTGTGCGGATTGACTGGCACTACCAACAAACCAGCTTTTTCGGCTCTGTTTGCCAGTATTGAAAGAAAACTTGACCAGCCAGCATCGTGAATTGATTTAGCTAGATTGGACTTTCCCAATCCCTTTACGTTCAAGTCCTCGTGAGCTACCACATCATGCCGATTGAATAAGCGTTTAGCAGTCTTGAAGTGAAAGTCTTTACGCTTGTCAGTTACTTTTTTGTGCTGTCTGGCAAGTTGCTTGACTGCTTTATTCCTGCGGTTACTACCTTTCTTGCGACGCGAAATACGTTTTTGTAGACGCTTCAATCGCTTTTCCGCTTTCCGGTAATATTGCGGGATGGGTGCTTGGAATCCTTCTGAAGTAGTAAGAAAGTGCTTCAATCCCACATCAATACCAACAATCAAATCAGGATTGATATCTGGTTTGGTAGTCGGGACTGTAGGATCTTCCAGCGATAAGGTTACGTATCTCTTCATACCAATTGAATCTATCAGCCAACAGATACTTGTATTGCGCTCTCAACATAGATAGCCATCTATCAATGTCAGCAGCTTGTTGTTTGGTTGGTCGTAGTCGAAACTGGTATGAAGTTCTCATTTGCTTTGCCCTCCTTGTCATCTATGTTAGCATGAATGTAGTGACAACGACATGATTATGAAAAACAATTTCTTACAAATAAGACTCAGTGATCGTCGAATGAGCAAATTACGCGAGTACTCAGCAATTGAAGATAAGACTATGACTCGCGTACTTGAGGACTTCATTGACTCGTTACCCACTAGGAGTGTGGGAACTCCTCACGCAGCCAACAATCCCGTTGATCAAGAACAACATTGATTGTGGCTGCAATCGTCATTCCCCGGCTATCCATCCCCACCGGACGCCGGACTCTTGAATTCCGGCGAACTTCGTTAAAAAATAATTTAGTGACTTTTTCTTTGTTCAAGTGATAACCTTGATAGGTTTGTTGCAAAAATCTGGTTTTAGGAGATTTAGAACCACAGATGGACACAGATGTACATAGATAATTTATCTGCGTCCAAAGCTTGTGCATCTGCGGTTTCATATTTATTTTTGAATTTTGAACTTTGAATTTTGAATTAATATGTTACCTCTTGTGATCACTCAGAGCTTTCGCACTTTGTGGCAGCCTAGAAGAGGTTTAGCGATCGCAGAAGCATCGGTTATCGGGGTCGTCGCTGCTCTATCAGCTGTATTCTTTAAATTTAGTGTTGGATGGTTAGGATCATGGCGAGTTCATTGTTCCTACTTATTTCCTGCGTGGCTTGTCTTACCAGTAATTGGTGTTTGCTTTGGATTTTTAGCTGGGTTACTTGTGCAGAGGTTGGCACCTGAGGCGTCTGGTGGAGGAATTCCACAAGTCAAAGCCTCTCTTGGGAATGTGCCAGTCAGACTGTCGTGGCGTGTGGCAGCTGTAAAGTTATTAAGTTCTATTATCGCTTTGGGGTCGGGTTTGACATTAGGGCGGCAAGGTCCTACTGTTCATATTGGGGCGGCTTTGGCGGCGGGGATGAGTCGTTGGGTTCCTACCTCCCCAGATCATCGACGTCAGATGATCGCTGCTGGTGCAGGTGCTGGGTTGTCAGCAGCTTTCAACGCCCCGATTGCGGGCATGATTTTTGTTGTCGAGGAATTACTTCAAGATTTATCAGGATTAACTTTAGGAACTGCTATTATTGCTTCATTTATTGGTGGTGTTGTCTCACGACTGTTAGGTGGTCGTAGTCTACAACTTGACTTGGCAGCAACTCATTATTCCAGCAGCTTTTCAATCACAGAAATTCCCTTTTACCTAATTTTAGGAGTCCTCGCGGGGTTACTGGCGGCATTATTCAATCGTGGATTGATCGCTAGTCAAAGAATTTACCGTAATTTACACATTAGCTTGCCGTTACGAGTGGCATTGGCTGGATTTATTTCTGGTGTTATGGTTGCTTTGCTACCACCTTCTTTCCGCAATAATAGTGAGTTACGGGAGTTTGTAATCACTGGTGAAGTTGATCCTTCCATCGCAGCGCTTGCCTTTGTCGCTCAGTTTATCCTTACCTTGGTCGCATTTGGCTCAGGAGCGCCAGGAGGATTATTTGCTCCCAGTCTAATCTTAGGTTCTTGTTTAGGATATATTATCGGTGTCTTCCAGGAACATGCCTTGGGACTGGGAAATCCCACAACTTATGCACTGGCAGGAATGGGTGCCTTTTTTAGTGGTGTTTCTAAAGTCCCATTTACGGCAATTGTGATTGTGTTTGAGATCACCACAGATTTCAATTTGGTGCTACCTTTGATGATTGGCTCTGTCACATCGTACTTAGTTGCCGAAAAGATAGTCCCTGGGTCATTGTATGACAAACTTCTACAATTAAGTGGCATCACTATCCAAAAACAAGCTCCTATTGAAGGACTACTGACAAAGTTAACAGCAACAGATGTGATGCAAAGACGGGTAGATACTCTAGAGGTAGAAACGTCTCTGGATGAAACAGTAGAGGCTTTTTCACGTTCTGACCATCGGGGTTTTCCGATAGTATTAGATGGTAAATTAGTAGGAATAGTGACACAAAGTGATTTGCGGAAAATACGCGATCGCAACCTCCCGAAAGATGCGAGTCTCACGGAAATAATGACTAGCAATCCTTTAACGGTCACTCCCGTGCATAGCCTCAGCGATGTACTGTATTTATTAGATCGCTATCAAATTAGTCGCTTACCAGTAGTCGAGGGGCGTAGACTGATTGGGATCATTACCCGTGCAGATATTATTAGGGCAGAAGCAAACCATATCAACTGTGAAAACAAGCAATCTAAGTCGCGATCAGAACCTTCTTATGTTGTTTATCAAACGCGTTCTCCGAGTACTGGTAGAGGAAGAATATTAGTACCGATAGCGAATCCGGAAACAGCAGTGACACTATTGGAGATGGCTGCTGCGATTGCTCGCGATCGCCATTATGAAATAGAGTGCATACAAATTATGCCTATCTCCCGCCACAGTTCCCCAACAGAAACACCAGTCAGAACAACGAAAAGTCGTCGCTTGCTGAGATTAGCAGAAGCTTTAGGCAAAAAGCGCAAAATCCCTGTGCATACGCAAATTCGGGTTGCTCATGATCCAGCCCAGGCAATTTTAGAGACAATAAAAGAAAGACACATCGATTTGCTTTTGATGGGGTGGAAAGGTAGCACTTCTACTCCTGGTCGTATTTTTGGGGATATTGTAGACACTATCATTCGTCGTGCCAGTTGCGATGTGGTACTAGTGAAGTTGGGACAAGACAATTCTAAATCGCGAAAAACACTTAACCAACCAAAGGATCTGATTCAAAATTCCAAACTACTGACTCCCAACTCAGCACTCAGCAACCCTAATCACCAAGAAAATCTCCCCACGCCCCAAACTCCTCAGTACTCCTTTAACCGTTGGCTTGTTCCAATGGCTGGTGGTCCTAATGCGTCGGTAGCGATTAAATTGTTACCTGCTTTAGTCACATTGGGAAATGATCCAAAAGTTCGCCTGACTAGAATATTCAAGCCATCAGAAATAGAGCCAGATATGAGAATTTTGGAAGAAGCTATTCGCCAACTGATTCGTCGCCGCAAATTGAGTAGTACTGTATTCGCCTCAGCCATTAAATCCGACTCAGTTGCTCAAGGTGTGATTAATTTGGTCAAAGAAGAACAATACGATGTTGTGATTTTAGGCGCTTCGCGCGAAGGGATGTTGCAACACGCAATTACAGGTAATATTCCAGAGGCGATCGCTTCTGGTGTTGATAGTACAGTCATTTTAGTCAGAGGAGCGTTAACCGCTTCAGCCTAAAAACTAGATCATTTTGAATCCTTTTTTCCATTCCCGTTAAGGGGAAGGTTTTTGCAGATTTTTGGTAATTACTTCAGTCAGGAAAGATCTGCAAAAATTTCTATCTTGTTACGCGAATAAGTCATCGAAAGAGATTCTGCACCATCTGGCAAAGCATAGCTAGTAGATTTTTATTTCTCTGGCTAGTTAATGTTTGCAAAATTTGCTGGTTTGGGGCATTGTATTTGCAAAGCAATTTACATTTAAAAACCATTCGAGATTATGAATCCCTATTACAGTAGCGATGACTGATATTAGAGTTAGCAGCCAAATAGTCCAAGGCTTTATGTCGCGCATATATATTGTCCAATATTTTGTGATTTACTGATTTCCTCTATCACTGAATCTCTGCCTTAACATTCAACAAATAAGACAGTAGGGCAATTGGTTGTCACTACGTTATCTTACTGTGTTAAAGTTATACTAACTTAATTTTTAGATTTTAGATTTAGTGATTGTGAAAGAATCATTGGTAATCCTTTTTAAGGTTCAATCCGTCGCATTCTTTTTTCAATTTGGTATTAGATTGTGCTGTCAAATTATCTTAGTAATTATATTGAGATTATAGTCTTAATTTTTTTGTAGCTTGATTTTAACAGCTTTATAAAAAAATGTATACAAAAATTACTTAAATTCCAACAGGAAAATGTAAATTTTACGTATATCTATAAGTAGCGACACCTGTAGCGTCAACCCTCCGGCTTATCGCCTTTGCCTGCAGCGCTTACGCGATCGCCTAATCTTGTAGGGTGTACAAAAAAACAATTTTCTTTCCCCTTACATACGCCCTTCGGGTTCGCCCTATGGCGTAAGCCATAGGGCAGTGGCTCCCCTACACTCCTACACCCCTACACCCTCATCGCCTTCTTTACCAATTCTGGTATCTCAGAAGGACGTTCTGCAACTGGAACTCTGGCAAAGGAAAAGGCAGCTAACTTATTTTTTGCTGTGCCAAAATCGGGATCGCGTCCGATGACAGCCGCCAAAGTTCCAGTTTGACGCCAATGTTTTGCAGGTGGTGCTTCTCTACCTGCAACATAAGCAACAACTGGTTTATCAATTGCTTCGGCAATATATCGTGCTGCGGCTTCTTCGCGATCGCCACCGGGTTGTCCAACTAAAACTATTGCCTTTGTGGCTTCATCTTCATCCAATATTTGCAACCATTGCAGAAAAGACGAACCAACGATCGCATCACTTCCAATGCTGACACTCATCGACTGTCCCAAGCCAGCATCAGTTAATTCCCTAGCTATTTCGTAGGTGAGAGTCGTGCTTCGACTTAGTATTCCTACTTTTCCTTCAGTATAAAATTCACTAGGTTGAGTTCCTAAAAGGATTTTTCCTGGTATGATGATCCCAGGACTATTTGGTCCTACTATCAGTGTTTCTTTTGCTTCGGCTTTACGAAGTAGTTGTACCATATCCAACGGTGGTACACCAGGAGAGATGATAATGATTTGGCGGATATTAGATGCGATCGCTTCTAGTGCTGCATCTAGAACTTGGTAAGGATGTACGCAGATAATTGTAGTATCAATAACTCCAAATTTATCCACGACTTCCTCTACAAGGTCGAAGACTGGCAGACTGTAGATCTGTTGTCCACCCCATCCAGGATTAACCCCAGCGACCAAATTTGTACCATTGGCTTTCATTTGAGCAACATGATTTGCTGTAATGTACTCAGAAAAGCCTTGGATTAACACTTTGCTATATGGTGTTAAATTCATACTATAGAATTTGTGAAATTATTTGTGTAGGCACAGGGAACAGGGAACAGTGAACAGTGAACAGTGAACAGTGAACAGTGAACAGTGAACAGTGAACAGAGTCAGCGATTTGTTGACTCCCCTTAACTTGGTAACTGATAACTGATAACTGTACCAAGCTTCGCAAAAATCAAATAGTAGTCTTATAGGTGAATTAATTAAAACCTTCTATATGCTGTTGATTTAGCCAAACGGATTGCTTCTGCTACGCCCTTATCTAAATTTTCCACTACCGTTATTGACGTGTCAGTTGGAGTTTTCAGTGCTGCTATATCAGCTCTTGCTGTATCGAATTCAGAACCAGCAAGACGCACGACTAAGCGGGGAAAACTGTTCTCTCGACGTTTACCGCCATTTGACTTAGCCATAAATAATTGAGTTTCATTCATACTATTTTCTACGAACTCACCAATGACTTGAGAAACTTCGCTACCTTGAGAAATGCTACCTAGGAAATTAATGAGTATTACCTGAATACTTTTATCAGTAGCTATATTTTTTAAAGCTTTTTCCAAGCGACTCTTAAAGGTAGTTGGTGAAGCATCAGTAACAGACGCATGGCGGAGGTTCAAACATACCCCAGGTTTCCCACCACTATTAATCACCAAGTCTAAAGTTGCCATTACCAATCCAGCACCATTGCCCAAAATGGCAATTTTACCGTTCATTTCTACTACATCCCAGTTGCCCAAATTCCTGATTGTATCGCTACTGGTATCATTATTTTCCATGGCTTGTGCCATATCAGCGATATTTGGATGGCGACCAATTGCTCGTTCGTTAACGCTGACGTTACCATTAAGCGCCATAACTTGACCAGAGGCACTTACACCTAAAGGATTGATTTCCACCAAGTCCAAGTCTTTTTCTACAAATAAGTGGTACATCTTCTCAACAACAGTGCTCACTGACTGTATCAATGCACCTTGCAAGCCCATTTTCAACGCCAGTTGTCGAGCATAAAATGGGGAAAACTCTTGTTCAACAACCACGTAGTGCATTTTTTCGTCTGCGGATTCCCAATCTATGTCCTCTGCTTCAGTACAACCTAAAAGTATAGGACGGCAGACAGCTGTATCCAATACCACAGCAAGATAAAATTCTTGATCAGTTTCGTACTTAGTTTCTGCCAGTAACACTTCTGGCAATTGTCCTAAAATTGGCAAATTAAAGATACTTCGTGCTGCGGCGATCGCATCAATTGTCGTTCCTACAAACCTGACTCCACCTACTTTTGCTCGTTCCACCGCATTGACTTGAGATTTCAGAACAATTGGGTAGCGAATTTTTAAACGTTTTAAATCCGTGGGATGGTCAATTCGTTGCGAAGGCAATACAGGAATGCCTATGTTCGCAAACCATTCTTTGACTTGGTATTCTAATAAATCCATTGACACACACCTTTTTGCCACATTATAAGGGTGGCTACAGTGAATCACGAAAACATTCACGCTGCCCCCTTATTGCAGGATAAAGCTTTTTTTGACTAGAAATCTTTCTGTTTTTTTATCAATTTTATTTAGTTTCTTAAATCGATAAGATACATTTATTGATTTTTATCATAAATTAGTTTTTTCCTAAAATATAATATTATTACTTACCTCTGTGATTTTGCTACATTTTTTCAATATATTCTGTAACAATAGAAACATTTAAATTGTTGGCATTTCTCATAAGTCAGTAATCTTGTTGTTGATCAATGATTTAGGATTGCTATAGTACGTATGATAACAAATATATTTGTTAATAATTTGATACAAATGTACAAGGTAAAGTCTGTGCAAGCAGAAAAATCGGTTATGTTAGCTATAAAATTAGTTAAATCCCGAAAGGAAACTAACAATAGTCACATAACTAGTCATGTCAGCACAACAAAACAAAGAAATCGCCCGACAATTCTGTGAACAAACATGGGGAAAGGGAAATTTGGCAGTAGTAGAGGAACTTGCTAGCCATGACTTCAAGGTTTACTACCCTATACTTCCTGGAACACTTGATTGTGAGGGTTTTAAATCATGGGTCGCTGACATTCACACAGGTTTCCCCAATCTACAGTTTACAATTACAGATGCAATTGCTGAAGGGGACAAAGTTGCGATTAGCTGGACTGCTCAACGCACTCATAAGGGAGATATAAAGTTTCTAAACCTCCCTCCAACAAAAAAGTCAGTATCGTGGAAAGGAATTATAATTTACCGCATTGTCGAAGGCAAAATCACCGAAGAGCGAGGGCAAGAAGATGCTTTGGGTGTTCTTCAGCAACTCGGTTTAATTCCAAAGCAGTAGCTTTGGTTATCTCATATAGGTGAAGACAAAAATAGACCCCATCTAGGACGTGCTAAACGGGGTTTTTTGTTATTTTGAATAGTATGCATGAGATCAACTAAATAGCCAGAAATAAATCTATTCCGAAAAACAAAATCTTGCGCAAAGTAGCTATTGAGTACTGTTGCACGAGTAAAGAGGATACCGCAAGTTCCTCGGCTAGCCATTGCGTGATTCCCAAACTAATTTCTTGCGTTATTACTTGTAATACTAATGCTAGTACCACCGTTAATGCTACGGCAGTTTTAGCGATATGCTGGTGATTTTTGGGATCGGGTTGAGAATCAATCTCTTTTTCAACAATCTGAGGTTGCATAGCTTTTAGCGATTATATGTAGATGACCCAAGGTGTGTGAATACAAGATTAAATTTATCCTAGCGAGAAAAAATAAATAAAGGTCTCTTTCTTATGACTGATTAGAATATATATCGCTAGGTACACACAAGTAAGTCAACTAAGCTCGAAAGTACTGCCCAAACATCCAAGTGAGAATACAATTTGGTATAAGTTACGGTGCATTGATATCAAACAGCCTAGGCCTTTATCTCACCAGCTGGGCGGTGGAAGTAAAATATTGACGACATATTCCCCGTGTGACTAACAATATTGTCAGCAAATTGGCAAAAGCAACCATAAACATAATCAAAATTTGGTAAGATGCAGCTTCGCGAGCATTAATGCCACTGAGCAACTGACCAGTGATAATTCCTGGTAGCGTCACCATAGCAATAATCATCATCTGATTAAGAGTAGGAATCAATCCAGCGCGAACAGCATCTTTACGGTATTGTGCGATCGCCTGTTGTGGAGTTGCACCCAAGCTTAAATGAGTTTCTATTTCTAAGTGAGTTGCATTCATAATACTAACAAGACGTTCTCCAGCCAGCGCAGCGGCGTTCATGGCATTACCTAATACTATTCCTCCTAGAGAAATCACATACTGTGGCTCAAACCATCGGTCTGGTTGAAGAATCAGTATATTAGTATAAACCAGTGTTATGGTTGTACTGATCAAAATTGATCCCCACACCAAGGGCAACATCTGCGGTATTTTTTGAGTAATACGATTTCGTGCGACAATTGCTGAAATTGTCAGCATAACTGCTAATATCGCCAAAACTGCCCAAGGATTATCTAAAGCAAAGATGAACTCCAAAACATATCCCAATACGGCTAATTGTAGGAAAGTTCTGCCTGTTGCGAGGGCTAAATTGAACTCTAATCCTATTCGTTCCCACGCGGATAAAGCTATGGCTGCGCCCATTAATCCAACAGCAAAAGCCAAATCGACGAAATCTAGCTTGATCAGCTCCTGCATTGGTTTTCTACCTCTTGTACATATACGTTATAAGCTATAGATTACAGGTAACAGGTAATAGCTTGCACTATGCGTGCTCTGTCCTTTATTCCCTGTTCCTCTAAAAGTACTCACCGGGAACTTTCATATTCGGTATTGGTTCTTGGTGGATATACAATTCCTTGCACCCTAGAAGATAGTAACCTTTTTGAAAAAAACCTCCGTGAAAACTCTTGGAATTTTGTGAATTTGAGGAAGAAGACTTTCACGAGCTTTTTGATTCAAAACGATCAGGGGCACCAAATCTAACGTCAGTATCTATCTTGAATTTAAGATAAAATCTCATGGTTCAAAGTCTAAATCATTCCGTACCAGCTTTTGATATTAAGCAACAATACACCATTATAGAAGCAGAAGTCAGCGCAGCTGTCTTAGAGGTTCTTGCTTCTGGTCGTTATATTGGCGGTCCTATAGTAGCAGGCTTTGAGCAACAGTTCGCTGCATATATTGGCGTCACTGAATGTGTAACATGCAACTCAGGTACTGATGCTCTTTTTTTAGCACTTAAAGCTTTAAACATTGGTGCAGGCGATGAAGTGATTACGACACCATTTACTTTTATCGCCACTGCTGAGGTTATCAGTGCTGTGGGTGCGAAACCAGTGTTTGTTGATATCGATCAGACTACGTTTAATCTAGATGTAAACCAAGTCGCAGCTGCAATAACGCGCCAAACCAAAGCAGTTATCCCAGTTCACTTGTTTGGTCAACCTGTGGATATGGCTGCATTGATGAATGTAGCAAAAGCACACAATTTAGTCGTGATAGAAGATTGTGCTCAGTCTACAGGGGCAAACTGGGTCGGGCAAAAGGTAGGAAGTATTGGACACATCGGTTGCTTTAGTTTTTACCCTACCAAAAATCTCGGTGCATGCGGTGACGGTGGAGCAATAACAACTAACGATCCCGAAATCGCAGCCCGGTTACGATTCTTAAAAGAGCACGGTCAAAAAAATCGATACCTTTGTGAGGAAATTGGTGTCAACAGCCGTTTGGATGCGATGCAAGCCGCTATTCTTCAAATTAAGCTGCGATATTTAGATTTTTGGAATAATCAGCGGCGGCAAGTTGCCGTTCGTTATCACCAGTACCTGAATCAAATTCCTGGTCTGATTGTACCCCAAGAATTGGCTGGAGGTATGGGAGTTTGGAATCAGTACACCATTCGCGTACAAGACAACAAAAGGGACTCGATTCAGAGTTTATTACAACAGCGGGGTGTAAACACAATGATTTACTATCCCCGCCCTTTACACTTACAGCCAGTTTATGAAAATCTGGGATACAAAGACGGACAATTACCAGTAGCACAGCAAGCTAGCCAGGAAGTTTTATCCTTGCCTATGTTCCCAGAATTATCAGAAGAACAGCAAAATCACGTGATTTATAGCCTCAAGGATTGTTTGGCGTAGAGGGATAAAGGACAAGGAAACGAGGGGAAAAGGGGAAGATTTTTCTCCGTGTTTCCCCCTCACAGTGTCGCCTTGTTCTGTTTTAGGCGTCTGCGCGGAGGGCAATCGCACCAAAACTGACAGTTCCCAACGCTTCCACCAAACCACGTACAGCAGCAATCATGGCGACTTCGCTATTGAGTTGGTTAATAGCAGAACCGACACCAACACCCGCTGCACCAGCAGCAACAGCAAGAGGTGCTGTAACGCTGGAAATACCAGAAGCACACAACACAGGAACTGACACCGCACGAGAAATTTCATAAGCTGCTGCTAAAGTAGGAGCAGCTTTTTCAACGAGTCCCAAAGTTCCAGGGTGAGTTGGGTTGCTACTGGTTCCACCTTCGGTTTGGATGATATCTGCGCCAGCTTTTACCAGATCCTCTGCCAACTGTACCTGTTGATCTAGTGTCAAAATATGGGGAACAGTCACAGAAAGCGTGATTTCAGGAAGGAGAACGCGGGTTTGGTGAGTTAGTGCTAAAACTTCCTCAGCCTCGAATTTGCGTCCTTGAGCATAAAAAGAATCAAAATTACCAATTTCAATTAAATCTGCACCTGCTGCAACAGCTTGGACAAATTTCTCTGGTTCTACGGTTGAAACACAAACTGGTACATTTGTCAACTCTTTTGCCATTTGTACCAAAGCAGGATCAGCTGCGATATCAACAAAAGTAGCACCACCGTGATGGGCTGCTTTGACGATTGCTTGCACTGTATCGCGATCGAAGTTATTCAAGCCGCTGATAACTTTGAGAGCGCTGCGGTTGGCAAATGCACGTTGGATAGTAGGATGCATTGTCATATTTCGTCTTTTGAAGCTTGGAAAATTAGGTTTATTCTATCGTCTCCTCGTTACCTAATAGGGTTAACACTACCTTTCATGACACGATTATGTTAAAAAACAGCCAAAATATAAAGAAAAAATAATTCCTTATCATCTCCCAAAGTATAAAAATTTTGATTAGGGCTGTTTCATTATTAAACGACATCTTTATACGAAAGTAATGACGATGTTCCATGAGCCAGCACCACATAATTTGGGGGAAAGGTGAGGCAGATGAATTGTAGTTTATGCTACAAAAAACAAGTTTCATCCATCGAAAATCAGATAAACTTAGGCTATTCCAGTGTTTGTTCCTTTCACTTATGCAAAGAGCCGACACAACAACTAAGGAGAACTGGTGTGGATGAAGAACTGCAAAGCCTCATAAATGAGGTTTGTCAGTACCCAGAGCAAACTCCAGAGCGGCAGAAAGCTTTACATCAGTTGCTCATAGCCGTTCAAAAATTACCTGGTATTCTGAGGTCTAACCATCAAGACTATCTTCTGGCTTTAAATAAAACTTGGGAATGGGTTTGCCGTAATATCTGTACGTTTGAGCCACGTTCGCCTTCACTACAAGAGAGCTTGATTAGCTGGATTAATGGCTACCTCAGATTCCGAATTAAAGATATATTATCTCCAGACAATCATTATGTCATCAGCTTAGACCAACCTTGGAGTAACAATGATGGGCCGCAAGTCACTTTGAGTGAGTTATTGCCTGACTCTGAAAGTAAGGACTTAGACTTGCTGGAGCGCAAGATTGCCCAACTTCAGGAAAAAAAGCTCCAACGTATTGGTCAAAAAGTAAGACAACAAATGGTCGAAGATAAACAGAGAAAGCTCAGAGCTTGTCATCCGCGAAAATATCCAGAATGCCATTGTCAGCTATTGGCTCAGCGCTTAGTTTTACAGGAACCTCCCGATAGAATTGCTGACATTGCTAGGGAGTTCAACATCAATAACCAAGGCCTTTACGCACACTGGAAGAGAAAGTGCCTTCCACTACTACAAAACATTGCCAGAAATAGCGGATACGAACAATGAGCAGTACATCCCAATATATTAGCGTTCCTCTTGACAAAAATGCCCATTGCTATGCTGAAGAATTTGCTGCTGAACAAGCTACACCCGAAAAAGGCAAACAAGTTTATCTCAACACTCTAGCTGTTTACGCTGTTCATAGTTATTTGAAATGCTTGGGGATAGAAACAGACCTCACTGGTAGCGACAGTTGGCATCCAGGCTTAAGAGCACTTTTGAATGTAGCTGATTTGGTTTTACCAAATGTAGGCAAATTGGAATGTCGTCCGGTACTACCTGGTGAGAGGACTTTAAAAATTCCTCTAGAGGTGACACAAGATGGGCTAGGTTATGTAGCTGTTGAGTTTCATGACTCCTTAAATTCAGTACAGTTGTTAGGATTTGCACCAACTATGACTTCTGATGAGCCTCCCGAAGAACCTGATCTGGAACAATTACAATCTCTGGTAACACTCATTGAGACTATTCACATGGTTAACTTACGCCAATGGCTTGAGGGAATCTTTAAGCAAAATTGGCAAGCCCCGGAATTAGTCCTGGCTGGTAACTCGAAAAGAACTCTGAACTTTAAAAGCATTCAAATAAACAACTCTACGAGTCGAGCGAAGGTGATGACTTTAGCAGGTCATCCTCTTGTACTGGTAGTACAACTAACTCCTAAAAATACAGAAGAAATTAATATTCGCCTGCGTCTTTATCCAGGTAATAATGTTAGTTATCTACCTCAAGATTTACAAATCATTCTTTTCGACCAAGCTGGGACTGCCTGCATGGAAGCACAAACCAGAAGTACTAATGACTGCATACAATTGGAATTTGGTTGCCAACTAGGAGAAAAGTTTAGTGTCAATGTGATATTAAAAAAGACCAGCCTGACTGAAAAGTTTGTTATTTGAATATCAAACCGTAGGAGACAACAATGGCGATCGTCAAACTAAAACTTAGAGAAGGCTCAAAAAAAGGATTCCAAGTTACTCTGAAAGAAACAAATCGCGATGATGAGATAGAAGGCCATCTACTGCCGCTTCCACAAGAAATAGATCCAACACAAGAAACATCAGCTTTCTGTCGATGGCAATTAGGCTATCGAGAAGAAGAAGATGTGCGCTCATCATATACACGCATTACACCTATAGGTATCAAACATAGTTCTCCCGAAGAATACGCTAAATACGCTGAAGACGTCAAAACCTACCTCAATCAATGGCTCAACTCTGGAGATAATGAATGGTTGCGAATCCGGGATGCGTTAGTCGCGATTTGCTCGCGATTGAATAGTGCAAGTGACGAAGTTGGCATACTTCTTGATGTAAAAGATATTAACTTGTGCCGCCTTCCTTTACAAGAGTGGAACTTTATTGAAAACCATTGTCCGCAAGCGGAAATAGCCTTCAGGCTTCCCAAGAGCAAAGACGGCAAACCTAGTATTCATCCCCTCAGCAGTTCCAAAATCAGAATTCTAGTGGTTGTAGGTTGGAACAATGACATCAATACTGATCAGGACTTAAAAGAAATTCAGGGTTTAGAAGAACTTGGGGCAGAAGTTAAGTATTTAGAGCAACCAAAGCATGACGTTTTGTGTGATGCTTTGTGGGATCAACAGGGATATCACATATTTGTCTATATTGGACACAGCATTAGTAAAGAAGATGGACAAATTGGTTGGATAAAAGTGAATGAGCAAGAAGATTTAAGTATTGAGGATGTTAAGAATGCCTTAAAAGAAGCGATTAACAAAGGATTACAGTTAGCGATTTTTAATTCTTGCGATGGCTTGGGATTAGCTAACCAACTTGCCCACTTACACTTGCCACAAAGCATAGTGATGCGGGAACCCGTACCAGATCAAGTGGCTGTGAAGTTTTTGAAATACTTTTTTAAAGAATTTACTCATGGTAAATCTCTCTTTGCTGCTGTACACAGATCTCGCAAACGTCTAGAAGATGTTTTCAAATCTCGTTATCCTGGTGTCCATTGGTTGCCTGTTATTTGTGTAAGTCATAGTGTCAAAAAGCCGCTTACCTGGCAAGATCTTATTAAAAGTTGCTCACCAAATGATGTTTTAAAAAAATCACCCAAAAAACCTCAGACAACATCCAAATTAAAACAGAATTGGATTGCTGTTAGCTTACTACTTCTATTTCTCAGTGGTGGGGTAGTTATCTGGTGGGTAACCAACCAAAAACAAGCACAAATGGTAGTTAGGACATCGCAAATAAACTTCATAGATGTTAGTGGTATTCCTCAAGGAAAGTGGTTATTTAATGGAAGTACAAGTTGGGAAGAGATTATTAAAAAAGTACACCCCAAGATTCAACAGGAATTACGGCAAATTACGTTAAGCCTCCGTCCCCATCCTACCTCGCAACGAGGTTCACAAATAGGAATTAATATGCTGAAGAATGGTGAGATTTCGTTTGCTCTGTCTTCACGACATCTCAAGCCAGATGAGCAGCAGGATCTTCTTGGAAACAAGCTACAACAAAATCCTGTGGCGGATGATATCATTGCAATTGTAGTTAATCGTAATTTGGGCATTTCCAATCTAACTGTAGAACAACTTAAAGGAATTTACACTGGTACATTTCTTAACTGGAAAGATGTTGGTGGACCAGATGTCCCAATCACACCCTACTCTCGTCCACTTGAAGCAAGTGGTACTACTGAATTCTTTAAAGAAAACGTTTTACAAGGTCAGAATTTTGGAAAAAATGTTCAATTCCAGCCTACTACCTCCCGTATTCAAAAAATAATTGGAGAATCAAATTTAGGTGGCATTTACTATCTTACTTCGTCCGAGATTAGTAAGAGTCTTGTTAAGTCTTTACGTATCAATGGTACCGATCATAAAGAAATAGAAAAATATCCTATTATTAGGCGTCTATTTGTAATTACAAAGCAGGATAGTAGACAAGATGAACAGATAGGAAATTCTTACGTTAAACTATTGAAAACAGAGGAAGGACAAAAGTTAATTAAAGAAGCATTACACGAAGCCCAGTAATTGACTATACTGTTATGTATATTGTCGTACAAATACATGAAATACAAAAAAGAGTACGCAATTTTACCGAAAAATCAGCGTGCTTTTTTTGTATTTATAGTGAGTTTTATAATTTTTTATTGCTTGACTAAAAAGTAGATACACAAAACCAAAAATATTGGGCTTAGCTTGAATCTGTGAAGCTTGCCACAGATTTAGTTCTTATCGACTTACGAGGTTTAGGATATGAAAACAGGAACTAACTTTATTTAATACAAGAAAATACACACGGATTGTTAATAATTCCTTCCTCAAGACTAGCTTGTTACTCTTACGTGTGAAATTCGGCTTATTTACTGTAGTCCTGAACCTATTCCTTATGTTGGCAGTTTACTCTAAAGCTACAGCCCAAAAAAATATTTGCCCTTAGTAATAACTTTTATCATCTATTGATATAGTCAAAAGGGAGGCGAGTTATTAATTATAGGTGGAGCATCAAATAAAATCAACCCGCAGAGTGATTGCACAATGGCTCTCAACATCTTGGATCCAGAGTTTGATCATTCTCGTTACCATCACACTTGTCGGTATTCCTTTTCCTGTAATTGCATCGAAAGAGGACTTAAATGGCAGCAATGAACCTGAACCCCTTCAAACTGAGATCACACAAAAGGATCTCAACATTATTGAGCAGTTAGTTCTCATTGCCCAGCGCAACTCCGCTCAAGTACAGGAGACAAAAGCTGAAATGGGACTAAGTGCTTTTTCGGATATTGTGAGCGTAGAATTATCGCCGTCTCAAACCACAACAAATTTAACCTTACCTGAGGTTTCATCTGTCAGCGAGGACAGTTTTTCCCTCACCGTCACATTCGATCCAATTAAGCTTGTGAGCACGATTAAAAAACTACCTGTTATACAGGCTCGTTGGAATGAAGCCAAGCTCCAGAAACGAGTGGCGATCGTAAAAAACTATGTTGCATATCTTCAAGCCCGTCAAGCCTCGAAAATTGCCGCTTACCGAATGCAAAAGCTGAGTGCGAATCGTCTCAATTCCCAAACAACCTCTCCTGGGAGCGTTGATGATCTTGCAAATGCGGACTATGTCACAGCCGTCACTCAAATGCTGAGTACGAGTACAAACGAGCGAGTAGCATTGGAAGAACTAGCAGCTAGTGTCGGTTTATCCTTGCAAAAAACGCTCGCCATTATCAATGGTCAATAGCTATTATGGGTTAAGGAACTGGCCAAATCTTGATAGTCTTGTCCTTACTTCCACTCACCAAAGTTTTACCATCTGGACTGAAAGCGACAGCAAAAACTTCGCTTGTATGTGCGTTAAAGGAGGTTATTTCCTGCCCTGTACTCAGGTTCAAGATTTTAACTATACCGTCATCGCTACCACTTGCAATTGTTTCGCCATCTGGGTTGAAAGCGATCGCACTCACATCAGCTGCATACCCTTCAAAAGTACGTATTTCTCTTCCTGTATTCAAATCCCATACTTGAACAGTTTTATCATCGCTGCCACTCACTAACAATTGACCATTCGGGCTAATGGCAAGGGCATTCACATCACCTTCATGACCTTTGAGGTTGAGTATAACTTTTCCTGTATTCAGATTCCACACTTTGATAGTTCTGTCTGCACTGGCGCTAGCAAGCTTGTGATTATCTGGACTCATCGCGACAGAAAGAACTGCTCCTGTATGCCCTTCAAAAGTGCGGATTTCCTGTCCCGTCTTCAAGTTCCAGACTTTGATTGTATTATCATAACTACCACTGGCAATTTTTTCACCATCTGGGCTGATAGCAACAGAATTAATTAGATCGGAATGTCCTTTAAGAGTGCGAATTTCCTGCCCTGTCTTCAAATTCCAGACTTTGATTGTGTTATCCTGACTACCACTGACAAGAGTTTGACCATTTCGGCTAATGGCGACACAATAAATAATACCTTTATGTCCCTTAAGAGTGCGAATTTCTTTTCTTCTGTTGAAGTTCCAAATTTTGATAGTTTTGTCATCACTACCACTAGCAAGAGTAGTACCTTTAAGGTTGAATGCTAGAGAATTCACTTCACCTGAATGTCCAGTTAGGACTGAAGTTTTCCCAAAAAGTTGCCAGTAAGAAACCAGCCCGCCTAAACCGAAAAGTGTAATCAAACCTCCAATCAGCAAAGATTTCTTCCACTGAGAGCTTGGTTGAATAACAGTGGTTGGAAATCTAGGAAAAACTGATGATAGGGAGGGAAGTTGTGAAGGCGATCGCGTTGCACTCATATCTGGTGGAATGACTTCTAGTTCTCGTTTTTGATGTAAGTCTTGCAAAACTTCATCAGCGGACTGGTAACGAGGCTCGATATCTTTTTGTAATAACTTGTCTAACACCTGATCCAGTTTTGGAGATATGGGAGACTTGAGAAATTGCCGCCAATTCATCACCCAACCATAGCCATGTTCCATGTAAAGCCCAGATGGGTGAATTCCTGTTAATAGATGAAAGCAAGTTACACCTAAACTAAACAAATCGCTCGCTGGATATGCGCTGCCATGTTTCATTTGTTCCATTGGTGCATAGCCATAGGAACCTATAACTGTACCCGTATGCTCTAGAGAAGTTACTGTTAACTGCTTGGCAACACCAAAATCAATTAGCACTAAATCTTTTCTACCATCTTCGGAGAAACGACGAATAAGATTTTCTGGTTTTATATCCCGATGAATAACTTGATGTTCGTGAACAAATTTGAGCACAGGTAATAGTTCATGCAACAGTTCCCAAATCTTTTGCTCACCGAACAGTCCCTGTTGTCTCAACTCCTCTCGCAAAGTTTGCCCTTGAATAAACTGCTGCACCAAATACAAGTAGTTATCATCCCTAAAATAGGCATACAAAGTTGGAATTTGCCGATGTTCTCCAAGTTGTTGCAGACGCCGCGCTTCTTCTTGAAAAAGTTCGGTTGCTTTATGCAGGGCGCTGGTTCCTTGGACTTGCGGTGCAAGTTGTTTGACAACACAATCTTCATTCAGCTTATCTTCATCTTCTGCCAAAAAAGTTCTGCCAAATCCCCCACCTCCCAATGGTTGGATAATGCGATAGCGGTTTCGCAACTGAGGTATCAACTCCATACCGCAACTTTGGCAGAAATGTGCACCATCTGCATTTTGGGGCTTCTCGCAACTGGGATTGAGGCAGTAGATCATAGTTAGGCGTCGCTCAGCCGTTATCATCTAATATAATCCCCTGAAACGTCTGAATCACCAATTTTATTAAGTTTTGCTATCTCAGGGGGCGATCGCCCATTATGGAAGATGTTAGATTCAAGGCAGCACTCCTCTACGTAGACCAGTATACCTATGGATTTAGTTACTCTAATAACCATTTTCGGGGGCTTAATCGGTATTGTTGCTGGCACAGTGCAAGTGCTGGACTATGTAGAAAAGAAGCGACGCGAGCAGCCAACACCAATTGAACTAGTACAAAAAGAAACACCAAATCAACAACCTTTATCTACATCTTCGCAACTGCAAGTTGCACCAGTAAATAAACTCCGTCAAGATTGGGGAGAAGCTGTCGATGTATCAGTTTTCTATGGACGTACTGAAGAACTTGCCAAGTTAGAACAGTGGATAACACAAGATGGCTGTCGCTTAGTGGCGTTGTTAGGAATGGGGGGAATTGGTAAGACTTCCTTATCTATCAAACTGACACAACAAATTCAGGATAAATTTGAGTACGTTATCTGGCGCAGTCTTCGCAACGCTCCACCAATACAAGAAATCCTAGCAGATTTTATTAAGTTCCTCTCTAACCAACAAGCAACAGATTTACCAGAGGAAGTAGGCCCTAGAATTTCGCTGCTAATTGAATATCTCCGCGCCTCACGTTGTCTGTTGGTACTAGATAACGCTGAGTCCATTTTACAAGGAGGCGACAAAGTTGGAGAATATCGAGAGGGGTATAAAGATTATGGAGAATTATTCAGGCGCGTTGGTGGAGTATCTCATCAAAGCTGTTTGATAATCACAAGTCGAGAAAAACCTCAAGAAATTGCTTCATCAGAAGGTGAAACGCTTCCAGTTCGGTCTTTGCAGCTAACTGGTTTAAAAACACGAGACGGAGAAGAAATATTTCTTTTGAAGGGGCTTTCTGGCACAGAAGATCAGCAAGAAAGGCTCATCAGCTTTTATCAAGGTAATCCCCTGGCATTGAAAATAATTTCTACGACGATTAAAGAATTATTTGACGGTAGTATTTCTGAATTTTTAGCACAAGAATCTGTCGTTTATGGGAGGATTCGTGATGTTTTAGACCAACAGTTTAATCGCTTGTCGGATTTAGAGCGACAAGTCATGTACTGGTTGGCGATTAATCGCGAACCTGTTGGGCTATCTGAATTACGAGAGGACATTATATCACTGGAATCGCCGCCTAAGTTGATAGAAGCGCTGGAATCTTTAGTGAGGCGTTCTTTAATTGAAAAAGTTGCCAGAAGTTTTACATTACAGAACGTCGTCATGGAGTACATGACAGACAGGTTGATAGAACAAGTTAGCGAGGAGATTAAAAAGGGACAATTTGAACTTTTTAACAGTCATGCTCTCATCAAAGCAACCGCAAAAGATTATGTTAGGGAATCTCAAATTCGTCTTATCCTCAAGCTAGTTGCTGATAGGTTAACTCGTGAACAGATTCAAAATATAGTATCTATATTGCGAAATCAACCAGAAATTTTGTCAGGCTATGCAGCCGGAAATATTATTAATTTGCTAGTTCACCTTAAGATTGATTTGAACGGTTACGACTTTTCCCATCAAGTCATAAAGCAGGCATATCTTCAGGATGTCACTTTGCAGGGAGTAAATTTTGCTCATTCTGAAATAAGCAAGTCAGTTTTTACTGAAACCTTTGGTAGTATCGAGGCAGTGGCATTTAGTCCTAATGGAAAGCTTTTAGCTATAGGTGATACTGATGGTCAGATTCGCGTATGGCAAGTGTCCGATGGAAAAGAAATTTTGAGCTTTCAAGCACATACAAGTTGGATAGTGTCAATTGCTTTTTGTTGTGATGGAGTCACTTTTGTTAGTGGTAGCAAAGACCGAACTATTCGTCTGTGGGATGTCAGGACAGGTGAATGCTTGAAAATCTTGCAGGAACATAGCAATGTCGTAACGTCAGTCGTCTTCAATCCAGATGGACAAACCCTTGCTAGTGGTAGTGCGGATCAAACTATTCGTCTGTGGGATGTCAAAACAGGTGAATGCTTGAAAACCTTGCAGGAACATAGCAATGTAGTAAGGTCAGTCGTCTTCAGTCCAGATGGACAAATTCTTGCTAGTGGTAGTACTGACCAAACTGTACGCTTATGGAATGTCAGGACGGGTGAATGCTTGAAAATTTTGCAGGGACATACTAATCGGGTACGGTCAGTTGCTTTTTGTCCTTCTGGTGTGACGCTTGCCAGTGGTAGTTATGATGGAACCATACGCATATGCGATGTTAGGACAGGTAAATGTCTGAAAGTTTTGCAGGAACATAATAATCAAATACAGTCAGTTACCTTTGCTTCGCAACGCTGCGCGAACAGTCCTAATGGTCAACTTCTTGCAAGTGCTGGTTATGATAAAACCATTAGATTATGGGATGTTGATTCAAGTGAATGTTTGACAACTTTGCAAGGGCATAGCGATCCAGTTGAATCAGTTGTCTTCAGTCCAGATGACAAAATCCTTGTCAGCGTTGGTCATGATCAAACGGTAAGATTATGGGATGTCAACAGAGGTGAATGCCTCAAAATTTTTCAGGGATACACTAGTTGGGTACGATCAGTTGCCTTTAGTCCTGATAGCCAAATTCTTGCCAGTGGAAATCATTTCTTCGCTAGTTTATGGGATATCAATACGGGTTGTTGTTTAAGAACTTTCCAAGGACATAGTAATTGGGTATGGTCGGTCACTTTCAGTCCAGATGGAAAAATTCTTGCTACGGGCAGTCAGGACAGAACAATTAAACTATGGGATGTTAACACAGGTGAATGCCTTAAAACTCTTATCGGACATACTGCTATAGTCCGGTCTATTTGCTTCAGTCCCAATGGCAAAATACTTGCCAGTGTCGGTTCTGATAAAATGGTAAAGCTATGGAATATTACTGACGGAAATTGTGTACAAACGCTCCAAGGACACGCTCATGCAGTCTCGTCAGTTGCCTTTAGTCCTAATGGTGAAATCATTGTTACTGGAAGTTATGATTTTACGATAAGGTTATGGGATCTCAGGACAGGTGAATGCATCAAAATTTTGCAGGGAGACACTGCTTTGGTGTATTCAGTTGTGTTTAGTCCTAATGGTGAAATTATCGCCAGTGCTAGTCATGACAAGACAATAAAGCTTTGGTCACTCAGAACAGAAGAATGCATCAACACTTTACAAGGACACTCCTTTGCAGTAAGGTCAGTTGCTTTTGGTTCTGACGGAAAAACCTTGGTAAGTTGTGGTTTTGACCAGACGGTGAAGATATGGGATGTTAGTACAGGTGAGTGTTTGAAAACTTTACAGGGACATACTAGAGGAGTGCTGTCTGTTGCGGTCAGCCCTTCGACTCCGCTCAGGGTAAACCCTCAAGGTACGACCATTGCCAGTGGTAGCTATGATGAGACAATCAAGTTGTGGGATTTTAACACAGGTGAGTGTCTAAAAACTCTCAGAGCAGCAAGACCCTACGAAAGCATGAACATCGCGGGCGTGACAGGTTTAACAGATGCGCAAAAAGGAACCCTCAAAGCGCTGGGTGCAGTGGAGTGCGTTGGGCGGGTTTCCCGACAGTAGCGCAACTGCCGTTGCAAGAGCGTCTCCGGAGGAGATACCCGAAGGGTGAGTAAGCGCGTCCTTGGTAGGGCTTCCCGTAGAGTACTTAAGTTCAGGCCGTACTCATCGCTCTCGGTGCAAGATGTTATTCCAAAAAACGGCTAGATGCTACGGTATAAATAATACAAAAGAATCTACTATAAAATGATTTATGGAACCAGTCACTTTGACAGCTGTGGCTACGGCGATGCTCCCAGAGAGAGGCGCCCAAAGGGCGATCGCCATCCTAGCAGCAGCAGACAAAGATCCAGAAATTGCTCAACGAGTAAAGGAAGTAGCATTATATACGGTTTTTTGCCGTCATTCATGCTACAAATAATCGCACCGGTACTCCTAATCAAGCTGGGAAGATGTCAACTGAGATACTTATCGCACCAGTTCACCATCTCCCAAAGTGCATGAGCAACTCCTTCACGAGAGCGATAGCCGTGGTCTTCTAAAGGTAATACTACCAAGCGAACAGTTGCTCCCAGCCCCTTAAGCGCTTCATACAGTCGTTCCGTTTGTAGTGGATAAGTGCCAGGATTGGTATCTTTTTCCCCATGAATCAGTAAAAGTGGTGCTTTGATTTTAGCTGCATGAGTAAAAGGAGACATATGAATGTAAGTCTGTTGTGCCTCCCAGAAATTGCGTTGCTCTCCTTGAAAACCAAAAGGAGTGAGAGTTCGGTTATAAGCCCCACTCCTAGCAATACCTATGCGGAATAAATCAGTATGTATTAGTAAATTTACTGTTGTAAACGCACCATAAGAATGTCCACTAATACCAATACGTTTGGGGTCGGCAATACCACGCTCTACCACATAGTCTACTGCTGCTTGTGCTCCCGCAATCAACTGCTCTACATAAGTATCATTTGGCTCTAGATCACCTTCGCCAATAATCGGTAAAGTCGGACCAGAAAGAACTGCATAACCTTGAGTGAGAAGAAATAAAACAGAAGCACGGCTGGGACGGCTGAAAGTGTTTTCAGATTTCGTAATCTGTCCTGCGAATTCCTTATCTTTAAATTCTTCTGGATAAACCCAAAATAACATCGGCAGAGGACCATCACGCTTAGCATCATAACCAGGAGGCAGATACAGTTTTGCTGAGAGTTGCACACCATCAGCCCGCTGATATTTTACCAATTCGCCATAAACTCCAGCCAACTGAGGAGCAGGATCTTGATAATGAGTTAGGGCGATAGGACTTTGGTTCTCGTGACGGTTTAACAGAAAATAGTTGGGTGGTTCAGTTTGAGATTGGCGACGAATAATCACAGTTTGTGCTTCATCATCCAACACACAAGCGATTTCCTCAAGATATGGATCTTGACATTGCCATAAGCGTTGCTTGTGTCCTGTTTCCAAATCGAACCAATCTAAAAACGGATACGCTCCATTGGGTGAAGCTCCTTGCCCACTAAGGTAAATGATATTGCCTTGTGGTGCAAAGCGCAGAACTCTATACCTGTAAGGTCCCACAGTCATCAAGGCTGAACCAGGATCTGTGTATTTATCTTCATAACTGCGGTCAAAGAGTAATTGCGGCGGTGTTTCAGGCGCTTGGGGATATATGCGCCAGATTCGTTCTTTACGGGTATCGTACCATCGTTCCGAAACCAAAGCGACATCTTCTTTACCCCAAGCAAGGTTCGCAAAGCGGTACTCAGATTCCCAGAGTTGCTTTGGTGTATCTGTAAAAGGAGCATCCAATTCAAATAAAGCATCCCGTTTGGGAACATCACGTGTTGGATCACCTTCGTCTAAAGCTTCTAACCAAGATAATGTTGCTTTTACATCGCTGCGCCAAGAGATTCCCCTGCGCCCTGTGCGGACTTCATCAAATTTAGTTGTACGACGGACAACAAGAGGTACATCAGCAACCTGATAAACCCATTTTCCTGTATCTTCAATAACTTCAATTTTCTTGGGAAAATACGAGATTGGAACTTGATAAGAAAACGGTCGATGCAGCGTGGTGAGTAGAATAAATTTGCTATCAGGCGAAGGTATGGCTTCATGAATGAGACTGCTAGACACTAACAAAGTACGTTGACCATGTAGCGTTACTTTCTCCAAGGTCGAGGTTAAGTAGTATTCAAGTAGCGCCTCATCGTGAGGATTTTGCAGTAGATTTGTGTAGGTGCGAGTTGGGCTTTTACCCTTAAGATTTTCTTGAATAAGCGGTCCTGGTGGAACGGCTGGTTCAGAGGGAGGCTTGGGGCGTTCGCCTAAAATGAACTTGCAAATAAGCGTCTCATCTGACAGCCAACGATACGGTTTTCCATACGCAGCGTTGAGAACTGGCTGTGTTAACTGCTTGGGAATAAAATCTGCAACATCCACAAACCATAATTCCAGTCCTGTTGCTTGAGTCAGAGTAAAAGCAAGTTTTCGGCTATCAGGTGACCACTTTAGGTAACCAATCTGGGCGTTGTCAGGAAGGGCCACGGTTTTGCTCATCTCTAAGAAAGGGAACCCCCGAATTCTCATGGTTTGAAAAGGGTTAGGATGAGCAGGTGCATTCGTTTTGGGATTGATCAAAAGACCTGCCAGAGGAACTTCCGTTTCTGCAAGCAAGGAAATGGGAACCAACAATGGTCTTTCCAACTCTACCATCCATTCTCTGTTGGGAGACAGCAAAATAGCAGGTGGCGATGGAGCATCCAGAATTTGGTTAATCGGTTCTGGAGGAGATTGCCAGAGTTGTTCAATAATGGGGTGATTTATAGAGAGATTGTCCATTTTGAGTGGGATGTTGGCAAGTTCATATTCCAAATTACCAACACCTGACTTAGAATACATCCTGAAAAGCTCACTTTGCTACTTATACCAGTTCTCTGTAAACTTGCACTTAATACTTACTCTTTAATTCTTGGCGTTCTTGGCGTCTTGGCGGTTCGTTTAATAAATATTAAGTGCATCTTCATGGAGAATTGGTATTAGTGTGTTGAAATTTCTACATTGCTTTTGATAAACAGAGCAACTTTTTTCAAACGTAAAATGTCCGCCGCGAGGGAAAGCTAGTCAGTAAGGAATGTAGATTTAATCAACAGCAAGTTTTGTAGGGTGCGTGAGGACTCTATTTTAGATTTTTCAATCTTCACTGACTGAAGCATGAGTATTTTTAGATACTCCATGTTTCAAGTGAGAACTATTTTGACTCAACAATTTCTGACAAACTTATAATCTTAGCCATAATTACAACATCTTTTTTTACAGATTTATGCGGAGTATTTTCAAGCTAGGTAGGAATCAAGAGAACTACGAAGAGATAATGAGTTGTTACGGAACACTAATGACAACTAAAACGAGTTAACTTTATTTGTACTGGCTGACTTATTCCTTAAGGTTTTTAAACTTATTTCTTATGAAAGATGACTAAAAATATTGCAGTGTTAGACTTAATATTAGCTCCAACAAAAATGGAAGGAACTTAACAAATGAACATCATCGCGTGGGTGGTCTTAGGTCTTCTAGCAGGTGCAATTGCTAAAGCTATCTATCCTGGTTATCAAGGTGGTGGAATCCTTGCTACTATCGTGTTGGGAATAGTAGGTGCTTTTATAGGTGGAACTTTAGGAGTTCTACTCACTACTGGAAAATTAGCCCTAGCGACTCCTACCTTTAGCATCCCTGGTTTAGGTTTAGCTGTTATTGGCGCACTAATTGCTATTTTCATTTGGTATTCGTTTGCTCGCAGAACTGTTTAATGCAAGTTATACTAAGCACGGTTAGGAAATAGACTTTAGTGTGCGGCTACGAGTGAGTATTATAGACAAGGGTCACGTAAGTGCGTGAAGCGAAGCTATCCCGAAGGGAATCGCTCTATTGGGAGCGCTTTGCGCCCGAAGCGTTTTCTTTGTTATTTATGCTCCAAATTGACTTTACGCCAGAAGAAATCTCTCATCTGCACTATGAACGTTATCATCATCCCCATCCAAAGGTACAGAAAAAAATGGAAGTTCTGTACCTCAAAAGTCAGGGAATAACACATAAAGAAATTTGTCGTTTGTGTCAAATATCGAAGACGACGCTAACTAAATATATCAGGCAATATCAATCTGGAGGGGTAGAGGGGCTGAAAAACTTAGGTTATCAAGGACAACCAAGCCATCTGAACCAACATACTGATAGTTTCAAAGAATACTTTGAAAGTCACCCGGTTTCCACGGTGGCAGAAGCAAGTGCAGTGATTGAGAGATTGACTGGTATTAAGCGTAGTCCTACACAGATTAGAGCATTTTTAAAAAGGCTCGGGTTGCGCTGTTTAAAAGTGGGGTTTATTCCGGGAAAGACTGTAGAAGAAAAAAGGATAGCTGAACAGGAAACCTATAGAGAGGAACAGCTTGAGCCATTACTCAAGTTAGCTTCAGCCCTGGAAAAAGCCGTATTTTTTGTAGATGCAGCACATTTTGTACACCGGGCATACTTAGGTTTTTTGTGGTGTTTGACTAGAACATTTATTTGTTCGCCATCCGGACGGAAGCGTTTTAATGTTTTAGGAGCAGTAAATGCAATCAGCAAAGAAATCATTACAGTAACTAATGAAACTTATATTAATTCGGAAAGTCTTTGTCAGCTACTGTTTAAACTCGCTAATTTAGGATTGAATATACCTGTAACAATTATTTTGGATAATGCCAGGTATCAAAAGTGTCAACTTGTCCAAGGTTATGCTAAAGAACTAGGTATAGAACTATTGTACCTTCCTTCTTATTCACCACAACTCAACTTAATTGAACGCCTTTGGCGCTTTGTTAGAAATGAATGCTTATACTCAAAATATTATTCAGATTTTTCGGACTTTAAGTTAGCGATCACCCTTTGGGTGGCTCCCTGCTGGAGCATCGCCAACTGTATTGCCAGTGCCAACACTAATCAAAAGGAAAAGCTAGATAGCTTGTTGGCTCTCAATTTTCAATCTTTTAAAAAAGTCAAGGTCTTAGCCGCTTAGAGTATAACAATTTATTATTAGTGATTCGTAATTATGAATACAATTACGAATCATCTATTATTTAGAAGGTAAATCTTTTTTGTATTAATATTGTATTTTTAAGTAGGCAAGTAGAAATAAACACCAGCTACTTAAGAAGTATAAAAACGCCGAAAACGTTATTTTAACAAGCTACTTAATTATTGATTGCTACTTGGTATTAGACGAAATTCTATTTCTTAGGCTACAACTCTTGTATAGCAAGCATTTTAGAGATAGGAATCATAAACCGGTTAGAAATTGAGAAAGGCAGTTTGGATAAGAGTTTGACGGTTTTAGAGCCAAAATTAGTCTAAACTCCAATAAATAACCACTACACTACTAGTAGCCCAACTGGAAAAACGCAAAATATAGAAGGCGTATGATTGAAATAATCACAATGCCCGCTTTACTTAGAATCCAACTGATACTAGAAGAATACTTAAGCCAAAGGTAGGAAAAAACGAAACGTGCTGCCCGATCCTAGCTGACTTTCTACTAAAATCTCACCCCCTTGTAGTTCGACTAAACGACGGGAGATGGTTAAACCAATACCTGTTCCTCCAGAATGGCGATCGCGAGATTTGTCAGCGCGCCAGAACCGCTCAAAAACATACGGTAAATCTTCTTTGGCAATTCCCGTCCCTGTATCCGTAACTGCAATCCATAATTCAGAGGCTTCAGCCCAAGCACGAAGAGTAATTGAACCTTTTGTGGTGTGACGCACTGCATTACCAAGCAGATTGACTAGCACCTGTTCTGTACGGTCAATATCAGCCAATACCAAGGGGAGTTTCGATGGACATTCTAAGCGCAAAACTGGTCCATCATCTAGCAGTTGGTCAGCAAATTTCTCAACTAAAGACTCTAATAAAGGACGTAGATTGACTGACTGTGTCTTTATCGGAAGATAACCCGCTTCTGCCTTAGAGAGTTCTTGCAAATCGTTAACCAACCGCTCTAAACGCCTTGTTTCTTTTGCGAGTCGTAAATAAATTTCGGGAGTTGGTTCAATACTTCCATCAGCAAGTTCTTCTAAGTAACCGCGTACGACTGTCAATGGCGTTCGTAGCTCATGGGTCATGTCTCCAATTAGTTCCCGCCGTCGCGCTTCTATCCCTTCTATACTTATTGCCATACGGTTGAAACTAGCACCAAATCGATTCAATTCTGGAATATCTGATAAAGGTAGTCTTGCATCGAATTGACCAGTCGCGAACTTTTGGGTGATTTGTTCCATCTCCATCAACCGCTGCATGATTAGTCTAGACACCCAGTAACTCAATCCTCCAGCCGCCGTAGCACCAGCGAACACCGACCATACAGTGCTTCGTCTCCAAGCAAATTCAAAGCTGTTAACCAACTCAGTACGAACATCAAATAAGTCATATCCTCTTTGTTCCAATCGTTCTAAATGCAGAACGAAAAAGCGAGGGGAAGAGACTTTGCTGATAATGACGAGACTAACGACTCCTACTATCATCACCAGTAAGTGGGAAATAAATAGGCGTGATGCCAAAGGTAATGACTTTGCCCAACGCCACCCCGTTTTTGTCATAAAATAACAGAAGAATCTTCAAACTTGTAGCCAACTCCAACAACAGTTTTCACAAAAGTTGGATTGGTAGGATCTGGCTCAATTTTTTTTCGCAACCGAGCAATGTGAGTATCCACCACGCGCTCATCACCAAAAAAGTTATCTCCCCAAAGTTTGTCAATAAGTTGGGTGCGATCCCAAACTCGACCAGGATTGCTAATAAAGGTGCTTAACAAATTGAATTCTAGGGTAGTTAAATCTAGCACTTCTGGTTCCTGAGAATTCATTTGACGACTTATCGTCCGCTGCTCTATATCCACAATAAAGTGTTTAGTACGGTACACCTGATTTTGTGAACCGTGGCGGAGACTACGCCGCAATAGCGCTCTTACTCTAGCAATCAACTCTCTGGGGCTAAAGGGTTTGACCATGTAATCGTCAGCGCCTGTAGATAAGCCAATAACGCGATCAATTTCCTCACCTTTAGCCGTAAGCATCAAAATATACGGGTCTTTTGCACCAGGTTTGTGCCGAATTCTTGCACAGACTTCCAAACCATCTAAACCAGGAATCATTAAATCTAAAATAATTAAATCTGGTGATTGCTCCTGAAACATTCGTAAGGCGTTCAAACCGTCGCTGCTAATGCGACAGGAAAAACCTTCTTTTTCTAGAGACATTTGGATTAACTGAGCAATTTCGGGTTCATCTTCAACGATGAGAATGTCCATACTAAATTATCGGCAAGCAAAATGCACAAGGTCATTTCGAATGGTTGCTATTGTAACCGATATTTTCTGATCAATATCAGGGTTGGCAGAGAAATCATAGTCAAATTTTTTACAATTTATTATGTTTCTTTTATTGGTAGCTAAGTTTATAGTAAGGTCATTTGATTTTAAGATTGATAGATATCGGTAAGTAGTTCTTCCTCTAACGAGATAGAAGGATAGGGGAAACGAATTTTATCAAGATGTTGGTGAAATAATATAAGCCGTCCATAAAAACTTTGTCTTCTATAAACTAGAATTCGACAAAGGTCGGTAGTTGTAGCAGGAATGCGAATCTTTTTGAATGTATTGTTTGATTGTCTCTATATCAACGAAATAATCAGTAACATCAATCAAACTGTCGCTCGTCATTGAGCGTATGCTGACAACTTCAACTCGAACTCCTTGATAGGAAAGAGCGTTAACTGCATACGCTAAATCTCCATCACCACTTACTAACACTGCAGTATCGTAGTAAGGAGCTAAATTGATCATATCTACAGCAATTTCTACATCTAAATTGGCTTTTTTAGAGCCATCTGGAAACTGTACTAAATCTTTGCTCACAACACGATAGCCATTCCGACGCATCCACAGCAAAAAACCCTGTTGCTTTTCATTTGTACGATCTACTCCAGTGTAAAAGAAAGCACGTAAAAGCTTTGCTTTCTCGGTTAAACAACAAAGAAGTTTGGCGTAGTCAATTTCAAGACCGAGTTGTAAACCGGCATGAAATAAATTAGCTCCATCTATGAAAATGGCTACTCGACCACGATTCAAATTACCGAAAATAGATTGCTCAATTTTAGTCACTGACATTTTTCTGTCTTTATCTTGGTCAATAGTCTCTGTGTGGCATTCTTCTTGCCAATGTGATTGCTCTTTGACTAATTTATATTGATTTTTTTCTTTGTTAAAACCAGCAAGATTCATTAATACCTCTGAATTTCAAATTTGGCAAGTCTTTTTGAGTCAATTGACAAAAGATAACTTATAGTAGATTATCACCTTGACAAAAAATAGTCTAATGTCAATAATGTTAGATATACTCAACTTATCCTAATGTTCAAAAGTACAAATCTCAAAAAATGTTTTTGTTTTATACTTTTAACTCTTGATTTCAACATAGACACGTGCTCAGCTATAAGCAGCATATTTATTGATTAGCATAATTTGAGTTATCTATCAACATTAACTTTATTGTAACTAGGCGTGCAACTCATCTACATATAACATCATATTGTATTGATAAATTTTCTGATAAAAATTCAAAAAAGTACCAAAATATGAAGACTGGTTATTTTGGAGATGGATACCACGCTATTTCTTGATAAAAAATAAAAAGAGTGCAAAAAAGTACATAAGTCATTACGTTATCGAGGACAGTGCCGAGATGAGGTAAGCCGTTTTTAGTCAGGTAGCGCAGACAGCACATGCCTCTGGCGTCGGCAGAGGCATGTGGCGTGGTTTCCCCGATCAGCGACGGGCGTTCCCCGAAAAAGTGAATCCAGTGCTGTGTAGGCGCGTTTGCCACGCCCAAGCGATCAGTGAATCCAGTTATATACCGAGGTTTCCCACACCCCTTAACTGGTGTTCGTTTTTCAAGCATATCCTCCCTTGCATACCCGTTGGGCGAGATTAGCAGTGCCATGAGAGGCAGGCATAGGGCAGCCCTTTCAACGCGAACAAATGAACTAGGATTTTGAAATCTAAAACCCTGTGCCAGTCAGGAATCTGAGGTACAACTTCGATGTATCCTCAAGATATAAGGGCGAGTTTGGGTGTCAAGATGC
>JAESGJ010000357.1_pt1 | contig 34207 bp, 31 predicted proteins | sample 9266241 | NCBI WGS metagenome assembly JAESGJ01 (sample SAMN14514841, study PRJNA621669) | algae metagenome | isolation source: Brasilonema octagenarum HA4186-MV1 and co-occurring heterotrophs from wet... | place: USA: Manoa Valley, Hawaii | collected 2009-07-20
TTAGCTCGCCAACAAGGTTTAGATCTTGCCGTTAATGGCTGGCAGTACGGCTAATTGAGAATGGTGCAAGATCTCAGTTTTAACGGACTTAAACTTTGAGCCAAGAAATTTATTTCTTGGCGGACGAGAATTATGGTGCAAGATCTGAGTAAACTGATTTATTCCCTACACCCTTACACTCCTTCTTCTTGACGCTACGCGTATCGCAAAGGAGCAACAGACGCATAAAGGCATATCACACTTGGGCAATCTAAGCTAAAAATAATTCCCCCCAGCCGCTTTTATATTAGGCTTGGGGGGAAAAAATAGGTCGTAGACTATAGAGTTTCTGTATATGTCTTGATGTTTTTATTCTATTAACTGTGTTCACTTTTGTACAGTCTTATCGCAAGAATTTACTGAATTTTTACAACATCTTTACTAGTTCTTTATTCTCGCTATTTCTTGAACTAGTCTTATATATAAGTGTAGCATTACATCTACTGCCCAAACTTTCTAAATTGAGTCTATCTGTAAAAATATGAACATTAAAATTGTCATGAGTACGGTTCTGTTTACTTTTTTTGGGTTGACAGCACAAGCCTTCGCACTCAACGAGCAAGACTTGGAAGTTTTGAAAACAACAAATACTTGTCCTCGTTGTGATTTAAGTGGTGCTGATTTATCTCAAGCTAGATTAAGTGGAGCCAATTTACGAGAAGCAAACTTGAAAGGTGCCAATTTATCTCAGGCAAACTTGACAAATGCAGATCTCACAGGCGCAAATCTAGACACCGCAGTCTTAACCTCTGCAAACCTCTCGAATGCTTCCTTAACTGGTGCGAGTCTCAAATCAGCATCTCTGAACAATACCGATTTGAGTTCTGCTGGATTCATCGGTGCCAATTTAGAAGCTGCCAATCTCACAGGAGCTAAACGACAGTATACAAACTTTCGAGGCGCAAATTTCAGTTTGACCACAATGCCCACAGGCTATGTCACTTCTAACAAAAATTATGGCTGGTCACTACAGCGTCCAGCTCAACAACTTGAATGTGATAAGTTCAAAAACCAAAAGGTTCCTGGTACAACTTGTCGCGGTGAGTAATACCGTTTCACTTTAAAGTTAGAACATGGTGGGCAAGTGGGGGAGTAGGGGAAGTAGGGGAAGTAGGGGAAGTAGGAGGAGTCAAATGTATCAGGATTTTTGTCAAAGGGTATCACTCCCCCACTCTCCCTATCTGTTCCACTTCCTGACTTTCAAAATATATGGAAGTTCAATCAGCATTTAGTTAACATTTCTTTATCATGAGAAAAATGACAAAACACTGTGTAACTTAATTCACCAATGCTCACTCTTATTAAAGACTTGGCAATCAAACTGGCACCTCGCTTAATTGAGATTCGCCGTCACATCCACTCTCACCCAGAACTTAGTGGTCAAGAACAGCAAACATCTGCTTTTGTTTCTGGTGTTTTATCTTCTAATGGTCTTCACGTAAAAGAGCGGGTGGGTAAAACTGGCGTTGTTGCAGAACTGCAAGGTACTGGCAAAGATGAGCGTCTATTGGCAATTCGCACTGATATGGATGCGTTACCAATTACAGAACGCGCTTGTCTAGAGTTCGCCTCTCGCTCACTAGGTATTATGCACGCTTGTGGTCACGATGTCCACACGACAGTCGGCTTAGGAACGGCAATGGTACTGTCTCAAATAGCAGAGGAGTTACCGGGTGGAATACGGTTCTTATTTCAGCCAGCAGAAGAAATAGCCCAGGGCGCTAGTTGGATGATAGACGATGGCGTAATGAACCAGGTTTCAAATATACTTAGCCTTCATGTTTTCCCTTCGATACCCGCAGGTTCGATTGGTGTGCGTTACGGCGCGTTAACGGCAGCTGCTGATACTTTAGAGATTATCATTATCGGTGAATCCGGACATGGTGCTCGTCCTCATGAGGCGGTAGATGCTATCTGGATTGCTTCCCAAGTCATAACTACACTGCAACAAGCAATTAGCCGAACCCAGAATCCTTTACGTCCTGTCGTGTTAAGCATAGGGCAGATTAACGGTGGTAGAGCGCCAAATGTGATTGCTGATAAAGTGCAGTTGTTGGGAACAGTCCGTTCTCTCCATCCTGAAACTCGTGCCAATCTTCCAAATTGGATTGAAAAAATTGTCGCTAACGTATGTGAGCCGTACGGTGCAAAATATCAGGTAGATTATCGCCAAGGCGTGCCTAGCGTGCAAAACGATTATTCCCTAACGCAGTTGACGCAATTAGCAGCAGAAGAAGCATGGGGTAGCGATCGCGTTCAAGTCTTACCCGAACCTTCTCTTGGTGCTGAAGATTTTTCTGTTTATTTAGAACACGCTCCTGGTAGTATGTTTCGCTTGGGTGTGGGCTTCAAGGATAGGCTGATTAATTACCCGTTGCACCATCCACTCTTTGAGGTGAATGAATCTGCCATTATTACTGGAGTTGTCACGATGGCGTATACAGCCTACAAATACTGGCACCAAACTTGATAAACTTAGATATCCAAAGAAAAACTCCCAGCATCTACCGTGTTGGGAGTCGCTATTCTAGCAAAACTAACCGCAAGATGCAAATATTTGCGTCTTGTGGTTCCAGAAACTACTTAGCGCCGACTACGCCCAATTTCTTTTGAATCTCAGTCTTAGCGGCTTTGAATTCTGTAGCCAGTTGCTCGCTTTGTTCAGTGCTCAAGTTGTTGCGAATCGCAGCAAACATCGAGCTTTCTTCTTGACGCATGTGGTCGCCAACAACGTCCATAAGCTGTTTGATTTGACCTTTGAATTGCTCCATGTTAGAAGGGTTGATACCCTTGATTTGCTCTAACATCTTCTTCATTTGCGCTTGTTCATCATACAGTTCTTGAGTATCGTTCTGACCGTAGAAAGGACGGACTCTCGGGTAGACGACTTGTTCTTCAGCTTCAGCGTGAGCACTCAAATCCTTGTAGATTTGACCAAAGTACTCTTGAATTTTTTGGGGATCTTGGCTTGCCAAAAGTTCAGTGAACAAGGTGTTAACCTTGCCGTGATCCAGGCGGATAGCATCCTGGATGTTCAGATCCTTCTTGTCAGTGTTTTGGGTAACAGCACTACCTAAAACGCCACCGACTGCAGCCATAGCGTCTTGAACGCGTGCCCAAATTCCTTGATCAGCATCTTGTCCCGTCAGTTCACGAACACCCAAAACTTCTAGAACACCTTTGAGTTGCTCTTGGTGAGCGCGGTTCTCAAAGTTAATTGTATTCAGAGGTCCAATTGCCAGTAACACGTCAGCACCAACTTTTTGTGCTGCCTTGTGAACTGTCAAACCGGTCATAACTTGCTGGTGCTTGAGCAATTCATGCTGAAATACTTTCTCGTACAGGCTCAGCTTAGAGCCTTGCTGCAATTGACGAACCTTTTCAATCATTTCTGTAATGGTTTTTTTTGGCTCGGCTTGGATGCCATACTGACCGATAACAGTTTCCAAAACGCCCAGATTTTTTCTGTCATCTTCGAGAAAGTCCCGGAGGCGCTTAGCGATTTCTTGGTCACTGACTTGTTTGATAAGCTGTTCTTCATTTTCAATAATCAACTGTTGAAGTGCTTTCAGATCTGCCAGTTGAATCGCAATAGCAGAACGCTTGGTATCATCTAGTGTTGCAACCATTTTCTGGTATCCCCTCAGGATCAAGTTTTTCGCGTTATTTACTCTCTCAAAGTGACACAGCTATCAAGAAGGTTCCATCTTTCTTTTGACCGATAGCTCATAAACCCTGGGTAGAAAAAGGAGAAGAAAACTTAATTTTTTTTTAGGTTCTACTTTGAGATAGATAATTGTTTTTTTAATGCTCATTCGGCAGATAGATTAATTTTTAATACTAATTTTTTAGATTTACGCAAGAAAAGTCAAAAAAGGAGATAAATTCAGAATGCCTGATAATCAGGGGTTAGGGGAGCAGGCACTCAACAAAGCTATAGAAATCGCGTTATCTAGCCAGTTAGATAAAGTAGAATCTCTCGATGTAGATGTCAAAACAGACCCACTGAAAGTGGTTCAAGGAGAGGTTGATTCAGTTTCAATAGAAGGCAAAGGATTGGTAATGCAAAAAGACCTCCGAGCGGAGGAGTTGAAAATGCAAACGGGTAGCATTGCCATTAATCCTTTAAGTGCAGCTTTTGGTAAGATTGAACTGACAAAACCAACGCAAGCAAGTACACAAGTTGTTTTGCTCGAAAACGATATCAACCGTGCCTTCAACTCAGAATATATCCGTTCACAGTTGCAAAGCCAGAAAATTCACGTCAACGGGCAGTTAACAACAATTATTCCTCAACACGTGGATTTTCATTTACCTGGTAATAATAAAGTCGAATTAAGCGCTTCTATTCTATTAAAAGAAACGAATGAAACTCATCAAGTAGCTTTCTCTGCAGTACCGAAAGTGAGTGCGAATGGAGAAACAGTTTCTCTAGAAAATGTTGAGTATGGTGATACACAGGAAATCTCACCAGAGTTGACAAAAGCTTTGATAGATGCAACAAGCGAAATTTTGAATCTGAGTAACTTTGATTTACAAGGAATAACTCTACGAGTTAAACAACTTGAAGTGGAAACAGCTAAACTGATACTGCAAGCTGAAGCTCACGTGGAGCAAATTCCCTCCGCATAAAATTAGAATCCTTAAGGAGAGTAAAAATTATGGAAACTACAGAAAGAAGTTCGACACCGTTCCCAAATCTGCCACCAGTTATTGAGAGTGATGATAGAGAGTATCACGATACTGGTGTACCTAGCACTGTTGCGATCGCAGGGCATCCCTTACACCCCCTCAGTGTCGTCTTTCCCATAGCCTTTTTAGCCGGCGCTTTGGGTAGCGACTTCGGCTACTGGTTAACTCATGATTTCTTTTGGGCAAAAGCTTCGCTGTGGTTAATCGGACTGGGATTGCTTGGAGGCGTTTTAGCAGCGCTGATCGGCATAAGCGACTTTTTGCAAATTGAACGAGTCCGCAAGCGTTCTGCTGGCTGGGCGCACCTGATTCTTAATGTAGTGCTTCTAGTGTTGAGCGCCGTTAACTTCATTCTGCGTCTCGGCAACCCTGAGTCAGCAATATTACCTTGGGGACTCTTAATCTCACTTGTTGTCGGTACGCTGACGAGTGCTTCTGGCTGGTTCGGTGCTGAACTATCCTATCGCCACAAAATTGGTGTGGTAGGTCCTGGTAGCAGAAGATATCCGTAACAAGATTTTAGATTTCACAAATCCCAACCCAAAAAGCTTTGGTGCAAGGACAAAAATCTTTGTTAGTTCCTGGTTGCGAAAATGCTATCAAAACCAACTTAAATCTTTTATATCATCGTCTGTATGCTCATCGTTGTAACGATGGGCTTTTTCTTTAAGTACTACACTGGTCCTGCTCATGAGTGGTTTAATGATCGTACTTTAAAGGATCTGGTGATCCCTACGTCTACACGTAACACGCCAGATGTTGGGCTGTCGGGAAACTTGCCCACGACACTGGGGACTCAGTTTTCGCCCTTGGTTTAAATCCAAGGGCGGAAACTGTCTTTAATTTTGAATTTTGAATTTTGAATTGTTAAGTGTTGGGTAGTGTTTTAGGTTGGTTGTGGTTGCGTCAATTACATCGTAAAGGTTATGCAAAAAAAAGTTAAAGTTAAACCTAATTCAAAAATTCAAAAGATTGAGGAAGAAGCTGATGGTAGTCTTAAAGTGCATCTCAAATCTCCTCCTGTAGATGGCAAGGCTAATGAAGAGTTAATTAAACTACTAGCGGAAAAATTTGATGTATCAAAATCGCATATCAAAATTAAGTCTGGTTTATCTTCTCGGCAAAAGCTGATTGAGATTGATACAGATTAGACTATCTTAAAGAAGAATTCACCAAGCCAGAATTCAGGAATTGCTGAATTCTGGCTTTTCTTTCAATTATGTCTAGCTAAACTAATGCTTTAACTCTTCTGTAATACTAATATAGGCAGGTTGTGCTTTCACTCTTTCTATCCAATCTTGGATAGCAGGAAATTGTGTCAAGTCAAACCCACCTTCATCAGCAACATGAGTGTAAGCAAACAAGCTAATATCAGCAATTGTATAACGCTCTCCTACAAAATAAGCGTGGTTGGATAAGTGTTTTTCCATCACCCTAAGAGCTACGTAACCAGGTTCACGTTTTTGCTCTATAACTTCACGGTATTCCTGAGCCTTATTTAAAATAGAAATCCAAAATCTCGGTGTAGCAATATAAGGCTCATGGCTATATTGTTCAAAGAACAACCATTGCAGTACTTGGGCTTTAAAAAAGGGATCATATGGTAAAAACTCTGTTCCTTCACTCAGATAAATCATAATGGCATTTGATTCAGCTAAATATTTCCCTGGTTCAACTTCCAAAACGGGAATTTTTCCGTTGGAATTTTTACCTAAGAATTCTGCCGTTCGAGACTCACCTTTAGTGATATCAACCTCTATCCTCTCAAATGGCATGCCAATTTGCGTCAATAAAAGACGAATCTTGTAACCATTGCCAGAGGGTAAAAAATCATACAAACGCAGGTTTTTCATGCCAAAAAGTTGAGATGAAATGGTTAATGAGTTATGCCGTACAAATACAGCATATTATCGAAATATACAAATAAATATGCTAAAATTGTTTGATGTATAGCATTTTAGTACGAAACACAATTCTCTGATTAATAAATAATAAAAGTAATATTTGTTGCAGGATTTCGACGTTGTAATCTTAATAAGCGATAGAAGAAAAACTATGTGTGGAAGATTTACTTTAATCCAAACAGCAGAAGCATTATACAAAACCTTCCATGTAGAAAAACTTCCTGATTTAGAGCCGCAATATAACATCGCTCCTACGCAAATGGTGGGAGTAGTCTTGTATAATCAAGAAAGCGAACAATGTGAATTTCAGAAGTTACGTTGGGGTTTAATTCCCTCTTGGTCAAAAGATTTAGGAATCGGAGTCAAGCTGATCAACGCTAGGGCAGAAACAGTAGCAGAAAAACCAGCTTTCCGCTCTGCATTCAAGCACCGTCGCTGTTTGGTAGTAGCAGACGGCTTTTACGAGTGGCAGTTTCAAGAAAATCAAAAACAGCCCTATTATTTTCGTCTACAACAAGGAAAACCCTTTGGTTTTGCAGGGTTGTGGGAGCAATGGCAATCGCCCGAAGGTGAGGAAATCACATCGTGTACAATTTTGACCACAGAGGCAAACGAATTAGTGCAGCCGATTCATCAGCGTATGCCAGTTATTCTTCAACAGCAGGATTACGATGTATGGTTAAATCCAGAAGTACAAACACGTGAGGCGCTACAACAACTGCTGCACCCCTACCCATCTGAAGCGATGACTGCTTACCCAGTAAGCAAAGTTGTCAACAGCCCTAAGCAAAATATTTCAGATTGTATTAAGCCTTTGTAACTGTTCATGAGGTACTAATCAGTTACATTAACTTGTAGTGAGTGCAAAGAGCGCTCCTCAAGTACCCAGTCATCGTCATGATTGCGGCAAACCTATCACATAAGTTGTTATGCCAAGAACCCAGAAAAACGATAACTTTGTTGACAAAAGCTTTACAGTCATGGCAGATCTGATCCTCAAGCTTCTGCCAACTAATAAAAAAGCTAAAGAAGCCTTTGTTTATTACCGAGATGGAATGTCCGCTCAGTCGGAAGGAGAATACGCTGAAGCCTTGGACAACTATAGAGAGGCTTTAGAACTTGAAGAAGACACCAACGACCGAAGCTATATCCTCTATAACATGGGTTTGATACACGCCAGCAACGGCGAACATGACAAAGCTCTAGAGTTGTATCATCAAGCACTGGAATTTAATCCACGCTTACCCCAAGCTTTAAACAACATCGCTGTTATTTACCACTATAAAGGGGAAAAGGCGAAAGAAGCAGGAGACGAAGACGGGGGAGAAGCACTGTTTGACAAAGCGGCTGATTACTGGATTAGAGCTATTCGCCAAGCTCCGAATAACTACATCGAAGCTCAAAACTGGTTAAAGACCAGTGGACGCTCCCAAATTGACGTATTCTTTTAATAATTTGTCGTTAGTCGTTTGTCATGATACTAATGACTAATGACCCTTCGGGGAGAACCTCCGGTTCCGCTAGCCCCTAAGGGGCAAAGCTCGCCGGGGGGATACTCCCCCCGGCAGACTTTGGCGCTGCGCAAACGCTAACGGCAGAAGCCTGGCTGTCGGGAAACCCTCCCGCAGCACTGGTCTCACTAATGACTCATGACTAATGACTAACCATGATTGACCGTGAACAAGTTCATAAAGTAGCTCATCTTGCGCGTTTAGAGTTGACGCCTGAAGAAGAAGAGAAATTCACAACTCAGTTGGGAACTATTCTTGACTATTTTGAACAACTGAGTGAATTGGATGTGAATAATGTGCCACCAACATTACGAGCAATTGATGTGAAGAATGTGACGCGGGCAGACGATTTACAACCTTATCCCAACCGCGAAGATATTCTTGAGAGTGCGCCGGAACAAGAAGGCGACTTTTTCAAGGTACCTAAAATCCTGAATGAGCAATAGTTAGGATTTATTGGTTAGTAGTTATGAGTTAGTCATTGTTAGTAATAATTTACAATGCTGTTAGTAGTTCTATCTAAAGACGCTTAGGCAATTGTTGATTATTAGATATAACTAGTAACGACTAACTACTAACTAAACTTATGGGCTTGGGAATCCTCAAGGATGGTAAGTGGGTAAGCGATCGCCAGCAAGAAGACTCACAAGGTAAATTTCTCCGTCCTTCAACAACTTTCCGGAACCAGATTACAGCAGATGGCTCCAGCGAATTTAAAGCAGAACCAGGGCGCTATCACTTGTACATTTCCTGGGCGTGTCCTTGGGCACACCGCACTGCTATTATGCGCCAATTGAAAGGGTTGCAAGATGTCATCAGCATGTCCGTGGTAGCGGCAGAAATTCATGATAACAGCTGGGAATTTTCTGATGAACCGGGGAGCATTCCTGATACAGTCAATGGAACTGAGTATCTCTGGCAAGTTTATCTCAAAGCTGATCCTAACTATAGTGGACGGGTAACAGTCCCAGTTTTATGGGACACACAAACTGGGACAATAGTCAATAACGAATCCCGCGAAATTATACGGATGTTAGATACAGAGTTTAATGCCTTTGCGAAACAAGATGCAAACTTTTATCCAGAACATTTAGAAAAAGTTATTGACGAGACAATTGATGCAATTTACCAGCCGATAAATAATGGTGTTTACCGCGCGGGATTTGCCACGACACAATCAGCTTATGATGAAGCGGTAACCGAACTTTTTGATGCTCTTGATCACTGGGAGCAAGTGTTAGGAAAGCAACGCTATCTTTGTGGTCAACAAATCACTGAGGCGGACTGGTGTATGTTTACAACTCTGTTTCGCTTTGATGCGGTTTACTATGTCCATTTCAAATGTAACTTACGTCGGATTGTAGATAATTCCAATCTGTGGAATTATCTCAAAGACCTTTATCAACAGCCAGGAGTTAAAGAAACTTGTAACCTGGATCACATCAAACGACATTATTACAAAAGTCATCCCAACGTAAACCCAACTGGAATTGTACCGAAAGGACCAATCATTGATTTTGATGCACCGCATAACCGGGATCAACTGCGTGCGGCTATGGAAGTTTAGCAAGAACCGCCATATCTTAGGATTGCTCTAGTAATTATATTTGATTTGTCAGAATTGAAAGCGACAGATCCCCGACTCCTTTAAAAGTTGTCGGGGATCTTGTTTATGATGAATATTTAGGATTGCGATATTTGGCACCTAAGTGATAATACAGACAATAGTACTTCAGTAAGGAAGATGTCAGTATGGTTGATTTTGGGGCGATTGGAGTCGGGGTACTCAAAATCTAGAAACCCGGTAACTTCTGCGAAACCGGGTTTCTGACATCACGCATGTCTCTATCGTATTCTGTGTTAAGAGTTCCCTATCCCCTTACCTCCACCCATAACTTTAATTTTCCCTAACCACTTATTTACTGAAACTGATATTGAGTTGCGATCCTGGGGGTAAGAATGCATCTTCTAAATCAGCCCCTAGTAAGTTTGCTCCTTCTATATTTGCTGTTGTAAGATTTGTCTTTTGTAAATCAGCTTTTTGTAGATTTGCCCCTTGCAAATTTGCTCCTTGCAAGTTAGCCCCCTCTAAATCTGCATCATATAGGTTTGCTCCTTGGAAATTTACTCCTTGCAGGTTTGCTTTGCTGAAATCTACTCCTTGCAAATTAGCTGTTTGTAGATTTGTTCCCTGTAAATTCGCCTTTTCTAATTCTGCTTCTTGTAAGTTTGCACCTTCCAAATTAGCTCCCAGCAGATTTACTCTCTCTAGTTGTGCTTCAAATAAATTACATCCAACACATTCATTGGTTGTTAATAAACGTCTGACATTTGCTGCTACAGGATCTACAAACCATGTTGTTGGAGGTGTGGCGGGAGTTGGAGATACTACGGGAGCAGGTAGTGATTCTGTAGGTACAACAGGTAGTGTTTCTGATTGAGCAAAAGCACTGGGCTGATTAAACAGAGATAATCCCGCGATCAGCACAATAAATACAGCAGTCACAATCCAGGAAGTTAATGTTTTTGAATTTTGTTTGTTCATTCGTTTATTCCTCTCGTTCTTGGTAATCTTTTTTTATCTGCTTTTAGTTCACCTTGATTTCAAGATAGAACCAATCAAACTCTAAAAGCAAATATTATTATTTTTCCTAACAATAGATAAAAGTGATGATTGACTTTTAGTCTGAAATTCCCCCGTGCATTTATACTAAAAACGCTCAGAACCTTTACTGTATAATAAATACAGACGTTTGGGTAAGTAATCTATTAGATTTTTCAAACAACCTTTTAGCGATTTTCCAGTTTGTCTCGATTCACCCAACGATTGACGAACTCGTTGTTGCGTTTCCGCACTCTAACTTGTACCTTCTTTGAGCCTAGCTTAACTACTTCGCCAGGAATTCTCTGAATATTATCAGAGCCAGTACGAGCTTTATAAAGCCAAACAACTTTTTGACCTACTAAGTAGTCAGGCTGTTTACTAAAATGCGGTGTTTCGTCTGCCCAGGAGGGGTAAGCAACTACTAAATTGATTGAAAGTATTAAGACTAATAAAGCGATTTGGAGAAGTTTCATAGTCATTATATTTGTATTAGGGCATTCAATACCCAATTTATTGCACTTGGACTAAATTTCCTTATCTCATCTTCAAAGCAAGCTGTAACTCTAGTTTGTTTGGATTCATTTAAAATCAACTTTGAAGCTTGTTTAAAACTTGGCTTTTCTCCCGAATCTATTAATCAAGTTCTAGGGAGATGTAGCCAGAAGTTAGAACTAATCAGTAGTGGAGGTAGAAGAGCACTTTTTTCTACACTGAACGAAGGTAGCAAGTTTCTAATTAAAACGCGAACTGCAGCAAAGCAGCAGCGCTGAGTCCCAAGGGGACAGGCTTACGCGTATCTCCTACGGAGACGCTGCGCGAACGCCCTTGGCGTGCGCTTGCGCTTACGCTATCGCTCAACATTTAATTAAAAAGCATTGCTAGGCTGGGAACAAGTTGAAATGTTCCACTTTTCATCATTATCGAGAATCCCAGCCAAATTAACACAAATGGAAAGACTTTTCGACCATAGCGAGCCATAAGTGGAGCCATGAGCGGATTACGAGTCATATGGTAAGAGAGAAAGCACCACACCCCAACAGTCAAATAGCAAACACACAAAATCACTCCTAAGCTTGGCAGATTGGTAGTAGCAAACAACGGTACATAAATACCAATGTTATTTCCTCCATTAGCAATAGTGACTGCCGAAACACGGTAAGTTTGAGGTTCGCGTAGAGTTCCAAAAAATGATTTTTTCTGACGTCTGAATTTTACTGAATGACCAAAATTAACTGACACATCTTGGATTGTATCTGCATCATTATCTCGACTCATTAAATGACTGATACCAATGATAATTGGCAAGATGCCTAGCAATCCAATCCAAGCTTCTGGAAGAAATAAACCACCAAAAAAACCAGGGAGACTAGCAAATATTAAAGCAGTAAATCCAACAAATTCACCCAGAATAATATGCTTAGGACGAAAGGTGTTATTGACTTTTCCAAAAAAAGCTGTCAAGTAGATATTGTCGTCAAAGGTAGTTGCACAAGCGGTAGAGATACCAATAATTAACGTAGCAATTAGCCAACTCATAGTTATTGTTCACAAAGGTTCAAATTTATTTCTCTAATCCTTACTCTGCTTATAGAAATGATGGCAGTTTAGGGGATTATTCAATTGTTTTTTCTTTCGAGGCGATTACTATTAATCACATTTGAGATTTTTTTCTTAACAACTTAGCTTGTTCTCAATATTATGGTTTTACCCAAATAAGAGCAAATATTCTTTTTTTTGAAAACAATAAACAAAATTTATTAAATATACAGCAGAATAGAGGTGTCAGTCGTCAGAAGTCAGAAGTAAAAAGGGCTTAGAGTCTGGCTTTTAGCTCTTAGTGTTGTACTTGATTTACTTGCAATGTGCTGTAATTATTAAATCAAGATTAAGAAAACAAGATAATTATCAAAATAGCCCCAAATAAAACGCATAAAAATGAGTCATAGACTAGCTATCTCTGACCTAAGAGCGTGATCTATAAACTAGATTCAGCACAAATACAACCGTGCAAATGGGAGAATAATTGTAATTATGAAAGTTACCTGACGATTAGTGTCTCCGACTCCAAACCATCAACACCGATTATGCAGAATCGCGAAAAGCATCTCTAGACTCTGCGATTAAACATAAACCAATTATGTCAATCCATGTGTTGCCATCATTTATTTATTAGTATTATAAATTTATTTAAAAAAATGATTTTTATGAAAATAGGGCTAGAATTCTGGTTTTCTTCAACCTACATTTAATAGCGAAAGTTATATCAGTCCCAGTCCTATTTAATCTACAGATAAAATTAACTCAATATCTATCTGACTAACGAACGCTGTTACAACAATTTAAAATTAGTCATTTTCTGCAGCAGTCAATGTATTGGGAATACGAGAATCAAGAAAAGCTTGCGATACATTTGGAATAAACCAGTCGGTTTCACCAGGCTTAACAATTTTGGCATTGGGGAGATTTAATTCCAATTCAGAAGTATCTGGGTTTTTCTTGACTAAAAGTTGTGTACCATCCATAATCTTGACAGCAACAGCACCAGTTTTATCCAATCCTGTAACTTTCACATCAGCGGGAAGATAAACACCCTGACAATCCCATTGATCAGGTGTCGTTTGTTTATTTGCCAAGAAGTAAAGTTGATTGCTGTTACCAGACTCTTCGCTACCAGTACCGTAGATTGCTAGGTTACCGCCACTCTCATTACGACATTGTCCCCAAGCTGTCCCTGACTCTATGGCTGCTTTTTGAAACTCTAATTCATCAATTTGACGTTGTACATCTGCAGGGATCGTACCTTCAGCACTTTTCTTTAGTTCTTGAATGGTTTTTGTGACTTCGATGTAATCGGGGTTCTTGCTAAACTTGGGTCTATCTGCCCAGGAAGGCTGGGCTAAAGTTAAGTTAACAAACAGAACTGCGATCGCAAGTGCAATTTTCAGAAGTTTCATGATTTTTCTCCTTTGATAACTAGAGATTTTTTGGCAAACTTTCAGGCAGACTAAGTAATAAAGATTTAGATGAGGCTGTGTTCACAGGAGAATTTATTGTCTGCTGTTTTTTTTGTCTGAGTGCGTTGGCAACTTTAGTTTTACTTTAAGTTTTCTCACTGAGATGATCAAACGTAATTTTTTTTTGAAACAATAATTAGAAGTAATGGAAGCCAACACTTTGAACGCAACTTATTTTCTTTCCCCTACAACGCCAGATGCCTGGCTGTCGGGAAACCCGCCCACGGTGAGACAGCGCGCATGAGGACGGTCTGCGCTCTCGGGCGCGACTGCGTTCGGCAAAGCCCGTGCCGGAGGCATACCCAAAGGGCACTGGCTCCCCTACACCCCCAATACGGTTCGGATAAGCACCCGGACAGAAACCCGGTTTCTACGCCTTAACCGAACTGTATTGCCTATACCCAGTCTTGTTCAAATTTATTCAGCAAGCAGAATCTTCCAACTTCTCAAGCAAGACAACAGCGTACGCACAAATTCCTTCCTCGCGTCCAGTAGGACCAAGTTTTTCGTTGGTAGTCGCTTTGACACCAACTTGATTCGGCTGTACTTGCAAAACTTGTGCTATTGTTTGCCGCATCTTCTCAATATGGGGTTTCAATTTCGGGCGTTCCGCCACAACCACTGAGTCAACATTACCTATTTGCCAACCGTGTTGGCGAACCAGTTGATGAACTTTACTCAACAGTACCAAACTATCTGCTCCTGCCCATTGGGGGTCTGAGGGAGGAAAATAATGTCCAATGTCCCCCAAAGAAAGCGCCCCCAGCATAGCATCCATAATCGCGTGTGTCAGAACATCAGCATCGCTGTGTCCTAGCAAACCCAGAGAGTGGGGTATATGGACTCCGCCTAAAATTAGAGGGCGATCACTCACCAAGCGGTGGATATCGTAGCCGTTACCAATACGAATATTCATTTTTTAATCATTAGTCATTAGTCATTAGTCATTAGGAGGCACTGCCTTGGGGAGGCACACCGTTGGGCGGCTATGCCGACTTGTTCGCCTTTGGCGTCTCCCCTTGGGAGAAGGTAGTGCCGTCGGGTTCCCGACTTGTTGCAAGAGCGTCTCCGCAGGAGTTAGCATGTGCCGTTCATTAGTCATTAGTCATTAGTTAGTACTCACAAGTCAAGAGTTTGGTAGAAAAAGAAGCGAGGATTGGGAGTTATAATTTCTGTGCTACTCCTGGTGCTCGCTGTGCTTGTGTTCCCAACTTTTTAACAAATCAGGGCGGCGCAGGCGTGTTCTGGTGATTTGTTGTTCATAGCGCCACTTATAAATTGCAGCATGATTGCCAGAAAGCAAGACCTCAGGAACTTTCCAGCCACGAAACACCGCAGGACGGGTATACTGGGGATAGTCCAACAATCCCTCTTCAAAGCTTTCCGCCGTTAGGGACTCGACTTTACCGACTGTTCCTGGTAAAAGGCGTACAACACCATTCATTAATGCCATTGCTGGAATTTCTCCACCAGTCAGAATAAAATCGCCTAAAGAGACCTCGCGGTCAACTAAATGGAGTACCCGCTCATCTACTCCTTCATAATGACCACAAATTACTACCAATTGGTCATAATTTGTCGCCAATTCTCGTAACAGTGGCTGATTCATGGTTTGACCTTGAGGACTCATCATAATAACCTCTCGTCGATGTAAAGCTGGCAGGGACTCTACAGCAGCAAAGATAGGTTCTGGCTTCATCAGCATCCCGACACCACCGCCGTAAGGTTCATCATCAACTTTCCGGTGCTTATCAGTGGTAAAGTCCCGTGGATTAATCAGATGCACTTGGGCAATCTGCTTTGCTAGAGCCTTACCTATTAGCCCGGTTGTGAGAACTGAGGTAAAACAGTCAGGAAACAGCGTAACTATATCAAAGCGCACAGTATTTCGTATTGGAGGACACTAATCTAAAATTGGATGATTTGAAAACGATGTTGTCCGACAAGACAAATCAACATCATCAATTGTGTCTCAAAGTACCGGAAATATTGGGTTTTCCGTGTCAACACAAGTTTTTCTAATTACTTAATTTATGTTTAAATATTGTCACATCTACATTTAAATTATTAAACTGAACCGAGTTAACAACTTCTTCCGATGCATGTAGCTTGCCTCACCAAAAAGTGCGTCAAGATCTGCTTTTGTTCCTCCACGCTGGGAAGTGTTGGTGGTATGACGTAGAGAACCCGAGAGATATGAACTCAGGGTATGAAAAAAAGAATCTCGTTGTTTTTCTTCATGAACAAATTCACAAGACTAAAACCAAATCTTCATGGACACAGGTGTTCAAATCACCTTCTTACCTTACACCAGTACGGGCACAATTCCTTGCGCCCGTACAGCAGATCCAGAGGCGCAAAGCCATCCGCCGTTACACCATACCCTATTGGGAGCGAATGTGAAAGAACAAACCCAAAAGGAATGGCAAAGGATGTTCCACAAGCTGAGGCATTTTGTACATGAAGCACTCTCCTCCATAAGAGGCAAAGCATAAAAAGAATCAGGCGAAAGCTACTTTGTTTAATTGACCTGAAGTTGTTGACGGAGAACAAACACAATGCCGCAATTAAAAGTCAAATCGCTGGAAATGAGGACACCCCAAGCAACCAAAACCGCCGTTATGGTCATCGGAGGCGCAGAAGACAAAGTACATGGACGCGAAATTTTGCGAACATTTGTCAGTCGGTCTGGTGCCGGCAATGGCCACATTACAATTATCCCGTCTGCCTCCCGCGAACCAAGCATCATAGGTGGTAGATATATTCGTATTTTTGAAGAAATGGGTGCTAAGAAAGTCGAAATCTTAGATATTCGAGAACGGGATCAGTGTAAAGATTCTTACATCCAAGCATCTCTAGAAAACTGTACAGGAGTATTTTTGACAGGCGGAGATCAATTGCGTCTGTGTGGGGTTTTGTCAGATACACCAGCAATGGATATTATCCGGCAACGCGTTAGATCTGGACAACTCACCGTAGCTGGGACGAGTGCAGGAGCAGCTGTGATGGGGCATCACATGATCGCAGGGGGTGGTAGCGGCGAATCGCCAAATCGCTCCCTAGTGGATATGGCTACAGGTTTAGCATTGATCCCAGAGGTGATAGTAGATCAACACTTCCACAATCGCAATCGTATGGTGCGGTTGATGAGCGCGCTTGCAGCTCATCCAGATCGCCTAGGGATTGGGATTGATGAAGATACATGTGCTATGTTCGAGCGGGATGGTTGGCTACAAGTCCTAGGAAAAGGTAGTGTTACGATTGTAGATCCAACTGAGGTAACTCACACGAATGAGCCACATGTGGGAGCAACTGAACCGTTAAACATCCATAATCTACGACTGCATCTTCTCAGTCATGGTGATCGTTATCACATGTATCAGCGTACAGTATTACCTGCTGTGTACCGTGTCTCCAGCTGACGATATGAGTAGCTGATGTTACATTGGTAATCGAAACGAACACTGAATTGACCGCTAGATTTTAGGTTGCTTGCAGCCAAAAAAATGAGAATAATACGATGTAAGAAGAAAAAACTGTTTACTATGAACAGTTAAGCGGTCAATTCCAGTAAGAAACTAGAACATTGGTTCCGAATCTCCATCTACCTATTTCCCATGAGAATCCTCAAGATCCAGACCTTACGCGGCCCCAACTATTGGAGCATTCGACGCCACAAGCTAATTATCATGCGCCTCGATTTAGAAAACCTTGCCGAGACGCCCACAAATGAAATTCCCGGCTTCTATGAAGGATTAGTGGAGGCACTGCCGAGTCTGGAAGGTCATTTTTGCTCACCGGGCTGTCGTGGTGGTTTTTTGATGCGAGTGCGCGAAGGCACCATGATGGGTCATGTTGTGGAACACGTAGCCCTAGAATTGCAAGATTTGACTGGAATGAACGTAGGCTTTGGTCGGACCCGAGAAACATCAACATCGGGAGTATACCAGGTAGTGCTCGAATATCTGAACGAGGAAGCGGGACGCTACGCTGGCAGAGCAGCAGTGCGGCTATGCCAAAGTATAGTTGATCGAGGTCGTTATCCAAAGGCAGAGTTAGAGCAAGATTTGCAAGACCTCAAAGACTTATGGCGTGACGCGGCTTTAGGACCGAGTACGGATACACTTGTCAAAGAAGCAGAAAAAAGAGGCATTCCTTGGATGCAGCTCGGCGCACGCTTTTTGATTCAGTTGGGCTACGGCGTGAATCAAAAGCGAGTACAAGCGACGATGACAGATCATACCAGCATCTTGGGAGTAGAACTCGCCTGCGATAAAGAAGCCACCAAACGCGTTCTTGGCAACGCTGGAGTCCCAGTACCAAGAGGTACCGTGATCAACTTCTTGGATGATTTACAAGAAGCCATAGAATACGTTGGCGGCTACCCTATTGTGATCAAACCTTTAGATGGCAACCACGGACGTGGTATCTCCATCAATATCACATCCACCGAAGAAGCGGAAGCTGCCTACGATTCTGCTAGACAGGTTTCCCGAGCAATTATTGTTGAGCGGTATTACACTGGGCGAGATCACAGGGTATTAGTGGTGGATGGCAAAGTTGTGGCAGTTGCTGAACGTGTGCCCGCTCATGTGGTGGGCAATGGCAAATCTACTGTCTTTGAACTGATTGAAGAAACTAACAAAGATCCAAACCGTGGTGACGGACATGATAATGTCCTCACCAAAATTGAACTCGATCGCACCAGCTACCAACTCCTGGAAAAACAAGGTTTCACTCTTAATAGCGTGTTACCTAAGAACGAAATTTGCTATCTGCGGGCAACGGCAAACTTGAGTACAGGGGGCATTGCCATAGACCGTACAGATGAAATTCATCCAGAAAATATTTGGCTGGCACAACGGATAGTGAAAGTTATCGGTTTGGATATTGCAGGAATTGATATTGTCACAGCGGATATTAGCCGTCCCTTGCGAGAAGTGGATGGTGTGATTGTAGAAGTTAATGCCGCTCCCGGATTCCGGATGCATGTTGCTCCAAGTCAAGGGATTTCTCGTAATGTCGGAGGAGCAGTCATAGATATGCTGTTCCCAGCGGATAAAATCACTCACATACCCATTCTTGCTGTAACGGGCACCAACGGCAAAACCACCACGACTCGGCTGTTGGCACACATTTTTAAGCAAACTAACAAAGTCATAGGTTATACAACTACGGATGGGACATATATCGGGGATTACTTGGTAGAGTCAGGAGACAATACAGGTCCCCAAAGTGCCCAACTCATCCTGCAAGATCCAACAGTGGAAGTGGCGGTACTCGAAACTGCTCGTGGTGGTATTCTTCGGTCTGGACTGGCTTTTGAAAATGCTAACGTGGGCGTGATATTAAACGTTGCCTCTGACCACCTGGGCATAGGCGATATTGATACTATTGACCAGTTGGCGCATCTCAAGAGTGTGGTTGCTGAAGCTGTGTTTCCTGACGGTTATGCAGTCCTCAACGCTGATGATCACAGAGTTGCTGCTATGGCAGAAAAAACAAAAGCCAATATTGCCTACTTCACTATGAATCCGGAATCGGAATTGGTGCGAAAGCACATTCAAAAGGGAGGAGTAGCCGCAGTCTATGAAAATGGCTATCTGTCAATCTTAAAAGGTGATTGGACGCACCGGATTGAACGGGCAGAAAATATACCCCTGACAATGGGTGGACGTGCGCCGTTTATGATTGCCAATGCTTTAGCAGCTTCTTTGGCAGCGTTCGTACAAAATGTCACCATAGAACAAATTCGTGCTGGCTTAAATACCTTTCGCGCTTCGGTGAGTCAAACACCCGGACGAATGAATTTGTTTAATTTGGGGAATTATCACGCTTTGGTAGATTATGCCCACAACCCAGCTAGTTATCAAGCGTTGGGTGCTTTCGTCCGCAATTGGATTTCTGGCAAACGGATTGGAGTTGTTGGCGGACCTGGCGATCGCCGCGACGAAGATTTCGTTATGCTTGGCAAACTAGCAGCGGAAATTTTTGACTCTATCATCGTCAAAGAAGATGACGATACTAGGGGACGGGCACGCGGTAGCGCTGCTGATTTAATTGTTCAAGGTATCAAGCAAGTTAACCCCAACTACCAGCATCAAAAAATTCTGAGCGAAACAGAAGCCGTTAACAGAGCATTGGACATGGCTCCAGATAACAGTCTAGTGGTCATTTTGCCAGAAAGCATTAGCCGTGCTATTGCCTTAATTACAGCACGTGGAGTCGTCAAAGACGACATACTCCAACAAACTAACCCGTCTACCATAGATTCTCAAGTTGGGGTGAAATCAACTGTCGTCAACACGCTGTTATAGTCAGAATCAGGCAGCACTTGATTCGGGTTTCCCGACTTGAAGTGAGTGCCGTTCATTTGTCATTACGAAAAATAAACGACAAACGACAAAGGACTATTGTTTTTCTTCTTCCGGATTAGTATCCTCACTGGGATTTTTCAGTTCCTCCTTAAAACCCCGCAGAGTTTTCCCCAGTGCGCTGCCTAACTCCGGAATTTTTTTTGGTCCAAAAATCACGACAGCGACCAAAACAATGACACCTACTTCCGTCCATCCCAATCCAAACATAAGCCTCTACTCCATAAAACTAATACAACGTCACACAAGTCTAGTATTTAAGTATAATTTCTGCTTCACTGGGCTTTTCACAAAAGTATGTAAAACTGGGCGAGGATGGACAATGCGACAGCAACAGAGGGCATCCATCGCCTAATTTTTTTGTCAAGAAAACTATAGCGATCGCCACAGGCAACCTAGGTGGGCACGACGATTGCTCGTGGCAGTCTTGCAGTTTTACACAAGTTCAACCCCTTCACTAAGCTTACTCAATATTGCCCAAAGAGCAAAATTGGGCGCACTTGTGTGTCAGGTTCTTGTCAGAGTTTTAAACAAGCACCCGAGCATGCTCCCGAAGCGTGGATTCAAGCAGGACGTCAATTCTAGACGGTGGCTTTGTTTGAGCGGGATTTACCCAACGATTATGTGTGTGGGCGCAGTGAACGACGCACTACCAAAGCTACTATCAACTTCACAGATTTTCGGTCAATCTTTTAGTTTTTTATCTTTTGTTAGAATAAAGATTACAAAAAGTAAAGAATTGTACGTAATTAGATGATTTGCAAGACAAACCATAGTAGAAAATAAAGAAAATATTAATTTGTCAGTTTTCTCTATCTATTCATTCATGAGTCGAATAATTTTCACCGCTATCTTTAAAAAAAATCACGCACGCTCGGAGTCATATTTCCATGCAGCTACTTCCACGACCTCAGCATAATAACCAGCGACGCTTAAAGTTGGAGCCTGAGCCACTGTTGAATATGACACAGCTTTCTGCATTTGAAAAACCAGATACTGTAAGCGCAAATACCTTACAACCGTGCGAGAAAAACAATCCAGACAAGAAGCTAGACCAGCGCATTGCCATTTTTATTGATGGTGCAAACTTGTTTTACTCAGCTATGCACCTCAATCTTGAAATTGATTACACTAAACTGCTGCGCTACCTAACAAAAAAGCGTCAACTGCTTAGGGCTTACTTTTATACAGGTGTTGATTACACGAATGATAAACAGCAAGGTTTTTTGATGTGGATGAGTCGCAATGGCTATCGTGTAGTGAGTAAAGAACTCATTGTGCTCCCTAATGGCTCTAAAAAAGCGGATTTGGATGTAGAGATTGCTGTCGATATGATGACCTTAGCAAGGTACTGCGACACTTTAGTTCTGTTGAGTGGAGATGGCGACCTTGCTTATGCTGTAGATAACATTACCTACCGAGGAGTTAAAGTGGAAGTTGTTGGTTTGGGTTGTATGACTAATGAAAGTCTGATTAGGGTTGCTGACTCTTATACTGACCTTGAACTTATCAAACAAGACATTCAAAAAAAGGTATCCACTCAATAACTCGGGTGTTTCATTTTTTCGATCAATTTTGCTAGTCCATGCTGAAATCGATCAACTGCCAGGTTAATAAATTCACGCACGGTAGGCGATAGACTTTTATGCCAGGGATACAGGGCGGTGATATTAACAGATCAAACCCTCACTCAATCAAATCGACATACCTGTTTGATAATTCAATCAGGCAGGGGCTATGTAAAGAAAAGTAAAGTTTGAAAATTCGTTTGTAGTAAGCGCTTACTACAAACTTTTAATTTTTTGTGCCGACTTATTTAATGTTAATTGCCCCAAGGATTCGCAGGTTGGTCATTAATGCGAACCCAAAAGCGGTTAGGAACAAAACCGTTTATCTCGTCCTCGGCTTCTGCCCAGAAACTCCATCCAGCGTTAGGATCAGTACCATCATGGAATTCTGCCATACGATATCCAGAAATACCGCGAGTAATTTGTCCTGCCTTTTCGCACATCTTGTCTGCAACTGCAACAGACGTTAATTGCTTCCCTTGGATATTGGGAATCACCAACACTGTACCGCCAGACCAAGAGCCTTTAGTCGCACCACCAGGTCTTACACTAGATGGCGGCAGACTTGCTGGTGCCGGAGCGACTGTCTCTTTATTAATGCAGAGCAGCGCTCGATATTCATTAATACTAGTGTCACCTTGATAAGGATTAGTACCACCGGGTTGACCATTATCCGAACCAAACAAAGCATAACTTCGTATTTTGAGTCCAGCTACTGCGTTTCCTAGAAAATCGAAGCCCGAATGTAAGGATAATGCGTGGACATGTCCAATTTTAAGTCCACAAGGCGATACCAGTTCTTCAGAAAGCAGACAGAGAGTTCTTAGACCGATTCAAGAACCGAAGCCCGAATGTAAGGATAATGCGTGGGCATGTCCAATTTTAAGTCCACAAGGCAATACCAGTCCTTCTCAGAGTTGATTTAAGTAAGTACTCGTCCTGAACTTAATAATGTTACGAATGACGTTGCAATCGAAAAACTTCAAGCACTGAAATCTTCAGGACAAGCAACCAGCGATGATTACATACTTTTGGGTTATTTCTACAGTCTAGAGAAAAAATACGACAAGTCAGAGGCTAACTACCTCAAAGCCTTGGAACTCGCAACTGATGATGGTAGAAAAGCTATCATCAAGCAAGAACTCAAAAAAGTCCGTGATCATAATGTAAAGCAATAACTTAAATAGGTGGCTATAGTAGCAAACAAAGCCGATAATAAAGCCAACAGTCTACCTTCGCGATCTGCCGCTATGCTGCAGCTAACCTATCGCCGGATTGTCTTGGAAGCCAACACTCACTTTTGAGCAGGAGTGTAGGAGATGTCACTATATTAATACGCCTAACTTCCAGTTAAATTGAGGATCGCTTCGGTAAAGTTACTATAACCCTCGTTCCTTTTCCCATCTGACTTTCTAAAGTAATATCACCGCCATGTAACTCTACGCAAATTTTCGCAATAGCAAGACCTAAGCCTGTTCCAGGAATTGCGTCAACGTTACTCCCACGACAAAAAGGTTGAAATAAATTTTTTTGTTCTCTTATTGGTATACCAATACCTTCGTCTTTTATGTCAAAGATAACTTGTGATTCACCCCCAATTAGATGGAACTGTATACTACCCCCATCTGGGGAGAATTTAATCGCATTGGACATTAAGTTGACAAAGATTTGCCGCAAAAGTCGTCCATCACCCCAGAAGCCTTTGTAATTTCCACTTATCTCATAAACGAAATGATGGCTATCGCTTAATTTTTCCTGCTGCTCTTCTATCAAGCCAGAAAAAAAGTGGTACAAGTTGAGTGGTTGTGGCTTAAACTGCGCTTTGTTTAATTCAAACTGGTTAAACACAAGCAAGTCATCGACTAGTTTAGCCATGTAGCGAGCTTTGTGTTCAATAATTTGTAGAAACTTTTGTTGTTTACACTCATCTAGCTTCTCGCCATATTGCTTGAGGGTGGATGCTGCTGTCAGAATAGAAGATAACGGAGTTCGATACTCGTAAGAAACTGTTGCAATGATTTGGGATTTAAATGCGTTAAGTTTTTGCTCGTTTATAAGAGCTGCTTGAGTTTGAGCAAGCAACTCTGCTTGTTGGATAATGAGGCGCTGTCTTTCCTTGGTTTTGGTGAGTACGCTTTGCAACTGGGAGTGCTGAATCACATTGCGGACTGCTAACTGCAACACATCCGGTTTAAGATGTTGCTTGACCAAGTAATCTTGAACACCCTTTTTCATAGCTTGTACAGCGACCGCTTCATCACCTTGCCCTGTCAGCATAATTACGGGTGCATTTGTGTCAGATATTTGCTGTGTGAGATGATCAAGGATTTCTAATCCAGTCATATCAGGTAGGTTAAAATCCAGCAGAATAACATCGCACAGTATTTTTTGGCACAAGGCAAGTGCGTCCTTTGCAGAGTCTGCTTCCAAAATCTGATAAGACTGATGAGGATCTTTTAAAAGGTATCGCCGATAGATTCTTCGATCCTCTGCACAATCATCAATGATGAGTAGCGTCCTGGTGTCTGACATAAAAGGATGAACGAGACTTGTTGCATTTGTTCAACAAGCTTTTCATCTATCATAAGATTTTTAACAAAAGTTTAAACAAATAAAAATTTTAATTTGAATGATTTATGACTTATGACTCAGAAGGGGTGTAGGGGTGTAAGGGTGTAGGGGTGTAGGAGAGCCACTGCCCTTCGGGTATCTCCTGCACAGACGCTACTTTGTAAGTCCCAAAGGGACACGCTTACGCGTATCTCCTACGGAGACGCTGCGCGAACGCTCGATTCGTGCGCTTGCGCTTACGCAGTCGCCTACGGAGGAGCCAGTACTGCGGGAGGGTTTCCCGACAGCCAGGTATCTGGCGTTGGAGATCCTCCTGCGCCGTGCTGTCTCACCGTGCGCGACTTTAAGCGTTGAGGAGCCACTGCGTTGCGGAGAGCAGCGCCTTGCGGTGAATCCAGCGCTGCAGGCGGGTTTCCCGCCGTAGGCGACTGGTGAACCCGGAGGGAGCCAGTCCTGCACAGAGAAGTGCCTTGCGCGGGTTAAGCGCGTTGTGGCAACTTCGGAGAGGGTTTCCCGACCTAGGGATCTGGCGTTGGGGTTCCCCCAAAGTCTGCCGGGGGAAGCAACCCAAGCGGCGAGCTTTGACCGTTGTGGCGACTGGCTGTCGGGTTCCCCCCGTTGTAGCAAGTGGCGTGCATGTGGCGTGAGCTAGTACTGTTCGCGCAGCGTGCCCGGAGTGCATAGGAGGGTTTCCCCTTACACCCTTATACCCTTACCCCCTTACACCCCTTTTGGTGAGGTTATTGACTTATACTGCCTTGCGTGGAAACATCAGGTCCGGCTGTGACTACAACAATTTTATCTGGATAAAGTAACTCACGAGCCGCTTGATTAACTTGTTCAAACTTAACTGCTTGAATTTTTGCAGTAAAATTGTGCAGTTCCTCTTTATCTAGTCCGTATACCTGATTCATCAAAATTTTCCCGATCAATTCCTCTGGATTTGCCAGGGATACAATGTAGTTGCTAATCAAGATCTGTTTAGCTGTTTCTACTTCCCGTTCAGTAACACCTTTTTGATGAATTTCTTTGAGCAGTTCACGGGTACTGGCGATCGCCTGACGGGTATCTTCTGGACTGGTTTGCATCTCAATCATGAACGTTCCAGAATCGTTTCCAGTAACGAAACTACTATAAATTCCGTAGGTGAGTCCTTGGCGATCGCGCACTTGTGCTCCCAGCCGACTTGATAAAGTATCGCCACCTAAAATCTGATTCAACACCAAGGCTGCGTAAAAACGGGAGTCTTTGCGGTTAATACCTGTGTTACCCATATAGGTAATAGCTTGAGCTTTACCTGGAACTACTGGGTTAAGGTTGATAACTTTTTCGGGCATTGATACCGTTGGATACTTTAATGTCGGTGGTGAACCCTTTGCTTTCCAGTTACCAAACTCTAAGTTTATCAGTTTTTGGATTTTTTCTGGAGCAAAATCTCCTACCAGTGCTAGCACCGTTGTATCGGGACGATAATGTTTTTTTCTAAATTCAATCACATCCTTACGGCTAATCCGTCGTAAACTTTCCTCTGTAGGGAAGACATGTAAGGGATGTTGTTTTGGGTAAACTGATTGTACAAATGTTCTTTGCGCGACTTCTGAAGGATCATCTAATTCATGCTTGAGGGCAGTTAATGCTTGTTTACGACTCAGTTCTAACTCTTTTGTGGGAAAATTAGCATTTCTGACAACATCTGCTAAAGTTTGAATCAGAACGCTTAAGTCTGCTGCCAAACTATCGCCTTCAATTCGCACACCTTCTCGGTACGTTTCAAACTCAAGATTTGCGCCTCGATCTTCTAAAGTTTTCGCAACAGTCAAAACATCTTTTGTTTTCGTCCCATTGATTAAATTCTCGGCGACAAGAGACGCCAACCCTGCTTTTTCTTCTGTGTCAAATTCCTTACCAGCTTTGATGTAGCCAGACAGAGTGACTGTAGGAGTGCTCTTATCGGGCACAAGCAATACTCGTAAACCATTAGATAAAGTGAATTGTTCTGGTAATGTATGGCTTGTAGCAACACTAGCCAAATCTACTGGTGGTAAGTACTTTGTCACTTCCTCTGTGGTTACAGATGCACCATGTGCAAAATTTTCTGTATTGTGTTTGGAAGTTGCTTTGTGATCATTCCCCTTTGTTTTTAAACGAGTCGGCTTAAAAAAGCCCACTGTACGTGCTTCTTGTTTCAGATATTTATTTGCTACACGCTGTACATCTTGTACGGTTACTTGACGAACAGCCGCCAAGTAACGGTCTGTATAACGATAATCACCAGTAGTTGTCTCATCATTACCCAATTGCAATCCCAGACTAGTAATATCACGGTTAGTTAAAACAACAGATGCTTCTAACTTCATCTTGGCGCGATTGAGTTCTTCTGCTGTGACTCCTTTTTTTGTCAGTTTGGCGATCGCACTTTTTAAAACCGAATCAATTTTTTTTACATTTTGCTCAGGATCTGCTGTGACTAACAACTCATACCAGCCTAATTCCATCAAGTTAACCACAGAAGCTGAAACATCACTTGCTAAACCTGATTCCACCAATGCTTGTTCCAGGCGAGAGTTCCGTCCATCTGTTAAAATCCGATCCATCAGATCCAACGCTGCTACATCTGGACTCTTTGCATTTGGTAACGGATACACAGCTTGCAGCAACAATCCTGATCCTGGTTCTTTTAAAACAATTGGTTTAGATTGTGAAGTCTTAAGCGTCGGTTGTAAAACTCCTGAGTTCTGAGTTCTGACCCCTTCGGGGTTCGCCAGTCGCTCATGGGGGAAACCCCCAAGACGAGCCACTGCTGCAGGAGGGTTTCCCTCCGTAGGCATGTGGCGTCCGCGCTGGCTCACTTCTGAGTTCTGATTCTTAGGTATTTTCCCAAAAATCTCTTTAACCGCTTCAAGAGTTGGTTCAGTTTGGAAATCTCCAACAATCACCAAAACAGCATTGTCAGGACTGTAGAAATTGCGGTAGTATTTCTGCACCTGCTCTAAATCAAACCTTTGGACATCAGCTTGAGTCCCACCAATCGGTAACCCGTAAGCATGGTTGGAAAACGCAGCCTTCATAACAGCGCGGTTTAAGCGGTAGTCAGGACTATTTTCGTAACCTTGCAACTCAGAAATTACAACTCGCTTTTCGCTCTGCAATTCTGTCGGATCAATCCGAGCATTTTCCATTCTGTCTGCTTCTAGCGTTAGTAAAGCCGTGAGCTTATCGCGTTCTGCTGTATTGTAGTATGCCGTTTGGTCATAACTTGTGAAAGCATTTGAGTCACTGCCCAAAGCACTCAACAACCGCCCAAATTGAATTGGGCGATTTTTTGTGCCTTTAAACATCATGTGCTCTAATTGGTGGGCAATACCATTCAATCCAGGTTCTTCGTTACGTGATCCCACCTTGTACCATACTTGTACACTCACTACCGGGCTGGAGTGAATTTCCCTACTCAAGACAGTTAGACCATTGTCCAACAGTGTTTTTTGAACATGCTCAGTCAATGAAATACGCTCTTTTTTTTGAGAAACTGTTATTTTTTGTGAATCTAACGATGAGGAAGAAGTTGTTATCTGGGTATCAAAAAATCCATCTCCAAGCAACAACACTGTCATTAGCGAAAGAGTTAACAGTAGTAAACGAAAACGGTATCGATGCACTTTCGGCAACACAGACATAAATTTTACTATATTGTCTGTAAAGGTTGTTACAAAATTTTTATTTTTCTTGAATATATTAATCTGACTTTTCTGACTAGTCTGTGATCTCAACAAGACTACAGAACGAGCAAAGTAGTATTGTACAGATAAAAAATTAGAAGTTCAACTAGGACAGTGTTGCTAATACGCGGATGAATTCTAAAGGCAAATTATCAGTATCTGCAAGAAAAGTTACTTCATAAATTTTCTGACCTATCTGCTGCTGTGTAGGTTCTAAAAGGATTTTAAGTGGTTGTAACAGGTCAGGATTACTTTTTGATAACACTAAAAAACGTTCTTTTAAATTTGTTAACCAACTAGATAAATCTGGTGTTATTTGAGTTAAATCAAACGAGAGATGATAGTACCCCACGTAGTGTTCATCTGCAAATGCATCTGGGGCAGGTTTTGGTTCCGGAATTTGGATCAGTTCAATTCTGCCGTTGAGTCCTTCCATCCAGCATGCAAGAGTATAGCCTGTTGTGAAGCGTTCACAGACTGTAAACCCTAGCTGTTCGTAGAAGGCGATCGCCCGATGAATATTTCCGGTACGAATAGAAGTGTGATGCATAATTTTTTCCTTTGTTATTTGTCATTTGCCCTTTGCTAAACCACAAAGGACAAAAAACAAATGACTCAACGCCAAAGCTCAACAAAAATAGCCTAAGTTACGGGGCGCAGCAAAACCCTCCAAAACGAGTGTAATGCCTAACTCTCAATTACTCAAATAATCGGAAATAGGGATACCGTACTGGTACACCAGGTTCTTTTTCCAAATCGAAATTAATCACATCCCAACAAGGATCATCCAAAGAATCAGCGCTAAACTCCACAGGTAAACCATAAAGTCGCGCCGGAGTTGTCTCCGACTGTCCAGAACGCCAGTTAGTGCTACGTTCTAGATAACCACTCATTAGTTCTTGATAGCGTCTAGCAATTATAACTCGTGTCGCCCGATAGCCTTGGGTATAAAGCTTGTCTAGTGCTTCATGAATTTCAAACCTAATGCCATCGGGATGAGTATGTTGCCGATACCAGTCGCTATTCCATCTGCGCCAATGACGTCCTGATTGTAGGTGGATGAGTTCCCCAGTTTCGGGATTTGCTTCAAACGCGCCGTGACGCGGGCATAAATAAGTGTCAGTTAGTGTCAAAGCCGGGATTGTTTGGCGGCAATGGGGACACTGAATTTCTGCACCGAATATGGGGTACTGCAAGGCTGGATTCATCATGAAGTGCTTACAAACATATTTTTGTCTTCACCAGTCGTGTTGGTTCCTTTTACACTTCTGCTCCACCTTGTTGGACACCGATTTGCTGCTGCCCTTGCGAGCCACGAGGCTCTACACCGTGATATCCTGGTTTTGCAACCTACCAAGGTTGGAGTTCCTCCAGTGTTCCTGGGTACCACACCTCTATTCTACCGTGTCTATCGCTTCCTACTGGTCTTCTCCTGATATTTCTCAAGCCGCCTTTATAGCAGCGAACGCTATTGTTATGGGTTCAGTCAAAATTGCAGCCGGGGTGAGCATCTGGTACGGAGCAGTTGTTAGGGCAGATGTGGAATCCATAGAAATTGGCGAATGTACAAACATTCAGGATGGAGCAATATTACACGGTGATCCTGGAAAACCCACGGTGTTAGAAGATTATGTTACTGTCGGGCATCGTGCTGTTGTACACTCTGCCTACATTGAACACGGCAGCTTGATTGGAATTGGCGCAGTTGTTTTAGATGGTGTGCGAGTGGGTAGTGGTAGCATTATTGGTGCTGGCGCAGTCGTTACGAAAGATGTACCACCTCTATCCCTGGTTGTGGGTGTTCCTGGCAAAGTCGTCCGCCAAATCTCCGAAGCGGAAGCAGCAGAACTGATTGAACATGCTGAACGTTACAAAAAGTTAGCGTTGGTTCATGCAGGCAAGGGTACGGATATTGGGTTTGAGGCACCCGAGTAAGAAGGAGAAGGGAGAAGGGAGTAGGGAGAAGGGAGAAGGGAGCAGGGAGAAGGGAGAAGGGAGCAGGGAGCAGGGAGAAGGGAGAAGGGAGCAGGCGAAGCCCTTCGACATCGGATTTTCGTCTTTCCCACAACGCCAGGTACCTCAAGTGGGGAAACCCGCCTAAAGCACTGGCTCCTCTTACACCCCCACACCGTTCGGCGCTCGCGCTCTAGGCGTTGCCCTTACACCCCTAGTTTTTGTAAAGATTCTTTACGTATTGTTTGGCAAAGTTGACTGGTTCAGGTACAAAATAAATAATGAGAAAAGTTGACAAAACTTTAACATATATATAACAGAACAGAGAGGTGTAGATATGAGTCTTCCAGATATGCGTTTGATCATTGTTTTAGCACCACTTCTCATTGCTGCTGGTTGGGCATTCTTTAACATTGGTGCTGCTGCTCTCAATCAATTGCAAAACTTTTTGAATAGAGAAGAAGCTTAAAATCAACTGATTACCACAAAATATTTAACCGACTGTTTTGATTCATAAAGCAGTCGGTTTTGTTTATCAGTTGTCAGTTAACAGTTATCAGTGAGCCAGCGCTGCAGGAGGGGAGCCAGTCCGTTGCGGGGGTTCCCCCCGTTGTAGGACCTGGCGTTCTCCCTCCGTAGGCGACTGGCGTTCGCCGTAAGGCGTGCGCTCTGCGCACACCCGAAGGGTTATCAGGTAGGAAACGGACTCGTCCACCCCTTGTTCACTGCTCACTGTTTACTGTTTACTGTTCACTGTGTAAAAAATTTAACCTACTCACCTGACTACCTTTTGTGGATATCGACTCCCTACTTCAACCCTTCCAACACTTTGGCGTTCATCTTGGATTAGAACGCATTGTTAAGCTGCTGGCAAATCTTGGAAATCCTCATGAGCAAGTTCCAGTGATTCATGTTGCTGGGACTAATGGCAAAGGTTCCGTTTGTGCTTACCTGAGTTCTATTCTCACTTCAAAAGGTTATCGCACTGGACGCTACATTTCACCTCATTTGGTAGATTGGACGGAACGTATTTGCCTGAATGAACAGCCGATTTCCTCAGAGGAATTTTGCCAGTTGTTACTACAGGTGCAAGCAGCAGTTCCCCAAGGTGAAGAGTCACCAACTCAATTTGAAGTCATTACTGCAGCAGCTTGGTTATATTTTGCACAAGCTAAAGTAGATGTGGCGGTGGTAGAAGTTGGATTAGGAGGACGCTTGGATGCAACAAACGTCTGCTCAAAACCTTTGGTCACTATTATCACTTCAATCAGCCGTGAACATTGGCAGGTTCTCGGTCCTACTGTTGCTGATATTGCCAGAGAAAAAGCTGGTATTCTTAAACTTGGGTGTCCTGCTGTTGTGGGATCATTGCCAAGGGAAGCAGAAGAAGTTGTGCGAGCGCGTGCTTTAGAATTGCAATGTCCTGTGATTACGCCTCAACCTTCCACTGCTTTTTCTCCAGGATGGGCGGAGTATCAAACACAAAGTTCACTCTTTAGAAATTCAAATTTAATTAAATACCCTTTGCCCTTGCAGGGACAAATTCAGTTAACGAATTCAGCTTTGGCTTTAGCCGCTATAGAAATTTTACAAACCCAGGGTTTGAAGATATCTGAATCAGCCATTGTTCAAGGAATGGCAAATACAAAATGGCTGGGGCGGATGCAATGGACAACTTGGAAAAACCATAAATTGTTGCTAGATGGTGCTCATAATCCAGCAGCTGCCCAAGTTTTGCGAGATTATGTAAACACACTGAATGTGAAATCAGTTAGTTGGGTGATGGGAATGCTTTCCACAAAAGAGCATGGGGAGATATTCCAAGCTTTACTGCAACCAAATGACCGATTATATTTAGTGCCAGTTCCTGATCATAGTTCAGCCAATCCTGAGGAATTAGCAAAACTGGCTCAAAGTATCTGCCCAGAATTGAGTTTTTGTCATACTTACCCAGAATTATTCTCAGCCCTTGAGGCAGCTTTTGCCGAGACGGATGATTTGGTAATTTTGTGTGGTTCGCTGTATTTAGTTGGGCATTTTTTAAGAAGTACAAATGCTTAGAGCGCTGTCGGGTTTAACAGTTACCAGTTATCAGTTATCAGTTATCAGTTATCAGTTACCAGTTATCTGGTAGGAAACGGACTCGTCCACCCCTTGTTCACCCTTCGGGTGTGCGCAGAGCGCACGCCTTACGGCGAACGCCAGATGCCTAGGTCGGGAAACCCTCCTGCAGCACTGGACTCACTGTTTAGTGTTCACTGTTCACTGATTCGATCAGGCAGGAGAGGATAATATTGCTGCAGATAGAGATAGTATTAAATCAATGGGTGGAGTTCAGTGTTGGGAGTTCTTGGATATATTGAGAACAACGAAATATAAACAAGACAAGGAAAAAAATGCAAAATACTCCTAATAAAACATCCCCTTCTACTGTTAAAGTAACCGACAAGGAAGTTATCTCAAATAAGCAATACTGGGCGCTCAAGGGATGGCAGTGTGTAAAGTAGGGAGCAAGATGCTCCCACTGCTACCTTTGGGTTTGCAGTCGCGAAGTGAGGCAAAGCCCTTCGGGTATCTCTATAGCCCTGCCTTGCCCGCACTCGCGTTCGGAGACGCTGAGTCCCAAAGGGACACGCTACGCGTTCGGTCGATTCGTGCGCTTGCGCTTACGCGTTCGCCCTTGGCGTGCGCTTTGCGCTTACGCCAGATACCTGTGGAAGGAAACCCTCCCGCAGCACTGGTCTCACCGTCATTCGCGCTGTCTCACTGCTCCCTTGTATATACGGTTCATTTTTTCATTATTTTGCGTAAGTCCTGTACTTATTTATTTACGCTAACTAACGCTTCTACCAACATCTGATTTTGCTCATCCGTCCCAACCGTAATCCGCAGCTTATCCTCTAACCCAGGTTGCTTAAAATAACGCACCAAAATTCCTCGTTCTTTCAACCCCAAGTAAATAGACTCTGCATTTGGCTGAGTTGGAGTTGCCAAAACAAAGTTAGCTTGAGAATCAAGCACTTTCCATCCCAGACTTTTTAAATCTTGCGCTAGCTTCGTCCGCGAGATTTTCACTTTGTCTGCACAAGCATTCTTGTAAGCCTGATCTCGCATTGCAGCTGTACCCACAGCTATAGCGATCGCATCAATATTGTAACTATCTTTTACCTTAAATAAGCCAGCCAGCAGTTTTGGATTTGCCACCCCAAAACCCATCCGCAACCCTGCCAACGAATACCCTTTGGACAAAGTACGTAAGACAATCACGTTCTCGAATTCTTGCACCAAGCGCAACGCGCTATACTCAGCAAAGTCAGTGTAAGCTTCATCAACCACCACAATTCCTGACACTTGCTGTGCCAATTCCCGCAGATCATCTAAAGGTACCACATGACCAGAGGGACTATTGGGAGAAGCAATAAAGGTAATTGCTCCATTCGCCGCAATGAGTTCCTTAATTGGTAACTGAAAATCGGCAGGGTAAGGAACTTCAACCACTTGCGCAGGTTGTATGGCTGATAAAGTCCGATACAGCACGTAGGTTGGCATGGGATACACGACTTTGCGCTCACTTCCCTCCGCACAGGAACGCACCAACACATTCAACACATCATCGCTCCCATTACCTACAATAATCCAATCTGCAGGTACTCCCAACGCATCACTCACTGCTTGACAAAACTCTCTGGCAAATGGATCAGGGTAGCGTCGTAGCCATTCACCATCTAAATTGTGCAGCACCTCCATCGCTTTTGGGGAGGGCGGATAAGGATTTTCATTTGTGTTGAGTTTGATAATTTTTGTTCCTGGTTTGGGTTGTTCACCAGGAATGTAGCCAGTCATGGCATCAATAGCAGGACGAAAGTAGCTCATAGTTAATGGTGGGAAATTATATACAGGGAATAGGGAACAGGGAACAGCGAACAAGCAAAGTATGTTGTTATATCAAATCCGTTTGTACCGGAATTATTTATCCAACACTCCCTCTGCGTTCTGGTGCGCCTGGTGCGGTTTTTTAATGATTCAGATTCAACCAGAAACGATATTAGCGCTTAAGAGCATATGAGTTAAAGGCTCAGATATTGAACCATAATTCTCGTCCGCCAAGAAATAAATTTCTTGGCTCAAAGTTTAAGTCCGTTAAAACTGAGATCTTGCACCATTCTCAACAAGTGGGCTTGCAGTGCGAGCCAAAATCTGAAAAAAAGGGCGTAGAGAGAAATTAAAAGAAGGTCATGTCAAACCTCCTTACTTACGCCC
>JAESGJ010000358.1_pt1 | contig 34070 bp, 32 predicted proteins | sample 9266241 | NCBI WGS metagenome assembly JAESGJ01 (sample SAMN14514841, study PRJNA621669) | algae metagenome | isolation source: Brasilonema octagenarum HA4186-MV1 and co-occurring heterotrophs from wet... | place: USA: Manoa Valley, Hawaii | collected 2009-07-20
TTAACGTCCTGTGGGCCATGCAACGAGACAACACCAGCTACCAACCCGAAATACCTCGAGCTGCTTGACAATCTCATTGAGACTCACAGTGACGAATTGGGTTGCGGCACTTGCTGGTTCAGTTGCCCACATCGCGCGCTACCTCGACGGCAGGAAGCCACGCCGGAACCGGCGGCGGTGTCGGCCCCGCCGGATCTGGCGCAGTCCATCGATCACCCCACTCGGCCAGGCTCGCGAGTACGGTTACTAGCGATCGGCCCCGGTCGGTGAGCCGATAGTCGTAGCGCGTCGGTTCGGACTGGTACGGCTGACGGTCGAGGATCTGTCGGTCGACGAGTTCGGCCAGCCGTCGGGTCAACGTGTTCTCGCTGATCGGCAGACGGTTGCGGAAGTCGTCGAAGCGGCAGGCGCCGCCCAAGGCTTCGCGCACGATGAGCAGCGACCACCTTTCGCCAATCACGTCCAACGCACGGCCGGCGGGACAATTGTCGGCAGCGAGTGAATTGCGCATGCCTGTAGCGTAGCGACTTCCATTGTGGAAGTCATGTGCTAACGTGGATAGTAACTTCCGTTTTGGAAGTTAATGGGCCCCGATTGAAGGAACGCCACCATGAACACCAAGATCGTCAAGATCCCCGTCCTCGGCGACCACCTCGTCAACACCTTTCTCTTGATTGGGCGACGTCCCGTCCTCGTCGACTGCGGCATGCCCAGCAGCGGTGATCGCATCTGGAACGGCGTCATCGCCGCAGGCGTCGACCCCACCGATGTGGAAATGATCATCATCACCCACGGCCACGTCGACCACTTCGGCGCTGCTGCGGAACTCCAAACCCGTACCGGCGCGCCGGTTGCGGCGCACGAAGCAGACCTCGCTACCTATCAGGCTGGACACTCCGACCGCAGCAAGCGCCAGCCGATCGGTGTCTTCGGACACGTCTTCACGCGCACTCCCCCGCCGAACGAGGTCACTCGACCTCTGCAGCCAGACCTGCTGCTGACAGGTGAGTATGGCCTCGGGGACCATGGCATCGACGGCCGCATCATCCATACCCCCGGGCACACCCCGGGATCGGTGTCGGTTCTGCTCGATCAGGGCGATCTGATCGCCGGAGACATGCTGACCGGGGGCTTCCTGGGCCTGCTGCAATACCAACCCTCCAATCCTCCGTTTCACGATGACCCCGACCAGGCTCTCGACAGCTTGCAGGCTGCGTTGAATCTGAATCCGCACACACTGCACATCGGACATGGCGGCCCGATGCCTGCGCCCAGCGTCCAACGCTGGCTAGACCGTCAGCCGGCTCGGCGAGGTACACGTCACCGATACACGGCGACGCCGTGATCGGTGTTGAGTACAGCCACCCGTTGCCGCAATAACTCCGCCCCGGGGACTCGCTGCCGGCGATGCGCTTAAGGCTCACTGGTGAAGTGGGTGAATGTTTGTCGGTAGGCAGTTGGTGTGGTGCCCACCGACTCCCGAAAACGCGCACGCAGATTGGTTGCCGTCCCGAGACCACATGACACGGCGATCTGATCGACGCTCAGGTCAGTCTTTTCGAGCAGTTCCTTGGCGTAATCGACGCGGGCGAACAGGAGCCACCGGCGTGGACTGGTTCCGGTCTCCGCGCGCCAGATACGAGTCAGGGTGCGGGTGGAGACGTGGGCGCGGGCGGCCAGCGTGTCGATGGTCAGTGGCTCGTCGAGATGGTCCAGGGCCCAAGCCCGGGTCGACGCGAGAGTGGTCGTCACTGGATCGGGAAGCGACTTGGCGATGTACTGGGATTGACCACCTTCGCGATGTGGCGGGGCGACCAGTTCGCGGGCGATCTCGTTGGCGACGTGCGCGCCCAGATCGCGGCGCACGATGTGCATGCACAGATCGATACCGGCGGTGACACCGGCAGAGGTCAGGATTGGGTCGTCATCGATGTAGAGCACGTCGCGGTCGACACGGACGTCGGGGAAGAGTTCCTCCATGTCGTCGGCGCTTGCCCAGTGCGTAGTGACCGTTCGACCGTCGAGCAACCCGGCGAAAGCCAGCGCGAATGCTCCAATGCAGATCGAGGCGATCCGGGTCTGACGATCCCAGGCCCGTTGGAGGGCGACGGCGACCGAGGCCGGCGGTGGGCGCCGGTAGTCCTCGTATCCGGGGATGATGATGGTGTCGGCGGTGTCGAGTGCTTCGAGTCCTGCGGTCACCCCGAGGGTGAACCCGGCGCTGGTGCGGACCATCCCGGTCTCGCAGCTGCAGACGTGGAGTTCGTAGGGAGTGTTCGGGCGGGTGTTGAAGATCTGGGTGGGGATCCCCAGATCGATGGGAAGGACGCCGTCGAGGGCCAGCACCACGACCCGGTGAACCGCCATGGCCTTAATGTTACGGACACTGGCCTGTCGGCCACTGGCCGAAATGGGCGTGGTACTCCAGGCTTGAACCATGCACACCGATGGCGCGGACAACCGAAAAGTTCCGTGGCCCAATCGAATTAGCGTCCATCCGGATACCGTGACCGGGCGGGTGATCGATGTCGGCGCGGGCAGGCTTTATGCCCACGTACGCCATGGTGACGGGCCTGCGCTGATCTTCCTGCACTACTGGGGTGGTTCGCATCGCACCTGGACCCCCGTCATCAACCGACTGTCGCGACACCATGGAGTCGTTGCCTACGATCAGCGCGGCTGGGGTTCCTCCAACCGGGTGCCCGGTCCGTTCAGCCTCGATCAGCTTGCCGATGACGCACAGCGCATCATTCAATCCTGCAACCTCAGCTCATTCGTCCTGGTAGGTCACTCGATGGGCGGCAAGACCGCACAATTGCTGGCTGCGCGCCGGCCAGCAGGACTTACCGGCGTCGTTCTCGTAGCGCCTGCTCCTCCCGCGCCGGACGGGGTCACCCGCGCGCAGCAGAACGCCTTGTCGCATGCGTACGACAGCGCTGAGACAGTGGGCCAGGCGATCGATCACGCACTGACCCGTCAGGGCTTGCCGCCAGAGCTACGGGCACAAGTGATCGAGGACAGCCTCCGCGGCAGCCCCGAAGCCCGCGAGGCTTGGCCCTGCCAGGGCCTCGTCCAGGACATCGGCGACGCGGTCACGAACATCGAGGTTCCGGTGTTGGTGTTGGCCGGCGAGGACGATCGCGTCGACCCGCCAGCCACCCTCGCGGCACATTTGATACCGCGGATTCCCACCGCTGAACTTCGGGTGCTCCCCCGCACTGGCCATCTATCGCCTCTTGAGGTTCCCGAGAAGGTCAGCGCGCACATCGAACGCTTCGTGACCGAGGTGGCGGAATGAGCGCCCCAGCCCGCTTCGTGTCCGCAGGTGCGCTGCTCCCCCATCGGTCGCCGCCGAGCGTTCGCAATGGCTCACTCGTTGCGCAGCCATTCCCGCGCTGATCAAGCTTTCGTCACTTTCCCATTGGCACCCCCCGAACATCAACCGCACCAAGGAGATTCATCATGACCGCCCCCACCGTCGTCCTCGTCCACGGCGCCTTCGCGGATGCCTCGGGATACGCAGGCATCATCACCGAGTTGCAAGCCTCCGGTCACACCGTGTTCGCGCCCGCCAACCCCCTACGCAGTGTGACCTCGGATGCGAACACCCTCAAGGAATTCGTCGCGGCCATCGACGGGCCGGTGGTGTTGGTCGGCCACTCATACGGGGGCGCGGTCATCACCCAGGCCTCCGCAGCCCTGGACAACGTGGTGGGTCTCGTCTATCTCGCTGCCTTTGGACTCGATGTCGGCGAGAGTTGCCAGACGGTACAGGAGCCGTACCCCGTCACCCTGCTGGGCCAGAACATCGCCTTCACGAAGTACGACGCGGTGGGAGCTCCCGGCGGCCCGGATGTCTACGTGGCGAAGGACTTCCACGAGACATTCTGCGCCGATCTGGCAGACGACACCTCTGCGGTCATGGAAGCGACGCAACGCTTCCTGAGCGCCGCCGCATATACCGAAGCGGTGACGGCGGCGGGCTGGAAGACGATCCCGAGCTGGTTCCTCGTCTCCGAACACGACAACTCGATTCATCCGGATGCCGAACGATTCATGGCCGAGCGGATGAAGGCGACCACGCAAACGATCGACGGCTCGCATGTCGCATTCATCGCGAAGCCAAAAGAGGTGGCGCAATTCATCAAGCTCGCGTTGGTCTGAGATGGCCTACGTATTCGACACGGTGCGCACCGAAATCAGTAACCGCGTCCTCTACGCGACGATCGACCATCCACCGCTGAACCTCATCGATGGGGCGTTCGTTCACGACCTGCGAACCATGCTCGACGAACTCGACCACGATGCGACCATCCGAACCGTCGTCTTTCGCAGTTCGGACCCCGACTTCTTCATCCCGCACGTCGACATGCTGCACATTCGCGAGTACACCGACGAGGCGGCGAAGTCCGGCGGCCCGGACGACAACAGTCTCGGCACACTCTTTAGAAGACTCAGCGAAGCGCGCCAAGTCACTATCGCCGTGGTCGAAGGGAGAGCCCGCGGGGCAGGCAACGAGTTCGTACTTGCGTGCGACATGCGGTTTGCCTCCGAGGACGCGATCATCGGTCAACCCGAGGCAGGAGTCGGAGTCCTTCCCGGTGCCGGAGCCCTACAACACATCACCCGCGTGGCGGGGCGCGGATGTGCGATGGAGGTGCTTCTCGCGGCCGACGACTGGCATGCCCGTGACGCCGAACGGATCGGCCTCGTCAATCGTGTGCTGCCGGACGATCGATTGATGACGTATGTGACTGCCCTCGCCGAACGCGTCGCCGGATTCCCGGAAGAAGCGGTTCGGCTGATCAAGAGACGGATCAATGCGATCGCACTTCCTCCCCGCGAAGACGTGCAGGTCGATTCGAGTCTGTTTCAGACCCTCGCACGGAGCGAGGATACCGCCAAACGCCTCACCTACTTCATGGCTCAGGGACTGCAAACCCGTTCCCGGACCGAATTGGAGTTCGGCACCGCGCTCTCCGAATACCCTGCGCACGAGGAATATTCGGATGACGACTGACGGCGTGGTGCCTTGCGCACCTTCACATTCGACGCGGTTGGGTTAACACAGTCGCAACACTCCTGGCCGTCGTTCGTCACGTCGACTTTGGCGAGTTCAGTGACGCTCGCACGTCACGTGATGGCGGTTCCGATGAGGTGGCCAAGGCCGTAGGTGAAGGCCAGCCCCATCGAGCCGCCAACGATGACACGCAACGCCGCCCGGCTTACCCGCCCCCCGCCGATTCTGGCGCCGATCGCGCCAGCCACCCCCAGGGCGATGAGGACCGCGACGACGGTCACGGGGACTCGCCACTGGGTGGGCGGCAAGAGGATCGCCAGCAAGGGCAACAGCGCCCCCAGGGTGAACGAGGCCGCGGATGCGGCGGCGGCCTGCCGCGGATTGGCGAAGTGGTCGGGGTCGATGTTCAGCTCGGCGTCCATGTGTGCCGCCAGTGCGTCGTGGGCGTGCAGCTCTTCGGCGACCTGTGCGGCGGTGCGCGGCGAGAGGCCCTTGCTCTGGTAGATCGCGGCCAACTCGGCCAGCTCGGCTTCCGGCATGAGTTCGAGTTCACGGCGCTCCTTGGCGAGCAGGGCCGTCTCACTGTCTCGCTGTGATGACACCGACACGTACTCGCCAAGCGCCATCGACACGGAGCCCGCGGCCAGCCCGGCCAGGCCGGCTGTGAGGATCGGGCCCGTCGCCGTGGTGGCCCCCGCGACGCCGACGACGATGCCCGCCACCGAGACGATCCCGTCGTTGGCGCCCAGCACCGCGGCTCGCAACCAGTTCAGTCGGCCGCCGACGGCGCCGTGATGCGGCTCGGCGTCATGGCCAAAGTCGTCCTCGAATGAACGGGAGTCCGCTAGGTTTTCGTTGACCGACTGCATGCGGTTCTCGACACTCATGGGTACCAGGAAACATGTCGATGCCACGCCGCGCCAGCGAGCGAAGGCTCCCCAAACAAGCAGAAGTGTTGTCCCGCGGCGGAATTCGGTACGGGGTTAGGAATGCCTCACCATGGTTTGACATTCGTCGGTCCCGCCTCGAGACGAGAAGATGAAATCCCTTGCCGCGGTCGATATCCGAGCACTTTGCAGCTGGGACCGGTCGTTGATGCGGCGACCGTCGTTTCCCCGAGCCGACCGCCACGGCGCCCCTGCGCGGCGGCGTTTCAGGATCGGCGCTGCGGCCGACCCCGACCACGTCGTGGGTGAAATCACACCGCAATGCCCCATCCGGGCTGCGCTGCGGCCATCGCCGACACAATTTCGTCACTAATCGACGGCATCGTCAGGCGTAGCGTTCAGCGTGGGGAGAACGATGATCGACAGGAGTTCGCCATGGTTGCCCTCACTTGCTCACCACAACGCGTCGTGCTCGCCGCCATCGCGACGACCGCCCTCGCCGTCGCCCTCGCCCCGGCGTTCGTCGACCGCCCCGTGCCCTCGCCGGTCCCAGTTGCGGCCGGATCGTCATGCGTCGACGGTGTCGTGCCACTCAATCCGTATGTGGTGAACTGCAACCTGCCGGCACGTAACTCTCAGATCGCAGGGGCGGCGCCGGACGCGGGGGCGATCATCGCCTGCCGGCACAACTTGACGTGTCTGTCCTACTACGTGAACTATCCCGGCACCCTCGTGGTGCCCGGATACCGCCCGTGACCGCAGCGAGGCCCTGTGAACTGCTCGACTCCTGTCCCTCGACACACGGAGCTAGGCAAGTCAACGATCGTTGATATGGCGGCTCAGGTATCGATTCCATAGTAAATTCACCAGGTACGGCAGCCGAGCTGCGCAAAGTCGGGCTCGGCGCTGCGACCGCCTGTCGCGGAAGTCGTGGACGTTGTCGGTTGGCGCAGCGCGGGCTCACCCTTCGGTGAGCAGTGATGTGTGCCGTTGGCACTGGCGGAGGTGATCGGCCGATCGTGACGGGCCGTCGAGACTCGCTGAGTTCGCGCGAGGAGATGCGTCGACTCCGGGTGGTGCTGGACCGACTTCCGGCGTTGATCGGCTATTGGGATTGCGAGCTTCGCAACGTGATCGCCAACCAGGCCTACGTCGAGTACTTCGGCATCACGCCCGAGGAAGCGCTCGGACGGCACATCCGCGACATCCTGGGAGAAACCGTCTATGACCTGAATCTGCCCTACATCCGAGGCGCACTGGCCGGCGAGGAACAACTCTTCGAGCGCACGCTCATCGACCAACGCGGCGTCACCCGGTACACCCAGGCGTCCTACCTGCCCGACATCGTCGACGGCCACGTGCAGGGTTTCTACGTGCAGGTGACCGACGTGACGGCCCGCGTGGAGGCCGAACATGCCCGGGACGAGGCCCAGCGGCTGTTCCAGATCAGCATGGCCAATGCACCGTTCGGTAAAGCCGTTCTGACGACCTCGGCGCAGACCTTGCAGATCAATCCCGCCCTGTGCGAATTACTTGGATATCCCGCAGAGATGTTGATCGGCAGCGACTTTCGCGAATTCGTCCATCCCGAGGATCGTCCGTTCGCCGATGCCGATCTCGCCGGACTACGGGACCAATCGGTGCGCCGAGCGTCCTCTGAACGTCGGTACGTCCGACGCGACGGCACCACGATCTGGATGCAACGCAACGTCGTGCTGGTTCCCGGCGCATACGGCGGCGAGGACGTCATCGTCGCGCAGTTCCAGGATGTCACCGGCCGTAGGCACGCCGAAGCCGAACTCGCGCGGCTCGCATTGACCGATCCGCTTACCGGACTGAGCAATCGCCACGCCTTGACCAAGCGCCTCGGCGAATGTCGGGATGGCGATCCCGCGGCGGAGGTGGGAATCGTCTTCGTCGACTTGGACGGTTTCAAGGAAGTCAACGACATTCACGGCCACAGCACGGGCGACGCCGTGCTCGCCCATGCCGCCCATCGGCTCGCGTCGATGGTGCAGTCGCCCAGTTCCGCCTACCGCCTCGGAGGCGACGAATTCGTCGTGCTCATCCCGCACGCGGTGGCCGGAGATGTCGAAGCGTTCGCCGCGGTGGTGCGCACGACATTGACCGGGCAGTACCCCACCGCCACTGCACCGGTCCACCTTGCCGCCTCGGTCGGCTGGACATGCGGAGTCACCGAAGACGTCGACGTACTCCTCCGGCAGGCTGACGCCGACATGTACCGGCAGAAGTCGACACGGCGCAAGAGGGCGCTCGATTCCGACCACGAGTTGCACCAAGACCTCGGATCCCCGTCAGGCCCCGGGCAGGTGGGTTCATCCACGACCGTTCGGATGTGTGAATCCTTCGACACGGCGGAGTTGCGACACAAACGGCCGCTGTGACGAATATGCCTGTGGCACAGTTTTTCTCTCCGGTCGGAGTCTCGACGAAGACTGTTCCGTCACCAAACCGTCGCCTCCGTCAATTCACGCGGTCATCCCTCGCCCCGCGCGCTACCCTTGATCTTGGTTCTGGGGGCAGGAGACCACGGTGGTCGACGAGGCAGACAGCGCTTCGATCGATGAGTTGCTGGATCGCGCAGTGCGAGCGAGCAACTCGGGCGACCGCGCCGCGGCCGCCGAGCTTGCTGAACGGGTTCTGGCGGCCGATCGGGGCAACCCCGAAGCCGAGGATCTGCTCGCCTCCGTCGACAAGAACGGCGAGATTCGACGCCTGACGCTCATGTTCGTCGACCTCGTCGATTCCACCGTGCTGTCCAGGCGCGTCGAACCCGAGACCTACCGCACGCTGGTCGGCAGTTTCCGCGACCAGGTCGTGCGGTTGGTCGAGAGTTACGAAGGCCACCTCCTCTCGACGAAGGGCGATGGCCTGATGGCGGCCTTCGGCCATCCGACGGCACACGAGGACGACGTGCAACGCGCGGTGTCGGCAAGTTTGGACATCACCCGGATGGTCGACGGCCTGAGCCGACAGGCCGATCACAGGTTCGGCGTCACGGTCAACGTGCGCGTCGGCATTCACCGCGGCGTCGTCTACGTCGACCCGGATGCAGACGACGTCTACGGGTTCACCGCCAATTTCGCCTCGCGGGTGTCGACCCTTGCCGAACCGGGCACGGTGGCGGTGTCGGATGCGATCAACCGACTGGTCGGCGATGCCTTCGATCTCGAGGCCTGCCCCCCGGCCTCGGTCAAGGGTGTCGACGGCCCCGTGTCCTACCACCGGGTGGTCGCCGAGCGCACGCCGACGTGGCCGTCGCCGTCCCGCCCACTGGTGGGGCGGGCCGAGGAACGTGCGGGGCTCGAACGGATTTGGCAGGACATCGCGACCGGAGAGGCGACGGGTTCGGGCGTCGCGTTCGTCGGCGAGGCCGGTATCGGCAAGACGAGGATGGTGCGTGAGGCCGCCGACATGGTCGAGGAGTCGGGCGGCGTCGTCGTCGAACTGCGAGGTTCACCGCTGCATGCTGGCACCGGCCTGCATCCGGTCCGGCGACTACTCGAACGACGTTGCGGCATCACGCGATTGACCGGCGGCGGCGACCGACTACGGTTGCTCCGAGACGAGCTTCTCGCCCGACGGATGGACCCGGCAGCGGTCCTGCCGCTATTGGCGCCGGTTCTCGGCGTGGGCCCCGAACACGGCTATCGCACCGCGGTGGTGGAGGGTCGCACCCTCTATGACCTGATTCGGACGGCGGCACAGCAGTACCTGGTGGCGTGTCTCGGCGATCGTCCGGGGCTCATCATCGCCGAGGACATGCACTGGTTCGACCCGACCACCATCGAACTCGTCGACACGATGCTCAGGTCGTCCGATCGTCGGCACCTGCTGGTGCTGACCGGGCGCGATGATTCCTGGCTGCAGGATGACTGGCCGATCACGACGTTCGAGCTGAAACCCCTCACCACTGCCGAGTCCGATGCTCTGATCACCGAGCTCGCTCCTAGGGCGACGGCCGCGCAGCGCGCGGTCGTCCGCCGACGCTGTGACGGCGTGCCGTTCTACATCGAGCACGTCGTGGCGGAGCTCGACTCGACCGAGGACGAACTGCAGGTACCCGACCGGCTCTACGAGCCGCTGCTCGCCCGCTTGCATACCCGCGCCGACACTCTCCCGATCGTCGAGGCCGCTGCCGTCATCGGACGCAGCGGCGACATCGCGCTGTTGAGTTCCGCGGTGGGAACGGGCGATCGCGTCGGAGACGTCGTCGCCGAACTGATCCGCGCCCGGGTGTTCGAAACCAGCGGTGGGGACCACTGGCGCTTCCGCCACGAGTTACAGCGCGAGGTGGCGGCCGAACTGGCCCCGCCGAGCCGACGTCGCGAGATCCATGCGCGCGTCGCGGGCGCACTGGTCGATGCCGCCGCAGGTGCCGAACCGGACTGGCACGTGGTCGCCGACCACTACGAACGGGCACTGCGCCCCGATGACGCCGTCTCGGCCCACCTGCGGGCTTCCGCCTCGGCCCGACACCGTGGCGCTCTGCAGGAAGCGCTGTCGTGCCTGACGAACGCCTTGACTCAGCTGGCGCACTGCGCTCCAGGGCATACCCGGGACGCCAAGGAGATTCCGATCCGCCTCGAGCGCGGCTTCCTCGCCAGCGCAGCGCTCGGTGGGATCACCGGCGAGGGGTCGGTCGACTTCGAGCGGTGTCTTGAACTGGCGAGCACCGGCGAGCACGACGACCAGCTGTTCACCATCCTGACGGCGTTGATCGGCCACTACGTGCCGCGAGCCGAGCTACGAAGGGCCCGAGACCTCTTGGGATCGCTCTCGAAACGTGTCACGCAGGATCGGCCCTGGAGTCATCCGGCCTTCTCCTCCTCGCTTGGCTGTGTCATGTGGTTACAAGGAGAGATGCCCGCCGCCCGTACCCATTTGGATCGGGCCTTGGCGGATCGCTCGGCTGCCAACCCCCGGCAACTGGACGCCGAGTGGTGGGTGGCGACCGACCCGATTTCGGCAGCGCACAACTATCTCTCGCTGACGCACGTCCTGTGCGGAGAATTCGAGGACGCCCTCGACGAACTGGCCCAATCCGCCTCGCGCTGTGACGCTCTCGGATACCCGCAGAACGTCTTCAATCGTGCGATGGCGTACTTCGTCGAGGTCTGGGTCCACATGGAGGCCGGCCGACTCGACACGGCGGCCACTCTGGTGACGGGCCTGCGCCGTCTGAGCGAGGAATCAGGTCTGGACTCTTGGCGATTCGTCGGCGCAACGCAGCACGCGGTGGTCAAAGCACTCACGGCATTGGATGCCGGCGCCGATGCGGCCACCCTGGTGGCGCGCGCGGAGAACATCGCCGCGCGCGTCGACGCCTCCCGATTCATCCACCTGAACGTCTTTCTCACCTTTCACGACACGGTGATCAGCCGTCTGCTCATTGCTGCCGGCGAACCGGAGAGGGCGCGCGAACGCCTGGAGAAGGCGCTGCGCCACTCCACGAAGTCTGGGATGCACTTCCAGGACGCCGAACTGCTTCGGTTGCGGGCACATACGCACGCGCAGCGTGGAGCCCGCCGCACCGCCCTCGACGAAGCACTGGAGGTGGCTCGCACCCAGGGCGCCACTCTGTTCGAATTACGCTGCCTCCTCGACTATTTCGACTTGGACTGCGGCGGCGACCCGGCTGAACTCGCCGCCGCGTCGCTGCCCTTTCGGGGTGGCGCGGATTGGCCGGAAGGGCAGCGCGCGGCGCACATCCTCGCTGACCGTGCGTAGCGCCGTCAGAGAAAGGCTCGGTCCAGCTGGACTGGCGTGCAGGCGAACGAGTCGAGCATGCGCAGATTGGCCGACACGTTGCGGTTCTCGTTCCGCGCGATCGCGCGAACGAGCCACGGGAACGGGGTCCACTTCCCCGGCGGCTTGAGGTACCAGGCACAGATCGCCGCCGTCCACGACACGTGAAAGAGTCGCAACTGTGCCGCCCGGTCCGGATGCATCGCCATGTCGATCGCGAAATACCAGGCGGCCTGGCGGAACTTGACCAGGAGTCGTCTCACGATGCCGACTTCATCCGGCACCACGCGACGGATCCACTTGAACGTCGGCGACAGGGTCTCGAAGGCGTCGAACAACCCGCGGATCTGACTGGCCAGCAGCGCATTGATGAGGTTGAAATCACTCTTCAGCAAATTTAATTCATCAGGCGAAACTCGTATGGCGGCAACGCCTAGATCGTAACTTACATGCGCATTCAATCCGGACAACATGTGTTGCAATATCGTCGTCGAAGAGTTTTCGCAGCCGATCAATGACACCTGCCATGCCAGGTTGATCTCGTCGTGTGCATCGGGATGGAAATAGGCGTTGAGCGCATCGAAATACCGCTGCGCGAGCATCACGTCGAAACGCTGCATGCGCGGTCCATCGTCGAACAGACCCTCGTCGATCGCGGCGCGGACGGCCATCGTGGACCCCTTGAACACCACCGCGAAGTACCCGATCGGACTCTCGGCCGTCTCCGCCCACGTGATGACGTGATCGAGATTGCGAAGGACGTCATCAACCGTGTCGGCAGGCGTGAGTCGTTCCGGCCCATCCCCCGTGACCAGTCGCTGCAGTTCGACGTTCATATGTCCCACCTCCGTGTCCGGAACCCGCACCATCGACGTCGTCCACTGTGGCTCGCCGCGGCCGTAGCGGGATCAGTAATCGACTACTGCACCATCCGGTGAATCGTCGACTCCGGCGATCCGACACGACCAGATCGTTCAAGAATTCAATAACCAGTAATCCATTGACTCGGCGCGCAGTCGATGCCATTCTGCCATTGTCGGCGGACGTAAGGAACGCTCAGTTCAGATTATCGTTCCACCGACGACGTGATATCTAATCAATCGCTCTCGGGGGAATTCAGAATGAACACAGCAAAGATTAATTCACGCTGGAACGATGCCATGCTCGACCGGGTGCGTCACCTCGGCGATCCCGTCGCCGACGCGCCGGTAGCAGCGGTCCTCGACCGGGGCGGGGTGGACGCCGTCAACGCCATCATGCGAACGCTGGTGCGGGTGGATCAGCCGGTGCCCGCCGAGCTACCCACCGAACTCGAGGCCTATCTGACCGATTCGCTCGCGCTCCCAGAGTGGGCGGATCTGGCGAAAATCGAACGTGGACAACGTGTCTTCGAGACGTGGGGCGTGCACATCTGCGTCTGCCTCTTCTACGCCTCGCTTCCGGCGTCGTACGCGGCGGCCAAGGGCGTCCAGGTGCTACGCCTGACCGCGCGCCTGGACACCGACGCGCGTCGACGGGTGATGGAGACCGGTCAGTTCCTGCTCGACGTGCTGGCCGTCGGCGGTCTCGGCGACGACGGAAAGGGTAGGCGCACCATCCAGCACGTCCGTCTCATGCACGCCGCAGTCCGCCACCTCATCACGACGCGTGGCGCGCGCGAGCCAGGACTGTGGGATCCAGCCTGGGGTCGACCGTTGAATCAGGAGGACCTCGCGGGCACCCTGCTCGCGTTCTCCATGGTCGTGACGCAACCGCTGGAACGACTCGGGGTGCATCTGTCGGACGAGGACGTCGATGCGTATCTTCACCTCTGGAACGTCATCGGTCATCAGCTCGGCATCTGCGACGAGCTCCTCGTCCGCGATCTCGATGACGCGACGGCCCTCCTCGAGGCAATCACCCGGCGACAGTTCGCGGCCTCGACCGCCGGCCGGGAAATGACCGAAGCGCTCCTCGAACTGCTCGACGAACTCACCCCGGGACGTCGCTTCGACGACATGAACCCGGCGATGATTCGCTATCTGATCGGCGACGAGATCGCCGGCTTCCTCATGGTGCCCGAGTCGGATCTCGTCGACGAGCTCGGGGCGGTCACGCGCTTCGCCGACGGGTTCGTCGACCGCGTGCTCGGCGGCTCCGACCGATACAGTCCGTGGCGCCTCGCGGCCAGGACGCTCGGCCTGGAACTCCTCCAGACGATGGTGACGAAGAACCGCGGCGGTGAGCGGGCACCCTTCGACATTCCCGACCACCTCGCCGACAACTGGGGACTGCAGGCGCCCGTCGGCGTGTGCTGACTCAGGACGGTAAGTAGACGACCTGGTTGCTGACCAACGCTGTCGGATGACCGATGTGGTTGGCGGCCGCGACGACCGCGACATTGGTGGCGACGTCACCGTCATAGACGAAGCGGCACAGCGACTCCAGCGTGTCACCCGCCACCTGGATCCGCCGATTCAGTCCGGGGATGAGGATCACCTGGCCATCCGTGACGTCGCTGTCGGACGGCAGCTCGTTGGCCAGCCGGATCACCTCGGCCAGATGCATGTCGCCGTACCAACGGTCGGCAAGCCCGTCAAGCGTCTCGCCCGCCACCACGGTGTGGTGCCCCACGGCTGCGAGTTCGGGCATCAACAGCCAAGCGCCAGTTTGAATTTCGCGTTGCGCGACTCCGTTGACGATCTCCCAGATCGACTGCACCCGGGTGTCGTCCGTCCCGTAGTAGTGCATGGTGAGCTTATTTCGGGCATCCGTGGAGTCGGCCGTGGTGAGGCGGTGCCGGAGGGTGACGTACGGGATCAACAGCTCCTGGCCGACGTCGATGGCATCGGGGTCGGTGAGGTGGTTCTGGCGGGCGATCACCGGATGTAAAGTGCCGTCACCGTATTCACGCGCGGCGATGGCGGACAGCGTATCGCCCGCCTGGACTGCATAGGTCTTCACGAGGCTCCTCCTGACTGGTGCGGGAGGCCCCACCGACCCCTCCGTCAGGACGAACGTATGGCGGGCGCCGACGGCGCGAACGCGTAGCGCACTACTCGATTCTCGTGGCCGTCCCAGCGCGCGTCACTGCTCGCCGAGACCCATCAGTTCGGTCACGCCGTGGTCCCGCCCCGCGGTGTAACCGCCGTCGACGGCAATGGCCTGCCCGCTGACGAAGCTCGCATCCGAGGACAGCAGGAATGCCGCCACCGACGCGATCTCGTCCGCACGCCCGAATCGGCGCAGCTTGTGCTCGTGGCGCAGACCCTCCCGCGGCCCCTCGAAACCCGGCATCCCCATGACCGCGTCGAACATCGGCGTCTCGATGAACCCCGGGCAGATCACGTTCGCGCGAATTCCGCTGGGGCCGTAGTCGATGGCCGTGTTCTTCGTCAGCAGCACCACTCCCCCCTTCGAGGCGTTGTATGCGCTACCACCGGCCGTGCCCTCCAGCCCCTCGATGCTCGCCAGGGTGACGAGGGCGCCGCGCTCACCGGCGACGCGCTCCTGCTGGACCATCTGCGCGAGCGCGGCCCGCGCCACGACGAACGTGCCCTTGAGATTGACCCCGACGACCCGGTCCCACTCCTCGTCGGGCAGCACGTGGACCGGCCCGCCGCCCGCGACCCCCGCCGCGTGCACCACGCCGTCGAGCCGACCCGCCGCGGCCACCACCGCCGCCACTGCCGCACTGACGTCCTCGGCATCCAGGACGTCGGCCGCCCGGTAGGCGAACCGGTCAGAGGAAACGCCTGCGGGCCCATCGGTCCCGAGGTCGACTCCCACCACCGTCGCACCCTCGTCGAGCAACCGCTCGACGGTCGCCCTGCCGATGCCCGACGCCGCACCGGTCACCAGAACGCCCTTGCCGTCGAACCTGCCCATCGGTCGTTCCCCTCGGTCGAGATCGACCTTCACCATAGGGACGCCCCCTCATCGTCCGCGGCATTTGCGGGGGCGAGATAGTTACCCATGCGAAAAAGTGGTGCGCAAGCGGGGAGCCGCCTGCTCGTCGCTGCGCTGAGCCTGGTCGCCCTCACCGTAGCGGTGCTCCAGACCGCAGTGGTCCCCATTCTCGGCATCATCGCCGAACAACTGCATGCGTCGTCGGTGGCCGTCAGCTGGGCGGTGACCGCGAACCTGCTGGCGGCGGCCGCCTCGACGCCGCTCATCGGTCGACTGGCCGACCTGCACAACAAGAAGCACGTCCTGCTCGGCGTTCTCGCCGTCGTCCTCGCCGGCTCGGTGTTGGCGGCGACGACGTCGTCGCTCGCGCTGCTGATCGTCGCCCGCGTGTTGCAGGGCGTCTCGTACTCCCTGTACCCGATCTGTGTCGCCGTCCTGCGCGACGAGCTTCCCGAACGCGACGTGGTCGGCGCGCTCGCGGTGCTGTCCGGCACGCTCGGGTTCGGTGGCGGCACGGGCCTGGTCGTCACGGGCCTCCTGATGGACGGCGCCGCGGACTACCACCGCGTGTTCTGGTTGACGACGGGCTTCGTCGCCGTGGTCGTGGTGGTGGCCTTCGCGGCCATCCCGTCCCGGCCCGGCGGGTCCGAGGGGACGATCGACTGGCTGGGCGCCGCTGGACTCGCCGCTGGCCTGTCCGCGGCGCTCCTGACCATCACCCAAGGCAATTCGTGGGGTTGGTCGGCGCCTGCCACCATCGGCTTCGCGGGCGTCGCCGTGCTGGTGCTCGTCGCGTGGTGGGCCTGGGAGCGCCGCCGTGCCCATCCCCTGGTGTCCACCGAGATGCTGACCCGTCGCCCCGTGCTGCTGACCAACCTCGCCACGGTGTTCGTCGGAATGGGACTGTACTTCGGCTTCTTGGGCCTCACACAGTTCGTCCAGGTCGACCGCCAGGTCGCCGGATACGGCTTCAGCGCATCGGTTCTGCACGCCAGCGTGGTCTACCTGCTCCCCGGTGCGCTGGCGGGATTCGTCACCGCGACCCTCAGCGGCAGGTTCATCGACCGGTTCGGGGCCAGGCCCATCCTGATGAGCGGCGCCGCGGCAGGCGTCGTCGGATTCCTGTGGTTGGCGCTGGCGCATTCCGCGCCCTGGCAGGTGATCGTCGCGGGAATCTGGACCAACGCCTACATCAGCCTCGCCTACGGCGCGCTCCCTGCGTTGGTGGTCAGCGAGGTCGACGGTGGCGAGACCGGGGTGGCGATCGGCGTCAACGCCATTGCCAGGACGGTGGGCAGTTCCATCGCCGCCGCACTGGTGGCAGTGGTCCTCGGCCGTACCGTCGGCACGACCGGCCTGCCCGCGGAACACGGCTTCGTGACGATCTTCCTGGCGGGAGCTGTCACCGCCGGCCTCGCGATGATCCTGATCGCACTGTCCCGAAGCGGGGCCCGCGACACGGTGTCCGTCGAAGCCACCGTCGACTCCCGCGCGATGAACCACGAGTGGGGCTGAGCGCCGGAGCGCCGCCGCGCGGCGTGACGCGATCGACACCTGACCTTCACGTGCCGGACGGCTCGGCAGCGATCGAGATCGCGCCATCTTCGGTAGCCTCATCGCAGGGTCGCTCGAGAACCGAGGCGGCCCCGCCGATTGGCAACGGCTCAACCACGACAGCGGAGATGTCCTGAACGAGCACGGATCGGTCCCATGGGCAGCATGATCACCGGATCTGACGAGGCAGAGCTGACGACCACCGGTGGCACGCCGGCAATCCTGCGCGGTGACGACGACCTCCCTCAGGTCCTCGCCGACACCGTCGCCGACTTCTTCCACGCGCCGCGCGCCCGCGGCCTCATCCACGTCGTCTGTGCGATCTGCGCGATCGTCGCTGGCGCGGTGCTGGTGCCGGTGGCATGGCTCACCGCCTCACCGAAGGCCGGCCTCGCCACGCTGGTCTACACGGCGACGATCGTCGGCATGTTCAGCATCAGCGCCATCTACCACCGCGTGCACTGGAAGAGCCCCGCTGCCAGGAAGTGGATGAAGCGGGCCGACCACTCGATGATCTTCATCTTCATCGCGGGCAGCTACACACCCTTCGCCCTATTGGCAATGCCTCCGAAGACGGCGACGCTGGTGCTGACCATCGTCTACTCCGGTGCCGCCGCCGGGGTGGCACTGAAGATGTTCTGGCCGTCGTCACCACGGTGGGTGGGCGTGCCGCTGTACCTCCTGCTCGGCTACGCCGCGATCTGGTTCGCCCCGACGCTGCTGGCGGGCGGTGGCGTCACGGTCGTCGGCCTGTTGATCGCCGGTGGCGTGCTCTACAACATCGGAGCAGTGCTCTACGGTGTCCGCTGGCCCAACCCGTGGCCGCAGACGTTCGGCTACCACGAGTTCTTCCACGCCTTCACCGCAGCCGCGGCCATCTGTCACTACATCGCGATCTGGCTCGTCGTCCTGTAGCGGTGCCCGCTACTTCAGCGGCAGCCCCGTGATCGCGCGCGCCATGACCAGCCGCTGGATCTCGCTGGTGCCCTCGAAGATCGTGAAGATCTTGGCGTCGCGGTGCATGCGCTCGACGGGATAGTCCCGGGTGTAGCCGTTGCCGCCGAGAATCTGGATGGCCTCGTCGGTCACGTACACCGCGGTCTCACTGGCCGCGAGCTTGGCCATCGAGCCCTCGGCATTGACGAACGGCTTGTTGTTGCGCGCCATCCAGCCGGCCCGCCAGACCAGCAGTCGTGCCGTGTCGATCCTGGTCTTCATGTCGGCGAGCTTGAACGCGACCGCCTGGAAGTCACCGATCTTGCGGCCGAACTGCTCACGTTGCAGGGCGTAGTCGAGCGCGTACTCGTACGCCGCCCGAGCCACGCCGAGTGCCATCGCGCCCACCGATGGCCGGGTGCGCTCGAAGGTCTTCATCGCCGCCTGGCCGGCGGAGGACTTGCCCTCGCGCGCCTTCGCGATGCGTTCGTCGAACTTGTCCTTGCCCCCGATGATCAGGTTGCCGGGGATCCGGACGTCGTCGAGCACGACCTCTGCGGTGTGCGAGGCCCGGATACCGTGCTTCTTGAACTTCTGCCCCTGGCTGAAGCCCTTCGTCCCTGGCGGGATGATGAACGTCGCCTGCCCGCGCGACCCGAGCTCGGGATAGACGGATGCCACGACGATGTGCACGTTGGCGATGCCGCCGTTGGTGGCCCACGTCTTGGTGCCGTTGATGACCCACTCATCGGTGGCCTCGTCGTAGCGCGCCCTGGTGATGATGGCCGCGACGTCCGACCCCGCGCCCGGCTCCGACGAGCAGAACGACGCCAGTTGGGGCTCGGCGATGGACCCGAACATCTGAGGCAGCCATTCCCCCATCTGCTCTGGCGTTCCGTTGGCCGCCAGCGATGCCGCGGCCAGCCCGGTGCCGAGGATCGACAGCGCGATGCCCGCGTCACCCCAGAACAGTTCCTCGAACACGGTCAGGATGCCGAGGCCGCTCGGTTCCGCGGACTGCGTCGCGAACAGCTCTACCGAGTAGAGGCCGACCTTGGCGGCCTCCTGGATGATGGGCCACGGCGTCTCCTCGCGCTCGTCCCACTCTGCGGCTGCGGGCCTGACGACTTGCGCAGCGAAGTCGTGGACCCAGTCCCGGACCTCGATCACGTCATCGGACAGTTCGAGTGAAAACGTCATAGAGAGTGGTCCTTTCGGCGGATTCACCCCGCACGTCGGTGGCCGGTCTGAATGCACGTGGCAACCACGGCACTGTTCGGTGAACAACTGTACTCAGCCGGTGGTCATGCGTCCAAGCAGGCGTCCGAAAATATTACGGCTTGACGTATATTTCGTCGGATCGTAATAATTGGCGTCGTGTCGATCCCGGGCGTCGCCGTCCTCGCCGTCGTGGCATTCCTGGCCTGCGCCCAGATCGGCGGCGGCCTGTACGAGTACCGGGTTCTGGACCCGGTCTGGCCCAACCGGCCCGCGATCATCCAGCCGCGCAACGGCGGCCTGGCACGCAGCAGGTTCTGGATTCCCGCACACGTAGCCTTCGAGTCGATGCTGGTCATCGCCCTGATCTGCAGCTGGGGTCACCCCCACGCGCGTGATGCGCTGCTCGTCGCACTGGCGAGCCACGCGATCGCGCGGATCTGGTCGTTCGCCGACTTCATCCCGAAGGCCATTGCCTTCGAGAGGGCTGACCCCGCAACGGTGGACCGCGCCGACGCCGTCCGGTGGACGCGCCGCAGCCTGCTGCGCCTCCCCCTCGACGTCGTCACGTGCGTGGCGACGCTGACCGCGCTGGTGGTGGCATGAACGAAAACCCCACGCGGACAGAGCTTCTCGCCAGACTGCGGATCGCAGGCCGCGAGCACAGCGACGCCACCGTGCTGTTCCACTCGGCGCTCGCCGCCCGACTCGGCCTGCACCCCACCGACTACAAGGCGCTCGGCGTGCTCGACCGGCTCGGTCCGCTGAGCGCCGGCGATCTGGGCCGCCGCACCGGGCTGGCCGCAGCGTCGGTGACCAACCTGATCGACCGGCTCGCAGCCAAGGGTTTCGTGCGCCGCGAACCGGATCCCACCGACCGCCGACGGGTGCTTCTGCACGCCGAGGTCGGAGAACTCACCGACAACGAGTTCTTCGCGTCGTGGCAACGTTCGGCGACCCAGGTGTGGCAGCGTTACTCCGACACGGAACTCGCCGTCATCCTCGACTTCCTGGCCGACACCGCCGAGCGCCTGCGGGCGCGCACCGAAGCGGTCGGAGGCGTCGGGTCCGACGGCCCGAGCGACCAGGATCGGCGACCGCATGCCGTACGACGACCCGACTGACCCGCCTCGCGCGTCGATGACGTCGCTGGCGCGTCGCTACGCGGCCGGACTGACCTTCGCGCACCTGATCACTGCCGTGGAGGTGCTCGCCATCGTCTGGTCCCTCACCGGCCAGACCTTCGGGCAGACGAGGGCACTGCTCACGCCGTTCAACTTCGTCGTGCTGGCCGTGGTCGTCGCAGCGGGCACCCTCGTCGCGTTGGTCGGCGGCTACTGGAGCATCACGCCGTCGCTGGAGTGGTTCGCGGCGGCCACCGCACCCGGGCCGGGACAGCGCCGGGCGGCGATCACCATCGTCCGCCGTCAGTCCGCCCTGCTGATGGCGATCTGGGCCGTCAGCGGGGCCGTGCTGATCGCGATCAATCTGGGCACCGGGCTGGCCCCCGCGGTTCTGATCGCGGTCGCAGTCGCACTCGGCGCCACGTCGGCGGTCAGCACCAGCCTGCTGTTCACTCAGCGCATCTTCCGACCGATCGTCGCCGCGGCCACCGGTGATGACGAGGACACCCGCGTCACAGCACCCGGCATCGCGAGCCGACTGGTGATGATGTGGGTGGCCAACAGCGCAGCGCCCAGCGTCACCATCGTGGCGCTCATCGTGGCCAAGTCCAACGGCTGGTTCATTCCCACGACCGCCTCACTCGACGTGCCCATCGTGGTGATGTCACTGGTGTCGGTGGCCCTCGGGCTTCGCGCGCTGATCCTGGTCGCGAGCTCGATCGCCGATCCCGTCCGCGACGTCGTGTCCGGCATGGCCGACGTCGCACGAGGTCATCCCGCCGCCCCCGTCGACGTCTACGAACAGTCCGAGATCGGAAGTCTGCAGCGCGGATTCAACCGCATGGTCGCAGGCCTGGCGGAACGCGACCGCATCCGCGATCTCTTCGGCAGACACGTCGGCCCCGCGGTCGTACGACTGGCCATGGAGGGCGACGACTCTCTGACGGGCGAGGTGCGCGAGGTCGCGATCCTCTTCGTCGACCTCGCAGGCTCGACGCAACTGGCCGCCACCCTGGGCCCCCCGGAGATCGCGGCGGTCCTCAACGACTTCTTCCAGATCGTCGTGGCTGCGGTCGACGACAACAAGGGATCGATCAACCAGTTCCAGGGCGACGCTGCGCTGGTCGTCTTCGGACGGGAGTGTCCTGCGGTGTCGGCGCTGGCGACCGCACGCGCACTGGCAGCCGACCTCCGCAGGCTGCCGGTCGACTTCGGCATCGGGATCTCCGCGGGCCCCGTCTTCGCGGGCAACATCGGCGCCGAGAACCGCTACGAGTACACCGTCATCGGCGACCCCGTGAACGAGGCGGCCCGTCTGGCAGACACTGCGAAGTCCACCCCCGGCCGGACGATGGCCTCCGGCGCCGCACTCTCACGGGCCGACGACGGCGAGCGGCAGCAGTGGGTCACGCACGGCCAGGTCCTACTCCGCGGCCGCGCCGACGCCACCGACGTGTCCATCCCCTCTCACCACGGGCGCAGAAGCGAGGACGACAATGCCGACCATGACGAATGTTGAGCCGACGAACCTCGAGCCCTTCCGCATCGCGGTACCCGACGAGACACTCGCCGATCTGCGCCGCAGGATCGCCGACACCCGGTGGCCGGAGACCGAGACCGTGGCTGGCGCCGACGGGCTCGACTGGAGCCAGGGCATTCCGCTGGCGTACACGCGCGAGCTCGCGGCGTACTGGGGCTCCGACTACGACTGGCGCGCCCGCGAGGCGGATCTGAATCGCTTCGATCAGTTCGTCACCGAGATCGACAGTCTACCAATCCATTTCGTTCATCAACGGTCGCCGCATCCGGACGCGTTTCCCCTCATCGTCACCCACGGGTGGCCGGGCTCGATCGTCGAGTTCCAGAAGGTCATCGCCCCGCTCACCGACCCCACCTCCCATGGTGGCCGCGCGGAGGACGCGTTTCACGTGGTGTGCCCCTCGCTGCCCGGCTACGGGTACTCGGGCAAGCCCACCGCCACCGGCTGGAACACCGACCGGATCGCGAGGGCGTGGGATGCGCTGATGGTGCGTCTCGGCTATGACCGCTATGGCGCCCAGGGCGGCGACTGGGGCGCGGTCGTGACGACCGACATCGGCCGTAACGTCGGGCACTGCGTGGGCATTCACACCAACATGCCGATCGGCCGACCGCCCGCGAACGTGTTGGAGAACCCGACCGACGAGGACAAGGTCGCCCTGGCGGCGATGAAGCACTACCGCGACGTCGACTCGGGCTACTACAAGCAGCAGGCGACCCGTCCCCAGACGCTCGGCTACGGATTGGTGGATTCACCTGTCGCACAACTGGCGTGGATCGTCGAGAAGTTCTGGTCCTGGACCGACTGCGATGGTCACCCGGAGAACGCGCTCACACGTGACGAGCTGCTCGACAACGTGACCCTCTACTGGGTGACCGGCACCGGCGCGTCGTCGGCCCGCCTCTATTGGGAGAGCAGGGCGTCCTTCGGGTCGGGCGGTCGCGTCGAGCTGCCGACGGGCATCGCATCGTTTCCCAAGGAGATCAGCCGTCCGCCGCGGTCCTGGTGCGAGGCCAATTACAACGTCACGCACTGGACCACCATGCCGCGGGGCGGCCACTTCGCGGCATTCGAACAACCCGATCTCTGGGTCGCGGACGTCAGGGCGTTCTTCGCGACCGTACGGTAGGTCAGCCGACACGCGCTGCCGTTATCGAACTGATGTGTATTGGGCCAACACGGGCGTCAATTCGTGCCACACTTCTACGACTGTCGATCACGGCAGCTGGCCTACGGATGGTCGAGGGGGAACATGACTCCTTCACAATGGCGCGTTGCCCTTGGCCCCTGGCTGCTCGTCGCCGGTCTGGTGATCTGCTCGGGGAGCGCCGCAGCCTTCGCCACGCCCGGATCCGATACCACCAAGGATGCGGATTCCTCCAGCACGGCCAGCGCGCCCGCCAGCGACCCGGCCAGCGACCGGACCGCCTCGCAGCATCTCGGCGCCGCAGCGCGCGAGGCCAAGGCCGCCACGGCGGCGGGGACGGACTCGTCGACGACTGCGGACTGCCAGCGGACGACTGCCGCGCGCAAGACCGCGGGAACGACGAGCGGGCCGGTCGCGAAGACCGAGGCCACGACGGCCGCCGATACCGGGTCCAGCGGCACCGGGTCCGGCGACACGGGGTCGACGGGCACGGGATCGACTGACACGGGGTCGACGGGCACGGGGTCCGCTGATGCGACGCCCAAACTGGAGTCAGCGACGACGAGCGACGCCACCCCCAAGACCGATCCCGCCGCCGCGAGCGATCCCGCCCCCACCGCCGCACCGACGGCCGACCCCGCGCCCACCACCGAAGCAGTCGCAGCCGTGACGGTCGAAACTCCCACCCCGACACCGTCCGCGAGTGACACGGCCGAGTCGAACTCGAGCCAGGTCTCGTCCGATCCGACGACGGCCGTCGCCCCCATCGTGGCGCCGAGCACGGCCGCGTCGTCGCCCGACCAGGACCCGACGAGTGCCGTGGACCCCGCCGCGGTGCCGGATGTCGCCGCACCGACCGCGGACCCGACGGTCGCACCCGTCGTCGACGTCCCACCCGTCGACGTGCCCGCCGTCGACCCCGTCCCGACGTTGGGCACTGCGGTCACCGCCATCGCACCCATCGTGGAGGACACCAACGATCGGCGTCGTCCGCCGGTGGCGGGCGCTAACGCGTCGTCGCCATTGCAAATCCTGCGCTTCCTGACCGGCACCTCCGGCCTGGCCTGGGGCGCCAGCAGCAGCACGATCCCGTCGCTGGCTGGAGCGTCGACCCCGTCGTCGGCGACGTCGGCGGCCGCCTACGGCAGGTCGGCCGCGCTGGTGCGGGCGACGTCGGCGGCAATGGCGGAGCGTGTCGCCCCGAGTTCCATGCTGCCCGAGGATCTGCAGGTGTTCCTGCACTCCTACGGGCAGCTCATCATCGCGGCCTCGCTGTCCGCCGTCGCCGCGGCCGCGCTGCCCGGACTTGCGGGACTCATCATCCCCACCCTCGCGGGCATGCGCATCGGCTACCGGCAGGCCAAGGCGGGCCGGGCCATCCGCACGTCGGGCATCGCCCGGTTCTCCGGCTCGGGGCCGATCGGCGTCGTACGCTCGGGCTCGGTGGTGTCGCTGCGGCGAAGCGCGTCACGGCTCGACCGGCCCGACAGCCAGTCCGAGCGGGTGGCCTGACGTCGCCTCGAGGATCTGCCACCCCCACGGATCGAGTTCGACATGCAGACCCGGCGCGGGCCCGTCCCATGGCGCGCGTACTACACCCGAAGCGGTTGCGGCACTGAGGTTCACGACGACCAGCCGACGGCGCTCGCCCTCCCAGCCCCAGGCCAGCAGCTCCCCGGACGGCTCGCACGGACGCCACGCCCCGGCGCGAAAAGTGGTGTCGCGCAGCGTCGCGAAGAGTTCCCGGTGAAACGAGGCCGACTCGGCGTCGATGTCCTCGCGGGGTGAGCGGCCCAGGAAGACCGGCAGGTGCACCTTCCGGCCCTCGAACTGGCCGTGGTGCACCAGTCGCACGCCGGGTTGGGTCATCGTCGCGACCATCGCCGCTCGGGTCTTTGCCGGATCCATGATCGCGGCAGCACGCGGCTCGTCGTGGTTCTCGACGAATCGCACCGAGCGGCCACGAGCCAGCGCGTCGGCGGTCAGTCGTGTGCGAAGTCCGTCGGCGTCGCCCGCGACGATGCCGTCATACCAGCCCTTGTCGTAGCTCCAGTCGAAACCCTGGTGCAGTAGCGACTCCTCGGTGCCCCAGTACGCCTCAGCGATGAATGCGAAGTCCGGATGGGCACGGCGGACGGCACCGATCACCTCGGTCCAGTAGTCGGTCGACGGCGCCTCCCCCACGCGCTCACCCCAGGTCCGGGCGAACACGTCATTGGTGACCAGCATGGCCATGTCGCAGCGAACCCCGTCGCACTGGTCGGCGACGTCCCGAAGGGTGTCGATGGCCCGGTCGCGCACACCCGAGTGGAAGGCGTTGAGCTGCAACACGTCTCGCCACGCAGGGAAGTAGGGGTCGCGGCCGTTCGCCCACACCGTCCCGTCGAACTCGAGGTACGACCCCGGGTCGGCCAGCAGGTCGTCGGAGGTACCCCGGACGAAGTACTCGGGATGCGTCGAGGTCCACGGATGATCCGGGGCCACGTGGTTGGGCACGAAGTCCAGCACCAGTGCCAAGCCCCGGTCGGCGAGTGCCACCCTGGCCGCGGCAAGGCCGCTGCGACCGCCGAGCCTGGGGTCGACGACGTAGTCCCGAATGCAGTAGGGGGATCCGACCACGTCATCAGGCGTCCAGTCGGGTAGCGCCTGCCGGAACGATCCCACCAGGTCCGGGTCGGCCAGTGCCACCGCGACGCCCGCCGCGCTGCGCTGCCACACGCCCATCAACCAGACCGCGTCGAATCCGGCCTCGGCGATCGCGTCCCAGCGGGGTCCGGGAACGTCCGAGAGGTCGATCGGCGTTTGGCCTCGGGCCCCGAGCTCAGTCAGCCAGGGCCAGGTGTTGATCTCGTAGATGAACGGATGCCGCGGCCACGCCATGGCGACGGATCAGCGGTTCAGCCACCAGATGCGGGTGGAGAGCACCGTCGCGAAGGCACACCAGATCGGGTACGGCCACAGCGCTTTCGCCTTCGCACCCTTGACGTGCACTGCCCGCCTGGTGAGGTCGGCACTGCTGGCCGTGAGCGCGGCAGCCACCACGGCTGACGCACCGAGCTTTCGGCGGTTGAAGAACACCCAACTCCAGCTGCCGTTGAGGAGGAGGTTCAACGCCAGCAGGGCGGTGAAGGTACGCGCCCCCTCGTGGTCGCCACGCTCGTCGAGTTCGTCGATGGTCGACGCCGAGACGCCGGCGATGTCGGCGTACAGCAGTGGCCACACGATCGGAAAGGCTTGCCGGGGCGGCTGGAAACTGGGCTTGCGCAGCTTCTGGTACCAGTCCGACTCGACGGCGGGTCCACTCGCCAAACCTCCCACTGCGGCGGTGGCGGCAACGGCGCCACCGGTCTTGACGAGCGTCGATACACGCATGCGCACTCCTTTCGGCTGGTGCCAATCTACCCGGACGGAAAGCGGCCGAAACGGCTTGCGGGTAGCCTCATTCCACCACGAAGGGGGCCATCATGACCGTCAGACGCGCCACGACCACCGCCGTGATCGCCGCAGGCCTCTCGGTGGGATTCGCGGTCCCCGCATCGGCCGCCGACTTCAGCGGGACCTACTCACTGAGCCTTGCAGGGGCATCGGGCGGCGTGACGACGTCGTGGACGGCGCAGTCGAGCTGCGCCCCGACGGGCGGCTGCGTCGCGCACATCGTCAGCTCTCGAGGATGGAGCGGAGACGCGCAACTGACCGCAGGCCGGTGGACGATGACCGTGGACCGGACGGACGGCCAGAGTTGTCCGGACGGCTCACGCCACGCGGAGTCTCAGACCTGGTCGTGGGATGCGACCACGCTCGGCGGTGAGGTCAGCGGAGTATCCGCTGACCCCCTCGCCTGCCCGCAGGGCATGCCCGACGCGTTCACGCTGACCAAGCTGCGCCCCGCGTGATCGCGGCCTAGAGCGGGATCCAGATTCCGAAGAAGTAGAAGCCCCAACCGTTCTGGCCCGGATCCCAGATCGGCTGCTCGTCGTAGCCCCAGTAGTTGACCGGGCCGGCGTCCCAGTACCCACCCGGGGGCGGAAGCGGCCTGTTCCAGAACACCGGCGGCGGAGCTCCCCAACCCCACGGCGCTGCGCCGTCACCCCACGGCGCGTCGCGGAAGCCGCCGAAGGCATCCGGCGGCCGGGGTCCCCAGTCGCGTGGGCCACCAGGTCCACCGGGACCCCGGAAGTCACCAGGTCCTCCGGGACCCCGGAAGTCACCAGGTCCACCGGGTCCACCAGGTCCGTCACCGGGACCGCCCGGTCCCCGGAAATCACCGGGACCAGGACCACCGGGACCGCGGTCTCCGGGTCCACCCGGCCCGCGGAAGTCACCGGGACCACCGGGACCACCGGGACCACCGGGACCACCGGGTCCACGGAAGTCGGGCCCACCGGGGCCGCCACCACGGGGACCGCCGAGACCCGGGCCCGGATGTCCGCCGCCAGGTCCGGGTCCGCCCGCACAGATCGGCGGCATGCAGCCGCCCCCTCCTCCTCCGCCGGGCGCGGCGGAGGCCACCCCCGAACCGCCGGCCACCAGGGCCAACCCCACTCCGCCGACGAGGGACACACCGGCCACGACACTCTTCAGGCTCATCGTTCACTCCTCCGATTCATCCCGACACACCGACGTTAGATAGCTTGTCTATGAACCGTTCTTGTGCACGCTGTCAGAGAGCTGTCCGCGGGTTAGCGTGAGGCCATGAGCGCAATCCTGGTCAGGGTCGGCGGAATCGACGACCTCCCTCTCGTCGAACCACTGTGGGTCGCAGTTCACCACCGGCACGCCGAGGCGATGCCCGAATTGGCGCCCTACGTCGACGACCGGACGACCTGGGCGGTGCGCGCCGAGCTCTATCGAGACCTGCTGGCGAAACCGGACACCCTGCTGCTCTTGGCGTTCGACGGAGACGACGCGATCGGCTACGGGTTGGCCCACGTCATGGACGTCGGCGACACCTGGATCCCCGACACGTGGCGCACGGGCGCGCGCATCGGCGAGATCGAGTCCCTCAGCGTGCTCAAGGCCTACCGCGGCAGCGGACTGGGCTCACGGCTTCTCGACCAGTTGGAGGCGCACGTGCGCGAACGCGGTGCGAAGGATCTGATCCTGGGCGTCCTGCCGGGAAACGACGACGCGAAACGCCTGTACGAACGGCGGGGCTACCGGTCGACCTGGCTGTACATGTCCAAGCTCGACGGCCGCGACTGACCCTCGGCCCCGACCGACTGCGTCAGCGGAATCGGCGTCTTGGCAACCTTCTGAACGAGGGATTCCATTGTCAAAATGTAAATTGGTTGCGGAATCGCTTGCGAAGGCGGCTCAGATCGGCGAAGGTTTACGCACAGCGCACGGGGCTGGGCCGGGCCGACAAATCGCTCCAGGGGGAGCCAGCTCTTCGTGCCAATCACCAGGGAGGTCGTCCTGAGCGGCACACACGGCGCAGCCGTCGACAGCGCAACGGAGAAGGATGCGGGCACTCGAGAGCCGGGCCAGCCGGTCATCGAGATCGATCACGTGACGAAGCGGTTCGACGACTACGTCGCCGTCTCCGACGCCGACTTCTCGATCGCCGCAGGCGAGTTCTTCTCCATGCTCGGCCCTTCTGGCTGCGGCAAGACCACGACGCTGCGCATGATCGCGGGTTTCGAGACACCGACCGAAGGGGCCATCCGCCTGGAGGGCGTGGACGTGTCATCGGTGTCCCCGCACAAGCGCAACGTCAACACGGTGTTCCAGCACTACGCCCTGTTCCCCCACATGACCGTGTGGGACAACGTCGCCTATGGCCCGCGGAGCAAGAAGATCGCCAAGGCGGAGGTGACCCGGCGCGTCGACGAGCTCCTCGAGATCGTCCGGCTGACCGACTTCGCCAAGCGCAAGCCGGCCCAGCTCTCCGGCGGCCAGCAGCAACGCGTCGCGCTGGCCAGAGCGCTGGTCAACTACCCAAGTGCGCTGCTGCTCGACGAGCCGCTCGGCGCACTGGACCTGAAGCTGCGGCACGCCATGCAGTTCGAACTCAAGCGCATCCAGCGCGAGGTCGGCATCACGTTCATCTACGTGACGCACGACCAGGAGGAAGCGCTCACGATGAGTGACCGCATCGCGGTCATGAACGCGGGCAACGTCGAACAGATCGGCACGCCGACCGAGATCTACGATCGACCTGCGACCGTCTTCGTCGCCAACTTCATCGGGCAGGCGAATCTGTGGCCGGGCAAGCAGAATCGAACCGACGGCGGTCTCGCCGAGATCTCGGTGCTGGGCACGACGCTGCGGGCCAAGCCGGGTGACACCGCGATCGAGCCGGGTGGGCACGCCACCCTCATGGTGCGACCCGAGCGGGTCCGCGTCTCGATCGAGCCGCCCGAGGGCGACGTCGCGACCGTAACCGCGACGGTCACGGACCTGACGTTCCAGGGCCCGGTCGTCCGCCTGTCGATGGACGCGCCGGACGGGTCGCCGATCGTCGCGCACGTGGGGACCGAACAGAACCTCCCCCTGCTGCGGCCCGGGGACACGGTCCACGTCGCGTGGGCGCCCGAGGCCTCGCTGGTCCTGCCTGCGGCCGACATCCCCACCACCGAGGACCTCGAGGAGATGTTCGACGCTCCCCCCGAGCCCTGATCGCCGAAACCCTCTCTCCCACAACAACTCCCCTGCACTGCCCCCAGGCACGACGAAAGGCATCTTCATGGCGAACGAGATCGACCCCCGGCTGGCGGCCCGACTGGCCGCGTCGCGCACCTCACGGCGGCGGTTCATCGGGGGCGGCGCCGCAGCGGCTGCAGCCCTGGGTCTCGGCGGGTCATTCCTCGCGGCGTGCGGCTCGTCCAGCACGACGAGTTCCAGCAGCAGTAGCTCCGCGCCCGCCGACGACGGCAAGCCGGCCACTGGCAATCTGCGGATCTCGAACTGGCCGCTGTACATGGCCGACGGATTCGTCGCCGCGTTCCAGAAGGCCAGCGGTTTGACCGTTGACTACAAGGAAGACTTCAACGACAACGAGCAGTGGTTCGCGAAGAACAAGGAGCCGCTGTCCCGCAAGCAGGACATCGGCGCCGACCTCGTCGTGCCCACGCAGTTCATGGCGCTGCGTCTCAAGCAGTTGGGCTGGCTCAACGAGATCAGCGACACCCGCGTGGCGAACAAGAAGAACCTGCGGCCGGACCTGCTCAACGACAAGTCCGACCCGGGCCGTAAGTTCACCGCCCCGTACATGAGCGGCATGGTCGGACTGGCCTACAACAAGGCCGCCACCGGGCGCGCCATTACCAAGATCGACGATCTGTGGGACCCGAAGTTCAAGGGCAAGGTCAGCCTGCTCTCCGACATGCAGGACGGGCTCGGCATGATCATGACCTCGCAGGGCGGCGACGTCGCCAACCCGTCGATGGACTCGGTGCAAAAGGCCGTGGACCTGGTCAAGGAACAGAAGGACAAGGGCCAGATCCGCCGGTTCACCGGCAACGACTACGCCGACGACCTTGCCGCGGGCAACATCGCCGTCGCGCAAGCCTATTCGGGTGACGTGGTGCAGCTGCAGGCCGACAACCCCGATCTGGAGTTCGTCATTCCCGAGTCGGGCGGCGACTGGTTCATCGACACGATGACCATCCCGTATACCACGCAGAACCAGCATGCCGCCGAGGCGTGGATCGACTACGTGTACGACCGCGCGAACTACGCGAAGCTCGTCGCCTTCGTGCAGTACGTTCCGGTGCTGTCGGACATGACCGACGAGCTCAACAAGATCGACCCGAAGTACGCCGCCAACAAGCTGATCAACCCGCCGCAGGATTACAAGGACAAGTTGCACACCTGGGCCGCGCTCACCGATGAGCAGACCCAACAGTTCAACACCGCGTACGCCGCCGTCACCGGCGGCTAGGCGCCGGGTCGACCCATGGCAGGAGCAGCCAGCAGCAACCGCCAGCGCAGCAGGATCGCGCCGTACCTGATGATCCTTCCCGGCCTGGCGTACCTCGCGATCTTCTTCGTCGTGCCCTTCTGGTCGTTGTTCAAGACCTCACTGTCGAGCATGGCGGGCTCGATCTACCTGCCGCAGTTGACCTTTGCGTGGAACTTCGGCAACTATGCGCACGCACTGTCGACCTACCAGGATCAGATCCTGCGGTCACTGCTGTACGCCTTCACCGCCACGGTGGTGTCGCTGGTGATCTCCTACCCGCTGGCGTACGTGATCGCCTTCAAGTCGGGCCGGTACAAGAATCTGCTGCTGGGCCTGGTGGTGCTGCCGTTCTTCGTCACCTTCCTGGTCCGCACCCTGGCGTGGAAGACGATCCTGGCCGACGACGGCGTCGTGGTGCACGCACTGAGCGCGCTCGGGGTGCTGCCTCCCGACGGCAGGCTGCTGTCCACCAGTTGGGCCGTCATCGGCGGCCTGATCTACAACTCGATGACGTTCATGATCCTGCCGCTGTACGTCAGCCTCGAGAAGATCGACGCCCGACTGCTGGAGGCCAGCAGGGATCTGTACTCGTCGAGCTACCGGGCGTTCCGCAAGATCATCCTGCCGCTGTCGATACCCGGAGTGCTGGCGGGAAGTCTGCTGGTGTTCATCCCCGCCATGGGCGACTTCATCAATGCCGACTACCTGGGCAGCACCCAGACCACGATGATCGGCAACGTCATCCAGAAGCAGTTCCTCGTGGTCAAGGACTATCCCGGCGCAGCCGCCCTGAGCTTCCTTCTGATGGCCATGATCCTGGCGGGCGTGCTGTCCTACACGCGCGCTCTCGGTACGGAGGACTTGGTATGACCATTCAGGAAGGAGCCGCGATCGTCGACGTGATCGACGGTCCGCCTGCCAAGGTGCGACGCTCGATCAGGGGCACCGGCAAGATCGGCGACATCGGGCTCAGGGTGGTCGCCGGCTTGGTGCTGCTCTACATCTTCGTGCCGATCTTCGTGATCGTGCTGTTCTCGTTCAACAAGCCGGCGGGCAAGTTCAACTACACCTGGCAGGGCTTCACGCTGGAGAACTGGGCCAACCCGTTCAAGTACCCGGCGCTGGCCGAAGCGCTGAAGCTCAGCATCGAAGTGGCTGCGCTGTCGACGCTGATCGCCCTCGTCCTCGGCACGCTCATGGCAATTGCCCTGGTACGCCAGCGGTTCCGCGGCAGCCAGGCGGTCGACACCTTCCTCGTCCTGCCGCTGACCGCGCCCGAGGTCGTGATGGGTGCCTCGCTGCTGACGTTGTTCCTCGACCTCGGCTGGGCCACGGGCTTCACCACCATTCTGATCGCGCACGTGGCCTTCGAGATAAGCTTCGTGGCGATGACGGTGCGCGCCCGCGTACGCGGCTTCGACTGGACACTCGAGGACGCCTCCATGGACCTGGGGGCCAGCCCCACCCGGACGTTCTTCAAGGTGACGCTGCCGCTGATCGTTCCTGGCATCGTGGCGGCCGGCATGCTGTCGTTCGCGCTGTCGCTCGACGACTTCATCGTCACGTACTTCGTGAGCGGGTCGACCGTGACCTATCCGCTGTTCGTCAACGCGGCGACGAAGGCCGCGGTGCCGCCCCAGATCGACGTGCTTGCGACGGCCATTCTGGCGATCAGCCTCGTTCTGCTGGCCGTCGGAACCCTGTACCGCCGCAAGCGCATCGACACCTAGGCCACCAGGCCCGGCGGGGCGAGCACCACGGCGGAGTTCTGCCCACCCATGCCCAGTGACGTCTTGAGCGTGATCCCGTCGACCATCGGCGTCGGCCCGTCAAGCAGTCTGCGGTGTCCCACCGCGACGGTCGGCGGCGCCGGGATGACGTGGTTCTCGTAACCCATTGCGGCGGCTGCCAACTCGACCGCCGCAGCGGCGCCCTGGCAGTGGCCCGTCAGCGGCTTGACCGAGTAGATCTGCGGCCTGCCACCGAACACGTCGTCGAGGATGCCCGCTTCGGCGGTGTCACACTGCTGCGTGCCAGGCCCGTGCGCGTTGACGTACCTGACGTCGGCGACGTCGACACCCGCGACCTCGAGGGCCTCCAGCACGCACTCGTCGACGTACGTGCGCGCCGGGTCGACCGACGTCACGTGGAACGCGTCATGGGTCATCGCGCCACCCAGCAGCGAGGTGTACGCGGCGTCCCCGCGGGAGGACAACACGAAGCTCACCGAGGCCTCACCGACGGCGAACCCGCGGCTCCCCGTCTGGAACGGGCGGCAGGCCTCGAGGGGTTCGGTGTCCACCACCGCGACACCCAGTTTGACGAAGTGCTCGACGTTCTCCGGTGTCAACGACAGGTCGGTGGCGATGAACACGACGTCGTCGACGATGCCGGCGTCGAGCCACATCTTCGCGGTGATCAGCCCGGCGTTCCCGGAGGCGCACATCGCCCCGACGTTCATGGCCGGACCGTGGAAGCCGTACTCCTGCATCAACATCGACACCGGCGTGGACGGCATCAGTGCGAGGTAGTCGCGGACCTTGCGCTGGCCGTCGTCCTCCACGTAGAACTGTCGCCACTCCTCGGCCTCCGGCAGCACGACGGCGTGGACCAGTCCGACGCGGCGGCCCGGCGTCCATCCGCGGTCGGTGGCGTCGACGAGCGCCTCTCGCGCGGCATGGCGCATGGCACGCGCCGAACGGCTGATGCCGTCGCGCAGATCGCCGCCTGCCGGCACCCTGGCCAGCCAGGCGCCTTCACCCAGCGCCCCGTAGCCCTCGACGAGCGCTGCCGCGGGCTTGGAGCTCAGCAGACCGTCCCACAACGACTTCGCACCCCAGCCGTAGCCCGTAACGGCTCCGATGCCGATGATGTTCGTGACCTTGTCTGACATGGTGAACCCCGTTTCCCATTTCTCGTGCGCTTCTCGTGCGCTCGCCCGCACTGGGCGTCGTTAGCATTGATTAACCGCTCCCCGGCCGTTATTGACCAGTCATGTGAATACCTGTTCTCGGCGTGTCGGGTAGCCGGCGCGGTGTTACGTTGACGAATCGGGTAGGCACGATCACGCAGGGAACCGAAGTG
>JAESGJ010000359.1_pt1 | contig 33986 bp, 34 predicted proteins | sample 9266241 | NCBI WGS metagenome assembly JAESGJ01 (sample SAMN14514841, study PRJNA621669) | algae metagenome | isolation source: Brasilonema octagenarum HA4186-MV1 and co-occurring heterotrophs from wet... | place: USA: Manoa Valley, Hawaii | collected 2009-07-20
CGGCGCACTATGGGACAGCCCGCGGTTCCGCACCGACCTGAGCGCTCTGCGGCCTGCCTTCGAGTGGCAGGACAACCTGAATCGCAAAGTGGGGTTCGAGAAGCGCACGCTCACCGGCCTGGAACGCGCGAAAGAAGTTGTCAATCCTCAGCTCTACGCCCAGCGGGACAAGTTGTATCCGGCTTTCACGAGATCCCTGACGCTTCATCCAACGATGCCGCAGACCCTCCTCCACCAGGATCTCCACCTTGGCAACTGGCTGCGCGACGACGGCGGACGAATGGGTCTCTACGACTGGCAGTGCGTTGCGAAGGGAAGTTGGGCACTGGACTACTCGTATGCAATTGGCGGCTCGCTCACCAGCAGTGACCGCCGCGAGTGGCAAGAAGATCTGCTCCGGCTGTACCTCGCCCGGTTGACTGATCACGGAGTCGCCACCGCCCCGTCATTCGACGAAGCGTGGCTCGCCTACCGGCAGCAGCCGATGCATGCATTGGCATTCGCGTTGTTCACCTACGGCGGCAGTCGCTTCGAGCCCGAACTTCAGCCCAAGGACTACACCCTTGCGTCCATCGAACGCATTGCCCAACATGTGACCGACCTCGGGTCGATCGACGCTCTCATGGACTGAATGAACGCATGGCCCGCCGGGTCAGCGGCCCAACAAATCAGCAAGTTTGAACTTCTGCACCTTGCCCGTCGGTGTCTTCGGCAGTTCGTCGGCGTCAACGAAGACCACCCGCTTTGGCACCTTGAACTTCGCCAGGTTGTCTCGACAGATCGATATGACATCATCCTCGGTGAGCTCGGCTCCCGGGACCAGAACTACTACTGCACAACCAATCTCGCCCCATCGATCGTCGACGAGGCCGATCGCGAACACCTGACTGATCGCGTCGTGTCGGGCCAGGAGGTCTTCGATCTCCTTGGGCATCACCAGCTCGCCACCGCTCTTGTAGAGCTCCTTGCTGCGGCCGGTGACCCGCAGGTAGCCATCGGAGCGCACCACGCCCAGGTCGCCGGAGTGCAGCCAGCCTCCGCGTAGTGCCGCCGCCGTCTGCTCGGGCCGATTCCAGAAGCCCTGCATCACGGTCGGACCGCTGGAGACCAGTTCGCCTTCCTGCTCCGGCGGCAGGTCCACACCGGTCAGCGGGTCAATGGTCTTGTACACCACCAACTCATCCGATCCGGGGATGGCGGCCGCGCCGGCGATCTTCGGCCGCCCGGCTGTCTCGGTGTTGAGGGGCAACGGATCTTCGGGTCGGGTCAATGTCATGGCTCCACCGCACTCCGTCATTCCGTACCCAGTGACGATCTCACCGACACCGAAGTCCTCGGCGATCTGCGGCCACAGCCAGATCGGCGCCGGCGCGGAGCCACACAGGATGGCGTTCAGCGAGGTCAGGTCGTACTGCGATCGAACGGGACTCTCCACCATGGCCACGGCCATCGTCGGCACACAGAGGATGTCCGTGGCGCGGTGCCGCTCGATGCCCGCGAAGTACCGTTCGGCACTGAATCGGGTGAGCGGGATGATGGCGCCACCGACGTAGGTCACCGCGAGCAGACCCTCGACGTAGCCGAACATGTGATAGCAGGGCAGTGAGAACAGCACGCGCCGACCATCTTCGAAGGCCCGAGTCAGCGCTGACGCGTAGGCGGTCCGCAGGACGGCGTCGTGGGAGGTCACGACGCCCTTGGGCGTTCCGGTGGTGCCACTCGTGTAGAGCATGTCCGCCGGATCGTCGGGTGCCGGAGCGAGCGCGCTGCCGAGACGGTGCTGCTCGGATCCCCGCGCGGCGAGCACGTCGACCGAAAGGGCACCGTCGCGAACTCGTCCGTCGGTGTCGAGCACCACCACATGCCGCAGTGCGGGCACGGCATCGTCGACGCGCTCGGGCCGGTCGGCAAAGCCCGTGGTGTCCCAACCGGTCGCGATCCGATCCAGCATGCCCTGATAGTCCAGCCCGTCGAAGCCCGTCATGGTCACCAGAACGCGGCACCCCGAATCGGCGAGAACGTAGGCCAATTCGTCCTGTTTGTAGAGGAAGTTGAACGGGACGGCGATGGCTCCCACCCGCGATATCGCGAACTTCAGGCTGACGAACTGCGGATAGTTTGCCATGACCAGACCCACACGGTCGCCGGGACCGACGCCCAGGCCGCGGAGACCTGCTGCCAGACACTGGGATTGAAAGGCGACGTCACGATAGCTCAGTGTCACGCCGTCACCGATCACCAGTGGACGACTGCCGAATTGCCGGGCGCTGGCGTCGAGTCGGCCGTGCAGCGTGGTGGGCGTCCAGGTCGGCTGGGCTTCACGGAGAGCCGTTCGTCTGGCCTCGATGCTCGTCGCCGTCGTTGGGGCTGACGCCATCATCGCCTCAGATCTCTCGCAGGTCGCCACTCGCAATGGCGTCACGTAGTTCGAATTTGCGCACCTTGCCAGTCGGTGTCACGGGTAGCGCGTCGACCACGAACCACCGGGCCGGCACCTTGAACGGTGCGAGACGTCCGGCTACGTGGTCGACGATCTCGGCCCTAGTCGGTGGGGACGTGCCGTCGGCGATCCGGATCACGGCGGCGACGACCTCGCCCCATCGATCGTCGGGAAGGCCGATGACCGACGTCTCGACGACCGAGTCGTGGCTGACGACGACGGCTTCGATCTCCGCGGGTGAGATGTTCTCGCCACCCCTGATGATCAGTTCCTTGAGACGGCCTGTGACAGTGAGGTATCCGCGCTCGTCGAGGGCGCCGAGGTCACCGGTGTGGACGTAGCCGTCGGTGTCGACCGCGCGTGCGGTGGCGTCGGCGTCGTCGAGGTATCCGACGAACTGCTGGTACCCCCGCGCGCAGATCTCGCCGGTCTCGCCCAGCGGCAGGGTGCGGTTGTCCGCCGGGTCGACGATCTTGCACTCCACCCATGGCAGTGGACGTCCCACGGTCGTCAACTGGTCCGCACGGGAGTCCGAGGGCCGGGTGGCCGACAGCACCGGCGCCAGTTCGGTCTGCCCGAACAGGTTGATCACCGACGCACCGAAGATCTGCTCTGCGCCTTCGATCATCGTCGGCGAGACGTTAGAGGCGCCCCCCATGATGACGTTCAGCCGTGGCGCCGGGGCGGCGGCAACGCGTTGACACTCGATCAGCGCCCCGAGCACGGCGGGCACGTAGAAGAGGACCGAGACGTTCTCGTCGCGCAGTGCGTCGAGGACGGGAGCGGGTCGGAACCGCTCCACGAGCACCACGGTGCCGCCAATCCACAAGGGCCCCAATGTCGCAATTACGCAGCCCGCAGTGTGGAACATCGGCAGGGGATTCAGGCAGACGGCACCGGGCTCCACCTCGACGGCTTCCAACGTCAACTTGGCGACGTTGACGAGTGAGCGGTGCTTGAGCAACACCCCCTTGGGATTGCCGGTGGTTCCGGAGGTGTACTGCAGCATGACGACCTCGTCCGGGTCGCTGGGGGCGCGATCGTCGACGGTCGCGCTGATCTCAGCTGCCTGCCACTGCGAGCGTTCCGACAGGGATATGCAGCGAAGCCGAGGCAAGGAGGGCTGCAACGCACCCACGACCCCAGCCATGTCGTAGTCGCGACTGCGGTCCGCATGCAGCAGAACCGTCGCTCCCGAGTGAACGAGCGCGTACTCCAGCTCCCCCTGTCGCAGAGCCGGATTCAGTGCTACCAGGACCACACCGGCAAGCGCTGCCCCGAACTGGATGATCGGCCATTCGATGACGTTCGGCGCCCAGATCGCGACGTGATCACCGCGCTGCGCAAGAACGGACAACGCCGTCGCGACCCGCGCGGCTTCGCTGTGCAGTTGCGCATACGTCAGCCGGACCTCCGCACCGTCATCGTGGCGCACACCGATCACCGCGATGCGATCCGGATACGTTTCCGCACGCGCTGCGAGCAGTTGGCCCACCGTCAGGTCGCTGAGGGTCGCGCTCTCGTCGGCCGGGCGGTGGGCGCGCTCCAGTACCGGTCCGCTGGTCGTGCTCGCCGTCACCGTGCCTCCTTGCCGTCGAATCGGACGTTTCTACCCCACTCAACCTAGCTGAATTAATATTAGAAAATCAACGCACTTCCTGCAGACAAAACAGCGAATCTCCAGGCAGAGGAATCATATGAGGAAACTCGGCAGTGCAAAATACCTCATAGAAACGAGGTCCCAAATTGTTGACTCCTGTCAGAGAATCCTGTTAACGTCGGCCGCGCACGGTGACTCGGATCACAAGAGCGCGCACGACGTCGAGAGGGAAACATGCACATCACCCCCCGGACTGCCATCATCGGCGCCGGCATCAGCGGTCTGACCGCCGCCAAGAATCTGGGCGACGCCGGCATCGACTACGACCTCTTCGAGGCGTCCGATCGCGTTGGTGGCAACTGGGCGTTCCGCAATCCCAACGGCCATTCCAGCGCCTACCGGTCGCTGCACATCGACACCTCGAGGGATGCGCTGTCGTTCAAGGACTTCCCCATGCGCGACGACCTGCCCGACTTCCCGCACCACACCGAGATCAAGGCCTACCTCGACGACTACGCCGACGCCTTCGGTTTGAGGGATCGCATCCAGTTCGAGAATCCGGTCGAGCACGCCCGGCGGTTGGATGGCGGCGGGTGGGAACTGCGTACCGGCGATGGCCTGACGCGGCGGTATGACGCGCTCGTCGTGGCGAACGGCCACCACTGGGACCCGAGGATCGCCGAGTTCCCCGGTGAGTTCGCCGGTGCCAGCATCCATGCGCACTCCTACATCGACCCGACCGAACCGTTGGACCTTCGCGGCAAGCGGATCGTCATCGTCGGCATCGGAAACTCAGCAGCCGACCTGGTGTCCGAGCTATCGCAGAAGTCCTGGCAGAACACGGTTTACCTCTCGACGCGTTCGGGGGCCTGGGTGGTGCCGAAGTACATCTTCGGGATGACGGCGGACAAGATGGCCCGCACCCTGCCGGTGATTCCGCTGTCCTGGCAGCGCCGCGTCATGCGACCCGTGCCCCGGTTGCTGTTCGGCAACCCGGAGGACTACGGACTGCCGACGCCGAACCACAATTTCCTGGAGGCCCATCCCACTCAATCCGCCGAGTTGTTGATGCGACTCGGCGCAGGAGACGCCACCGCCAAGCCGAACATCGAGCGATTCGACGGAGACGCCGTGCACTTCGTCGACGGGTCGGTCGTACAAGCCGACGTCGTCATCTACGCGACGGGCTACAACATCACGTTTCCGTTCTTCGATGAGGACTTCATCTCGGCCCCCGACAACCATCTGCCGCTCTTCAAGCGGATGCTGAAGCCGGGTATCGACGACCTCGTCTTCGTCGGGTTCGCGCAGGCGGTGCCCACGCTGTTCCCCTTCGTGGAATGCCAGGCGCGCATGGCCGCCGCCTATCTCGCGGGCACCTACCGGCCGCCGACGGAGGCACAGATGCACCGGACGATCGTCGCCGATCAGCGCAAATACGTCGGCCACTACGCCGACAAGCCAAGGCACACTCAGCAAGTCGACTACTACGACTACGAGCGCAACATGCGCAAGCGCGAACTGCCTGCCGGTAGGCGCCGAGTCGAGAAACTGGGTCCGGTCAACCTCGGCGGACGGGTCCAGCGAGAGGACAGCGGTGTCGGCGTCAGCTGAGGTCGTCGTCGCCTCTCGGTGGCAGCCACGGCGTCCGCAGCAGCGCGGCGAACACCGACGCCAACGTCTACTCGACGCACTCGAACGGCAACTTCACGTCCACCGGTTCGCCGAGGTGAGCATCGCCGACGTCGCCGACGCTGCCGGGCTCGGCCGCTCTGCGTTCTACTTCTACTTCAGCAGCAAGCACGACGCCGTGACACAACTCCTCGGCGACGTCTTCGACGAGGAGATCGCTAGGGTTGCTGAGATCCTCTACGGTCCCGGCGATCCCCGAGACAACATCTCCGACGGGCTGGCATTCATCGTCGGGTCGTGGCGTCAGCGCCGAACGCTGTTGTGCGCCATGCTCGATGCCCGCGACGGCGACGCCGAGGCGCGACTCATCTGGGAACACTGGCTCGAGCGCTACGAAGAATTCGCGGCCGAATACATCAGCACCACCACGCCCCTCGACGCGCCCCAGAGTCGCGTCCTGGCTCACGTGCTGATCGCGATGAACGAGCGCGTGCTGGAACGGCACGTCCGCGCTCACGATGACCGCCAGTCCGCGGACGAATTGCACGAAGCGCTCGTTCGCGTCTGGCAGGCCACCCTGAGGAGAACGCCGTGACCATCACCAACACTCCCTCGCCGTCGACCGCCGAGGGGGCCGACATCAGGATTCCCGCGGTCGCGGGAACGCTGTCTGGTCGGCACTTTCCCGCGGCACGCCACGACCTCGCCTCAGCTGCCGGCGTCCCCTGCATCGTCATGGCCCACGGCATCGGCGCCACGCAGGACAGCGGGCTGGCCCAGTTCGCCGGAGTACTCGCGGCGGCTGGCTCCGACGTCATCACGTTCGACTACCGCCACTTCGGCGAGTCCGACGGTCAGCCAAGACAATTGGTGTCGATCAAGCGTCAGCTTCAGGACTATCACTCGGCGGTGAAGTACGCGCGCGACATGTCCGGGGTCGACCCGAATCGGATCTTCGTGTGGGGCGTGTCCCTCGCAGGCGGCCACGTCATCCGCGTCGCGGCGGACGACCCCAATATCGCCGGTGTGTTCGCACTCACCCCGGCGGCCGACGGGCTGCCCGTCGTGATCGGCATGGTCCGAAACCATGGGATCCGCTATGCCCTCAAGGTGACCACAAGCGGCCTGGTCGACGCCCTTTCGGCCTTGAGGCGCCGTCCGCCAATGCTGATACCGATCGTCGCCAAGCCGGGTGAGGTCGCGGCGCTGAATTCGCCGACCGCAGTGGAGGGCATGCTCGCCACGGCAGGCCCGTCGTGGCGGAACGAGTTCGCCGCGCGTCTGGTACTCGTCGTCGGTGGTTACCGGCCGGGCCGACGCGCCGACCGCGTGACCTGCCCGGCGCTCGTGCAGATCGCGGACGGGGACCAGTCCGCCTCCCCCGCCGCAGCGACGAAGGCCGCCACCGCGATGAAGGCCATCGTGCATCACTATCCGTGCGATCACTTCGACGTATATCCCGGGGCACCCTGGCACGACCGGGTGCTTCGCGATCAGATCGCGTTCCTGCGTCGGATCGCCGCTCCGGTGGCCGCAGGATGATGCGAGCGTTGCAACTGGTCGAGCCGGGAGTGCTCGCCATCGAAGACGTTGCGGTTCCAGCCATCGGCCCCCGGGACGTCCTGCTGAAGGTGCGTGGCGCGGGCATCTGTCACTCCGACATTCACATCCGCCACCTTCCCGTCGAACTGTTTCCGCTACCTCTGACACTCGGGCACGAGGTCGCGGGATCCGTCGTGTCGGTCGGCTCCGAGGTCAGCGGATGGTCGGTGGGTGACAACGCCCTCGTCCATCTGATCTGGGCATGCGGGGAGTGCGCGGCCTGCGTGCGCGGTGATGACAACGTCTGCGAAGCGGCAGGCCGCATGGCGCAACCCCCCACACCGGGCCTCGGACCCGCGGGCGGGATGGCCGAGTACATGGCCGTACCGGCACGGTATCTGGTGGCGCTGGGAGACCTCGATCCCGCGACGGCCGCTCCGTTGGCGGATGCGGCCATGACCCCCTACCACGCGATCCGCAATTCCTCACGGGTCCTCCGTCCCGGTTCGACCGCAGTGGTGATCGGCATCGGGGGGCTCGGGCACGTTGCCGTCCAACTCCTCCACGCGCTCAACGGTGCACGCATCGTCGCGGTCGACGTCTCCCGGGAGCGCCTCGCGGGGGCACGATCTCACGGCGCAGACCTGACCATAGCCGCCGACGATGCCACGGCCGCAGCGATTCTCGAAACGACCAGCGGCCGTGGCGCCGACGCGATCTTCGACTTCGTCGGTAGTCAAAACACCACCGACCTGTCCGTGGCGACGGTCGCGCCCGACGGCATCTACCAGCTCGTCGGAATCGGAGGTGGTCAGCCTCGGATCGTGGCCGAGCCCCGCATGGGAGACGGGTGGCCCTACGGCGCTGCGGTACGCACCTCGTACGGCGGCACCAAGGGCGACCTCGTGGAGTGCGTTGCACTCGCGAGGGCGGGCCGCATCACCATCGACGTCGAGCGGTTCTCGCTCGAGGACGGCATCGCGGCGTTCGACCGACTGGAAGCGGGCACCATCAACGGAAGGGCGGTCCTGATCCCATGACGCAACGATTCGACGGCAGAACGGTTCTCGTCACCGGCGGCGCCCGCGGAATGGGCGAATCGCACGTCCGGGCATTCGTCACCGAAGGCGCCAGGGTAATCATCGCCGACGTCCTCGATGACGAGGGCGCCGCACTGTCCGACGAACTCGGCGATGCCACCATCTATCAGCACCTCGACGTCAGCGACGAAGACCAGTGGCGCGAAACGATTCAACGGGCTGAGTCCGCCGTCGGCACCGTCGACGTCCTGGTCAACAACGCGGGCATCTCGGGAGTTCCGGCCAGCCTCCTCGACACTGACCTCGACGTGTGGCATCGAGTGCTCGCAGTGAACCTCGACGGGACGTTCCTTGGCATCAAGGTCACTGCGCCGTCCATGCTCCGAGGTGGCAGAGGTGGCGCGATCGTCAACATCTCGTCCTTCGCCGGCCTGATCGGCTCGCCGTTGATCGGAGCGTACGCGGCGAGTAAATTCGCGATTCGCGGGTTGACCAAGACGGCAGCCATGGAGTTGGGCCCGCAGGGGATCCGCGTCAACAGCGTCCATCCCGGCTACATTCGCACGCCGCTGCTCGACGGCATTCCGGACGAGGCCGTGCACGGCAGGCTGGCGATCGAAAGGGTGGCCACACCCGCCGACGTCACGCCCGTCGTCCTGTTCGCCGCCAGTGCCGACGCCGGTTACTGCACCGGCGCCGAGTTCGCCGTCGACGGTGGCTGGTCCGCGGGCGAGCCCAGCCCCATCTTCGTCCCACCCGGTGCCCAGCTTCCGGAGGGAGCGCTCGCGTGACGGACCGGATGGCCGAGATCGGTTTCTACACCTTGGCCGGGCAGGCCGAGCATCCGCGTGACCTGATCGGTGAAGTCACGCGCGCCGAGCACCTCGGCATCGGCGAATGTTTCGTGTCCGAACGCTTCTCGACGAAGGAGGCAGCGACGATCTGCGGAGCCGTCGGGGCCGTCAGTGAGCACATCGGGATCAGCACGGCGGCGACCAACCACAACACCCGCCACCCCATCGTCACCGCGGCCTTCGCCACCACGATGCACCGCCTCACCGGCGGGCGCTTCACCCTGGGTATCGGCCGCGGCATCGACGCCTTTCAGAAGGCCTTCGGCATGTCGTCGATCACGACGGCGCAAATGGAGGACTTCGCCGGCGTCATGCGGCGACTCTTCAAGGGCGACACGGTGGTCGGTCACGACGGTCCCATGGGGCGCTATCCCGCGCTGCGCCTGGACCCGAACTTCGGCGAGGACGTCAAACTCGGGATGGTGGCCTTTGGACCGAAGTCACTCGCGCTGGCGGGGAGGGCGTTCGACAAGGTCGTGCTGCACACGTTCTTCACCGACGACACGCTGGAGCGCTGCGTGCGCATCGTCCACTCGGCTGCCGAGCGAGCGGGACGCGACCCGGCCGACGTCGAGGTCTGGTCGTGCCTGGCCACCATCGGTGACCACCTGCCCGAAGAGCTGCGGCTTCGCAAGACCGTCGGTCGCCTGGCCACCTACCTCCAAGGCTACGGCGATCTCATGTTGTCGACGAACGGTTGGGATCCCCTCGACCTCAAGCGATTCCGCGACGACGACGTGGTACGTAGCTTTCATCCCCCCGGCGGTGCCTTGCAGGTGATCGACAGTCCATCCACCCCGCTGTGGCAGCTCGAGCACATCGCCGGACTGCTACCCGACGAGTGGCTGGCGCCGTCGGCGACCGGAACCCCCGACCAGTGCGCACGCGCCATCAAGAATCAACTCGACATCGGAGCCGATGGCGTCATCCTGCACGGTGCGTCACCGCTGGAGCTCGAACCCATCCTGCCCGCCTACCGTTCCATTCGTTCCTGAGGAGAATTCATGCTGCTCACCGAGTACAGCGCGGAATCGCTGACGCCGGAAAACATCACCTCGATGCTGCAAGCTTCGGGTCGATTCGACGGCGTGACCGTCAACTCGGTAGATGTCGCACCGATCGGCACGGGCCAGATGGCGGCGAGCTACCGCCTGGACCTGGACTATGCCGCGTCCGTGGCTGATACGCCCACGAGCATCGTCGCCAAGGTCGCCAGCACCGATGAAGCAAGCAGGCAGATGGCCGCGGCGACCGCGGCCTACCGGCGCGAAGTGCTCTTCTACCAACGCATTTCCGCACAAATCGGAACACGCACGCCAGAATGTTTCTACGCCGACATCGCCGATGACGGCGTGAGCTTCATCGCTCTTCTGGAAGACCTCGGGCCGGCCAGAACCCTCGATCAGCTCGGCGGCTGCAACGCCGACCAGGCCGCGCTCGCGCTCGGTCAAGCCGCCGCGCTGCATGGAAGTTCCTGGAATCGGGGGTATCTCACTGACGACTGGCTCCCGGTTGAGTCGGTCTGGAACATGCTCGGCGCAGCGATACCCCAGGTGGTGACACCGTGGCTGGATCGCTTCGGCGACCACCTCGATGCCGACCAGGTGTCCGCGGTGACGCGGCTGGCCACCGAGGTCAACACGTGGCTGGAGACACTGCGCAACCATCGGACGTTGTGGCACGGAGACTTCCGACTGGACAATCTGCTGTTCGAAGCTGCAGACGGCACCATACCCATCGCGGTGGTCGACTGGCAGAGCGTCGCGGCGGCACCGGGCGTCATCGACGTGTCGTACTTCCTGGGGAACTCGATGCAGGAAGCCGACCGCCTCGCCCACGAACGGGATCTGGTCAGCGACTATCACGCTCAGCTTACTGCCATCGGTGTCGAGAACTATGCGCTCGAGGAATGCTGGCGCGAGTACCAGGCGCACGCGTTGTTCGGGCTGGTGCTGACCATTCCAGTGTCGATGGGCGTGCAGGCGACCGAACGCGGCGATGCGATGTTCGGAGCGATGGCGCGGCGGGCCGCCGACCAGATCATCGTCAACGACAGCTTCGCAGCCCTGCGTTCGCTCTGACCGAACTCAGCGGTTCAGTTCGCGTCCAACCACCGACACGAACGACACGCACCCGCCGGGTCGCCCGCCGAGATTGTGGGTCAACGCCATGTGCGGGTCCGACAACTGTCGCTGGCCGGCTTGCCCGCGGAACTGGAGCCACGCCTCGTAGAGCATGCGCAGCCCACTGGCCCCCACGGGGTGACCGAAGGACTTCAAGCCGCCGTCGGGGTTGATCGGCAGCCGACCACCCGCGTCGAAGTCACCGCCGAGCACGTCCTTCCAACCATGTCCCGTCTCGGAGAATCCGAGGTCTTCCATCAACACGATCTCGGTGGGGGTGAAGCAATCGTGAACCTCGGCCAGCGAGAGTTGGGTGGCGGGATCGTCGATGCCGGCCTGCCCGTATGCATCCCGGGCGGCCTTCACTACTTCGGGGAAGGTCGTGTAGTCGAAGGCCGAGTCCATCGAGCCCCGGGTCGAGCCCGCGACGAGCGACAGCCCCTTTACGTACATCGGGGTGTCGGTGTAGTCCAGCGCACGTTCGGCGGACACGATCAGTGCGCATGCCGCACCGTCGGACACCCCAGAGCAGTCGAAGACACCGAGTCGTCCTGCGACCTTCGCCGCCTTGCCGATCGTCTCCTCGGACACGGGTGAACGGAATTGTGCCTTGGGGTTTCGTGATCCATTGTCGTGGTTCTTCCACGCCACGTGCGTCATCGCCGCCCGCATTTCGTCGGGATGTACACCATGCTTTGCGCAGTAGGCCGGGTCCAATAGCGAGAACGCCGCGGGTGCGGTCATCGACAGCTCCGGCGACGTCCCGTCACTCGGCGGGTCGGAGCGCATGAGACCCGAAAACCCGGAGTCCTTCAACTTCTCGACACCTAAGGCCATCACGACGTCGTAGGCACCCGAGGCCACGCCGTAGCAGGCGTTGCGAAACGCCTCCGACCCGGTGGCACAGTAGTTCTCGACCCGTGTGACCGGCTTGTCGTCGGTGGACAGCGCTCGACTCAGGGTCAGGCCGGATTGGCCCGAGCCCAAAGTACCGAGCCAGTATGCATCGATGTCGGACTTCAAGACGTTGGGCGTGGTGGTCATGCATTCGCCGAACGCCTCGAGGATCAGGTCCTCGGTAGAGGTGTCCCAGCGCTCGCCGAACCGGGTGCATCCCATGCCGACGACCGCGACCTTGTCGGTGATTCCACGGCTAGCCATCGTTGTCTCCGGTCTCCAAGAGGTGTGACTTCCAGAAGTAGTCGTGCACGCCGCCCGCGGTGAAGAGCCGGCGAAAGGTGAACGTGACCCTGGCTCCGACGCGCAACTTCTCGGGGTCGGCGTCGGTGACCTCGATCGTGCAGCGGCCGCCCCCATCGACGTCCAAGACGGCCTGGATCATCGGTGGGGAGGGTGAGTAGGCCAGGTAGTCGACGGTGTGGGTCACGATTGTGCCGTGCAGCGTCGCCACGGGCGCGGGGTCCATCTCGTCTGTCGTACCACAATTGCGGCACACACGAACCGGCGGGAGGTGCACGAACCTGCAACGGCGACAACGTGTTCCCGCGAACCCGAACTTCCAATCCTCCGCTCTGGCAGCGGGCGGTGCGGCCGGTCGATCCGGCTCGGGACGGCGTGGCGGCTCCACCTCGACGAGGCCGTGCCACGACAGGTACGTCAGATGGGGCACGACGATGCCCTCGGCACGCTGAAGGCCGACCGGAGTGGACTGGCGCGCACGCGTAAGACGTTCGGTAGCGCGCAGGAGAGCCGCATCGCAGCCGTCGTATGCCGAGACGACCAGAATTGTCTCGCCGGGTTCTGCGACGTCGAGGACGGCGGCCAGCGCGATGCCCGCATCGGCGGCACCGGAGAATCCCACGGGCGACGTGCGAGTTGACTTGGTCGCCTTGACGAGGGTGTCGACCCGCTTGGTGATGGCGCTATTGGGACACGCGAGAGCAACGTGATCGACGTCGGCCACGCCGGCTTCGTCCAAGGTCCGGTCAACGGCGGTGCGGATCAGCGCCGAGTAGCGGTCCGCGCCGAAGCGCTCCTCCCACTGCTCTCCCGTGAGCGACCGCGGTGAACGCCAGCGATCGAGGAACTCAGCCGTGAAAGAAGTCATCGCCACGACGTCGGCGATCGCTGGGCCGTCACCGAACAGCAGGGCCGCCGCACAATCCCCGCCGAGTCGTTCATCGGCGGAACCGGGCCTGCCCACTCGCACGTCGGCGGTCACGGCGAGGCCACCGGTGGCGGCAGCGGCGCGCCACGCGGCGAACCCACTGCGGCCAGTGCCACCGAAATCGGCTGAGAAAGCGGCATACGGCAGGCCAAGCGCCGAGTGGATAGCGGTCGCGTTGGTCTTGTCCGCGTAGGCTGGACTACTGGTAGCGAAGTAGAGGTTGGTCGGCGCGGGGTGGTCCTGCAACGCGCGAGCCGCCGCCGCGACCGCCATCGTGGTGCTGTCTTCGTCGTAAGATGCGACGACGCGGTCTCCACGCCGGAGTCCGACGTCTGCGCCCGCCAGGCGGCACCGCGGAAGGTAGGTGGCGTAGGCGATCAGGGCCGTCATCGTCCTACTCCCCGGAACAGCGCGGCGATCCCCTGCCCGCCGCCGATGCACATGGTCTCCAGGGCCAATCCCCCACCCCTGCGCGCTAATTCGTGCAGCATCGTGGTGAGGATGCGTACCCCGGTCGCCCCGATCGGATGCCCCAGCGAGATGCCGGAACCGTTGACGTTGAGCCGGTCCTCGACGTCGGCGAGTTTCACACCCCACCCCGAGAGCACCGCGAGAACCTGGACCGCGAATGCCTCGTTGATCTCGATGAGGGTCAGATCGTCGAACCCGAAACCCGTTCTATCAAATAGCTTTTCGACGGCGCCGACGGGACCGATGCCCATGCGCGATGGCTCACACCCCACCGCCGCCCAGCTCTCGAGGTAGCCGATGGGCTCAAGGCCCAATTCCTCGAGCTCGTCCTCCGCCACGACGAGGCACGCGGCGGCGGCATCGTTCTGCTGAGCCGCGTTGCCTGCGGTGACCGTGCCGTCGGGCATCACGGTGCGTAGCTTGGCAAGGGTGTGCGCCGTGGTATCGGGTCGGATGCCTTCGTCGTGTTCGAACACCAGCGGATTGCCCCGCCGCTGAGGCACCTCGACGGCGACGATTTCGTCGGTGAACGCGCCGCGCTGGGAAGCAGTTGCCGCGCGCTCTTGACTGCGGGCAGCAAAGGCGTCGGCAGCCTCCCTGTCGATGCCGAAGTCCGAAGCAAGGTTCTCCGCCGTCTCGATCATGCCGCTGATCTCACCAAAACGCCATGCAGGTTGGGATCTTTCGCGGCCGCGATCGAGCCGGTCGTACAGCGTCTGGTTGCCGGACCGGGCACCCCAGCGCGCAGTGGTCGTGTAGTGCTCGATGTTGCTCATCGACTCGACGCCACCCGCGATGACCACGTCGGCCGCTCCGGTCTGCACCATCATCGCGGCGGTGATGACGGCCTGCAGCCCACCGCCGCAGCGACGGTCGATCTGCAGCCCCGGTACTGCGACCGGAAGGTTGGCGTGCAGAGCCACCCAGCGGCCGATGCACGGCGCCTCGGAGTTGGCGTAGGACTGCGCGAAGACGACGTCCTCGATCCGCCCGGGATCGACGCCGCTACGTGCCACGGTGGCGTCGACCACCTTGGCCGCAAGATCCTCGGCACGCAGGGGACGCAGGCTTCCGCCGAACGTGCCGACCGCCGTGCGAACCGGCGCGACGATCGCGGCGCGCCTCATTCGTCCCCCCGCCACCGGTCGGCAGATGGATCGAGCAGCTGCGCCAGTTTGCCCTCGGGCAACCAGACGATGGTCTCCAACTCCAGAGCGTCGAGATATCGCACGCGACCGGTTCGCAAGTCTTCCAGGCGCAGGCGCGGAGAGTTCGCCTGATCGTCGACGTTGACCGATACCTGCGCGAACTCGCTCTCGACGACGGGACCGGGGCCCGGCACCTCGACGGGTCCCCTCCCGCTGAATTCGATGCTCATCAGATCAGGAAACCCATCGTCGGGATGGGCTTGTCCTTATCGACGAGGACCACCTTCTTGTACGACATCCGCAGCGCCCCCTCCACGCGGCGGAGCCGATAGGTCGCGCGACCGCCCCAGAGATGGTTGCCGCGCGCGCGAGATTCGAGGACGAGGAAGTTCGCGCCCACCTCGACGTCGGTATCGCCTGTCGGAGTGTTCCGACCACCGAGCAGCTCGACGTTGTTGATCATCCGACGCAGGTTCGACGGGGGCGCCTGGGCGTAGCGCCGACCCGTGCGAAGTTGTTTGAGACGCGTGGAGATTCGATTGCGGTTGTCGTAGATCACCGACATCTGCTCCAGCGGGTGGGCGTCGTCGTTGCCTGCCGGCACCCAGTAGAGCGCATCGTCGGTCCACAACGCCTCCCAGGAATCGTAGTCGCTCTCGTCGGCGAAACGCGCCTCCCGATAGAGGAATTGCTCGACCTCGCGCAGGTCGTATCCGGCAGGGGCATCCACCAGGGTGTCGGTGACTTCAGTGGCGTTGGTCATGGCGCCTCCATCATCGATGCATAGTGCGACCAGAACCCGCGCATGCCGGTTTCGTCGGTGGCCGATCCGATGGTGAAACCGTTGTCGTCGACCCGTTCTCGGTGCAGTCCGCGTCGAACGTCGAGCCATTCCGGCTGTAGCGACTCGATCCCCAGCTGATTGCGTTCGTACATCTCCGTGTCGTCGGCAAGCAACATTCCCGCCGGGCCCACCGATCCGACGCACTGCGACACCATCCGCTTGTTCAGTTCCGGTGCTCCTGCCAGCTGAACGGCCGTGGAGTACTGAACGCACTGGTTGACCGAGACGGGCTGGATGTTGAACACCTGGATCTCGGCGATGAACAGGTTGGGGAAGATCATGACGTGGGGCGCGCCCTCGATCAGTATCTGCTCGGCGGTCTCACCGTGGAGTTCGCGCATCGCGGTGACGTAGTTGGGCACCCGCTGCTCGGTCGTGCCGAACCATCGCATCGGTTCGGCGAACTTGCGGAACTCGGGCCGAAGATCGTTTTCGCTGTGCCCGTTGCCGAGGTTTCGCGTCACGGCAGTCGACGCGTCGCTGTACAGCGGTCCGATCGTGCTGCCCGTGACACCGAAGATGGAGCCGTGCACGAACTGGGGGTGATAACCGTCGGTCTCGTTCTCCGCCAGGAGTTTCCAGTTAGCTCCGGTGTCGTGTTGCAGCCAGCCCGCGGTGAGCTCGGCCTTGCCCTGCGGCGAGAGTCGCACCAGCCGGTCGATCTCTCCCGCCGCCGCACCCAGGTGTTCGGTCAGCGACGGACCGTCTTCGGCGAAGCTGCCGAAGACGAACCCCTGGTACGAGTCGACACGCGGCACGCGCCCCATCGCCAGGTCGAGCTTTCTCCCGTTGTAGCCCTTGAAGAACGGGAAGCCGATGAGTTCGCCAGTATTGCGGTAGGTCCAGCCGTGATAGGGGCAACGGAACGTCGTCGAGTTTCCCTTGGCGTCGTCGCAGACCTGGTTCCCTCGATGGGCGCAGCGATTCAGCAGCAGGTGGACCCCGCCGTCGCGGTCGCGCGTCATGATCACGTCCTGCAGACCGAGCCGCTTGCGGACGTAGTCGCCGGGCTCTGCCACCTCACTCTCGTGGCCGACGAAAACCCAAGTGCGGTACCAGATCTTCTGGAGCTCCTCGGCGAAGATGGCCGGATCGGTGTAGAGCGACCCGTGCACCTTGTCGTGGTGGATCAACGGCGCCACGCGGCTGGCGGGCTTGACCCCCGTCATCTCCGACGTCATTCTTAAACTCCTTCCTTGGTGCCGAAGACGGCACGCCGCTTCTCGCGGAACGCAGTGACGCCCTCGGCGAAGTCGTCGCTGCCGAACAGCGCGGCCTGATGTGCCGCCTCCCGGTCCAGCACGTTGAACGGCGACAAACCGGGCGCCACCGCCAGCAGGGACTTGATCACGCCGAGGGCCTGCGCGGGTCCGGCAGCCAGTTTGGTGGCATCGGCCAGCGCGACCTCGAGAGCCGCTCCGGGTTCGGCGATCTCGTCGATCAAGCCACTTGCGAGCGCCTCCTCAGCCCCAATGGGCTTGGGCATCATCAGCATCTGGCGGGCGCGAGCCGCACCGACACGGGTGGGCAGCGAGGCGTAGATGCCCATGTCGCCCGCAAGGCCGACGGCCGTAAACGTCGTGGCGAACCGCGCGTCACGCGCGGCGACCACGCGATCACACGCGACGGCCAGGGCCGTACCCGCACCGAAGGCAGCTCCTTCGACCGCGGCGATGACGGGCTTGTCCGTGCTCCAGATCGCGCGAATCACGCGCTGCGCCAGTTGCGCCCGTTCCAGCGCCTCCTGCGGCGCCATCAGTTCCATCGTGCTGATGTCACCACCGGAGCAAAACGCCTTGCCCGCGCCGGTCACTACGATGGCCCGGACTGCGTCGTCACGATCGGCAGCCTCGATGGCGTCGGCGAGCGCCAGCCGCAACGGGATGTCAATGGCATTGAGCTTGTCGGGTCGGTTCAGCGTCACGATCGCCAAGCGGCCGCGCCGTTCGGTGAGGATCGGACCCGTGGTCCATGAACGGAAGTGCTGCGGGGACGTCGTCATCGTTGGAACCTCGGCGGCCGTCGCTCGATGACCGCCCGCAACCCCTCGAGGGAATCCGCGGTGCCCGACAACTCCGATACGGTGCGAGCCTCCTCGGCGAGCCGTTGTTCCACCGACGCGCCGAGCCCACTCCACACCAATCGCTTGGTCGCCGACAGGGCCTGAGTCGGCAGCTCGACGAGCTGTTGAGCCAACTCCTCTGCGCGAAAGCGCAGTTCGTCGTCCGACACCACCTCGGTGATGAGACCGATGTCCACCGCTTCGTGGGCGGTGAGCGTCGGGTTGGTCAGCACGATGCGGAGCGCCTGGCGGAGACCCACCAGTTGGCTCAGAGTGACCGACACACCGCCGTCAGGCGCCATCCCGACGCGGACCGCACCTGAGAAGAACTTCGCCGACTCGGAGGCGATCACGATGTCGGACGCGCACACCAGGCCCAGCCCGCCACCGCCCGCAGCGAATCCCTGCACTGCTGTCACCACCGGGACGCGCAGCTGGATCAGGGCCGCGGATGCCAGCTGCAACCAGGCCGTGGCCTCGCGAAGGTAGTCGGGCAGGTCGGCGCCCTTGGATTCGAAGGTGTGGATGTCTCCGCCGGCACAGAAGTTGCGACCCTCGCCGGTCAGCAAGACGACGCGGACCTTCGGATCGGCGTGACACGTGAGAATGGCGCCGTGCAATGCCTTGAGCAGCTCCACGTTCAGCCCGTTGGACACCTCGGGCCGATTGAGCCGCAGCCGGGCGATGCCGCCGTCCACGTCGAGCGCGACTGGCGTCGCCGGACTGATCGTCGTCACCGAGTTCCTCCTCGTTTGGTGAAGGCGGACGCACCGTTGCGCCCTGCCCCATCACAGATGTGCGTCACGACCGCGCTGATCTCGTCGTCGAGACCCGCGGCCACCGAACCCCGCAGCCCCGATACGACGAGGCGCTTGATCGTGCTCAGCGCGCTTCGATCGCGGTTGGCCATGGTCGAGACGAATGCGGCGACGTCGTCGTCGAACCGGGCTTGCGGAAAACTGCGATACGCCAACCCGAGAGTTACCGCGTCGAGGCCGGAGAGGCGGTCACCACTCAGAAGGACGCCCGTCGCCTGTTGGCGGCCGATCAGTCGGGGCAACCGTTGCGTGCTTCCGCCGCCGGGGATCATGCCGAATCGAATGTGATTGTCAGCGATGCGGGCGTCGTCGCTGACGAGCACGACGTCGACAGCCTGCATCAGCTCGAAACCGCCTGCCGCAGCGACTCCCTCCACCGCCGCCACGACGGGTACGTCGACATCGGCGATGGCGTCGCAGGCGCCGCGAAACGACGCGAACAGAGTGCGCAGCGCCTGTGGTCCCCGTTCGCGAAGCCTTTCGACCTCGCTGAAATCTCCTCCAGCGCAAAAGTTTCCGCGTGCGCCGCGGATGAGGATTACGTGCACCGCCTGGTCGGCGCCCAGCGTTCTGATCGCCCGTTCGAGCTCGACGGCCAGCTCGACGTTGACGGCGTTCATCTGCTCGGGACGGTCGAGGGTGATGGTGCCGATGCGGTCGGCACTGGAGATCGACACCGGCGTCATATGTACCTGCCTCCGCCGACCTCGATCACCGTTCCGGTGATGTAGCTGGCCAGGTCGGACGCGAGGAAGACTACGGCGCCCGCAACCTCGGCCGGCTCGCCGGCCCGCTTCATCGGGACCGCGGCCTCGCGTTCGGCGAAGACCTCGGGCGGCATCGCGGCGGTCATCGGGGTACGGATGAGTCCGGGTTGCACGGCGTTGACGCGCACGTTGTGGTGAGCCAATTCCTTGGCTGCCGCCTTGGTGAGACCGACGATGCCCGCCTTGGCTGCGCTGTAGTTCGTCTGGCCCGGGTTTCCGGACTTGCCCGACAGCGAGGAGATGTTGACGATGCTGCCCGTCTTGGCCTGTCGCATCACCGCAGACGCCTCACGCACTCCCAACCAGCTGCCTCGTAGGTGGACGGTCATCACGGTGTCGAACTGATCGACGGTCATCTTCTTCAGGGACGCGTCCCGCGTCACTCCGGCATTGTTGACGAAGACGTCGAGCCGGCCGAATTCCCCCACCGTGTCAGAGACAACGGAACGCACCTGATCCTCGGACGTCACGTCGCAGGCCAACCCGAGTCCCCCCACCTCCTCGGCGGCCGCCTTGGCCGCGTCGCCGTCGATGTCGACCAGCACCACGTGTGCGCCGTATGCGTGCAGCGAGCGGGCGATTTCCAGCCCGATGCCCTGACCGGCACCGGTGATGACGGCAACGCGGTCGGTGAGCAGCGAATCAACCATGGACAGCGTCACTCCAGACTCCTTGCGGATACTTTCTAATCAATATTAAACGATACGCTCCCATCGCCACAACCACCTCACGAGTCCGCCCCGAAGGCGGGTACTGGCGAGTCGCAATCCGGATGAAGCAAATTTCGCCATGGCGCCCGAGCATCGCGCTACGCCCTTGAGTACACCTGGCTTGGCGGACCGCAACTCTCATCTCGCATCGAAGCACGTTTCTATGCTGTGTTAAATTGCCGAAAAAGGCGAAGGGATGGCTGGAGTGTCGAATCATCGCTTGGCCGAGCATGATCAGGCCGACCTCGTGCCATCGCACGTGGTGCCGATCGCACTACCGCTTCCGCTGAAGGATCTGCGGGTGGTCAACGTCTACGCCATCGTCGGGCACGACGGGGTGACGCTGGTGGACTCCGGGTGGGCTGACGAGGCGAGCGAGGCCGTCATCGTCGACGGCCTGAGCCGAATCGGTTTCACGCCCCGCGACGTCCGGCGCATCCTGGTGACGCACGCGCACTGGGATCACTATTCCCGCGCCATATCGTGGCAACGCCGATACGGCACGAGCGTGTTGATCGGCAAGGAGGAGCGCCACACCATCGAGGCGTTCGACGAGGTCGACGGCGCCTATCCGATGCAGGCTCGGCTGCTGGTCAAGGCAGGGGCACCGGACCTCGCGAAGATCATCTCGGACTTGGAGCTGGAGCCCTTCGAGCGCGACGTCCCCTTCGGACCCCCGGATGTGTGGGTCAGCGACGGCGATCAGATCGACTGTGGCGGGACGACACTCGCCGCCCGCGCAACACCCGGTCACACACGCGGTCACGTCGTCTACGAGGATCGCCAGGCAAGCCTGGCATTCACGGGCGACCACATCCTCCCGAGGATCACGCCATCGATCGCACTGGAGCGTCAACCTGAGAAGCTCCCCCTCCGGTCCTACCTCGCCTCGCTGAAACTGTTCCTCGACATTCCCGACGCCGCGATGCTTCCCGCACACGGGGCGGTGACGGCCAGCGTCAAGGAGCGCGCCGAGCAGTTGCTCGAACATCACCGCGAGCGACTGGACCGGATTCAGGAGCTCGTCGCGGCCGGTTCGGTCACCGCCTTCGAGGTCGCTCGGCAGATGTCGTGGACCCGACACGACCGCACCATCGACGAACTCGGCCCCGTCCACGGCATGACCGCCATCCTCGAGGTCGCCGCCCACCTCGATCTGCTCGAGTACCGGGGCGCACTTCACCGCGACGACAGCGAGTCCGCCCAGCGCTACGCGGTGGCCTAGACATGTCGATCGCCGCGAAGACGCACCGTCGCAATCGAATCACGGCACTGCACGACCAACGCGCACAGACGTTGCAGTTTTGTTCCGACCTCACTGCCGAAGAGTGGCTGGCGCCGAGCGCCGCCGCGGGCTGGCGGGTCAAGGACGTCGTCGCTCATCTCGGCTCCGGATGTCACGCGCTCTTCACGCCAGCCTCCCTCGCGCTGCTGCGGAGCAGGGACATCGAACGCACGAACGACGCCATGGTCGACGAGCGGCGCGCCTGGGCGCCGATGGACGTCTTGAACGAGTTCGCACAGTGGAGCAGCCGGGTCTCCCGACTCGCGTCGATCCTGACCAGCTCCCCGTTGGCGTCCCTGCGGGTACCACTCGCCGAACTCGGCACGTTCCGGCTCGACCTGCTGCTGGCCGGCGCGATGGTCTTCGACCAGCACACTCACCTTCGCTTCGACGTGGCGCCTACGCTCGATCGCGACGCCCCATCCACCGATGCAAACCGCATGTCGGTGGTCATCGAGTGGATGCTGGCCGTCCTGTCCAATCAGCTGAAGGGCAGCCGACCCGAGGGGCGGGATCGACCGCTCGCGCTCACGCTAACCGGCCCTGGCGGCGGTAGCTGGTCGATTGATCCTGGCGGTGACGTCGTTGCCGGGTTGACCGAAAGACCCTTCGGAGCAAGCATCTTCGCTACCGCCGAGCAGTTCCCCGAATGGGCGACCCGACGTGCACCGTGGCGCGAACGCGACGTCACCATCGACGGTGACGATGCCCTGGCGGAGCGGTTCCTCGATGCGCTGAACGTCGTCTGATGCCGCCGCGCAGCTTCGACGTCGTCGTGGTGGGCGCCGGCTCAGCGGGCTGCGCCGTCGCAGCCCGGCTGTCGGAGGACCCCGATACCGAGGTGGTGCTGCTCGAGGCCGGAGGGTCAGACCGCAGGCTCGCCGTACGAGCGCCACTAGCGTACAGCGCGCACAGATGCAAGGCCCGACGGACTGGAACTTCACCACCGAACCGGAACCCGGCTGCGCCGGCAGACGCCTCGCGCAACCACGGGGCAAGGTGCTCGGCGGAACCAGCGCCATGAACGCGATGGTGTGGGTCCGCGGAAGTCGGCGCGACTTCGACGACTGGTCCATCCCCGGCTGGGGTTGGAACGACGTCGAACCGATCTACCAGCGCATCGAGGACCACTATCTGGGGGCTCCGGCGCACGGCCTCGGTGGCCCGATGCACGTCACCCGCGTCGCCGAACCGGACCCGGTGGCTCGCAGTTTCGTCGCCGCCGCGCGCGCCTTCGGGATCGCCGCCAACGACGACGTGGGCGGCCCGGACCTCGACGGCGCGGCGATCTCGCCGGTCACCATCTGTCGCGGCCGGCGCTGGAGCACGGCCCGCGGCTATCTGGACACTGCGCGCTCGCGACACAACTTCACGATCGTCACTCACGCTCACGCCACGCGACTGATCATCTCGGGCGGCCGCGTCGCCGGTGTCGAATTCAGCCATCGCGGACGCACCAGGAAGATCATCACGCGCCGCGAGGTCGTGCTCAGCGCCGGAGCCTTCGGAACTCCCCATCTGCTGCAGGTGTCCGGCATCGGACCGCGTGAGCACCTGCGCACCGTCGGCATCGAACCGGTGGTCGATTCACCACGGGTGGGAAGCGGCCTGGCCGACCATCCCGCCACGTACATGAACTGGGAACTGGCAACGGGATTCACCGGTCTGTTCGATGCCAGGCACCCGCGCTGGCTCGCACAGTGGCTGCTGCGCGGCACCGGAAAACTCAGCAGCAACTTCATGGAAGCGGTGGCACACGTTCGGACGCGCCAGGGGTTGTCCGATCCGGATTTTCAGCTGATCAATGGACCGGCCTACGTGTGGGACTTCGGCAGAGGGCAACACCCTCGTCCGGCGGCCGCCATCCTGCAGTCGTTCTGGGCACCCGAGAGTCGAGGCTCGGTCATGGCCCGTTCTCCTGATGCGCGAGACGCCCCGGCCATTCAGATGAACACACTGACCGCGGCCGGAGACGTCGAAGCATTCGTGCGCGCCATCCGGATGACGCAACAGATCGCCGCGACGCAGCCTCTGGCCTCGGTGTTGGGCCGCGAGATCCATCCTGGACCGGAGGTGATCACCGACGAGGCGTTGGCGCAATGGATTCGCGAAACCTGCGGCACGACTGGGCATCCGGCGTGCACTGCCGCTATGGGCACGTCCGAGGACAGCGTGCTCGACGAGAGGCTTCGGGTACGAGGCGTCACGAGATTGCGAGTCGCCGACGCCTCGGCGCTGCCGAGAATTCCCCACGCCAACACCAACGCACCAGCCATCCTCATCGGCGAACGCTGCGCGGACTTCATCAAGGCGGAACGCCCGCAACCGACCAAAGTAACCCCGGAGGAAGCCAGTTGAACGAATCTCTTCCTGCACCTCTAAACGGTGTTCGCGTCTTGGAGATCGGCGGCATGGGTCCTGGACCATTCGCCGGGATGACGCTCGCGGACATGGGCGCCGACGTGGTCCGCGTCGAGCGGCCCGGAGGTCTGGGGGTATTCCCCGGTAAGCCGACACAGGACAACCTCAACCGCGGAAAGCGCTTGGTATCCCTTGACTTGAAGAACCCGTCGGCCGTCGCCGCGGTGCTGTCCATGGCCGAGCACGCCGACATACTCATCGAGGGGCACCGTCCTGGGGTCGCCGAGCGACTAGGCATCGGGCCGGACCAATGTCACGCGCGTAACCCCGCCCTCGTCTACGGCCGTATGACGGGTTGGGGCCAAGACGGGCCGCTGGCACAGCGGGCGGGTCATGACATCTCCTACATCGCATTGACAGGGGCTTTGCACGCAATCGGCGATGCGGATGGTCCGCCACAAATCCCCCTGAACCTCGTCGGTGACTTTGGTGGTGGCGGAGCGTATCTCGTCATGGGTGTGCTGGCCGCTCTGTGGGAGGCAGGCCGGACGGGCAGAGGCCGCGTCGTCGACGCCGCCATCATCGACGGGGCTGCCCACCTCCTGTCGGGAACGTACGCGATGATCAACACCGGAACCTGGCGTGACGAGCGTGGGGTAAACATGCCGACGGCGGCGCACCTTTCTACGCCGTCTACGAGACCCGCGATGGCGGTCACATGGCAGTGGGCGCCATTGAACCAAAGTTCTACGCGCAGCTCCTGTTCGGGCTCGAACTCGACGATGTCGATCCCCCTCTGCAATACGACCGGGGGACGTGGTTACGAACGCGAGAACGGATCGCGGCAGCGTTCCGAAAGCGAACCCGATCTGAATGGACCGAAGTCTTCGAGAACACCGACGCATGCGTGTCGCCGGTGCTGAGCATGCTGGAGGCCGGAGCGCACCCTCACCTACAGGCGCGAGGAACCGTCGTGACACAGGGCGGCATGATCCAAGCGGCCCCAGCGCCGCGATTCTCGGGAACTCCGCCGTTGCCCGGCGCGATGCCTGCGGCACCGGGAGAGCGCACCGTTCAAGTGATGACTGAGTGGGGCGTAGGCCACGACCTCATCGCCGAATGCGCTGTTTTGGAGAAGGATTCGTAGACACTTGCCGAACAGCGCTAGCCGGGGTATCAACGAACCCCGACAGCTGCAATCGCATCACAATTCGTATCCATCGTCCGAGCGATCGACGCCTGCATCAATGCTGGTGATGGCTCGTTCGTAGCCTGCGCGGAAGGCACTTGCTCGAACAGTCTGTTCACGCCATTCCGCCTGACGACTCCTTAGGCGAACGGTATTGCGCTCGAGCAGCTCTCTGATCTCGATTGGTAACTCCGTCGCTGAGGCCGTCTGGGCGTGGTCGTCCATGGTGTGGGGGCGGTCGTCGTGGGCCAGGATCTGGCGGAAGTGGTGGGCGGCGGCGTAGCCGTTGCCGCGGCGCAGGGTGTGGATGTCGGGTTCGGTGATCGGGGTGGTGTGGTCGTGGTCGCGTTCCCCTCTGGTGGTGTGGTAGATGAACGCCTCGTTGGTGTCTCGGCCGCGGGTCATCGCCACGTAGGCCATGGCGCGGGTGCCGTGCTCGCCGGGCGATGGTCGTCTCCGTGACCGCCGAGATCGGCAGCGTGCCGAAGATGGGATCGATGTCCTTGGCGACGTAGGTCCGGTAGCGCGCCAGCGTGGCCGGCTGGACGCCGGTGAGGTTCTGGATGTGGGTGTGCAGCCACTCGGTGACCGTGGGGACGTGCTTGCCGATCTCGTCGAGTTCGATGACCCGCAGTGCCTCGTCGGGGCCGTGGTCCTCGACGAGGATCTTGAAGGGCTCCGCCGAGGGCAGGTTCTCGAAGGTCAGCGAGCGCTGGCGGCCATCGGCACGCCAGAGCACGCGGTAGGTGGTTCCGAGGCTGTTCTTCTGGGCGTGGGTGGTTCTTACAGCTCCCAAAATCACGTGAGCTGTTGCGAAGACCCCAAGTAAATCTCAAAACCGCCATTGAACTGCGGTTATAGGGTGGAGCTAAGGGGATTCGAACCCCTGACCCCCACACTGCCAGTGTGGTGCGCTACCAACTGCGCCATAGCCCCTTGTTGTGCTGGTCGACGGTACACCACCCAGTCCGTCGGACTCAAAACCACACGTCAGGGCACCTCGCCACCCTGCTCCGGACCGAGCGGCAGGATCGGTGTGCCGTCGTCGAGGGGGTCCCGTCGAGTTTCTGGCGCGAACACCCACCAGACCGCCGCCACCAGCAGGATCACGCCGCTGACGACGAACGCCGTCTCGAAGGTCAGGTGCTGGGCGATCTCCCCGACGGCCAGCGAGCCGAGGATCGTGCCGACGTCGGACATCATCTGGAACGTCGCGACCGCAGTGCCACCGCGCGACTTGTTGCCGATGATGTCGGCGACGGCCGCCTGCTGCGGCGAGGTGAACATGCCCGCTGCAACTCCGGCTATGTAGGCGCTCACCAGGAAGAACGTCAGCGAGTCGGTGAAGCCCGCCACGATCGTCGCCGCCCCGGACACCGCCAGCCCGGGGATCAGCAGCGCGCGCCTGCCCACCCGGTCCGACAGGTGCCCGCTGGGAATCACCGCAGAGACGTTGCCGATCGCGAACACCGCCAGCGTCAACCCGGCGATACCGGGCCCGCGATGCAACACCTCGGTGACGAACAGCGGCACCAACGCCACGCGCAGCCCGTACACCGCCCAGCCCGTCGCGAAGTTCGAGAACAACGCCGAACGATAGGCCCGATTGCCGAGCGCTACCCGCAGCGTCACGGCGGGCTCGGTCTCGACCGAGGGCGCGGCCAACGCCGAGTGCCGCAGGCTGAAGAACACCACGCCCGCGGCCAGCAGGAGCGCAACGCCGTAGATGACGAACGGCGCCGACAGGCCCAGCCCGACGGTCACGCTGCCCAGCACCGGCCCGCCGACCGACCCGACCAGGAACGCCGAGGAGAACATGCCCGCCACCCGGCCGCGGGCATCGGGCGGTGAGATGCGGATCATCAGCCCCAGCGACGACACCGTGAACATCGCCGAGCCCAGCCCGCCGAGCGACCGGAACAGCAGCAGCTGCCAGTACGTCGCGGCGAACGCGCACGCTCCCGTCGACAACGCCACGATCAGCAGGCCCGTGAGATAGATGCGGCGCTCACCCAACCGCTGCACCAACACGCCGCTGGCGGGCGCGGAGCACAGCCGCATCAGGGCGAAGGCAGTGACGACGAACGTCGCCGCGCTGATGCTGACCCCGAAGTTGCGCGCGTACTGCGGCAGCACCGGCGACACCACGCCGTAGCCCAGCGCGATGAACGCATTGGCGGTGACGAGGACCCAGACCTCGCGGGGAATCTTCGGCTTTTCGGGCGCCGAACAGTCACCCTCCGCGACGGAGCTCATGCGCGATCCCGCTCCGCTTCTCGCTGACTCCTCACCCTATGACTGTATTCACCAGCTCCTTGGCCGACTCCTGCACCTCGGCAAGATGCTCGGGGCCCTTGAACGACTCGGCGTAGATCTTGTAGACGTCCTCGGTGCCCGACGGCCGCGCGGCAAACCATGCGTTCTCCGTCGTCACCTTGAGACCGCCCAACGGGGCGCCGTTGCCCGGGGCGGTGGTCAGCTTCGCCGTGATGGGCTCACCGGCCAGGTCGGTCGCGGTCACCTGCTCGGGCGACAGCTTGGCCAGCCGCGCCTTCTGCTCGCGGTCGGCCGGCGCGTCGATGCGCGCATACGTCGGTGCGCCGTACTTCTCCGCCAGTTCGGCGTAGCGCTGCGACGGCGTCGACCCCGTCACCGCGAGGATCTCCGAGGCCAGCAGCGCCAGGATGATGCCGTCCTTGTCGGTGGTCCAGACCGAGCCGTCGGTCCGCAGGAACGACGCACCTGCGCTCTCTTCGCCACCGAAACCGATTGTGCCGCTTATCAATCCGTCAACGAACCACTTGAAGCCGACGGGCACCTCGATCAGCTTGCGGCCCAGCCCGGCCACCACCCTGTCGATGATCGACGAGCTGACCGCCGTCTTGCCCACCGCCGTGGACCCCGGCCAGTTCGGGCGGTGGGTGTAGAGATAGTCGATCGCGACCGACAGGTAGTGGTTCGGGTTCATCAGCCCGCCGTCGGGCGTGACGATGCCGTGCCGGTCGGAGTCGGCATCGTTGCCCGTCGCGATCTGGTAGTCCCCGATCTTTCCGATGAGCGAGGCCATCGCGTTCGGCGAGCTGCAGTCCATCCGGATCTTGCCGTCGGTGTCCAGGGTCATGAACCGCCACGTCGCGTCGACGAGCGGGTTGACCACCTCGAGGTTGAGCTGGTGGCGCTCGGCGATCGCACCCCAGTAGTCGACGCTCGCGCCGCCCAGCGGGTCGGCGCCGATCCGGATCTTCTCGGCGCGGATGGCGTGGATGTCGACGACGTTGGGCAGGTCGTCGATGTAGGCGTTGAGGTAGTCGTGACGCTGGGCGAGTTGCAGCGCCCGGGCCAGCGGCACCCTTTTCACGTCGGCCAGGCCCCCGCGCAGAATCTCGTTGGCGCGCTTGGCGATTACTCCGGTCGCATCGGTGTCCGCTGGCCCGCCGTTGGGCGGGTTGTACTTGAAGCCGCCGTCACGGGGTGGGTTGTGCGACGGGGTGACGACGATGCCGTCGGCCAGGTCGCTGTCGCGGCCACGGTTGAACGTCAGGATGGCGTGGCTGACGGCGGGTGTCGGCGTGTACCGGTCGGCGCCGTCGATCATCGCGACGACGTCGTTGGCAGCCAGCACCTCCAGCGCCGACACCCACGCCGGCTCCGAGAGCGCGTGGGTGTCGCGACCGATGAACAGCGGTCCCGTCGTCCCCTGCGCCTTGCGGTACTCGGCGATCGCCTGCGTGGTGGCCAGGATGTGCGCCTCGTTGAACGCCGCGTCGAGGCTCGACCCGCGGTGGCCCGACGTCCCGAAGGCCACCTGCTGGTTGACGTCCTCCGGGTCGGGCACCACGGAGTAGTACGCGGTGACGACTTGAGCGACGTCGATGAGGTCTTCTGGGAGAGCCGGTTGTCCGGCACGCGGGTTGGCAGCCATGACAACGATTCTGCTCCCTCGACTCACGCCGCACGTGCCCGTCGCCAAGAATTCAGGCCGACGAAGCCTAAAGGGCCCACACCGCGACGAAGCCGGCCGCGCACGCCGCAACCGACAACACCAGCGAGCCGGCTGCGTTCAGCAGCGCCATCGCACGCCGGCGCTGCTGCACCAACCGGACGGTCTCGAAACTCGCCGTGCTGAAAGTCGTGTAACCGCCGCAGAACCCGGTGCCGACGACGGTCTGCCACGCCGCAGGCTGACCGTGGAACAGCACCACCGCCGCGAGCACCCCCAGCAACAACGAACCCGTCACGTTGATGGTCACCGTCGCCAGCGGGAACGGCGACCGCCATCGCGTCTTGACCGCCGCATCGAGCACGAACCGGACCACCGCACCGAGGGCGCCGGCGATCAGCGTCAACACCAGCGTCACGAGGCGGTCCGCCGCCCGTGAACGCTTGCCGCCACGACGATTCCGACCCACGCGGTCACGATTCCCAACACCACGCTCGTCACGCCGTATGCAACGGCCGTGCCGACGTGGCCACCCCGACCCAGCAACACCGTCTCCAACGCCAGGGTGCTGTACGTGGTGAAGGCGCCGCACCCGCCGGTGCCCGCGCAGAGTCGGGCCCTCTGGCGCCAGCCCGAGTCGTCGCCGAGGCGGGCCAGTCCCTCCAGCAGTGCGCCGAGGACGAATGCGCCAACGAGGTTGATGACGAACGTCGCCCACGGCCATCCGGATGCGTCGTGAGGCAGGAGATCCTCGATGGCGTAGCGCAGCGCGGTGCCGACGACGCCACCCGCGAAGACCCACGCCAGCGCCGACGGGCGCAGGTGCAGTGGTCTGGCCGGGCCGGCTGCGACGTCGGGATCGGACGGCAACTCGCCATGCGAGTCCTCGGCATCCGACCGGTCCATGCCCACGGCCGTGGACTGTACCGTTCGACCGCCACGTCGACACGTTCTGGCACGATGGCGGAGGTGGATGCGGGCTCGGATCTCGACGATCTGTTCGACGAGGCCATCGACGACGCGGTGAACTCTTTACCGGAGAAGCTCCGCGCGGCGATCAGCAACGTCGAGATCGTGGTCGAGGACGAACCGCCGCCCGGCAGGCCGCTGCTCGGGCTGTACCAGGGAGTGCCGCTGTCGCGGCGGACCAGCATGTACAGCGGTGCGCTACCCGACAAGATCACCGTCTTCTCGGGCCCTTTGGTGCGCCTCGCCGCCGGCGACGCCGACACGTTGCGCGACGAGATCAAGCACGTCGTGCTGCACGAGATGGCGCACCACTTCGGGATCAGTGACAAGCGGCTGCTCGAGATCGACCGCTACTAGCTCGAATCGCCAAGTGGTGCAGCCAAATTCACGGTAACGACGGTAGCCACGACGCGGCCAGCTCGGCCACCCAGTCGGCGGCGGAGTCGGCGTCGTCTGGCGGACCGGCCACCAGCACGAGCTCGTCGACGCCGAGGGCCGCGAGCTGTTCGACGTCGGATGGCTGCGGATCCCGAAGGGCCACCGCCAGCCGAAGTTCCGAGGCATCGCGACGCCGCTCCTCGCACGCCTCGTGGATGGTCGCGACGTGGCGCGCCACCTCGGCGGGCCCGTCGACGTTGAAGCCGTACCAACCGTCACCCCACTCGGCTACCCGGCGCAGCGCCGCGGTGCTGTTGCCGCCGACCACGATCGGGATCCGACCGTCGGGCTTGGGGTTGACCCGCACGGAGTCGAAGCTGACGAACTCGCCATCGAACGACGCGACCTCGTCACGCCACAGCGTCCGGATCGCGTCGACGTACTCGGCCGTGCGGGCCGCCCGCCGTGCGAATGGCACGCCGAGCGCCTCGAACTCCTCACGGGACCACCCGACGCCGATGCCCAGCGTGAACCGCCCGCCCGACAGCCGGTCCAGCGACGCCGCCTGTTTGGCCACCAGCAGCGGATTGTGTTCCGGCAGAAGGAGAACGCCGGTGGCGACGCCGATCGTGGACGTCGCCGCGGCGATGAAGCTGAGCCCGATCATCGGATCCAGCCAGTCGGCCTCTGCGGGAACGGCGATCCGGCCGTCCGGCGAATAGGGATAGCGCGACGCCGACTCGTCGACCATGACGACGTGCTCACCCGACCACAGCGTGGTGAACCCGGACCGCTCGGCGGCCACGGCCACGGCGTCGATGACGTCGCGTCGGGCACCCGATCCAATGCCGAGAGCGTGCAGTCCGAGCCGCATGCGGTCATCGTCTCACGCACCGATGAGCAGCACGCCCGTCCAGACCAACGCGATCACCTTGACCAGTTCGAGAGCGACGTAGGCGACGTGGGCCCGCGAGCGGCGCCCCTCGTCGCCCTCGAGGACGGCGGAGGTCCGGCGGCTCAGCAGCGGGCGGACCACGATGGTCTGCGTCAGCAGCGCGCCGACCGCGACGCACACGGCCGCATTCAGGGACGCCGACGTCTCGTGGGTGAACAGCGCCACCGCGATGACGACGGCGAACACGTACTCGAAGACGTTGAGCGCGCGGAAGACCAGCCGCCCGATGCCGAGTCCGATCTTCAGCGTCACCCCTGGCGCGCGGAACTTCAGCGGGGCCTCGACGAACGAGATGGCGAGCACCATGCCGAGCCAGACGAACACCGAGGCCACCGCCAACCTGGTGTTCGCGTCCACGGCCGCAGCCTAGAGCAGCCGGGCGGGTTCGGGTTAGCTTGACGACGTGGATCGACTGTTCGCCGCGGCGGCGGCACTGATGCTGCTGTCGGCATGCGCCTCGCCGTCCGCCCCTGCCCCGTCACCGTCGTCGACGACCGCGCCGGTCGTCACGACCACCACGACGGTGGCCGCCCCCGTCACGCCGGCGGCCCGCACCGTCAACTGGTTCGACCTCGACGTCGGCGAGTGCCTGGCCGACCCGCCGCCCGTCGACCCCACGGTGATCAGCGTGACGGTCGTCGACTGCGCGACGCCGCACCAGGCCGAGGTCTACCTCCGCGCCCCGATGGCGGTGAACACCGCGGTTGCGGACGTCGTCGACCGCACGTGCGCCGCCGGCTTCACGACGTACACCGGGCGACCGGCCGGCGACGGCACCTACGCGGTGACCTACCTGATCGACTCGAACCAGAACAGGACGTCGTCGAACCCGGACCCGAGCACCGTGATCTGTCTTCTCGAAGGGCCAGAGGGTGCGCCGCTGACGGGGTCGGCTCGCCGATGACCCCGACATACGGCGAACGCCTGGAGGGCTGGCAGGCCCGCACCGAGTGGCCGCTGGCCGCAGTCGCCGTCGTCTTCCTCGCGGCCTACTCCATCCGCGTGCTGGCCCAGCCGCAGGGCCTCGAGGTCACGGTGATGGACGTCGTCATCTGGACGACGTGGGTGCTCTTCCTCGTCGACTACCTCGCCCGGCTGTACCTCGCCACCGACCGCGGCCGGTGGTTCGTGCGCCACCTCGTCGACCTCGCGGTGGTCGCACTCCCCCTGCTGCGCCCGCTGCGGCTGCTTCGTCTGGTCGTGTTGGTCACGGCGCTCGAGAAGGCCATCGGCGGCGCCATTCGCGGCCGCGTCGTCGTGTACACCGCGTCGAGCGTGGTGCTGCTCGTCTACGTCGCCTCGTTGGCGATCCTCGAGACCGAGCGCTACGAGCCGGACACCACGATCCGGACGTTCGGCGACGCCGTGTGGTGGTCGATCACCACGATCACCACCGTCGGGTACGGGGACCTGCGGCCGGTCACGACCACCGGCCGGCTGATCGCGGTGACGCTGATGATCGGCGGCATCAGCCTGGTCGGTGTGGTGACGGCGACGTTGGCCTCGTGGATCATCCAGCAGGTGACCGAGGAGGACAGCGCCCAGCAGGCGGCCACGGCACTACAGATCGACGGCCTCAGGGCCGACGTCGAATCCCAGAATACGGCGCTGCGCAACGAAATTCGCGAGCTGACCGCGCTAGTCCGCCGCCTCGACGGGGGCCGCCTCGACGAGCAGTGACATGCCGTGGTGCCGGGGCATCTCGACGGCGAAGCTGTGCAGGTCGTCGACCGTGCCGACCGTCTTGCCGGTGAACATGTCCATGACGTGCGCGCCCGGCGGCAGCTCCTCCGACCGCACCGAGCCCGCGATGTCCTCGTTGGCGAAGTTGAGGATGGTCAGCTGATGCTGATTGGGATCCTCGAGTTGGTGAACCATCACCAACATGCCCCGCTGTGACACCTCGGGAACGTCGACCTGCCTGCTGGTCGCGATGCCGTAGTGCGACCGGACCCGGAGGATCGCCTGCAGCTGGCGCAGGAAGCTGGTCTCGTCGGCGAGCTGCTCGGGAATCGAGCCGTAGAGGCTGCGGCCGCGCGGCATGCCCGCGATGGACCGCGTCGCCTTCTCGTTGACCCCCATCAGGTCGTGCCCGGCGCGGTGGATCCACCGGGTGTCACCGCCGCGGAGCAGTTCGGCGACCTCGCCGGGCGGCAGCGTCAACATGCCGCACATGTCCCAACCCGACAGCGCGAACACCCCCGGCTGGAGGGCGTTGAACATCGCCAGCAGCAGGTGGGCGCGACGGATGGGGTCGACGTCCTCGATCTGGTCGAGGTCGGTGATGCCGAGCGACGCGGCCACGACGGTGGCAGTGGTCGACGCGATGCCATTGGTGGTGAACACCTGGTTGTACGGCGCGTCGGGTCCGGTGAGCTGGCGCAGCAGGTCCTGACGAACGGACTCGCCGAGCTCCTCGCCCGTCATCTCCTCGCCCTTGTAGGTGTAGACGTCGTCCTTGTGGCCGGTGGACCAGTGCACCAGCTCGTAGGTGAGCTCGTCGTGGTTCTGCAGCGCGTGCACCAGCGACGCCGGGTCCACGCCCAGCTCGACGGAGGTCCGCAGCGTGAGCCGGAGGAACTCGGTGTCGCCGGTGGCCAGGGCGTGCTGGTAGGCGGGCCGGTTGATGAAGTCGTAGGACAGGTCCGCGCCCGCCTCCCCGGTCTCGCGGATGTCGTCGATGGTCAGGTTCAGCTCCTGGAAGGTGAACCCCCCGACCTTGCGCACCAT
>JAESGJ010000360.1_pt1 | contig 33862 bp, 31 predicted proteins | sample 9266241 | NCBI WGS metagenome assembly JAESGJ01 (sample SAMN14514841, study PRJNA621669) | algae metagenome | isolation source: Brasilonema octagenarum HA4186-MV1 and co-occurring heterotrophs from wet... | place: USA: Manoa Valley, Hawaii | collected 2009-07-20
GCTTCCCAAGCTCTAATCACGCGACGACGCAAATCACCTGAATAAGATACTGGCATCGAATCTAACAATTACTTTACTACCAGCTTACCGTAGTTTGTGGTTCAATTACCTGAAAATTGCTGTAACTAATACTAATAACACTGGTAGTACCGAACTCAGTACAGCCTAAAAATTAGACCTGATGCAAAAGTCAATGTTTTGAAAATCAAACCACAGATTAACACAGATAGACACAGATAATTTATCTGCGTCTATCTGTGTCTATCTGGAGTGAGAAATAACGCTAAACTAAATTTTTGCAAAAAACAATAACATCTAAATTTATAGATATGACTGCCTTGATCAAGGTGCATGAATAACGGATTTTTGAACGCGTATATTAGATGATTTATCTATGAGATTCTGACGCTATTCTATACGTTCATTTGATTGGAAGCAACTCAATGGTTTATCAAATTCCTGGTGTAAAATTTGATTTCGATATCATCAAAAAGTACGATGCTCCTGTACCCAGATACACTAGCTATCCACCAGCAACACAATTAACAGAAGCATTCACCCCAAGCGACTTTCAAGCAGCGATCGCCACCTCAAATCAAAGAAAAACTCCCCTTTCTTTGTATTTCCATATACCCTTTTGCCAAAGTGCTTGTTACTTTTGCGGTTGTAACGTAGTCATTTCAAACAACAAGAATATTGCTCAACCATACGTGGAGTATCTGGTTCGCGACATCAAGAAAACAGCCAGCTTCATTGACCGAGATAGAGAAGTCGCTCAGATTCACTGGGGTGGCGGAACCCCTAATTATTTAAGCCTTGAACAAGTAGAATTTTTATGGAAAAATATTAAGAAAAACTTCAGCCTGAGCCAGACAGCAGAAATTTCTATTGAGATTAATCCCCGCTATATCGATAAAAACTACATTTTCTTTTTGAAAGAAATTGGGTTTAACCGCATTAGTTTTGGTATCCAAGATTTTAATCGTCAAGTGCAAGTCGCAGTGAATCGCGTCCAGCCAGAAGAAATGCTGTTTGATGTGATGAGCGCGATTAAAGAAGCGAAGTTTGACAGCGTGAATGTAGACCTTATCTATGGTCTACCATATCAAACCGTCCAGACATTTCAAGAAACGCTGAAAAAAACAATTGAATTAAACCCAGACAGGATTGCTGTTTTTAACTTTGCTTATGTCCCTTGGCTGAAGGCTGTGCAAAAAAATATATCAGTAGAAGCACTACCGCCAGCGCAGGAAAAGTTAGAAATTTTGAAGATGACAGTTGAGGAGTTGACGAATCACCAATATTTATTTATTGGCATGGATCATTTTGCCAAATCCAATGATGAATTAGCAATCGCTCAAGGCGATCGCACTCTCAAACGCAACTTCCAAGGCTACACAACTCAAGCACAAGCAGAACTCTTTGGTTTTGGTGCCACATCCATCAGTATGCTAGAAGATACCTACGCCCAAAATCACAAGCAATTAAAGGATTACTATCAGGCAATTGACACAGATATTCTACCTATTAGTAAAGGTATCAAACTTACTTGGGATGATATTCTCAGACGCGATGTGATCATGAGCATCATGTGCCATTTTCAACTGTATAAGCAAGATGTTGAAGACAAGTACCATATCATTTTTGACGACTATTTCTCTCAGGAATTAGAAGTTTTGAAGAGTTTAGAAGCAGATGGATTGGTTAGGCTATCAAGAAACCACATTAGTGTCACAGAAATCGGTAGACTACTCATACGAAACATTGCTGTCATCTTTGATATGCACACAATCAAACAAGAGAAAAAGTTCTCTCGTGCAATTTAAAGACTTATACCAATTCTCCATGATAGCTTGCCCGTAAAGTGCCATAGATGCACTTTATATGAGACCTCTTGCAGAAGTTGGAAACTCTTAACTCTTAACAAAATCTTGTAACATCTCACTTTTGCAAGAAGTCTCATGTCTAAACTTACGATATTTTTGGATTTCTAAATGCCTTGAACAATCCTAAAACCTGCGTGTTGATAGAAATTGGGACGGAACCAGTTGCGGTAATATTTCAAAGCTTCTGTGCCGTTAGTTATCCAACATCCTCCTAACATCATGTGATGTTTTGTATCGAAAAATATAGCAGAATTATCTTCATAAAGATAATGAGGTTTATATCCGGAAAGTGGGTTTAAATTATCACTCAACCATTCCCAAACATTGCCCCGCAAATCGTACAGTCCAGAGTAACTTTTTGCTGTTTCTAACATCCCGACTGGATTCGGTGAGCCAAATTTTAAATTAAGATTGTAATTATCTACATCATCTTCTAACAAAGTATTACCGTAAGTAGCTAAATGGTACTCTGCTTCACTCATTAAACGAGTCTGATTGCCTTTCCAATGACAGTAAGCCATTGCTTCATAGTGATTTACTTCCACAGGCCAATCTAAAGGTAAGTCCATTTCATCAAACATGGCTCGATATTTATAGCTACCATTTTCATGTAGCCAAAATTTGGGATGTTGAATATTGTATTGAGTTTTCCAATTCCAAGATTCTTCATCCCAATAATCTTGATTTTCGTAGCCACCTGACTTAACAAAGTAGATAAATTCGGCGTTGGTAATTAGATATTTACTGGCTAAAAAAGGTGCAACTTCAACAGTGCGATCGCCATACTCAATATCCCATCCGTAGGTTGGATCATCATAGGCTTTGCCTATTTTCACGACTCCACCAGCAACTTCTATCATTTCATTCTGAGGAGTGTAACCATTAAAAGGGGCATATTTCCAGTTTTGGGGACGTTTGACTCTCTCTACAGACAATTGGCGAATTAACACCGAAGAGGTTTCAATGTGAATACGCTGGTGTTCTATCCCCATCATTAAAGCCCAAAGAGGATGATTTGGATGGATAGGATTCGTGATGGGTGTTTTCTTAATCAGTTCTGCAATCATTTCATAGGCTTGTTCTCGATATTGCCAAACCTCTGCAACTTGGGGCCATTCAAGATGAGCGATCGCTTGATTTAACTCCTGTGGTATTTCAGGATCAACCCCAATTTCAAAGATAATTTCATAGTCAGGATTGAGGTGTTTTTTTAACAAACCAACGCGAATTAATTTATTGATGTAAAAAACAGCCGAATGTCCCAGATAAAAAATCAGAGGATTTCTCAGAGGATCAGGATTGAGATAGAATGTATCTTCTCCAACCAGACTTTTCATCAGAATATCTTCCAGTTGCCAAGCATTCTCAAAGTAATTGAGGATAACTTGGTTATTGCAATTATCAAGCTTTGGAGGATAAACAGATTTAAGAGTATTCATGCTTTCACGAAATTGCTGTGGAAGTAGGACGCTAGGGATTTTTATCCGCTTTAAGTTTTCGGAAGGAAGATTTAAGCTTGGCAAAGGATTAACCCAAACCACTGATTGGGATCAGTCCAAATTTTCAGTGTTTTAAGTCCTTGTAACTCAAGTTCTTTTTGGATAGTTACTAAATCGAACTTCCGAGAAATTTCAGTGAGAATGCTTTCTCCAACTTCAAAGAAAACATTTAAATTTAGAGTTTCTAGGGACACCCAATGACTTTCAAGGCAATGAAGATACATTTCTATCTGAGTCTGTGCTTGATTATAAATAGCTTCATGGGTAAATAAATTCAAATCTAAATTACCCTGGAAACGCCAATTCAAATGGGAGAGCATATTCAAATTAAAAGCAGCCGTTACTCCTTGACTATCGTTATAAGCCGCTTCTAAAATATCCTTGGGTTTTTGTAAATCAATGCCAAGGAGAAAATAATCACCGGTTTTTAAAGTGTGAGCAATTTGCCTCAAAAACCTGTTGCACTCTTGTGCTGTAAAATTCCCTATTGAACTTCCCAGGAAAAAAATCATCCGTGATGGCACGCTAATCGATTCTAGTTTTGCTAAGGCTTGTTCGTAAGTTCCTATTAAGCCCTCAATCGACAACTGGGCATATTTTTGTTGTAGCTGTAGCACGCTACTTTTGAGGATTCCCTCACTAACATCAACCGGTATATATTTACAGGAACGTGGGATTTTTTGGTAAGCATCTAATAAAAACCTGGTTTTGGTAGAACTGCCACTGCCTAATTCTACTAGTTCACAAGCACCTGTTATCTGAGCAATTTCATCGGCATGTTGACGCAAAATCCACGCTTCTGTTCGTGTTGGATAATATTCTGGTAATTCACATATTTGTTCAAATAATTCCGAGCCGCGATCATCGTAAAAATATTTGGGAGGTAAACTTTTTGGTGTTTGAGTTAATCCTTGAATGACATCTTTACCCTCATTGTTGAGAGCTTGATAATGATCATTAAGAATTTTCAAATATGTTGTTAACATTTTGTTAATGTCTTGATTTCTGGATATAGGGTTTAACCCATTACTATTGCAGATTTAGAATGTAATAGCAATACTTTTTATAAGAATAATTTTTCTCAAATTTCCTAATAATCAATAGAGTTAACGTAGTATATCTGAAGATTTTACTAACATAATATTGATGAAATCATTCAAAGCTGAGCCAATATAGTTCAGTTAAGAAGAATTGTAGGTTGGGTAGCGATCGCAAAATCCAAACTACTTTTGTGATTGTATCCAAAAATAACTGAAATGTCTTATATCATGAGTAGTATACAAATAGAAATATGATATAGTTTTTATCTCAAAAGAATGAGATTTTCATGATTTTATGCTGAAAAAATGCTGAATATTTGCGTTTTTTATCCAGATTTTTGGTAATATGTTCATCTGATCTGGCACTTTTCTTGAATTTGTGAATTTACTCCTACAAATAAGGAACTTTTAACTCTTAATAACCCAATTTCTTAGTTATAAAAAAGCGCCTTGCTTGGGTTCATCCTATCTTTGTCAATTTGTAGTACTGAGAGTTGCACTAAAATAGAAAAAAATTACATATTTGGTATGCTGCAATAAAAAAATAGAAAAACTTCTCTCGTACAATTTAGAAAATCTAGGACAACTTTTCATTCACTTGTTGATATGAATACCCTCAATCAAGACTTCTATCTCAACTCTTGAGAGATTTGTCATCGGGCAGGATGGTTTTTTTGTAAGGCTTTTTCGGAAGTTATTTTTTGAAGCGAGACACAACACATCCTCCTAGCATCAAGGTTGCCCTTGTTTATTTGATTTGTTGCGGATTACAAACAACTTCTCTATAGACTGATATAGCCAAATGAATGTTCCCAAGATTTTTTTTATGTGGAAAAACCGTTGTTAATTTCGGCGATAACACAAATAAGTCAGTTTTCTGTTACTAAAGTCACTTGCGGTAAAGCAACTAATTAGAAATAATTACAGTTTAATGTACTTTTTTTCCGGATAAGGGCATAAAAATCTGGAAAAATTGTCCATAACAATCCTACTATCGCTCACAAAAATCACACGGATGAGACTTAGTTTCCTGTTAGCTAGCGTCGTCAGTATTGTACTGTTATCTTCTCCAGTCAAAGCGGCTCGCTTGCAATCTTGGTATTTCGACCCCGTTCAAAATCAACTAGATATAACTACTGATTCTGGAGTACAACCAAAAGCTTTTTTAATCAATAACCCGATGAGACTTGTTATTGATTTGCCAGGAACAACAAATCTAAACGAGAATACAATCCGTAAAAATCTTGGCTCAGCAATTCGAGAGATTCGGCTTGGACAAGTAGACTCCGAGACAACCAGATTAGTTGTTGAATTAGCGCCTGGTTACACAGTTTCCCCGGAAAAATTATTGATTCAGGGAGATTCTTCCTCACATTGGATAGTAAAATTCTCCTCAATTGAGCGTGCAGCTATCGGTGATGCACAAGCGACAGTCGTAAATACCAGCGTTGGAGAAGAACAAATTCCCCTCCAAATCGGTGCTATTTCGACCTTTGCTGGAGTTGTCCCCTTGGGGAAGGAATTGTTGCAGCTCAGTTCTCCACTGAAAACACTGATGGCTCGCTACAGTTTTCTCTCACCAGGAATGTTTTTTCTAGATTTGGACACAGGCAACTATTTGGACTTCAATGGAGAGAAGGTATTTCCAGCTGCTAGCACCATTAAGTTTCCAATTCTAGTTGCTTTATTTCAGGAGGTTGATGCAGGTAGAGTCAAGCTGAATGAAACCTTAGTCGTGCGGCGTGACTTGAAGTCTGAAGCTGAAGGTTCTGGAGTCTTGCAGTTCAAACCTGTGGGAACCAAACTGAGTGTTTTAGATACTGCTACAAAGATGATTACTATAAGTGATAATACTGCCACCAATATGATTATTGACCGTTTAGGTGGTATGGCTAAGTTAAACGAGCGGTTTCGTAGTTGGGGATTGCAAAACACTGTGATTCGTCGTCAGTTAGGCGACTTTAAGGGGACTAACACAACCAGTCCCAAAGACTTAGTCAGACTCTCGGCGTTAGTTGCAAATAACAAGCTGCTTAGTAGTACAAGCCACTCCCAGGCTTTGGGAATCATGCGTCGCGTGGAAAACAAAAGATTGCTACCAGCTGGACTTGGTAAAGGTGCAGTCATTGCTCACAAAACAGGAACTCTTGGAGTTCTCCTTGGGGATGCAGGGATCATTGAGTTACCATCCGGTAAGCGATATTTAGCAGGCATTTTGGTGAAAAGACCTTTTGGTGATACAAGAGCCAGAGACTTTATTAGTCAAGTTTCTAAGCTCGTTTATGCCTATCTAGACCAACCGAAAGTAACTAGTAGTGTGTCTCAATAGAAGTTATTGACAAAAAGTTTGTGGGTATAAGAGAAATATTGTTCTCCCTTATACCTAGCCAAACTTATAGCCTCTACGGCGTTTCTACTGACTGGACTTGCCATACTTTGAACAACAGCTTAAACAGGTTGTTCTGAGATAGTCATTTGTTACAAGTTAAAATAAGATTTGTTTGTGTATAAATTATACTATTCTTTCAATAAAGAAGGTATCAAATTAACATTGATACTGCTTTTTCAGCTTCATAATGAGTGATGAGTGCAAAGATTAGGCTGGCGTATTGCTCTTCTAAATCTTACTATAGATATATTTATAAACTAGCTAGAGATAGATATTTTTTTCCAAAAAAAGACTAGATAATACCCTTATTTGTAGTGGCACATGATCCTTAAAAGTCTATTGGTCATGGGTCTGCAAACCTTATTTATGTAGGATTTTTCATTTTCATATGGTAAATACCCCTCCATCGCTGTTTTCAGAAGAGCAATACAAGGTAGAAGATGTAGAGGCAGAAGTCTCAGCCATTATAGAAACACCGCCATCAGAGACAGAAATTGATCTAGAATTTCTTTATACCAGAGATATTGAATTTCGTCAGGAAACGATTTACTTTGTTGTTGTGGATCGTTTTCATGATGGCGATCCAGAAAACAGCGAAGGTTCTAACTCAGAACTGTATGACCCAACCAAACAAGATTGGGGCAAGTACTGGGGTGGTGACTTGCAAGGTGTTATTGATAAGTTAGACTATCTCAAGAGCATGGGAGTGACTGCAATTTGGTTAACTCCTTTGTTTGAACAAGTTGAAGACTTGTTTGTTGGCAATGCAGCGATACATGGGTATTGGACAAAAGACTTTAAGCGGATTAATCCTCGCTTTATTGCAACAGATGAAAACCCTTCTTTAAACGAAACACAGGAAACAAGAAATACAACATTTGATAAATTACTTGATGAGCTGCACAAGCGCAAGATGAAGTTGGTGCTCGATATTGTTTGCAATCACAGTTCACCCGATTTCAGTGGAAGCAAAGGAGAATTGTATGATGATGGGGTCAAAATAGCTGACTTCAACGATGATGAGCAGCACTGGTATCATCACTATGGCGAAGTGCAAGACTGGGAAGATGAATGGCAAGTACAAAACTGTGAACTTTGTGGTCTTGCAACTTTTAACGAAAACAATATTGAATATCGCAATTATATCAAGTCAGCAATTAAGCAATGGCTAGACCGGGGTGTGGATGTACTGCGGGTGGACACTGTCAAACATATGCCCATCTGGTTTTGGCAGGAATTCACTGGTGATATGTACAATCACAAGCCAGATGTGTTCATTTTTGGTGAATGGATTTACAACCATCCCAATGATGAGCGTTCTGTTGACTATGCCAATAACTCTGGGATGACGCTTTTAGACTTTGGGCTGTGCGGAGCAATTCGGGAAGCGTTAGCACAAGGTGCGGATGCTGGATTTCAAGTCGTTCAAGACATCTTTGATCAGGATTATCGCTACAACGGGGCGACAGAATTAATTACCTTCATTGACAACCACGATATGCCCCGTTTTCAATCGCTAAACCCAGATCCAGCGATGCTGAAAGTGGGAATTGTTCTGATTATGACCTGTCGTGGTATTCCTTGTATCTATTACGGTACAGAACAATATCTCCACGATGACACTGATGGAGGTAATGACCCCTATAACCGCCCAATGATGGAAAATTGGGATACAGATACGGAAATTTATCGCTGCATCAGGCTGCTTTCTGGCTTACGGCGACTCAATCCAGCAATGTCGATGGGTAGCCAATGGAAAAAATATCTTACACCCGATGTTTACTGCTACGTACGTCGCTATCGTGAATCCGTATGCTTTGTAGCACTAAATAGAGGTGGAGAAGTCACGATACCAGAAGTCGAAACAGAACTGCCTGATGGAGAACACACTTGTGTGATAACTCGCAACAAATATGAAGTTAAAGATGGTAAAATTTCTAACTTCCACCTTGAAGAGCGAGGCGCGATCGTCTTAAGCCGTCTTGGAGAACGGGTGAAAGGGGAAACTATTGTGCGAGTCCAACTCAATGGTGTGCAGACTCTACCAGGTGAAACCATTGTCGTTATTGGAGATTGTCCCGAATTAGGCAACTGGGATATAGGCAAGGCATATCCTCTGGAATATATCAACACCAACACATGGTTTGCCGAGATACCCTTTAACGAAAGTGCTGGTAAGCTCGTCAGCTATAAATATGCTATGTGGCGAGAAGGGAAATCGCCTCTGCGCGAAAATCTGATGAATCGTCGCTGGGTGATTGCAAAAGAAGGTACTGTCAAATGGCGTGATACTTGGGCTTCTGGACCAGAATCGTAACAGTTAACAGTTAACAGTTAACTGTTATCAGTTATCAGTTAACTGATAACTGATACCATATCTTGTAGCTTGGCGACCATTTCAGCACGAGCGGAAACTTCCAACTTGCGGAACATGCGTTTGAGCGCTTGCTTCACAGAATTTTGTGTGATCCAAAGTTTTTCGCCAATTTCCCCATTGGTTAACCCCCGCGCTACCAACTCGGCAATTTCTAACTCACGGGGAGTCAGACGACTGACTAACGGGGAAACAGATGTTTTTGGTTTCGCGCGTAAAGTTGCGAGTTTTGCGGAAACATGAAGGCATAAAGCACTCATGTCCGCAAGATCATTGACGTTAAAAGCAGGAGTTCCACTCGCACGAGCAAGATTAAGCGTTCCCACAAGACGACCATCACAGACAATTGGTCCACTCATCACGTGTTCATGATCATGGCGCGAGCAAAAATGCTTCCAGTCTCCTGTTGGTAACACCAATTGCTCGTGAGCAGGAGCATGACGTTCAACCACGTAGCGTCCAACCGGATTGCTTTCCATACACACACCAGGAACATCCTGAACATCAACGTCTGTTAGCAAAGGCTCATCCAACAGATGGATCCCCCAATGCTGCACGCCAAAATACTCCGCCACTGTATTTATCAGAGCGAGTCGTAATTCTTGCTCATTGCTCACAGAAGCTATTTCATGAAATACAGTTTGGAGAGACTTTTCCATAGGTGTACCCACTTGGGGTCTATGCGAAACTTAATAATTACTTCTATGCTAATAGCAGCAAAGGTAAAAAGCTAATATAACTGGTAATATATAGGAGAAACAATGACAGTAACACAAGTTTCTGCTCAAGAACTTTTTCGTGCTGCTTACGAAAACCGTTACACTTGGGAAACAAACTTCCCTGGCTACACCGCAGATGTAACTTATAAGCAAGACGAGCAGGTGTTTACAGGTAAAGTTCGTATCAACTCAAATCTCAAAGCGGAAGTTTTTGAGATAGAAGATGACCAGGCAAAGCAAGTGATTCACAATCAAGCTTGGGAAATAGCCATTCACCGCATTCGTCGCTCCTTTGAACAAACCCACGGCGAGAATACATTTCGCTATGGTGCGACTGACGAAACTGGTGCGGTTGAGATTTTTCTAGGCGGAAAGTCTGAGGGCGATCACTATAAACTCCGCAATAATGAAGTGTGTCTCGTTCACCGTCATATCCACGGTGTTGTTGTGACGATTAACACTTTCAGCAGTCATGAGACCGGAGAAGGTTACCTGTCCCACCAATATGATTCTGTTTACCACGATCCAAAAACTGGTGAACAAAAGGGCGGAAGAAGCGAGTTTACAGATGAGTACGAAAAAGTTGGTGATTACTTTATTCTAAATCGCCGAGAAATTCGTACCCAGACAGCAGCACAACCATCTATTCAGGAAATTATCTTTTCTAACATTCAGTTGTTGGAACCTGTTGCTGCTTAAGTTTTTTGATAGGGCTAATATATGCAACCTGCATATATTAGCCTGTATTTTCATAGACTTATTTTTTTACCAAGTTACTTATAAGTTTTACTTGGGTTCCATATAAATAATCTAAATCTAATAACTATTTAGTTCTTCTTGTGTTTTTAACCTCTGTTGTCCGACAGATAACTGGTGCAGACAGAATCACAAAAGCAATCAAAGCCAAATTAGTAAACATTGCTAAACCCCTGTTATTTTTTAATCCCTTCTGGGTATAAGACTACAGATGGTTCCGGCGAAGTTCCAGAAAATTCTGCTATTTAGGACACTTTTCAAACCTTCATATAGAAACTACTTTTTTATCTATAGGTTGTATCATCTATGTCCCAATTTGAAACCGCCCTCGCCGCCTATCAAAGTTTCACAGACTCTTTCCAAAGTCTGATGATCAGCACCGTGAGTACTGATAACACTCCTAATGCGAGCTATGCTCCTTTTGTGATAGATAAAAGTAAAAATATTTACATTTATGTTAGTGGTCTTTCTACCCATACTCAAAATCTTCATGCTGTCCCCAAAGCAAGCGTATTATTTATTGATGATGAGTCTCAAACTAAACAAATTTTTGCCCGTCGCCGCCTCACCTTTGACTGTACAGCTACCTTAGTAGAACGCGAGACTGAGTTGTGGAAGCAAATTGTAGATAGCTTTGAAGCGCGTTTTGGAGAAATGATTCAGATATTGCGCGATTTACCAGACTTCCGGATTTTTCAACTGACACCAAGCAAAGGTCGCTTTGTCATCGGCTTTGGTGCTGCTTATGAAGTCGATCCGAATGACCTCAGCACCTTAACTCATGTTACTGGTGAAAGCAAAGCATAGCAAAGGAATAACAGCAACCAACCCAAATATCGTTTTGTAATTTGTGGTCGGTTTTCCTGTCAATAGCCATGAGGATTTAAACATTCAAAGCAAGTCGTAATAAAGCTAAAATAGTAGCCTAAAGAAGGATTCCCAATTTGTGATTTTATGACATCTGCTGCTCCAGTAAAAACTGAGTACGAGGCGATTATTGGTCTGGAAACCCATTGTCAACTCAGCACCAAAACCAAAATTTTCTCTTCTAGCTCTACGGCATTCGGTGCTGACCCCAATACTAACATTGACCCGGTTTGCATGGGTTTGCCTGGTGTCTTACCCGTACTGAATGAAAAAGTCCTAGAATATGCTGTTAAAGCAGGTTTAGCGCTGAATTGTCAAATCGCCAAATATAGCAAATTTGATCGCAAGCAATATTTCTATCCTGACTTACCCAAAAATTATCAAATTTCTCAGTACGACTTACCCATTGCTGAACATGGCTGGTTAGAAGTTGAATTGGTAGACGCTGACGGTAACCCTGTTCGCAAAAAAATTGGTATCACCCGTCTGCATATGGAAGAAGATGCAGGGAAGTTGGTACACGCAGGAAGCGATCGCCTTTCCGGTTCCACCTACTCTCTGGTAGATTACAATCGTGCTGGCATACCTTTGGTAGAAATTGTTTCTGAACCAGATTTGCGTTCTGGACAAGAAGCCGCTGAGTACGCCCAAGAGTTGCGTCGAATCTTACTTTACCTGGGCGTCAGCGATGGGAATATGCAAGAAGGTTCTCTGCGTTGTGATGTTAATATTTCCGTGCGTCCTGTTGGACAAAAGGAATTTGGCACTAAAGTAGAAATCAAAAACATGAACTCGTTCAACGCCATCCAACGGGCGATTGAATACGAAATTGAACGGCAAACTGCAGCAGTAGAAGCTGGCGAACGTATCATACAAGAGACTCGTCTCTGGGAAGAAGGTTCTCAACGTACAATTAGTATGCGGATTAAGGAAGGTTCTAGCGATTACCGCTACTTCCCCGAACCTGATTTAGCCCCCATCGAAGTTTCAGAAGAACAATTACAAGAGTGGCGCAGTCAACTTCCTGAACTCCCAGCACAAAAACGCCATCATTATGAAAGCGAGTTGGGGCTGACTGCTTATGATGCGCGAGTGTTGACAGAAGAACGTGCAACTGCTGAGTATTTTGAAGCGGTTATTGCTGCTGGGGGAAATCCCAAAGCTGCTGCGAACTGGATTACTCAGGATGTCGCCGCTTACCTCAACAAAAATAAACTCAAGATCACCGAGATAGGTTTGACGCCAGCTAACCTGGCTGATGTGATCACTCGGATTGAGAAAGGGAAAATTAGCAATGCGATCGCCAAAGAAAAACTACCAAACTTGCTGAGTGGGACTTCTCCTGAAGAACTGTTTAAAGGCAAAGAACTCATCACTGATCCCAGCGTACTGGAATCTATCATTGATGAAGTCATGGCTGCTAATCCCAAAGAACTAGAAAAGTACCGCAACGGTAACACCAACCTCAAAGGCTTCTTTGTGGGACAAGTTCTGAAAAAAACCAACAAACTCGCAGAACCCAAACTCACAAACCAATTGGTGGAACAAAAGCTGAACGGCTAAACTCTGTATAGACGTTGGGTTTAACGTCTCCATTTTTCCAGTAAGCCCCTGCTTAACAATTCTTTACAAAAAAAATCCTAAAAAATCAGGAAAAGGGGGTGACACCCCTCACCCTAAAAAGGCTATACTATGTTTAGTAGATGCACCCTGATGATCTGGAGAGCTACCCAAGTGGTTCTCCTTTTTTATTTCTTTATAAGGTGCGAAAGGCGAACTAACCACGAACGACTAGGCGATCGCCCATAACTTCAACATCTTTCACCTCCACTGGAAGTTTCTTCAATTCATTTGCAACTTGTTGGTTGAGGCGTTTTTCGTCAAGCCCAAAACGTTGATACATATCGGAGAGAGTCAAGCTGAGACTGCCCAACTTAACGCGGGTTGTCTCATCCAAGCTGATTTGTTTATTGTGCACCTTGGGTTTTCCTTCAACCTCTATATATACGGGGCGATATTTTAAGATGGGCACAGTTGATAACAGTTTGGAAATCGCAACTTGTTCCTGGGATGGTAACTCATTTAAGGGAATTGTTCTGAAATCTATCACAGCACCAGCAGAGATTTTGCCATCTTGAATTTGAGTATTTGTCTTAACAACTGCTTGAGCAAGCCGACTTTTATCACTCGTTTGAGCAATTCCTGAAAGAATCAGCGTATTAACTTCATTCGCATCTAGTTGGACTTCACGTTTGGCATTTGCCCCTTTAAGATGGTCAGAAATTTTACTCAATACTTGCTGTTGTGATGGTTGAATCTGGGTTTCGTTTTGCTCTGTTTTGGCAGGTAGACTTGCTGTTGTCGATGGATTTGAGTACCAAGTAGGTAGCTGAGTTGCTTGTTGCCAAAAGAAGAATAAAACAGCACTACTACCAGCGATCGCACAACACAACAGTAACAAAAGTCGCTTGAACATAACCAAATTCCAAGTCGATATTTTAAGTTTCATATTTTTTTATATACATCTTTCACACCTTTAGGTCTAGGTTCAAAAAGGTGTCTAAGCAAGCGTGAGAAGTATCTAATGGAAGATTTAAATAGCCCTGGTTACATTCATTTAACATAGGTTTTTTGTTTGGTGATTAGTTCACAATAAAGATATAAAACAATGCTCCCGTGGTTTTTATTTATGCTGCATCGTTTCACTAAACAGGGACTCATTTGCATTACTCAACCAAATCATGCTTGGCTTTCAAGTCAATTGGCACAAGTTTGGGGAAATGAAGACTTTGGTGACTTTGCTCCAAAAAAAGAAGTCTGTCTCGGTGCGGAACTACATGATATTGGTTGGCTGTTTTGGGAACAAGCACCGACGCTGAACCCGAAAACTGGCTACCCTCATAAATTTATGGAACTTCCAACGCGGGAGCATGTTAATATCTGGTCTGGTGCTAGACAACTCGCACTTCCTCTGAGTAGGTATGTAGGACTCCTTGTCTCACTTCACGGAACAGGTTTGTATGAACGCTTTACAAGTTGGCAAAACTCAGCAACTTCCTCTCAAATTGTGCAGCAGTTTTTAGAGGGCGAATATGCCTTCCAAGAACAAATGATTGCTTTTCTCAAATATGACCAATATTATGCACCATACACAAAACCAGAAGTTATTCAGCGCAATAGAAAGCTGATAGCTATATGGGATGCACTATCTATCATTTTATGTCAAGAATTAACTAATGGTAATGATGCACATGTTTCTCACGTACCAACAATTGACGGTGAAACCACTATCAAACTGACTTTAAAAGAAGTTAAAGACAACCATTATCAAGTCACAGTATCTCCTTGGCCTTTTAAATACAGTCAGGTAGAAGTTGTTTACGAGGGACGACTTTTACAGGAGACTTTTAGCGATGAAAAAGCGATGCGAGAAGCTTTGATGAGTGATTGTGCGGTGACTTTGAGCACGACTTTGCAACCAGACTAGAAAGCTTTTTATCAGTTATCAGTTATCAGTTATCAAGAGTAAGTACGGATTAGTTTTGGTAACTGTTCACTGTTTACTGTTTACTTTGTCGCGATTATGTGGTTCTTGAAGAAATTTTGGATCAGGACCAGATGGGATAATACCACCTGGATTGAGTGGGAACAAATTTCCGTAGTAGTCCCGCTTGACACTTTCTAAGTCGCAGGTGTCAGCAATACCTCTGATTTGATACAAGTCACGCAGGTAAGGCCCCAGGTTCTGATAATCCTGAATTCTTTTGCGGTTACACTTAAAAAGCGCGTAGTAAACAGTATCGAAGCGGAATAACGTTGTAAACAAACGGACGTCTGCCAGTGTGACAGTCTCGCCACAAAGGTATCGACTGCCACTCAATGCTGTGTCAATTTCATCTAGAGTGGTGAACAGTTCATGATAAACTTGATCATACGCTTCTTGTGTCTGGGCAAAGCCACAACGATACACGCCGTTATTTACACTGGCGTAAGTCCTTTCGTTCCATTGGTCAATCTTTTCTTTGAGTTCCTGTGGGTAAAGATCTAGTGTGGGATTGTTTGCGAACTCGTTGAATTGTGAGTTCAGCATCACAATAATTTCTGCACTTTCGTTGTTAACAATCGTCTTTGTCTGGGAGTCCCACAACACTGGAACTGTAAAGCGTCCACCGTAACCAGGTTGTGCTAATTCATAAAGTTCGGCAAGCGTGCGACAACCTTCGTATTCCTGATTAAACACCCAACCTCCTTCAATTGGGGAGGGTGACACAATTGTCAGCGATATTGCTTGTTCAAGTCCTTTGAGCGATCGCACAACAAGAGTACGATGTGCCCACGGACAACCTAGCCCTGCTATGAGATTGTAACGTCCTGTTGCTGGTTGATACACATTCCCTTGGTCTGTCCCAACAGAGTTTCTAAATTCGCTGTTTGGTCGAATGTACTCGCCTGACTTGTTACGGGGAGCTAATTTCGACATCATTAGATGCCACATAGTCGTCCAGACGAACTTTCCTAGCTTAATGATCAGCTTTGGTGGAAGTGACTTCTTACCCTTTTTTGTTTTGGTTTGTTTGTCTGCGACTGGTGAAAGGGTTTGTTGTGACATAAGACTAAGCCGCGCGTTGTACAGTTCATAAATTTAATGGTAGCGCTACATTTTTCATGCTTAGTTTCAAGGTTACACACAAGTCATCAAATTACCCAGAATTCTGGAAAACCTCACCCTGCCCTGTCGGGCATCCCTCACGCCAGGTGCTACAACGGGGGGAACCCCCCGCAGTCGCCACAACGGGGGGAACCCCCGCAAGGCGCTGCTCTCCGCAACGCACTGGCTCTCCTTATAAAGGAGAGGGAAAGATTTTAAAGTAATGGTAGGTTGGGGAGCCAGCGCTGCAGGAGGGTTTCCCGACCTAGGCAAGTCTGGCGGTTGACGAAAGGAAACCCAACACAAAACGTTTATTGTTGGGTTGCGCTACGCTTGACCCAACCTACGCCTACGCCTGTCGGGCATCCCAAAGAGTGCGATTTCACCAGAGGGAAAGATTTTAGCGAAGCGAAAAGTGAGGGTGGGGTCATCTGTCGCAAACATTTTTTGAATCGGTATTATATCAAGTTCGTCTAATTACTTGCAATAAAAAGACCTCACCAGGTGCCCCTAATCCCCAACGCCAGACGCATCAAGTCGGGAAACCCGCCTACGGTGCTGGCTCCTCCGTGGCAATCCCGAGTTCCCCTCTCCTTAATAAGGAGAGGGGTGCCCGGAGGGCGGGGTGAGGTTCTTCGTTTTTTATAAGTATTCGTCCGGACATGATATTACTTACCGAAAACCCCAACTCCGTAGTAGCACATTGCAGAGTTGCAACTGGGCAGATCAACTTTGACTCGATACGTTCCACTTCGAGCTGGAGTCACACCAACAACCGGAATGTCATCATCATCGGTATCAGCAGCAACGACTTGACCACGGTTATTATAAAGGGTAATGTCTAAATCCTGACAATCTTCGTCGCACACGCCAATAATGCCATATTGCTCGCCTGCACGCAGATTTATGGTTAAATAATCAGAACCACCACTACGAATTCCATCAATAAAAGGTTCATGGGTTAGCTGATAGCCATTAAAACCACCATGAATAGCAGCTCGCATTAATTGCGCCCTTACTTGCTCAATAAAAGTGTTAGCACTCGCGGGAGTAGATGCAAGAAAAAGCAAACCGGAGATGCCAGAAATAACAGCTACTGCACCTAATAATTTAGCTTTGATATTCATAAGTTAAGCTTCCTTTTGTGGGAATTTTTTAGGGTAAATTATCCGCTTTCACTTACATCTACGAATTTACCTGTGTCCAAATACGCAAAATCTAATTTTGTTTAAAGGAATTACCGAGAGATAAATCTGGAGTTAATTCGTAAAGATACTCTATCTTCTGACAAATCTAATTTGAGTGGTTGAGGATTATTTTTTAATCGCTCATTGCCATCTATCCATAAAGGAAGCCACGAATTTTTCTTCATCGCTTGGTTAAGTGCATAAATTCTTTGTTGTGTCGGTGGATGGCTGCTATTTTCTGTGTAGTTAGAGGGTAAACGAGAAAGCAGGTTAAAGACTCGCAAACCTCCATTTGGATCATAACCAGCTTTAATCATATAGGTGTAACCGATTTCGTCTGCTTTAAATTCATGCTGGCGACTTAATGCTTGTATGGTTCTATCAAACTCTTGTTTTTTCTGAAGAAGAATTTGTTGTTTAATGACATCTTTTGTAGCTGGATATATGGGAGTTTGAGATTTTCTGCGTTCTTGTGCAATCCAATTGTTATATTCTGACTGTGCTTGTTTGAGTAATTTTTCTTTTAAACTAGCTTCTGCTTCTTGTTGCTGTGCTAAATGGCGTTGTGTGTGGTGGGCTAATTCATGACTGATAATAAAAGCTAAAGCTGCATCATCACCGTGGATTTGATCTAGCAAGCCTTTGTAGATAACTATTTTGTTTAATTCACCAGCGTATGCACTGAAATTATATTCATCAGTGATTTGAAAGCGCCAGGGGTGCTCATCAAGTCCATTAGCACGAATTACTCTTTCCGCTACGCTGTAAACCCATTTTAGATTATTATTTTTTTGTTGTACTCGTGCTGTGGAAGTTGATGAATTTGTAGTTGTTGAAAGTGATGGTGATGTATTTATGGCATGGGCGAAACCTGATGTGTTTAGGTTTAGTAAAACGCTGCTACTAAGACCTAATGTGGTAAAAAGGAATTTGCGGATGTATGAAGATGCCATAATCGTAAATGCTTATTTGCTTCGTTTGAATGCCTTTGATTATGTTTACGAAATGACAACTGTGTTATTACGCATTTTTTAAAATTTTCTCAATCCAGCAGGGGTTGCGGAAAAATAACGATAAAACGCAAGCGATACCTACGCTAAGCTATGCGATGGGCGTAAGCGTAGCGTGTCCGCAAGACTCAGCCCCGCCAAGGACGAGTGCGCGAAGGCGCACGCTGCGCGATAAGCCGGAGGCTTGACGCTACGCGTATCGCACTCTCCCCTAATCTTACAAACAGGCGAGTGCGTCTTCACGCACGCTGCGCGATAAGCCGGAGGCTTGACGCTACGCGTATCGCACGGAGTGCCCGCTTGCACATCTTCAAGCATTACTGCCAAACGAACCCCTAAGCTAAAATAGGAATTAAAGCGAATATTGCGTATTATCTACTTTTAACCAGTCTAATTTTTAATATAGTACACTCCTATGGCAAAAGATAGATTTCATAATATCGTCAGAAATGCTTTAGAAAAAGACGACTGGAAGATTACGGCTGATTCTTATGAAATCAATGTGGATGATGTAGACTTTGAGATTGATTTAGCAGCAGAACAACTTTTAGGAGCAGAACGAGAGGGACGAAAAATAGCGGTGGAAATTAAAAGCTTTATTAGTCCATCGAATGTTTCAGAATTTCATACTGCTTTAGGACAATTTTTAAATTATCGGGATGCATTAGATAAAGTTGAACCCGATCGCTTACTTTATTTAGCTGTTCGTGTCCCAGTTTATGAAACTTTTTTTCAAAGAAAATTTATTGCATCGGCAGTTGCAAAATATCAATTACGATTGATGATTTACGATGTACAAGAGGAGGTTATTCGTCAATGGCTGTAGAAAAATATCGGCAACATATTCGACATCTTCTTTGCGAAAGGCAAAAGCGAGCTTCGATGTCACGAAATTACGAAGAGTACGAAGTACAAACAATTTTCGACGAACAGCAAGATCACTATCAATTACTTTATGTTGGCTGGCGTGGAAATAAACGCGATTTTGGCTGTATTTTACATCTCGATATTAAAGATGGGAGAATATGGATTCAACACGATGGCACAGAAGAGGGGATTGCCAATCGATTGGTTGAAATGGGAGTACCCAAGCAAGATATTATTTTGGCATTTCACGAACCTTATGTGCGTCAGTTTACTGGGTTTGGAACTTGAGAAAGAAAACTAATAAAGCTAGAATGTGAGATGAAGTGCATACTATTTTTAGTAATCTTTAAAAATAGAACTAAGGTACTAGCAAATGAACATTTTCCTAAATCCTGAACAGGAGGAATTTATAAAAACACAGATAGAAAAGGGTAAATATACCAATGCATTGGAGGTGATTAGTGCTGCTTTTAAGGTACTAGAAGAAAAAGAATTACAGCCGGATAATTCGCATCAAAAAAAAATGGAAATCAGATAGTATTAGATGATTCTGATGATACAATACGAGATTTCATGAAAATTAGTGAATCTGCAATCAACGAATATTGGCTTAACGAAGAGGAAGACGAAGCTTGGAAAAACCTATAGAATACTTGAGCAAGGGGGATGTAATTGTAATTAATTAGATTTACTTATGCCTGAGTCCAGTCTTCAATTTCTAAGCCTTCGATTTTCTCGAAATCTCTCCGGTTATTAGTTACAAGAATCAAATCGTTAGCAATAGCAATTCCAGCAATGAGAATATCTATATCATCTACTGGTGTTCCCTTTTTTCTTAAACTGGCATAAATATCACCAGAAATTGTTGTTGAATCTGTAGTTAGAGGCAAAATTATGTTATGTGAAGCAAATTCTAAAAAAGATGTTAATTGTTTATGTGCGTCACGATGCTTCAGTCCGCTAACTATTTCGTAATAGGTGATGATGCTGATGTTGATTTTGCCATATTCTTGAATATATGCATTAAAGTTTTCAACTACCAAGGGTTGATTGCGGAAAAATAAAGATAAAATGTTCGTATCAACCAAGGCTGGTTTCATCACTTCTTCTTCCCACAAAAGCCTGCTGACGACGTGTGATTATTTCTTCATTGAATTCAGAAAATGTTTCATCTGACATATCATCCCAACAGCCTGCAAACTGCATAATTTGTTCGGATGTAACTTGAGATGCTTCTACACCGACTCGAAAATAATGAATAAAGTTATATACTTCTTCCAGTTTTTCTTCAGGTATGAGATTAATTTCTGTCAAAAGTTTTGTACGTAAATTTGATTGTTTCATGTTGTACTGTATAGGGTGTGGTATATCAAGTTTATTTCATTTTAATTGAATTAACATCGCTATAGCGACTTACTAGCAAACAGAATACAAGCTTTAATATCTTCGGAACTCAGCCCTTCGTACTCTTCGAGAATTTCTGCGACGTTTGCATCATGAGCAAGCAGGTTAAGAATATACTCAACGCTCAAGCGGGTTCCTCTAATTACAGGCTTTCCTGCTAGCACTTTTGGATTGAGGACTATACGTTCTAGTAATTGCTGGTCTGTCATTATCTGGGGTGTGCTGTGTCAAGGTTGTATTTATTTTAGTGGAATTGACATGGCTGTTAACCCTCAACGCTTGATGTAGTCACACAAATGTCTATCTTCTACGTTGACATTTACAAAAGGCATGACCCAAGAACATAAGTATAAAGGTTTCAGGCTAAGATAAGAAAAACGGTAATGCAAAATTATGTCTCTTGGACAACCGCAATATAGTAAAGAAGAATTTGCCAGACTGGGTGATGAGATTTATCAACGCGATATTTATCCCCAGTTGCAATCTGCCCAGTTGCAATCTGATAGTGGTGGCAAAATAGTTGCTATTGATATTGCTACGGGTGCATGGGAAATAGATGATGATGAAATTTCTGCTTGTTGTCGTCTGGAAAAACGTTACCCAAATGCACAGATTTGGATTGTAAAAGTTGGTTCTCGTTATGTGCGTCGATTTGGCGCAAGTCGCAGTCAAAAAGCAAAAACAGCATAATTATTGGACGAGTTAATGGGGACTATGAACCAATTATTCGCGTAGCTATTCACGATTCTAATGGAAGGGTTTACGAGCGAGATGCAGTTATAGATACGGGTTTTGATGGTTGGCTTTCTTTACCTCCAGATATTATTACGTTGCTAGGGCTTAATTGGAAAAGACGCGGATGAGCTTTATTGGCAGATGGTAGCGAAAGTATTTTTGATATTTACGAGGCTACGGTACTTTGGGATGGGCAACTTTTAACAATTCCTATTGATGAAGCTGATTGCGATCCGCTTGTTGGAATGTCGTTAATGGAAGGTTATGAGTTAAATATACAAGTTATCGATGGTGGTATGGTGCGGCTAATGAAGCTCAACGCTTGATGTCGTCACACAAACGCTTATTTTCTGCGCCAACATCGCGGTTATTTTGCAGATAGCCTCGTATCAAGCCACACCCCCGCACCAGCAAATTATCTAAATCAAAATTCCACAAAATTATCGTATTGTCATCAGATGCAGAAGCAAGAGTTTTGCCATCTGGGCTAAAGCTGACGCTTCTAACATAGTCTGTATGCCCAATAAGGGTTTTAATTTCTCTACCAGTGTTGACATCCCACAGTTTCACCGTTTTGTCCCAAGATGCAGAAGCAAGAGTTTTGCCATCTGGGCTAAAGCTGACGCTTGTAACAAAGGATGTATGCCTGTTAAGGGTCTTAACTTCCTGACCACTGTTGATATCCCACAGTTTCACCGTATTGTCGTGTGATGCAGAAGCAAGAATTTTGCCATCTGGGCTAAAGCTGACGCTCTCAACAAAGTCTGTATGCCCAATAAGTGTTTTAATTTCTCTACCAGTGTTGACATCCCACAGTTTCACCGTTTTGTCCCAAGATGCAGAAGCAAGGGTTTTGCCATCTGGGCTAAAGCTGACGCTCTCAACATGGTCTGTATGCCTAAGGGTCTTAACTTCCTGACCACTGTTGATATCCCACAGTTTCACCGTTTTGTCCCAAGATGCAGAAGCAAGGGTTTTGCCATCTGGGCTAAAGCTGACGCTCTCAACATGGTCTGTCCCAAGAAGTGTTTTAATTTCTCTACCACTGTTGATATCCCACAGTTTCACCGTTTTGTCCGATGATGCAGAAGCAAGGGTTTTGCCATCTGGGCTAAAGCTGACGCTCTCAACAAAGTCTGTATGCCCAATAAGTGTTTTAATTTCTCTACCACTGTTGATATCCCACAGTTTCACCGTTTTGTCCATTGATGCGGAAGCAAGGGTTTTGCCATTTGGGCTAAAGCTGACGCTTCTAATATGGTCTGTATGCCCAAGAAGTGTTTTAATTTCTCTACCACTGTTGATATCCCACAGTTTCACCGTTTTGTCACCTGATGCAGAAGCAAGGGTTTTGCCATCTGGGCTAAAGCTGACGCTCTCAACAGGGTCTATATGCCCCTTAAGGGTCTTAACTTCCTGACCACTGTTGATATCCCACAGTTTCACCGTTTTGTCCCAAGATGCAGAAGCAAGGGTTTTGCCATCTGGGCTAAAGCTGACACTGCGAACAAAGAATGTATGCCCGTTAAGGGTCTTAACTTCCTGACCACTGTTGATATCCCACAGTTTCACCGTTTTGTCCCAAGATGCAGAAGCAAGGGTTTTGCCATCTGGGCTAAAGCTGACGCTCTCAACATGGTCTGTATGCCCGTTAAGGGTCTTAACTTCCTGACCACTGTTGATATCCCACAGTTTCACCGTTTTGTCCCAAGATGCAGAAGCAAGGGTTTTGCCATCTGGGCTAAAGCTGACGCTGTAAACATAGGATGTATGCCCAGTAAGTGTTTTAATTTCTCTACCACTGTCTCTATCCCACAGTTTCACCGTTTTGTCACCTGATGCAGAAGCAAGGGTTTTGCTATCTGGGCTAAAGCTGACGCTGTAAACAGAGTCTGTATGCCCAATAAGTGTTTTAATTTCTCTACCACTGTTGAGATTCCACAGTTTCACCGTTTTGTCAATAGATGCAGAAGCAAGGGTTTTGCCATCTGGGCTAAAGCTGACGCTGTTAACACCGAATCTATGCCCGTTAAGGGTTTTAATTTCTCTACCACTGTTAATATCCCACAGTTTCACCGTGTTATTAGATACAGAAGCAAGGGTTTTGCCATCTGGGCTAAAGCTGACGCTTGTAACAGAAAATGTATGCTTCTTAAGGGTTTTAACGTTAAACCGATAGACTACCTCCCGCAATGTAGATATAGCTTGCATTCGATTTTCTGGTGTAATCCAAGGTTTCCAAAAACTTTTGAGTAGTTTTCCAGCTTTGATAACTTCTGTTAACGCCTCCTGTTGCTCATTTTGTTGAAAATATTTTTCTGAACTTAAACTTAATTGACTCACTTGCGCATCAGTTCTGCGAATTTCACTCAACCCAGCAAATCCCGAAACTACCAGCAAAGCACAAGCCAACCCAGCGATCACACTCAGTCGCAACCTCTGTTTCTGCTTCCTCTCCCTCTCCCGCAACGCCACACTCTTCTCAATAAACCATCGCTGCGCCTGACGAACTTCCCCACCCCGTTGCTGTAACCAATCTTCCGCCACCGTCAAAGGCACACCCCGCAACAAAGCCCCATCATCTTTTTTGCTATCCACCCATTGCTGCAACGCTACCCTCAACCCTTCCTGCCAAACACGAAACTTGCGGTTCTCCTGCATCCATCCCCGCAACCGTTTCCAATGGCGAATCAACGCCTCATGGACGACTTCCACGGTTTCCTCATTTGTCAACTCGTTGCGGTTCGTCACCACCAAACGTTCATCCGCTAAGTGTGTTACCAAATCCCAGTTATCCCCCACCTCATCACTCGTCGCCAACTTCCGGGTATCTTCTGTACCTTCTCCCGGTTGCACCAACTGAATAAACACCCGTTGCGCTTTTTCTCGTTGTTCTTCACTCAACTTTGCATAAATCGTTTCAGCATAATTAGCCAGTGCTTTCTCAACTCCTCCTATCTGCTGATACGCATCATGCGTCAACCTCCCTGAATGCTGTTGCTTCCACAACTGAGTCAGGGTAAACTCAAGCATTGGTAAACGCCCATCTCCATCTTGGATATCATTTATTATTGTGTTGGTTAAACCGAATTCTAGCTGAAAGCCTAACTGAGTTGCGGGGAGTGCGATCGCTTGTTCTAATTCTTCCCGGTTCATCCGCACAACTAGTTCCGGTTGATAATTCTGCAACGCTTTGCCAAAAGGTTCGTAATCATCAAGCGCCTTGCTAAAAAAGTCCGCCCGCAAGGTAAGCACCAGAGTAAATAACGGTGCATTGTTCACCGCTTGCAGCAATCCATCTAAGAAAATTTTGCGTTCCGATGCATCCGCGCAAAGAGTATAAATTTCCTCAAATTGATCGCCAACAAGCAACAGTCGGCGCTGGGAGTTGGGAGATGAAGTTTGGATGCGTTCGATAGTTGTTTGCAGAGTTGACGTATCTTTTCGCAGTTCGAGTTCTAGTTTAGCTTCGAGTAAGTGGCGATGATCGTCATCCTCCAAGTTAAACGCCCCTGTCAACGCCTTAGCTAACGACTCAAAAGGATTTTTCAAAGGACGAAACGAGAGAATCAGCCAACTATTAACAGTATCCCGACGCAACTGAGGAATTAAACCAGCAAACACCAGCGATGACTTTCCGCTTCCAGAAGCACCAACCACAGCAACTAACGGCTTGTTGTTAACTGCAGATACAAGCTGCAAAGTCGCCTTCTCTCTACCAAAAAAATACTCTGCGTTCGCTTCCCCAAACGCCGCTAATCCTTGGTAGGGACAGAACGAAATTATGCCCAAACTTTGCCAAGTTGGTGGTGTTTCCGTCTGATTTTGAACAATAACAGGAAGCCAACTTGCACAAGGATGTGTCTCCTCAAGTGAACGTAATTGTTCTCGCGCATTCCTCACAGAAATATACAGAGACTTGCCAGCTGTAAACTGTTGGAGAAAATACTTCAAAAACTCCTGCGCTACTTTATCCGGTACTGGTTCCCGCATGACAATCACTTGGGGAATATTCAATTGTTCTAATTCATAAGCAATACCCAAACCATCGCAAGAATTGAAAAATGCTACTTGCAATCGTCTTTCTATAGCTATTTGCAAAGCATCCCTCAATTCAGCCATTGTCAAACTATCATGACTGTTCAGCCAAATTCGTCCTTGTGTACGCTCAGTTCGAGAATGTCCAGAAAAAAACAGAATATCCCAACCGATATTATCTTGCAGATGCTGATTTAAATCCTTTCTTGATGGTTCTTTGAGTAAGACAATTTCCGCCTCACCGCAATATGTTTCAAGCTCTTGCTTATCAGCATCAACATTAATGTCCCTGCTGTCACCCAGAATAATTAAAATTCTAATCTTTTCTCTGTAAGTCCGGTTTCCACGTTCAGCATGTGGCGAACTTAAAGCAATTTCCGCACCTTGATAATTACTTAATACATCCCACAAATGCCAAGGAAGTTTACGCAGTTCTTGGCAATCAGTGCAAATAATCACCCGGATTTCATCTTCAGGCTTTAATTGTTCTAGACAACTTCTGATCGGAGTAAAAGCTGATGATTTTAACCAGGCGTTAAAACTTTCAAGTAATTGTTGTGATTTCAGCTTACATTCTTCGTTAAGAGCTTCGATATTTACGTTTTTACTCTTTGTATTTTTAATTCTAAATTGACCATACCGACTGCTATAGGTATTGTGCCATGTATTTAATAACTGGGTAATAGTATTATTTCCAGGTAACTTACCCGTGATTATTAGATGAGGTGTTTCTCCGTCATTAGCGATTTCTAAAGTGACATGAAATTCGGAATCAATATTGCCATCAAACTTGAGGATAACTAATTTTTTCATAAGCAATGTAAAGTAATTTTTTGTTTGTAATACTAATTCTCTATGAAAATGCGCTTAATAGTTCCCCTACGGTGTATTTATAAGTAAATAATTAGACCAAAATCTATTCATGCAGAGAATTTTGGCTCTCTCTTTCTCTCTTCCTCTGCGTTCTCTGCGCCTCTGCGGTTTTTTTTCTCTGTTCGCGTAAGCGTGTCCCCTTGGGACATACGCAACTTGGTATTACCCACCCATTCCCGCAAAACCTCACCCTGCCCTGTCGGGCATCCCTCTCCTTATTAAGGAGAGGGAAAGATTTTAGCGCAGCTAAAAGCGAGGGTGAGGTGAAAAGCGAGAACACTATGAGCGCTCGCCCCTACGCAATACACTTATCACACAATGAACTCTTGTGTTACTTTTGACTCTCCTAAAATGACATCAATACTAAATTTCTCCCCAAATTCGGCGCTAAATTCGACTTCAATCCAATTATCTTTCTGCCGAGAAGTCGTATCTAAAACTTCCTCTCCCTGATCGTCAATCACAGCCACCTTTAATCCTTCAGATATATATACATTTGCCCCAGGTATATACTCATCTTTAGGCAGAGACACTTGTATCAAAATGTTAACTTCATCTTGATTTTTTATTGCTGACTGATTTTCCGCTGCGATCGTCACAATCAAAGCAACAGATTCGCCATTTAACTCCAAGCCCAAATCAATTTTTCTACCACGTGTGATACTGAAACTTCTACACCCCATCCATTCAATTTGTTGCGGATGTAAAATTTCATCAATTGTTTGCCAACCTTCTGTAAAAACTCCTTTTCTCCATTGGTGAAGACTAACTGTTGCTGCTTGTTCTTTATCTGTTAAATAATCGAGTAAATCGTCTACAGATTGCAACTGACTCAGAGGAATTTTAGCTACAGCTTGAGTTGTAAAACCTAGAATCGTCGCTGATTTTAAAGATTCGCTCAACTGCACAGCTACATAGCCAACTCTATCAGATATCACCTCTGGTGGAATATCCAAATATTCTGCATTTGGTAAAACAGGACGACACTCTAATTTACCTATCTTTTTGACTTCTAAATCTGCCACATCAATTAAACTCTGCATCCAAGGATTGTAATTACCCTCTTCCTCTTGATTAGTTTCAAAACCCATACAGCGAAGATAAGAATCTACTGCATATACAGCTAAAGTATTGAGATAGACTTGTTTAGCTCTATCAGGATTAGATATCCCTTTGCGGTGCTTTTCTGCTTTACCATGTGCCTCAAAACTTAGAGGTACTCTGAAAGACACTTGTTGGGCGTTCATAATTAATTCTCTGTAAATTTTCAATTAAACGTTGATGACTCTTTGTAGTGGGTAGTTACGATGTAAATGTCTACGAAAATAAGGAGTTAATCCAGGTATACTACGTTGATAGAAACTAGAAAGAGTTGAAATGCCATGACCTAATATTTTAGATATTTCTCTCCATTCATCACCATCTAATAGCATTAACATAATTCTTTGCATATTCGCATTACTATCATTTCTCACATGTCTTTTTTGTAAAACCCCTTCTGGATCTGTTTTGATAAATTTTCGCAGCGAACTTTCATCCTTTATCTCACTCTCGGAAGTCATATCGTGGTTAAAGTCATCCAACGAACTTTCTTCATTTGTTTCATTTTCTTGAGAAACACCTGACTTTAATTCATCTAGAGATAAAACTCTTTGTCGTTGCCCATCTGGAAATAACATTGTTTGTGTATTGCGGCTTTTTCTGAGAATATCAGTAAATCGGCAGTAGAATAATTGATTTACCCAAGCCATAACCGGATGCTGTGGATTGTAACTCTCGATTTGTGAACAAATCTGTATTAAAGTATTATTGAGACCCTCCTGATAAATGTCTTGAAAATCAGGTAAACTCTCCCATTCTCGAAATCTTCTTAATTTTCCTGAATCCTGAATTTTTTTGATTAAACTATTCAAAGCTTTCCGTCGTTCACGACTCTTAGGCGGATGTAGTTGTGCTTCCTTTACTAACTGTCGCAGTTGATAATCTAAAACATCTTCATCCATCTAAACCTCCTGCTTAACTCCAAAAGTTCGGTAATTTGTTGTAAATATCGAAACATTAATATAAAATGATGCGATAAGACTCCCGTACCACTTCAAACCCTTCTACGAATGAGACGGGGAGTTTTTACGCAAAATTAAGAATAATATTGTATGTAGTACAAACCTACATTATTTCTAGCGACGAAAATCTATAATCTTCATTAGTGCAATTCGCGATCTCATTCCCTTTGTAAGTTACCATGACCACTTCATCCCGTCGCTATCACATCACCACCTTCGGTTGCCAAATGAACAAAGCCGACTCAGAACGTATGGCTGGCATCCTAGAAGACATGGGCTTTGAGTGGTCAGAAGACCCGAATCAAGCAGATTTAATTCTCTACAACACCTGTACAATTAGAGATAATGCCGAGCATAAAGTATATTCTTATCTTGGTAGACAAGCAAAGCGTAAGCATGAGCAACCAGACTTAACTATCGTTGTTTCAGGTTGCGTTGCGCAGCAGGAAGGGGAAGCACTGTTGCGACGTGTGCCAGAGTTAGACTTGGTGATGGGACCGCAACACACTAACCGTCTGCAAGATTTGCTACAACAAGTTTTTGACGGTAACCAAGTTGTCGCAACTGAACCCGTTCATATTATGGAAGATATCACCAAGCCGCGACGAGATAGCACCGTAACTGCTTGGGTAAATGTGATTTACGGCTGTAACGAACGCTGCACTTACTGTGTGGTTCCCAATGTACGCGGTGTTGAGCAATCCCGTACACCCGAAGCAATTCGCGCGGAAATTGAAGAAATCGGGCGGCTTGGTTATAAAGAAGTAACCTTACTCGGTCAAAATATTGATGCTTATGGGCGAGATTTGCCGGGAGTCACGCCGGAAGGTCGCCATTTGCACACTTTGACAGATTTACTTTACTACGTCCATGATGTGCCAGGAATTGAGAGAATTCGGTTCGCGACTTCTCACCCGCGTTATTTCACTGAACGCCTGATCAAAGCTTGCGCGGAATTACCCAAGGTGTGCGAACACTTCCACATTCCCTTCCAATCTGGAGATAACGAAGTTCTAAAGCGCATGAGTCGGGGTTACACTCATGAGAAATATCGCCGGATAATCGATACAATTCGGCGGTATATGCCAGATGCGTCGATTAGTGCTGATGCAATTGTGGGTTTTCCGGGTGAGACAGAACAACAGTTTGAAAATACTCTCAAATTGGTAGATGATATTGGCTTTGATTTGTTGAATACAGCAGCGTATTCTCCACGTCCAGGAACACCAGCCGCAATTTGGGATGAGCAATTGAGTGAAGAGATTAAGAGCGATCGCCTACAACAACTCAATCATCTTGTTGGTATCAAAGCAGCCGAGCGATCGCAACGTTACATGGGACGCACTGAAGAAGTCCTAGTCGAAGATCAAAACACCAAAGACAAAACCCAAGTTATGGGGCGTATCCGTGGAAACCGTCTCACCTTTTTCACTGGTGATATCAATAAACTTAAGGGCAAGTTGGTTCAAGTAAAAATTACCGAAGTTCGTGCTTTTAGCTTAACAGGTGAGGAAATTCCGGTCTTGGTTTGCTAGCTGTCAGCGTTAGAGAACCTGTAAGTCTTAATTACGTCGAAGTATTCGGAACATGCATTTTTTCTTTTAGTGAACAGGTAAGTATGCAGCAACTAACTTGGAGACAGTTAAAGTTTGTAATAGGAGTTCTTTTGGCTATAGGGATTACTCCAGTCCTAGCTCAAAATACACCACAAAACCCACCTGCACGCACGTATCAACCTGGCTATTGGCAACCGATCGCACGAGTCAATCCAAAAAGCCCATTTGCAGTTGTCCTAGTCAATCAAACAAAGTCTCCTTTGAAATACAATTTTCTTGATGGGCGTGCGGATAACGACTTATCTGTGGGAGCTAATACACAACTCAAAAATATTTCCCTACCAGTTAACATTGCCGTTTACGATCCTTCCCAAGAAGCTGCAACTCAAGACGCAAGCGGTTTGAGATATGAAACTTCTGTGACAAATAATGTTCTGACAGTCACAATTATGCCTGCTCAAACTACTGGTTATCATGTGATTAACATAGCTAAAAATGGAGCTATTTACAAATATTAGAGCCAGCAAACAAAAAATACTGCAACTTTGCCCGGATGTGCTACGCTATCTGAATTTGAGGCGTGATAGAGTCTGCAAAAACCATGAGTCAAGAATCCAAACCCCCACAGATTGGTATCACAACCTATGGTCGTCAGCAAGCAACTGCTGTGTCCCCACTCAATGCTTACTCAAATGCTGTACAAGCCGCAGGTGGTGTGCCAGTTTTATTGCCAGCAACAGAGGTTGAACCACAAAAACTCCTTGAGCCTCTTGATGGTCTTATTCTTTCTGGTGGTGGAGATATTGATCCAGTTTTTTACAATGGCTCGTTTCATCCTAAGATTTATTCGGTGGATTCACACAGAGATGTTTTTGAACTCCAGATAGCACGCTTTGCTCTAGATAACCACATACCAGTGTTAGGCATTTGCAGAGGATTGCAAATCTTGATTGTAGTATCTGGTGGTACTCTCATTCCTCATATACCAGATAAGTACGGTACATCCGTCTTGCATAGACAAGAACCAGAACCAGGACTGTGGCAATCTACAGAGCATATAATCAAAATCAATCCAAATAGCCGTCTGGCAAAGTTGATTCAAAAAACTCAAATATCTGTAGTTTCATTTCATCACCAAGCTGCACGTAAAATCCCACCTGGTTGGCATACTGTTGCATATGCATTGAAAGATGGAGTGATTGAAGCAATAGAACATGAACATCATCCTTGGGCAATAGGTGTTCAATGGCATCCAGAACTTTCTCCAAATGATCCCAATCATCAGCGAATTTTTCAGGGTTTTGTGCGAGCAACACTTTCTCGGAAGAATCTTAAAATTAGGGGTGTAAGGGCACTGTCCTCCCCTACACCCCTACACCCCTATACCCCTACACCCTTAGTTCCAGTCAAGAAAAAATAGAGCAACTTTGCCAAGTTGTGCTAGGCTATCTGAATTTGAGGCGTGACAGAGGTATTTCCGATGACAAAGCTGCGGGTGGGATTGCTTTTTGGTGGTCGTTCGGGAGAACATGAAGTTTCTATAAGTTCAGCGCGGGCGATCGCCAGAGCCTTGACGACAGAGCAAAATACTGATAAGTATGAAATCTTGCCTTTCTACATCCACAAAGATGGACGTTGGCTAGCAGGGGATGTGCCGCAACAAGTTTTGGAATCCGGAACACCGCTGCAATTGCCAAGTACACCTAATGATCAATTATCAGTTGCCAAAAATCAAGTTCTGGGCCGTTGGCAATCTCCTTCCCAAGTTGCAGAAGTAGACGTTTGGTTTCCCATTCTCCACGGTCCCAACGGTGAAGATGGCACAATACAAGGGTTACTCACCTTAATGCAGGTTCCCTTTGTTGGTTCTGGAGTGTTGGGTTCGGCGGTGGGAATGGATAAAATTGCCATGAAAACAGCCTTTGCCCAAGCGGGATTGCCACAGGTAAAATACAAAGCGTTAAATCGAGCGCAAATTTGGTCGAATCCTTGTGTTTTCCCCAAACTGTGTGATGAGATTGAGGCGACTTTGGGTTATCCGTGCTTTGTCAAACCTGCTAATTTAGGTTCATCGGTCGGTATTGCCAAAGTGCGAACAAGACCAGAATTAGAAGCAGCATTAGATAACGCCGCCAGCTACGACCGAAGGATAATTGTTGAAGCTGGAGTTGTCGTACGAGAATTAGAGTGTGCGGTTTTAGGAAATGATAGTCCGAAAGCTTCAGTTATTGGTGAAATTACTTACGCAAGCGATTATTACGATTACGATACTAAATACACAGAAGGAAAAGCAGGTTTACTGATTCCAGCACCTGTACCGGAAGCTGTCACTCGTCAAATTCAGGAAATGGCAATGGGCGCATTTATTGCTGTTGACGCTGCTGGATTGGCAAGGGTAGATTTTTTCTACGTCGAAGCTACAGGAGAAGTTTTCATTAACGAAATCAACACATTACCAGGCTTTACAGCAACAAGTATGTACCCTTTACTTTGGGCGCATAGCGGTGTTTCTTTCCCCCAATTAGTTGATAGATTAATCCAACTGGCTCTCGAAAGACATTCTGGTTCCTCAACAACGCAAGAGGAAAACTGATTTTCCGCCCTCTCTAAAAAAGTATTAATAAGTACAAAAAGCGTAGAAACCAATATCAGATTAAGTCACTAGTATTTTAAATAAACTATACTGAAACTATATAATTTTCTACGGATACATCCTGGTTAACCCTTCAGTATAATCTAAAACTGGAGGGTTAAAATGAGCAAAGCAACTATGGAAAATAGCCAGAGTGTACAGCAGCAGTCATCGCAATCAAAAGCACCTGTACCCAAGTCGGGGAAGAAAGTTCCACCAACGACAGGGAATAAAAATTTCCTGATAAATCTGCTTGTACATCATACTTGGCTATTGCCAGCAGGGTTGTTATTGATTTCTATAGGTAGTACTGCTGCTGCCTTGTACAGCTTGGGTCATGTGGGGCATATGCAACCAGAGGAAGCAGAAATCGCCCAAGCTGAAATTATCAAACCAATTAAAGCACCCTCCAAAGCAATCAATCCTACACCTTTATGGATGGTGGCTGCTATTGCTCTGAGTTGTGGTAGTGGTACCTTAATAATATTCCTACTGCTCAATCGTCGGGCACAGCCTCAAGAAGCCACAAATAACATTAACCGCCATCAAAAACGCTTAGCAAAACGTCGTCCAGTATCAAAACCCCGTCCCAAGAAGAACGTACCAGCTTTTGTGCCATCAATACCAAGGACGCCTGTTATTATAATGCCTCCTCGAACAGAAACTGTAGTCACAGTTTTACCACCAGAACAAAATATCTCGCCGAGTCAGGGTAAAGAATCTCTAGCAAATATGTTGGATATGCGCAAACATACTCCATTGTCAACCATTATACGTAAAGATTAATATAGCAGGGAATAGGGAATAGGGAACTCTTAACGCTTAACAGACTTAAAAGTCTCTTCTTCAGGTTTCCCCATTCGTTCCATTGGAATCATTGTTGTCAATTGTTGACTTGCAGTTTCAGCATCACCGTTTTCCTCTGTGATACGGGCCATCATATCTGTATTGATGATGCCAGGGTTGACAGCATTAATGCGGATAAGTAGAACCACCAAATTAAACATATAGCGGTTCGCAGTTTCGTCCAATACACACCTAACCACGCCAGATGCTTCCCGATAGCCGTAAGGCGTGGCCGTTCCCACTAGGGTAGCATCTGGCGTTGGGCACTGCCTAGAGTTCGCTCAAAACCTTATTTTTACGTTGTGGACAGTGCCCACCCTACGGTTATTGAGAATAGTGCAAGATCTCAGTTTTAACTGAGATCTTGCACCATTCTCAACAAGTGGGCTTGCAGTGCGAGCCAAAATCTGAAAAAAAGGGCGTAGAGAGAAATTAAAAGAAGGTCATGTCAAACCTCCTTACTTACGCCCAAG
>JAESGJ010000361.1_pt1 | contig 33640 bp, 29 predicted proteins | sample 9266241 | NCBI WGS metagenome assembly JAESGJ01 (sample SAMN14514841, study PRJNA621669) | algae metagenome | isolation source: Brasilonema octagenarum HA4186-MV1 and co-occurring heterotrophs from wet... | place: USA: Manoa Valley, Hawaii | collected 2009-07-20
GATGAATCGGTTTCGGCGGTTGTTGGTGCGGTGGGAGAAGTGTTCGGTGTTGTATTTGGGGTTTTGTCAGTTGGCGTGTGCGGTGATTTGTTGCAGACGACTCCCATTATCCGGATAGGTTCTTAGTCGAAGAAAAACATGTTATGATTTATGCCATGAAAGCCACGCTCAACGTCACGGTGGAACGCGACTTGGCGGAGTACCTCGAGCGCTACCGCAGCACGCACCGACTGAAAAGCCGCTCCGATGCCGTCGAAGCTGCCATCTCCGCATTGCGCCGTGCGGAACTCGAGCGGGACGCCATCCTTGCCGCAAACGACCCAGAGCAACAAGCCGATGCCGATTGGTGGGCGTTCACCGCTGCGGACGGTTTGCGTGACTGAACGCTACGCGCGTGGCTCCCTGTGGTGGGTCAATCACGATCCCGCGCTCGGCTCTGAAGCGGCAATGACCAGACCCGCGCTGGTGGTCTCGAGCGACGCCCTCAATCCGCACTCAAAGACGCTCTTGGTTTGTCCACTGACCTCGAGCGTTCACCGCGTCTACAGCTTCGAGGTGTTCATCCCAGCCGGTGATGGGAACCTCGAGCGAGACTCCAAAGCCCAACCCCAGTTGCTGCGTGCTGTGGACAAGCAGCGGCTTCAGGGCTTCATCGGCGTTGTGTCCGACGAAACCTTAGCGTTGGTCACGGAAGCCATCGCTTTGGTCACCGGGATGCGCGACGCGGAGCGGACGAGTCTCGCATAGCCACCGTTTCAGGCATGGACTGGTCTCGAGCAAGCGTATTCAACAGCTTGTCAAAGCGGCAAAAGCATGTCGAACCCGTGGTGTAGGGGCGCAGCGCGCTGCGCCCCTACGGGTCGCGCAGCCCCCCTCATTTGACGTAAAGCACACCCGCTTTCTCGAGTCACGCCGCGAGAAGTCTGGTCGGTGACGCCTGGGTGACTGTCAGTGCGTGTCGGGCGTGGTGGTGGTTTGGGTCTCGAGCGGGTGTGGTGGCACGGGATCACGTTCGTTTCAGCGCTGGCTCGAGCGTGACTCGAGTACATACCAAACCCCGATGCAGTACTCACTAGACCCTCAAATGCACCTTTTTATGGTTCCCTGTTCATTAATACGCATTATATTCTTAGATGCGTTAAAAATGTAGAAGATTATTCTAAAAAACTAAAAAATATCCCCGTTTCTATTAGTACCGAGTTGAGTATCAACAATTTTTAAAAAACCCAAAATGTTTTTGTACCAACCTTGTACAACTGTGAACGTGGCTCCTATATCTTCGCCATGTGCAACCTGATGTCTCAAACTTACGATACTGGAGATTGAATCGTTCATTTGATCTGTCGTCGCCATACGGATTTCGCTTTCCCAGTCGGAATCAAATTTTCCTATTAACGAAAAAATCTTTTCAACTTTCGGATTCATAAACTCAGAAAGCGTTTTTTCTACGTATCTTGCAACTTTCGGTGATGCAGTTGAGATAACATAATCTCTAAAAAGTGATTTTAGAGTTGACTCTAAGAACCCACATATTTGGACTATCATAAACTTACACCAGTTAGATTTTAATAATCCATCATCTGGGAGTTTTGAATATAAATCGAATAGAGTATCTATTCGTCTCCTATGTCGATAGATAGATTGTCTATTCATTTACTCGAAATGCCTTTATTGCAGCATCTAGTCTATAGGCAACTAATTCTGAATTTGCAGTTGCTCGCTCTGTTGCGTTTACGAATTTTGGATCAGAGATCAATGAATCATATGCATGTTTAAGTTTTGCTTCATCTGGTTTTTTAGATTTTCTAAGAGCGTGGGAGATGCCTACAGATATAGAGTCAAATATTGCAGCATTGAAACTTGACTTTGGTTTAAATGCTTTTACGCCTAAACTATTGAATATGATTTCCATTACGGAATTAAAAGTTTCCGTTATTTCTTCTTTTGATTGCAATTTTAATTTTCTATTATTAGACATATAGCGATTCAAAAATTCTTTCATTGGTTGTCTATAAGAGTCATGATAATAGTTTAACGCTAAAAATCTTAGGATTAATTCTTGATCTTTCATTGATTTGTCCAGCTTGCCAAAAAGTTGTCTCCAGTGATTATTTTTGTTAAGTTGAAATAGTAAATCGCTAAATTCTCCATGATAAATGGAAGCACGTATTTCTTGGGGTTTCAACTGCATACCCTCAGTGTTGATTCTTTCAAAAATATGATATATACTAGTCTCTCCGTCTTTCGGATCGTCTTGTTTTATCACGGTTGCATGTAAAATGGAATCATCTAATCTTCTTCTATCTGATTCATTTAGATTTCTATATGTTAAACCTTCAAACTCAGATTGCACATTTTTTAGGGAAAACTCTTTTCCTGTATCAGCAAATACACCTTGATAAAAATACTGTAGAGAGCGCAGGCGTTGTTGACCATCAATGACAGCTAGTTTTTGACTTTCGTCGTCCCTGGCTAGAAATATTCCGGGAACTGGTAATCCTAGAAGCAAAGACTCAATAAATCTTGAGGAATCTGGTTGTTTCCAAACAAATTGTCTTTGAAAACTGGGTATATAAATAGCACCAGACTCAATACGCTTCACTAAGCTATCAATGGTATAGTCCGCCCCATAACTAGTGATAGAGTATTTTTCTGGAATAACAACATCTTCATCCCCCAAAACGTCTAGAACTTCAGTCTCTTCCATGGAATTTCCTTTCAAATGATTGATTTGCCAGTCATTTTATGAATTAAATATGCGGCGGGACTGACTGCGAATTTTAAGGTCAGTCCCGCTAAGATTTTCTTCTACTTCACCCACACTTACTGTATCCGCAACTCTGGCACTTCAAGCAGCCCTCTTCCCTGACCATGTTCGGGCTGCTGCAACTCGGGCATTTCTCGCCTTTCATCTCCACGCTGCTGCCTTGCACCCCCCACGCGGGCTCGAGCATCGGCTGGGTTTCCTCGGCGCTGGGCGCGGCTCCCATCAGGGTCGGGTAGAGCAGGGGTTGCTCCGCTGGGCGCACCGCACCGCTTGATCCCGTGCTCTCCAATGCCACGGCGATCAAGTCGGCTTTGCTGGCGACGAGGCGACCGTTGTAACTGCCGTACAACCCGCCGTTGATGCCACGCAAGGTTTTCTGAATGGCTTCCACGGGCACACCGTATTGCAGCGCGATGCTGACCACGCGCCCGAGGGCTTCGCTGTCGGCGTTGGCTTCGTCACCCGCGCGCCCGCTGACGACGACGATTTCCACGGGTTTGTTTTCATGGGTGTTCGTCGTAATCAGGAACGTGCGTTTCGTGCCTGCGCCCAAGTCGGTGAGTTTCACCATGTCGGTGACGCCGGTGAGCCGCGCGGGTCGCTCGAGGAGCGGTTTGCCGGGTTGAAAGCTGGAGTTCGCGTGCCACATCGGTTCGTGCGTCTCCGAGGGCACGATGCTCGAGGATGGAACAGGTGTCTCCTCGAGTTTCGGCTCTTCCTTCTTCTCTTCCTTGCTGGTGCTGAGCACTTGGAACTGGCGGCTGCCGTCGCGGTACACGGTGATGCCTTTGCACCCGGTTTTGAAGGCTTCGCTGTACGCGGCTTCCACGTCCTCCACGGTCGCGCTGTTCGGGAGGTTGATCGTCTTGGAGAGGCTGTTGGCGGCGAACCCTTCGGCGTCGAAGGCTTCTTGCACGACGCCCTGCATCCGCACGTGGTCCAGTGGCGCGATGTCGTGCGCGCAGACGAACACATCCTGCACGGCTTGAGGCACAAACTCGAGCCCCACGCAACTGCCGTGGTTCCCCGCGATGGCGTCCGTCACCTTGTCCCAATCCCAACGACCATCGCGGGCGTAGGCGGGGTGCGCTGGGTACGTCTCGAGGAGTTCCTGGAACAGCGGTGCGATCAATGCCTTGTACTCCGCGCCGATCTTGCGCCAGATGAACGGGCTGAACACGGGTTCAATCCCGCTCGAGACCCCCATCAGCATCGAGGTCGTGCCGGTCGGGGCGACGGTCAGCACGGCGACGTTGCGGCGCGGCGCGTGCGGCATTTGGTCCTTGTGCTCGAGGTAAACCGGGTAGTGTCCGCGCTCCTCGCCCAAACGCTCGCTCTCGAGGATCGCCTCTTCGCGCATCGCCGTCATGATCTGATTGATCGTCTCGCGCCCCTGGGCGTCGTCGTAGCGCTGCCCCATCAGGATCAACGCGTCCGCCAAGCCCATCACGCCCAACCCGAGGCGACGCAGGTTTTGCGATGCCACGCGGTTGTCCTCGAGCGCAAAGACGTTGACATCGAGCACGTCGTCCAGGAAGCGGATGCAATCGCGCACGTCGGCACGGAATTGCTTGTAGTCAAAACTCTTGTTCTGCACGTAAGCCGCAAGGTTGATCGCGCCCAAATCGCAGGGCTCGCCCACCGTCAGGGGGATCTCGCCACAATTGTGAGCCTGGATACTATTCGCATCGAAGGCGTGCGCTGTTTGAACAGTCACATCGTAAACGGCCTCTTCGCCATCTGGTTCGATGCTGACAATCTCGTCACTGAAACGCTCTTGGTTCAAACGGCGTCTGTAGGTCTCGAGACGCGCTTGTAGAGCCGTTTGCTTTGCGGAATCGCTGAACCCCACACGCTCGAGGAACGTTTGCAAGTTGCTGCCGCTGATGACCAATTCGTGCTGTGCTTGTACTTCATAGCTCTTCGAGCCACCGCGTCCATCAGGCATGGCTTTGGTGTGTGCTTCGCGGCGATTTTCGAACACGGTCGAAAGGATGCCCAGCCTTGCCAACATGCGCTGCACACGCCGCAGTAAACCGAGGTTGCTCTGGGCAAGGCGCACGCTGATGCCTTTGCTTTGGTTCCCCTGCACGCCGCCGTCAGCGTCGAACAACCCTTGTAAAAAGCCCTGGTAGAAACGTGTATTTCCGTGCTCCACCTCATCGGTCACGGTCTTGTTGCCGTGAACGATGCCGTATTGAAGCGCCAACTCCGCCAAAGCTTGGCTCGAGAGTCGAACGCGGTTGTGCGTGTCATTCTCGCTGCGCCACAGTTTGCTGGTGGCACTCGAGCGTTGCAACATCTGCTGCGCACGGTCTGCGGTCTGTGTACGGGCGTCACCCCAGTAATCCAAGGCAGCCATCGGCTGTGCTTTGTCGGTGATGAACGTTCCGTCCCCGATCAAGTTGCCCAGCAACCAGCCTTCAGAGTGGTTGCCGCGACCAGCCCAGAACTCGAGGGTGCGGTGGTCATGCAGTTTGATGCGGTCGCCAGCGCGCAGGTCTCCGGTCTCAGTCCAAGCGGTTTCCTGGGTGTATCTGGTTTCTTTCGTCACTTGCTTCAGACGGTGGTTCGCGGTCAAACGCAACTCAAAGCCGCGCTTGGTGCGCAATTTCAACACGGGTTTGACACCTGTCAACCAGAAGCCACCTTCCGCGTTAAACACCTGACCGTCTACGACAGCGCAGAAGTCTCTACCGATCAACTCCTGAACTTGACGCGCACCGCCTCGAGTCATCACCCACGTGTCCGCTGTGACACATGGATTCGTGCTCTTGATGATGTACTTTTCCCCGAGCCCCGCAATCGCACTTTTTTCATTCACGCGGTCGTTGAAGATCAAGCCCGGCTCACCTGTGCTCCACGCGTGCTCCGCGATTTGCCGCCACAGCCACTTGGCGGGAATGCCGTCTTTGTACAGCGGCACGCCCTTCGCGCCGTCCGCTCCTCGAGCCTCGAGCGTGGGCAGTTGTCCGTTGTACGTCCCCTCGAGTTGGACGACGTGGTACTTGCCCATGACCTCGAGCGGGTTGATGTTCCACACGCCGTCGTTGTTCAGGGTCTCCAAAAATTTGTTGGTGGCGAGGATGCTGATGTTGAAGGTGCTGATGTCGCCTTCGCCTTGCTCGCGGTCCAGGTCCTTGGCGGTGAGGAAGTCCAGCACGTCCGGGTGGTCAATGCTGATCGTGGCCATGCCCGCGCCGCGCCGCGTGTTGTGTGAAACCATGCCGTTGGCGAGGTACGTGTGGTTCTCTTCGACGCAGATGTCCAGCGTCAACATCGCGCCCGCGTCCACCACGTTTGAGACGGCGACGTAATACTCGTCCGCCTCGAGTTGCGGCAAGCTTGCCTCGAGCGTCGCCGTGGCTTGCAGGGCTTTGAACGCGCTCAGGGTCAGTTGGCGCTCGCCGCGCATGTACCTCGAGAGGGTCTTGCGTTCGGGCGTGAATGCGCTCGGCGTGCCTTTGACGCCCTTCGGCAGCGTGTCGAACGTCGGTTGCAGCAACCCGTTCGCGTGCGGCAGCGCCCACGCGCTCTCGCGGGTCAGGTCGGGCGTGAACGCGTTCATCGCCTCGAGCCTTGAGCCAGCGACGCAACCGACGCGCTCTTTGAAGCGCTCGAGTCCGACGTGTGAGACGACGCGAACGCGGGCGTAACTCTGCGTGGAGTAGCGGTCGGCTCGAGGGGCGTAATCGGTGATCGTGCTCGGGATGCCCAAGCCTGCCAGCAGCACGGCGATGTCTTCGACGAAGCCGCGCGACACGCTCGAGAGTTCCGGGTAGTGGTGCGTCAATGTGCCGTCGGCTTCGTACAAGCCGCGCAGGAACGCGCCCAGCACAGCGCGCGGTGCTTGGCGGATGGCGCGGGGCACGCGCAGGTCGTTCGCTTTGGTCTTCAAGAGTCCGTTCTGCTCGAGCCAGGTGTACAGCGCGATGCTCTTGACGACGTAGACAACGCTCTTGTCATCGGGCTTCTGCTGCGTGCTGACCTCGAGATTGAACAGTTCTTTGAACAACTCGGGTGCTCGAGTTTCCATCACGGAACCGTGCGCCGCGCACAGCCCGACGCGTCCGCCTGTGCTGACAAAGCCGTCGCCCCAGAAATACCCGAGGAAAAACGCGAGGTCTTCGCTGAGCGTGTCAGGCGTGGTGATTGAGGTGGCGTTGAAGTGCAGCGCCTCGAGCGGTTTCAAGGTGACGGGCGTGCCCGTGTGCTGATCGAGGACTTGAATCACGTGGTCGCCAGATTGAATCTCGTCCAAACGCACCCAGTCTCGAGCGCCACTCGAGCGCATGACTTTGAGCTTATGGTTCGGCGTGCCCTGAATCCACAAACCGTTTTCGAGCGTGACGCGTTTGGTTTGCGCGACGCCGTTGTTGAACCCCTCGAGACTTTGCTTCCAGCCCTCGTCCGTGGCGACGCTGAGGTCGTGGCGCTGGTGTCCGCGTTGCAGGCTGTCCACAAGTTCAGACAGACGGAGCGTGCCCTTGTCGGTGTTGACCAGCGTGTCCGGGTGCAAGCAACCGCCTTGGCGCACGACGCGCAGCACGGGCGCGTAGCAGTAACGCAGCGTGGCGACGGGACCGCTCGTCTCTGCACCCAAGTTCGCCCACTCCAAGAAGTTGTCGAAAATCTCGAACAGGAACGAAACGGGTCCGCTCGAGGTTCCGCCGCTGCCCTTGATCGGTGCCCCTTCGGCGCGCAGGTTGCTCAGATCAATCCGAGGCTCGAGCCCCATTTTCGCGCGGGCGCAGACTTCGCGGGCGGCGTCAATGATGCTGCCCATGTCGTCGCTGACGGTTTCCACGCCTTCGGGCAGCCCAGCGGTCAGGGTCACACCGTATTGACGGGCGAGCGCCGCGACACTCGAGGGGACGACGCCGTAGACGACTTTGTTCCAGTTGCGGATCGTCGTGGGTTGCTTGTCGCCGTCGGGCATGGTCGGGGGACGCATCAAGCCTTTGATGAAGTCTTCGACGTCGGCGTGATCGGCGCTCATGTACGCCCAGCCGCGCACACCTGCATCGCGTCTCGAGGTTGCTGCCCTGGGCTGGTACACGTCCAGGTTGACGCCGTTGCCGCCGCCGACCTTCGTGACCAACGCGAGCTTTTTGGCAACTTCCATGACGCCTTCGAAGCTCGAGGGGTTGTTCGCGGTCGCGCCTTGCACGAAGCAGTTCAGCACGTTGCCGTGTTGCGTGCCCGCGCCCGCGAGCACGCGTCCGCCGGGGCAGAAGCGCTTACTCGCCATCAGGTCGTAGAACGTCGCGCCCCAGCGTGCCCGCAGTTCCGGTGTCTGCTCCGCGCCCGAGACCCAGTTGGCGATGCGTTTGAACATGCCGAACACGTCGCCGTCGCCGTCTTGCATGTATTGGCGCTTGGCGATTTTCTGGGCGTGGTCGTCGAAGTGGTACGCGGTCTGGGCGGGCTCGAGCGTTTGCGTCATACGTGGTTCCCCCTGGAGCAGTGGTGGCAATCTGGTGCGGGCAATAAAAATGCCGCTGCTTAGAAAGCAGCGGTGGTGTCCTTCAGCAGCGTGGTTGGACTCGAGGGGTCAGTGTGGATTGTCCTGAACGCTCGAGCATGGTTTCTCCCAGCGCCGCTCGATGACGCGAGGATGCCCTGCGGCAACCTGGATCAACATCTTGTGGCTGGGGCATACCTTACCACTATGGATTGGGTTTTTGTCAAGACAATGTGCGCTACAGTTCAAGGTGCAGGGCATCAGGTTGGGCTCGAGGTTCAGGCTTGCTTGGTTTGTCGGGCGCGACCCGGATCGAATTGACACAGCAGCATCGCCAGCAGAATCAAGCCCGCACCAACGAAGCCCTGCGGCGTCAAGGTCTCATTCAGCCACCAGAAGGAGAACGCCGCCGCCCACACCGGCTCGAGGGCGTAAACCACGGCCGTTTGAAACGCGGGCACGAAGCGCTGTGCGTAGGCTTGCACCCACGTCGTCAGCGCCGTGGCGACGATGCCCAGATAAACCAGTGCGACCCAGTGCTGCTCCAATGGACGCAGGTCAACCCCTCGAGCCAGTTCCGGCGCCGCGAAAACCAAGCCGCACGCGCCGACGACCGCAACTTGCACCGCCGCCAACGGCAACGCTTCGTGGCGCGCGGCGAGGCGGTCCACGGCGATGATGTACACGGCGAACAAGACGGCGCACGCGAAAATCCACGCGTCGCCCACGGAGAAATTGAGCGCGAAGCCGTTCAGGGACATCAAGCCGATCCCAGTGATTGCCACCGCCGCCGCGACGAACGCCGTCCACGGCACGCGTTGGTGCAGGAACGGCAAGAGCAGTGGCACCAGGATGACGTTCAACCCGGTGATGAACGCCGCGCGCCCGCTGGGAATCGTGGTCAAACCCATGACCTGCGTCCAGTAGCTCAGGAACAGCACCACGCCCAGCGCGCCACCCTCGAGCCACAACCGTTTTGGAACGCGACGCAGCCACGGCGCGAGCACGAGGGCAGCAACCGCGAAGCGGGTGGCCACCAAGAGCGCAGGGGAGAGGCCGGCGACCGTGGATTTGAGAATTGGAAACGTCGTGCCCCAGACGACCGTGACCAGCACCAACCAGACGAGCGCGGAGGTCTTGGGGTTCACGGGCGCAAAGCCTAACAGGTTGGGGGTGCTCCAGACACCACGACTCGAGTTTGGCAAATGCAAGCGGTTGCTGGGACCGGGCGTGTGTCTGAAATGGTGCTCGAGCCGCGCAAACGCATCCGCGCAGGGGCGACCTTGTGTGGGTCTCGAGACAGGTCAAGCAAACCGTCAAGTCACGTTGAAGGTGCCGGGATCAGTGGGCTTGGGCGAAACGCCCGAATCTCGAGCGTGCCCACGCCCAATCCGGGGCTCGAGGGTGTTCTCACGGGACGCGATACACTCCCTGCCAGTGAATGACCAAGCCGAATTCAAACGCGCCAAAGCGCGGCTCGAGGCGGACCTGCGCATCAGAGAACGGCGCTTCGCTTACGGGGTCTACGGCACCGTGACGCGGGATTACGATTACGCCCACACGCCGCAGTGGACGGTATTGGTCAATAAAGAAGCCTGGAAGCTGGAGTCGGCTGCTGGGCTCGAGGCGCAGGTGGAGGCGTTTGTTGCGGGCGATGCCTTTGATTTGGGGCGCGCGGTGATCGTGCTGCGCGCTGGGGTGGGGCTGGGGTTGTTGACGGACGCACAGAGCTGGGCGCGGGTCATTCCGGTGCTGCGCGCGATTCAAACGCAGTGCCAAGGCTGGGAGGATTACTTGGGGGCGTACTTGCGGGGGCGACGGCGCTGGTTGAACCTGCCCGAGGACGGCAGCCGCGACGACGCGGACATGCGTGAGGTCAAGGCGAACGCGGAGCACATCCGGCGCGTGGTGTGGCGCACCACCCCGTTCCGAACGCCCCTGGAAATGGCGCCTTGACCCGGCGCACTCAGGTGGCGTTCAGGCTGGGCTGCTGGGATTAAGCCAGTGCTCAGCACCGCTTCAGTCGGGGTGCAGCCACGCCTGGAGCGACACGATGAACGGTCCCGACACGAACGCGCACGCTGGGATGGCGAGCCCCGCAGACGACCTGTACGGGTATTTGGACGCCTTGCCGCATCAGGTTTGGCTCAAAGACCGACACGGGGCGGGCGTCGTCTGGTACAACCAACGCTGGTACGCTTACAGCGGGCTCAGCCAAGCCCAAGCCCTCGGTGAAGGTGGCGCGCACCTCGTTCACGAGGACGACCGCGCGGGTCTGCAAGCCCATTGGAACGCCGCCCTCGGCAGCCAGCAACCGTTTGAAGTGGCGGCGCGCTTGCGGGCACGTGGCGGCGAGTACCGCTGGTTTTCCATGCGCGGCGAACCCGTCTGGCGCGAGGGGTGCGTCGTCGCTTGGATCGGCACGAACACCGACATCGAAGTCCAGCACCACTCGGAAAGCAAAGCCCAGCGCGCCCGAAGCCGTGTGGAGGGTTTGCAGCGCGTCACGGCCGCCCTGTCCCAAGCGCTCAGCAGCGATGCGGTGATCGCCGCGTCGCTCGAGCACGGTTTGGAGACCGTCGGGGCGTACGCGGGCAGCGTGGTGCTTTTGGCAGACGACGGCGTGCGTTTGGAATTGCGTGGGCAGCGTGGGTATGACCCCGCCACCTTAGAGCGTTTGCACGACCTGACCGTACACAGCGACGTGCAGGTTGCCGCGACCGTGCGCGATCTGCAAGCGCACTTCATGAACACCCACGAGTACGCGAAGCAAATGTTGGACTCGCAGCGGTACGTCGCGCCGCGCAGCCGCGCGGTGGCCACGCTGCCGTTGGCGGTCGCTGGGCGGGCGACGGGGGCACTGGCGATTGGGTTTGACCACGAACGCACGTTTTCCAAGGGCGAGCGGCGCTTCCTGACCTCGCTGGCGGACGCGACCGCGCAAGCCCTCGAGCGGGCGCGGTTGTTCGATGCCGCCCTGCGCGTGCAGGAGCGCTTTGAAGCCGCGCTCGCCTCCAGCCGCACAGGGATTTGGGAGTACGACCCCAGCACGCGCGAAATCGTTTACGGCGGGTACTACGCTGAACTTTACGGCTTGCCGAGCGGCCCGGGCCGCGTCCACGCGGGCGTGGTCAGCGCGTACACGCCGCCAGAGGACCGCGAGGGGGCCCTCGAGGCGACGCGCCGGGCGTTCGAGCGCGGCGATTGGCTGGAGCGTGAGTTCCGCGTGCGCGTGCCTGGAAGTCCAGAGCGCTGGGTTTTTTCGCGTGGTCGGGCGAGCGCGACGCCGGACGGGCCGCGCCTCGTCGGAACCGTGACTGACATCACCGAGCGCCGCCGGGCAGAAGAGGCGCTCAAGGACAGCGAGTTGAATTTTCGTGCGCTCGCGGATTCCATCCCGCAACTGGCGTGGATGGCGCACAGTGACGGCGAGATCTTTTGGTACAACCAGCGCTGGTTTGACTACACCGGCACGACCCTGGACGACATGCGCGGTTGGGGTTGGCAGCGCGTGCACGACCCGGAGCACCTGCCCGGTGTGCTCGAGCGGTGGCGCGCGTCGCTGCAAAGCGGTGAGCCCTTCGAGTTGGAATTTCCACTGCGCGGCGCGGACGGTGCGTACAAGTGGTTCCTGACCCGTGTCAATCCGGTGCGCGGCGCGGATGGTCAGGTGTGGCGTTGGTTCGGGACGAACACCGACATCACAGCTGCCATGGAAGTCCAGCGCCAATTGCGCGCGGTCGGTGACTCACAACGCCGCTTCGTCAGCGACGCCGCCCACGAGTTGCGCGCACCGCTGACCGGCATTCGCGGCAACTTGGAACTCGTGCGCCGCTTTCCGCAGATGGACCCGGCGGAGCGCGACCAGGCGCTCTTGGACGCCGAGCGCGAAGCGGGGCGGTTGGCGCGGCTGATCACCGATTTGCTCGAGGTCGCCAGGGGCGACGCCCGCAGCGCCCAGCGACCAGAGTTGGAACCGGTCGCGCTGGGCGCTCTGCTCTCGGAGGCGTTGCGCGGTGCGGCACACCTCGGCGCGCACCCGCTCTCCAGCGACCTCGAGGACGTGACCGTGCTCGGGGACCGCGACCGCTTGAAGCAGTTGACGCTGATCTTGCTGGAGAACGCCATGAAGTACAGCCCCGCCGACACACCCGTGCACCTGCGCTCGTGCGCGGAGCCCGGTTGGGCGCGCATCGAAATCGTTGATCGCGGTCCGGGCATCGCGCCGGAGCACTTGGAACGCGTGTTCGAGCGCTTTTACCGCGCCGATTCCGCGCGCACGCCGGGCGTGGACCCTGGCGGCACGGGCTTGGGGTTGCCCATCGCGCGGATGATCGCCGAAGCCCACGGCGGCAGCGTGCACTTGGACAGCGCGCTCGGCTTGGGCACGACCGCCGTGGTGCGTTTGCCGCTCGCCGCCTCGAGCCTTCAGCCTTGAGCGCCCTCGGCGATCTACAGCGGCGCGCTTCGGGCATGATGGGGTGAAACACACATCCCGGCGCAAAAACTGCTAGTATTTAACCAAGTTAAATATCTGGGGTTGACCGGGCAGGGTTGGGCTCGAGGGGCGCAACTCCAGAACCAACGTTGAACTCGCTCGAGGTTCTCAGGAGGGTGTATGTACAAAGGTCGTGAAGGGCAGTGGGCATTCTTCTTGCACCGCTTGTCGGGGGTCGCCATTTTGCTCTACCTGATCTTGCACACGGTCTCGATCAGCTCCGTGCTCTTGGGTGAGAGCGTGTACACCGCCGTGCACGAGGTTTACAAGCTGATGATCTTCCGCGTCGGGTTGATCGGCGTTGCAGGCGCGGTTGCCTACCACGCGTTCAACGGTTTGCGCATCGTCATCATGGACTTCACGGGTTGGGGCGTGCGCCGCCAACGCGAACTTTGGTATGCCTCGTTGTTCTTTAGCGTCGCGTTGATGGCGATTACGCTGTACTACAACATCCCGCGCTTGATCGGAGGGGAATAAGCATGGCGATCAAAGCCCGCACGCTCACGGACGCTCGAGCCCAAGCCAAGTCCAACCCCGAACTCGCCTGGTGGGTGTTCATGCGCTTGTCGGGGACGGCGCTCGTCGTGCTGACCGTGTTTCACCTGTTCAACAATTACATCTTGGTGGACGAGCAGGGCTGGGATTACGAAGCGATTGCCAGCCGCTACGCCGATTGGTGGAACAAGCTCTACCTGTTGGCGCTCTTGGGCTTGGGCATGGCGCACGGCGGCAACGGCTTGCGCTACATCATTGACGACGCCACCGCGAAGAACCGCGTCGCGCGGTTCTGGATCAAGAGCATTGCCTACACCGTGATGGGCGCGGTCTTCGTCTTCGGCGTGCTGGCGTTGGTCGTGAAGATCCCCGTGCCCGGCGTGGACACCCCATAACCGCTCGAGCTTCGAGTCCGCTCAGGTTGAAATGGGCCCCGCTCGAACGCTTGGACGGCTCGAGACCAGCCGCAAGCGGTTTCCCGGCTCTCGAGCCCGCACTTGAAAGGCAGGTTTGCAATGCGAGCACACAAATTTGATGTCATCGTCGTCGGCGCGGGCGGTTCTGGGTTGATGGCGGCGTTGTACGCGACCAAAAACGCGCAGGGCAGCGTCGCGGTCATCTCCAAGCTCTACCCGACGCGTTCCCACACCGGAGCCGCGCAGGGCGGCGTCGGCGCAGCCCTGGGCAACGTGGACGAGGACTCTTGGGAATGGCACATGTTCGACACGATCAAGGGCGGCGATTACCTGACCGACCAAGACGCCGCCGAGATCTTCGCCAAAGACGTGATTGACGCCGTGTACGAGTTGGAGCACATGGGTTTGCCGTTCTCGAGACTGCCATCGGGCAAGATCGCCCAGCGGCGCTTCGGTGGGCACACCCGCGAGTTCGGCAAGGCGCCCGTGCACCGCGCCTGCTACGCCGCCGACCGCACCGGGCACATGATCTTGCAGACGCTGTACCAGAACTCAATCAAAGAGGGCGTCAACTTCTTCAACGAGTTCCTGGTGCTGGACATGATCTTGGACGAGGAACCCGGCGGCGAGCGCGTCTGCAAGGGCGTCATCGCCATGGACATCGCCACCGGCGAAATGCACACCTTCCACGCCAAGAGCGTCGTGCTCGCCACGGGCGGCAACGGGCGCATGTTCAAGGTCACGAGCAACGCCCACGCGCTGACGGGCGACCTGACCGCCATCGCCTACCGGCGCGGCATTCCCCTTGAGGACATGGAGTTCTACCAGTTCCACCCGACCGGCTTGTACAAGCTTGGCGTGCTCTTGACCGAGGGCGTGCGAGGCGAGGGCGGCATCTTGCGCAACGGCAGCGGCGAGCGCTTCATGGAGCGCTACGCACCGACGATCAAAGATCTGGCTCCCAGGGACATTGTTTCCAGAAGCATGTACATGGAGATCCGTGAGGGTCGCGGCGCGGGACCCAACAAGGATTACATCCTCTTGGACATCACGCACTTGGACCCCAAAATCATTGAAGAACGTTTGCCCGACATCGCCGATTTCTCGAGGACGTACCTGCGCGTTGAGCCCACAAAGGAGCCCGTGCCGGTCAACCCGACCGCGCATTACACGATGGGCGGCATTCCCACGACGATTGACGGCGAAGTCTTGTGGGGCACGCAGAACCACGAGATCGTCCACGGGCTCTACGCCGCTGGCGAGGTCGCCTGCGTCAGCTTGCACGGCGCGAACCGCTTGGGCACGAACTCCTTGGGCGACCTGATCGTCTTCGGGCGTCGCGCGGGCGTTGCCGCTGCCAAATACGCCAACGAGAACCCGCTCTTGCCCATCGGCAGCGATGTCTCGAGGCGTGCCCAGGATCTAGTGGACCGCACCCGCAACGCGAGCGGCAAGGAAAGCGTCGCCAAGATTCGCAGCGAAATGCAGCAAACCATGCAAGACCACGCCAGCGTGTTCCGCACCGAGGAAACCCTCTCCACGCAAGTCGAGATCCTGCGCGGGCTCAACGAGCGCTACACGCAAATCGGGATCAGCGACCGCTCGGAGCGCTTCAACACCGAGATGATCGAAGCCATCGAACTTGGGTTCCTTTTGGACAACGCCGAGAGCTTGGTGCACAGCGCCCTCAACCGCCGCGAATCCAGGGGCGCGCACAGCCGCGAGGACTACACCGAGCGCAACGACAAGGAATTCTTGAAGCACACGATGATCTACCGCCTCGAGCCCGGCAAAACCGAGATCAAATGGCGCGATGTTGTCTTGGGCAAGTACGAGCCGAAGGCGAGGGTGTACTGAAGCCGTTGGCTATTAGCCCTTAGCTTTTAGCTAGACCCAAAACCCAAACCCCTCGAGACTCGAGTCAACTTGCCAAACCTGTGCTGCGACCTCGAGAATACAAACCACGACATGAGCTAATGGCGAACAGCTAATAGCTAGGAGCCCAAAAATGCAGGCAACATTCAAAATTCAGCGTTACAACCCAGAGAAGGACAAGAAGCCGTACTGGGCGGAATACACCTTGGAGGTGGATGCCAAAGACCGCATTTTGGACATCCTCCACAAGATCAAGTGGGAGATGGATGGGTCGTTGTCGTTCCGCCGCTCGTGCGCGCACGGGATTTGCGGCTCAGACGCGATGATGATCAACGGCAAGAACCGCTTGGCGTGCAAGGTCTTGATGATGGACTTGGGCACGACGACGGTCACGGTGGAGGCGATTCGCGGGTTGCCCGTGGAAAAAGACCTGATCGTGGACATGAAGCCGTTTTTTGACAGCTACGAAGCGGTCATGCCGTACTTTGTGGGCGATCCCGTGCCGCCGCCGACGGAGTACCTGCAAAGCCACGCGCAGGAAAAGATCATTGATGCCAGCACGAAGTGCATCCTCTGCGCGTGCTGCACCACGTCTTGCCCGATCTTCTGGGTCAACGGGCAGTACCTTGGACCCGCGGCCATCGTGCAAGCCCACCGTTTCATCTTCGACAGCCGCGACCGCGCTGGGGCGCAACGTTTGGAGATTCTCAACCAAACGACCGGCGTCTGGCGCTGCCGCACCGCGTACAACTGCACCGAAGCTTGCCCGCGCGACATCCCGATCACGGAGATCATCGGTGAGGTCAAGCGCGCGATCATGTACGGCACGGCGTAAATTCGTTCAGCACTCCAAAAGCCCGCGCTGCTGACCGCGCGGGCTTTTCCATGCTCGAGCCTCGAGCGGTGCGCTCTCCACGCATGGGCAAGCGGCGCAAAAGTCTCCATAGGGCGGTGTGCATTCCGGTTGTCCGCATTTTGCAAAAGGCGCAAAATGCTCCCAGCCTCCAGCACACCGCCTTTCTTGCCACTCGCTTTGCTCGAAAATGGTTGACGATGGGTCAACCATTTTGCAACTTGCCTTACGCAAACGGTGCCGCGCAACCATTTTCGCCTCGAGCGACCAAACTGACCGCTCGAGGTGCACGGTCTTGACATTCAATCAATCGGTTGAATATTGTTGGTCCATGCCCGCACCCGCGCCGTACGTGTCGTTTCCAGGGAACGCCCGCCAAGCCTTGGAGTTCTACGCCGCCGTCTTTGAAGGCAGTCTGGTGCTCAACACCTTCGCCGATTTCGCACGCAATGACGGACCGCCCGACGCCATCGCCCATGGCATGCTGCGCGGACCCGTGGAACTGTTTGGTTCCGACGCCGGACATGGTGATGTTCCGGTGCGCGTTGAAGGCCTGCTGCTGTCGCTGCTGGGCGCGGCGGAACCCGCCGTCTTGCACCGCTGGTTCGACCGGCTCGCCGAAGGGGGAACGGTGCTCGATCCGCTCGCCCCCAAACCGTGGGGCGCTGCGGACGGACAGGTCCAGGACCGGTTCGGGTTGCGCTGGCTGCTGGGGTACGAACCATCGTGAGCACCCCGTCTCAGACTGGTCTGATCGCAACGGTTCCGCTGACCACGGTCCCACTGACCTTTGGTGCGCTCGGCGATCCGGTGCGCTGCGCGCTCGTGGAACACCTCGGCAAGCGCGGCGAACTCACGGTGGGCGAGCTTGCCGCACTCTTTCCAATCACGCTGCAAGGGGTGTCCAAGCACATCAAGGTGCTCGAGCAAGCCGGGGTGGTCAGTCAGCGCCGCGATGGTCGCCACCGACCCGTGGCGTTGCAACCGCAAGCCTTGCTGCTCGCGGGTTCGTGGCTCGAGGTGCGTCGGCGTGAACTCGACGCCCGCTTCGAGCGCCTTGATGACCTCCTCGCCGAGCTGCAAAGTCAAGGAGGACGATGAGCCCGACGACGACCCACACGCGCGTGGGGGAGCACGCTTTGTCGTTCTCGCGCGCGTTCGCTGCCCCAGCGGCGCTCGTGTTCGCCGCCCACGTTGACGCCGACCTGTTTCGCCGCTGGATGGGGCCGCGAGGCTCAGCCATTCACGTGCAGCACTTCGACGCCAGAACAGGCGGGTCTTTCCACTACCGCGTCGGCGCGAACCCGCGGTACACCTTCTTCGGGTGTTACCACGAAGTGACCGCAGTCACCCGGATCGTCCACACCTGGGAGATGCTGGGCGAGCCAGCACGCCCGACGCTGGAAATTCTGACCTTCGTTGAACTCTCCAGCGATACTTCACGCCTGGACGGTTTGTCGTTGTTCACGTCAGCCGAGCACTGCGCGGCGACCTTGGCGTGGGACGAAAGTGGCAGTGGCATGAACGAGAACTTCGGGCGTTTGGACGGACTGTTGAAGACCGTCTAACCGTTCAAAACGCCCGCGCCACCCCAGACCAACCCTCGAGCAGCACATTCGGAGATTGTGCGTTGATCCCGCACTGCTGGGTCGTTTTGCAAACGAAACGCTCAGAAACGCTTGTAGACTCAACTCCCGTGAAACGCTTTAGTGTGATGCTGCTTTGTGCCCTCGCCGCGTGCGCGCCTGCCGCGAGCCGCGTGGACACCACCGCCCTGCGCACCGCCGCGGTGATCCGCGACTTCAAACCCGACCAAGGCGAGAACGCCCGCTACAAGGTTGGCTCTCAGGTGCGCTTCTCGTACGCCCTCGGGCAACCCGGCTTCATCACGCTCGTCGCTTACGACGACAATGGGCGCACCTACGAGGTCGAACGCAGCGTGCGCACGCCAGCAGGTGCACAGCAACTGCCGCGTTCCGATGACACGACGGCGAGTGGTGCGCGAGCCGCGTACATCGTTGACCCACCCGTTGGACCGCAACGCGTGTTCTTGATTTACACCGACCGCGCCGCGCCCTCGAGCGCGCGGATCAGCGGCAATTTCGCGCCCAGTGATTTGCCCGGTGTGATTCGTGCGTTCACGACAGCGACCGGCTCGAGCGCCGTGGATGTCGCCGAAACCCGCTTCGAGGTCGTGCCATGAAAGCGCAGGCCCTGATCGGTGCCCTGCTGGGGTTGGGCGTGATCGCCTGCCAGCAGCAACCGCCAGCGCCCACAGCGCAAGCCTGCACCGTCGTCGAGCCCGACTCGAGCAGCAACGTCACCATTTCTCAACCGCTGGCGTTGAGCACCACGCCCAAAACCCTGGATCCCACGAAGGTCGAGACGCTGGGCAGTGACATCTTCGTCAACGATGCCACGAACAGCCTGACGATCAACAAAGGCGACGTGATTGCCTCCAATTGCAACGAGGGTTTGCTGCGCCGCGTGACCAACGCCAGCGCGCAGACGACCACGACCGGCGGCGTGCGCCCACTGGCAATCCGCAAGGTTTACCTGCAAACAGAGGACGTTGCGCTCGAGGATATTGTGTCAGACGGCGACGCGACGATTGATTACGGCAACTTGCCGATCACGAACCAGAACACGACGGGCACCGGACCCGGCGTGCGCGTTCAGGATTTGAACGCGACGCTGACGATCAAAGATTTCCGTGTGCCCGTCAGCGTGGGAAATTTGACCTTCAACGGCACCGTGCAAAGCACGTTGAATCCGGTGTTCAAACTGCAATTTGCGGGCGGCAAAGTGAAATTGTTCGAGGCGAGCTTGAACGGGAACTTGAACCTCAACATCTCCGGCAAACTCGAGGCGACAGCCGGGATTGGCGTGGGCAAAGAAGCGACGATCTGGAGCGGCAGTTACACGCGGGCGTTCCTCTTGGGCGCGGTGCCAATGGTCGTCGTGATCGAACCAAAACTGATTGCGGGCGCGAACGTTGACCTCAAAGGCAATGTGTCCATGACCGCTGGGATCAAACCGACCTTCAACGCAGGCTTTGGTGTGCGCTATGACGGACAGAAGTGGACGGGGCTGGGCACGGCTCCCACGTTCGCCCTCAATCCATCCTTCGAGTACGGCGCGAAAACCTCGGGCACGGCGTCCGCTTACGTGCGCTTCGCCATCGGTGTGAAGTTCTACGGCGCGGCGGGGCCAACCATCGAAGCCCGCCCAAGCTTGGATTTGACGTTGTTCCCGAACCAAACGCAGGGCGCGAAGCTGACCGCCGGCGTGACCGGATCGGTCGGTGTAACCGCAGGCTTCAAAGTCCTCGGCGCGGGCTTGGCGGTGACGTACTCGGACACGATCTTTGACCCGAAGACGCTGTTCAACTGCACGTACAACACCGCGCAAGCCAAATACACCTGCGCGACTTGAACGCCCGTCTGCCCGTCCCCTCGAGCCCCCGCGCGGCTCGGGGGTTTTTCGTACACTGCGCGTCGTGATTGAACCCGTCACCCTCGAGAACGCCCACGTCCGCCTCGAACCTTTAAGCGAGCGGCACATCCCTCAACTTCTCGAGATTGCTGGGCGCGCACCCGAGGTCTACACGCTGACCACCGTGCCGCCAACGCTCGAGGGCATGACGGGATACGTCAACACGGCGCTCGAGTGGATGGCTCAGGGAAAAGCGCTGCCGTTTGCGACCTGCGCCCCGGACGGCGCAGCGTTGGCTGGAACGGTCTTGGGCAGCACGCGCTTGGCGAACCTCGAGTATTGGGCTTGGCCCGCCGGGCATCCCTTGGTGCGCACGGACGGCACGCCCGACGCGGCGGAGATTGGCTGGACGTGGCTTGCCCCCCAAGCGCAACGCACGCGCGTCAACACCGCTGCCAAGCTGTTGATGCTGACGCACGCCTTTGAAACCTGGCGCGTGCAGCGCGTCACGCTGAAAACCGACGCGCGCAACGAACGCTCACGCAACGCGATTCTGCGTTTGGGCGCGCAGTTTGAAGGCATTCTGCGCGCCCACGTGCCCGCGGCGGACGGCATGACCGGGCGGGCGGTGCGCGACGGCATCCGCGACAGCGCGATGTACAGCATCGTGGCAACGGAGTGGGAGGCGGTCAAAGCCGGGCTCGAGGAGAAACTGGCGCGGGTTGATTGACGTGAACCTCGAGTTTTGCGCGTCCTGCCTCTTCTGCAAACGTTTAGAATGCCGTTCATGCCGTTGCAACTCGGTGTTTGCGATTACCCGGAGCACGTCTCGCGGGCAGAGTGGCTGACCTTCCCACAGCGCATGAAGGACTTGGGGCTCGAGTTCGTGCGCGTCGGCGAATTCGCCTGGTCAAAATTGGAGCCCAAACCGGGCGAGTTTCACTGGGACTGGTTGGACGAAGCGGTTGACGCGCTGCACGCGCAAGGCTTGAAAGTCGTGCTGGGCACGCCGACGGCGACGCCGCCCGCGTGGCTGATCCGCGCGCACCCAGAGATTTTGCCGGTGGACGTGCACGGTCGCGTGCGCGAGTTCGGCTCGCGGCGGCACTATGACTATTCCTCGGACGTGTACTGGCGGGAATCTGCGCGCATCGTGGAAATTATTGCCCGGCGCTACGGCAACCATCCCGGCGTCGTCGGTTGGCAGACCGACAACGAGCACGGCTGCCACGACACGACACGCTCGTACTCCCAGCAGGCATTGGAGAAATTTCGTGTCTGGCTGGAAGCCAAGTACGAGACCGTGGCGGCGCTGAACGACGCGTGGGGCGCGGCGTTCTGGTCGCAGGAGTACCTGAACTTTGGCGAAGTCGGCTTGCACAACTTGACCGTCACCGAGCCCAACCCCTCGCACGTGTTGGACTTCTACCGCTTCGCCAGCGATCAACTGATCGCCTACGACCGCATGCAGACCGCGATTCTGCGCGAGCACTCTCCGGGGCGTTGGGTGACGCACAATTTCATGATTTTTTTCAGCGACTTCGACCATTTCAAGGCGGCTGAGCACCTGGATTTCGTGACCTGGGACAACTACCCGACCGGCATGCTCGAGTTCTTCGCGCCGCCCGGCACGCCCGACGCCGTGAAGCTCGAGTTCGCGCGCACCGGACACCCGGATTTCGTCGCGCTGAACCACGACATTTACCGTGGACTCAAACAAAAACCGTTCTGGGTCATGGAACAGCAGTGCGGGCAGGTCAACTGGGCGCCCTACAACCCCCTGCCCGTGCCCGGCGCGGTCAAGCTCTGGACGCTGCAAGCCTTCGCGCACGGCGCGGATGTCGTCACGTACTTTCGTTGGCAAGCGGCGCGCGAAGCCCAAGAGCTGTACCACGGCGGGTTGCTGCGCTACGACGGCACGCCAGACCGCGGCTTCCAAGAAGTGCAAACCCTCGCGCCGAAACTCGGACGGCTGTCCGACGCCCTCGAGCCCGCGCGGGTCGCGCTCCTGCACGATTACGAAAGCCTGTGGGCGTACGACGTGCAGAAGCACGCGCAGAACAGCTCGTACTGGGCGCAAGTGCTGCACTATTACACCGCGTTGCGCGAACTTGGCGTGGACGTGGACATCCACCACCCGAACGCAGACCTGAGCGGCTACGGCTTGATCGTCGCACCTGCGTTGAACATCGTGTCTGAGCGGACCGCCGCGAACCTCGAGGCGGTCGTACAGGGCGGCGCGCAGTTGCTGATTGGCTGCCGCACGGGATTCAGGCAACCCACGGGCGGCGTGTGGGCGTCCAGGGCACCGGGGCCGCTGGCGGCACTCGCGGGCGTCAAGGTCAAGAACTTCGACGCGATGCGCCCAGGGCTCACGAGCCGCGTGGAAGCGCTGGACACCAGTTTTGAAACGCACACCTGGAACGAATCGCTCGAGGTGATTGCCGACGACGTGCAAATTTTGGGCACGTATTTCGCAGACCCGCTCTACGACGAGGTGGCGCTCACCACCCGCACGGTCGGCGCGGGCAGTGTCACGTACAACGGGGTGTGGAGCGAAGGGCTGCTGCACCGGTTGTTGCCACTGCTCCTGTCCAAAGCGGGCGTGCACCACGATCTCCTCCCGCACGGCGTTCGCACGACCACGCGCGGCGGACTGACCTACGCGCAGAACTGGACGCGCGGCGGGGTTGCTTTGGAACTGCCGCAGGACGCAGAACTGGTGATCGGCAACAGCCTCCTCGAGCCGTACGGCGTGACCGTCTACCGCACCGGCAAACGCGATTGAAGCAGCGCCTCTCGAGCCCTTGAAGTCGCCTCTCCCTCTCGTTCGATGCCGCCGCTTGAGCGGCGGGTGAGGGTGGCGTTGTGCCTTGCACACATGGGTGTGACGCGCCAGCGAGTTGCCTTTGACGTTCGGGCGTCTCGAGCAACCCCGTTTGTTCTCGAGCGTGTGGTCTTTCCACCGTCGCACGGGGCGGGCACGGGGACCCGCCCCTACGGGTTTTTTGCGGTTTGACCGTTGCACCTCGAGCCCCAATTTTCCCTCGAGCGTGTGGTCGTTCACCCGTCGCACAGGGCGAACACGTTTGTGCGTCGAACCCATGTTCGCAGGGCGAAACGCACACATGGGTGTGACGTTCGCCCCTACGGCACGTGGTTTTCGTGTGGCTCGAGACCCGGTTGCCCGTCTCGAGCGTGGTCGTTCAACCGATGATGACGGCGGCGATGATGATGCCCAGCGCGATGATGAAACTGCCTTTCAAAATCGCTACGGCGACGTTGCCTTCGGTGTAAATCTTTTGTTGCGAGTCGCCTGGGGTGAGGCGGTCCAGCAGCAAAAATGCCACGTAGAGCAGGACGAATCCGAACAGCGACCACAGCAGCGTGAGCAAGAACGGCGTGAAATCCATGGAACCCCCAGTGTGGTCATTGTGACACAGTGCTGATTGCAGTGCTTATTGCGGCAGGAAGTAATGCGGCACGAACCTCGAGGTGTTCGTGGTGATTGCGCTGTCGTCCTCGCGGATGCCGATGCCAGCGGGCATGTCGCCGATGATCCAGGCACCAACGACGGCGTGGTTGCCGCCAAATTCGGGCAGCGGTGCGTAGGCTTGGTGGATGTAGCCTTCCGCGCCGTACTCGCCGCCAGAGGAGAGCTGTAGGTTCGCCGCTTGAATGGCGATGTTCGCGCCTTCGCGGGAGAAGATCGGTTTTTTGACGTGGTCGCCGGACAGCGGCGTGAAGCTGGCAGGGAGCAGGTTCGGGTGTCCGGGGGACATCTCCCAGAGGATCGGCAAGATGCCTTTGTTGGAGAGGATCATCTTCCACGCGGGTTCGATCAAGGTCACGGAACGCTCGAGCAGGTGCGCGCCGAAGGGTTCTTTGATGAGGTCTTCCCATGGGTAGAGCTTGAACAGGTGCGAAATCGGCGCGTTCTCGAGGTCAACGAATTTTCGGTTGGCATGGTCCCAACCGAGTTCTTGCATTCCCAGATGCTTGGTCTGAATGCCGACTTGCATGGCGAGGTCGCGCAGGTACTCGGTCGTGCCGAAATCCTCGTCGGATTGCTGGACGCTGGCGAAGTGCAGGGTTTGCACGCCGCGTTTGGCGCGAAAGTACCCAAATTGCTCGATCAACTTCTCGTGCAGTGAATTGAATTGGTCGGCGTTCCCCGGCAGCACGCCCGCCGCAATCTGATCCTCGAGCCAGACCCATTGCGCCACGGCTGCCTCCAAGAGCGCCGTCGGGGTGTCGGCGTTGAACTCTAAAAGCTTCGGTGGCGCGCTGCGGCTCAGCGCGAAGTCGAAGCGCCCGTACAGCGTCGGGTCGTCGGCGTCCCAGCTTTGGCGGCACAGGGCTGCGAACGGCTCGGGGATGCGCAACTCGGCGAAGCGGTTTTGGTGAATGACGCGTTCCACCGCGTCCAGGCAAAGTTTGAAGACGTTTTTGCTCGCCAACTCGAGGGCGTAGACCTCGCGTTCAGAAAGTTCGTACGCTTTGTCCTCGTTCCAGTACGTGGTGTTGTTCAAGCTGTGAAACGCGAAGCCGTGCGATTCCAAACGCTGCTGCCAATTCGGGCGTGGAGGCATCATGTGGCGCTGCATTCAACCCCCGAAAAATCCGCCTCGAGCGCCGAAACCGCCTCGAGAAATGCTCGTGCCTGCGACGACCCCACGGCTTTGCAACGCACCCGTGGCGCTGAACTGGGCGCTTGGCGGGGCGGGTTGCGCACGGGTGCCGGGCACGCCGTTGCGGTACGGGTAATAGTACCCGCGCCCGCCGAAGTACACGAAGTGCGGTCCGTAGTAGTAGCCACTGCCGCTGATGTAACAGGCGTCGCTGCCCACACCCCACTCGCGTTCGCAGTCCTCGCGGGTATTGTACAGCGCGCGGCTGGTGCGGTACTGCTCCTCGGCGCAGGACACCAGGGTCAAACTGGAGATGAGGAGCAGCGACAGGAAACGGCTGCGTTTGGTTGAAGTCATGGTTCGTCCTTCCAGGCTACCGTATGCGCCCAGCGGCAAAAGGGTTTCTGCACAGGGCGCGCGGTGTGGCTCGAGTCTCGAGGCTGGCGGTGGTTGCGGCCGTGATTGCCACGAGGCATGTTTAACCAGCTCGAGCCGTTACCGCACACCGAAAGGGTTGTTGTGTTTGTGTAGGGACGGGGGTCGCGCCCATGCGCGCAGATCAACACTGTCCCCGTCCGCCAACGGGTCGGGACGCCCTCCGTTTGAACCCTGTGACAATCAAAATCTTGCAAGAGGGTTTTTGCTCGAGTCGCGATTGCCTGCGATCCTGACCCGTTGCGGTTCAGGACTGCCCGAGCTGAAGTTCTCGCGCGGTTTGGGCTCGAGGGAACGGGTGCTGTTCACGCGGGCGGGCGCACGGGCACGCCGTGCTCGAGCAGGTAGCGTTTGACTTCTGCGACGGTGTACGTGCCGAAGTGAAACACGCTCGCGGCAAGGGCGGCGTCTGCGCGTCCGACTGTAAGCACCTCGAGGAAATCCTCCAAACGTCCCGCGCCGCCGCTGGCGACGATGGGGATGTCCACCTCTGCTTTCACGGCGGCGCACAGTTCCACGTCGTACCCAGCTTTCGTGCCGTCGCCGTCAATGCTGTTCAACACCAATTCGCCCGCACCGAGTTGCTGGGCGCGCACCGCCCACCCGAGGGCGTCCAAGCCCGTGGCGAGGCGACCGCCGTTGACGAACGTTTCCCAGCCGCGCCCGTCTGCGCGGCGTTTGACTTGCATGCTGAGCACCACGCATTGCGCGCCGAAGTAATCGCTGGCGACACGAATCAGATCGGGGTTCTTGACCGCGCCGGAGTCCATGCTGATCTTGTCCGCGCCTGCCAAGTGCAAGCGTCGGCAATCCTCCAAGCTGCGCACCCCGCCGCCGATGGTCAAGGGCATGAACACGCTCTCTGCGACGTGGTGCGCCCAATCCATGTCGATGGCCCGTCCGTCCGAGGAGGCGGTGATGTCGTAGAAGACGAGTTCATCCGCGCCTTCAGCGTCGTACTTGCGGGCGTAATTGAGCGGATCACCGATTTCGCGCACGTTTTGGTACTGCACGCCGCGCGTGACTTTGCCGTTGTCCACGTCCAGGCATGGGATGATGCGCTTGTAGATCACGGGATGGATTGTACCGGGCTCGAGGGAACGCGGGTTTTGGCGGCTTGAGAAACACGGTGGTGGACCCGAGGCTCGAGACCACCTCGAGTCTTGCCTTCAGAGCTTGGTCTTGAAGAACTCGACGGTGACGGCGTGCGCCGCGCGTTGGGCTTTCAGCGTTTCAAACGTGTGCAAACCGTCCGGGACGACGTGGAATTGGGTATCCCCTCGGGTCTCGAGGATGCGGGCGTAGTGTTCGCCGACGCTGATTGGCACGGTTGGGTCGGCGCTGCCGTGAACGACGAGCGCGGCACCCGTGTGGGCGGCGACGGTCTGGAATGGCTCGAGGCCCAGTAAATCTTCAAAAAACGCGAGGCTGACCGGGTTGCCGCTGAAGTCCACGCGGTCGGTGTCCTCGTCGAAGCCCAAGCCCGGCGCTTCCGGGGAATTCGCCCTGGCTTTGTACGCCGCCCAGACGTGCGCGGGCGGCGTGCCGTGCGGGATCGGTCCGAGCCAGACCCGCGGGTGCGCGGGCGCCCACAGCGTGAGGGCTTTGAACTCGAGCCCCGGCTGGGCGACGCTGAGCGCGGCGACCATGCCGCCCATGGAGAGCCCCAGCAAGCCCAACCTCGAGGGGTCAATCTCTGGTCTCGAGCGCAGGAATTCATGGGCGGCGACGACATCTTCGACCTCGCGCGTCGGGGTCATTTCGTCGAAACTGCCCTCGGACTCGCCGGAACCGCGAAAATCGAAGCGCAATGAGGCAATTCCTTCCTCGGCTAAAAGCCGGGAGAGCAGCACGAACACGCGGTGCGGTTCCATGCGCTGACCGGTGAAGCCGTGCAGGATCAACACGCCAGGCGCGGGGGTGCGGGTCTCGAGCGGCAGGTGCAGCATGCCCCAGAGGCGTTGCCCATGAACATCGAAGTGAACGGCGTGCTCGTTGAGCGGCATGGGCCAAATTGTAAGCCGTCCCCAATCGTGCGGGGACGGCTCGAGACCCGAGGCTTGCTAAGAATTAGGGCGCGATGGCGACGCCGGTCAGCGTCAGGTTGCTGCCGACGCTGCCGACGAGGGTGGCTTGACCGCTGGTCAGGTTGATCGTGTACAAGCTGGACGCCGTTGCGCCGCTGGGGGTCAGCGTGGCAAACGCCGTGCCGTCGGCCGCGCCGCTGATGTCGAAGCCAGCCGCGTCCGTGGTGTTCACGCCGAGGCTGCCGACCGTGCTGATCTTGCCGTCGTTGGGGTTGCCGGTGAAGCTGACCAGCGTGTCGCGGCTCGAGTCAATCGCAAACAGCGTCGTCGTGGTGGCGGTGGCGTTGCTGTTGGTGTAGGCGTCGGCGACGATGCTGGGCGTGCTGCCCGCGCCTTGGTCGCCCGTGTTGTAACTGAGCGACGCGTCGGCTTGGATGCCGATGGTGATCGGGTCGAAGTCAATGACCAGGCCGAGTTCTTGGTTGAGGCGGAGGTTGAAGCCCGTGTTGCTCTGCACGCGGATGCGGTTGACAGTGGGGTTGAAGTCAAAACCAATCGCAGAACCGGTGATTCCAGGCGTGAACGCGCCAGAGCCGACCAACGTGACCGCGGCGGTGGTCGTGTTGATCGTGAACAAGCGGTTTTGGTTGCTGACGCCGTAAAGAAGACCGTCCTTGGGTCCGAAGTCCAAGCCGAGCATCGTTTCGCCGCTGGCCATGCCACTGAAGGCGATGGTCGTGGCGCTGGTGCTGGGGTTGTCGGAGCCGAATTTGGCCAGCTTGTTGTCTTGGGTGGTGGCGTACATCGTGCGCCCTTGTGGGCTGGCGGTTCCTTGACCGGGCGTCGGTTGCGTGGGGGTATTGGCGCAAGCACCGAAGGCGAGGGCGAGGGCGGCGAGCGCGGGCACAGCAGCGATCTTGGATTTCATCTGGACTCCTTGTCGGTGTGGTGTGATCTCGAGGCGATTTTTGCCTCTAGCCGATGTACGTCGTGCTGGACGACTTTGGATGTTTAATCGTTTCAAAAGCTGCGATTCAGCTTCGTGCGGTTTTTTGTCCGGTTTTGGTGGCGCGGCAGAACCACGACTCAGGCAAGCCCGAGCCAAGCCTGTAGTCTCGAGGCAGCACTCAAATTCACTGCTCGAGACGCGCTCTTGCCCCGTGAGCCAACGGGATCTTGCTCGGGTGATCTCAGGGCGGCGCGTCAACCTGAACCCGAGACCAAAGCCAGCGGCGTGGCGTCTCGAGCCACTGGACCTCTTGCAAAAGTCAAAGGTTCAAAAACGCGTCGAACGCGTCGTGTAGGGGCGAAGCATGCTTCGCCCCTACGGGTCAGGATGAAACCGTTCATTGGACGTGCAGCACGACGCGTTCTCGAGATTCAACGGATTTACGCAAGAAGTCTATTGGTTCGGGGGCGTTTGCACAGAAGAGTTGTTTGGCAATACCGCAACTGGCTTACTTGGTTCTGAGCAGAATTCGCGCTAAAATTTCACCCAGCATGAAACCAGCCTCGCCCTCACATTCGCGTTTGACACCGACACGTTATCCTCGCAAGACCGTGCATTCCCTCTTCCCTGAACTCGAGCCGGAGCTGGTCAAACCAGAAAAACGCTCGAGGTTCGCGGCGCGCGCGGGGAAAATCTATACCGAAGCGCTCAACCTCACCGACGGGTTGCGCGACGCGGCGGACACGGTTTGCGCATTGATGCCCGAACTGCACCACATTGACCTCAACTACGTGCACTTCGCACTGTTTTACAGCCGTCGCGCGCGGCGCATCCTGACCTACGCGCGCTGCTACCCGCTGCCCGGCGGCCTGCGGCAACGCGGGCGCAAGCTCTACAAGCTGACGCCGACGGTCACCCCCAGCGGCAAGCGCGCCAAGTACATCCTGGCGTTTGCCTGGGAGCGCTTCTGGAGCATGCCGCCCAGGGAACGTTTGGAGACGCTGGTGCACGAGCTGTTCCACATCAGCGCGCAATTTGATGGTGAGTTGCGCCGCTTCGGGGGCAAAGTCCACGGGCGCGGCAACCAGTGGTTCGACAACATCGTTCATGCCCTGTGCGAACTGCACCTGCCCGTGGGTCTCGAGTACGAATACCCGGCGCTGGCGTTGAACCTCACGCCGGGGCTCGAGGTGGAGTTCACGAAGTTGGAGTTGCCGCGCTGGATCGAGGCTTGAACCCCGTTCACCCGATGGCGAATGTGAAGCCACCTCGAGCGACCAGGGGCAGCGCCTTGTGAGCCGCAAGACACGCCTTGACCCAGTGCTCGAGGTGGCTGCGCTCGAGCCGTCCATGCCCGGAGAACACTCGCCGCAGAACCAGGCGGTCCGAACACCGTTGTTCGAGACCGCGCTGCTTGCGTGGTACGACGCGCACGCCCGCGCACTGCCGTGGCGCGACCGCGTGGCGGGCGAGCGCGATCCATACCGCACGTGGTTGTCGGAAACGCTGTCGCAGCAGACGCAGGTCGTGCGCGGCGCGCTGTACTTTGACGCGTTCCTGCGCGCCTTTCCAACCGTGCAGGACTTGGCGGCTGCCAGCCAAGACGCCGTGCTCGAGGTTTGGGCGGGCGCGGGGTATTACGCCCGCGCCCGCAATTTGCATCGCGCCGCCCAGGAGATCGCCGCGCACGGCTTCCCGCGCACCCTCGAGGGCTGGCGCGCGCTGCCGGGTGTCGGACGCTACACGGCTGGCGCCATCGTCAGCCTTGCCTACGACTTGCCATCGGCGGTCGTGGACGGCAACGTGCGCCGCGTTTTGGCGCGCCTGTTTGCCAACCCGCACCCCAGCGAGGAATGGCTGTGGACACAAGCGGACGCGCTGCTCAGCCATGGGCGCCCCGGCGCGTGGAACGAAGCCCTGATCGAACTCGGCGCGACCGTGTGCACCCCGAAGCGCCCACGCTGCGCGGCGTGCCCGGTCGTTGTGCACTGTGCGGCGTTTCAAACCGGCACCGTGGACCGTGTGCCCGCGCCGAAGGTGCGCGCCGTCGCCCGTCAGATCGAAGCGGTGGCGCTGTTGGTCACGCAAGCCGAGGGCGTGCTGCTCGAGCCGCGCCCCCCGGACGGGTTGCTCGGCGGTTTGCCGGGCGTGCCCTTGCAAGAGATCACCACGACCAAAGCCGCTGCGCTCGAGGGCTTGCTCGCGCGCTTCGGGCTTCCGGCTCGAGGGTGCTGGATCGGTACTGTCAAGCACGCGATGACCCACCGCGCGTACACGGTCCATGTTTATGGCCTTGCTCTCGAGGCATCCGCTGATTCGCCGCGCCTCGAGCCAGGAGAGCGCTTCGTACCCGTGCCAACGGCGGCGCGCTCCCGGCTGGACGCCAAGCTGATCGCTGCCCTCGAGCCCACCGGCAACAGATGAGAAACGCTGACCTGCACACGGCTTCAAGCGCCGCCCGGTTAACATAGCCGCGTGCGTGGTTCCTTGGGCGTGTTCAACCTGTTCGACCTGCTGCAGCTCTTGTCGCAGAACCAGTCCAAGGGCAGCTTGAATATCTTCCATCCCAGTCAGCGCGAGGGCAAGGTCTACTTCGACACGGGACGGATCACGCACGTGTCGTTTGCAGCTTTTGAAGACGCCGAAGCCCTGCGCGCGCTGCTCCGCGACGAGCGCGGCAACTTTGAATTTGCGCCCGGTCGCACGCCCGCCAAGCAGACGGTCGCCGCCGCCTTCGACAATTTCATGCTCGAGGTCATCCGCGGCTTGGACGACGGCACGAGCACCGTGGAGCGCCACATTCCCACGCCCGGCGAGATGGACACACCGCGCGTTTTGGACGAGCAAAAACTCAGCGCCCTGACCTTGGCAGCCGACGAGTTCGCGGTCGTGGAATTGATTGACGGCGAGCGCAGCGTGATCGGCATCGCACAGAGCACCGCGTTGCCGCTCGACGTGGTTCAGCGCGCGCTGGTCAGATTGGCGAGCATTGGGCTCGTCGAGGTCAAAAAGCGCAATCCGCGCGTCGCGCGACTGGTCGTGGGCATGAGCCGCGAGATGACCGGCATGGAAATCTGCGTGGACGAGGTGATCCTGCGCACCTGGGACAAGCAACTTGGGCGGCCCGTCAAGAAACTGCGGATGCGCGACGAAGCCGCCAGGGAATTCGTCTTCGACGTGATCGGCACGCCGGATTTGGGCGCGTACGCGCTGTTTTCCAACAACGCCTTGATGCGCTTTGACCTGAGGGCCAATGCCCAAGTGCTGGTTAAACCAGAGATCTGACCCAGGCTGGTATAGACTTCGCCGTAAGTCCTTACACCACGCCGTCCTCAACAAACGGGCCGACGTGAATTTTCTCGAGCCGCACACGAATTTGGATTGGGTAGGATCACGCGCATTCTTCCAGGCAGGATGCGTTCCACGCGGAGGCTTTGATGGCAACAGGCGTAACAATCGTTGACTTATTGAAGACCATGGTCTCGAGGCGCGCCTCCGACGTGCACCTGCAAGTCGGTTCACCGCCGATGGGTCGCGTGGACGGCACACTGCAAGCCTTTCACACGCAGCCCCTCATGCCCGACCAGACCCGCACCATCGCGCGCACCCTGCTGACCAACGAGCAATGGGAGGAGTTCGAGTACCGCCACGAGTTGGACTTTGCCTACCTCGTGCCCGGCGTGGCGCGCTTTCGCTGCAACATCTTCCGCCAGCGCGGCAGCATCGGCGTGGTCATGCGCATCATCCCCGACGCGATTCCCAGCTTTGAAGCTTTGGGTTTGCCCGCAGAACTGCTGCAAGGCTTTGCCGCCAACGAGCGCGGGATCATCCTGGCGACCGGCCCCACGGGCAGCGGCAAGAGCACGACGATGGCGGCCATCGTGGACCACATCAACCGCACGTACCCGAACAACATCATCACCATCGAAGACCCCATCGAGATTCTGCACCGCAACCAGCGCAGCCTGGTCGTGCAGCGCGAGGTCGGCTCCGACACCTCGGATTTCAAGACCGCGCTGAAATACGCGATGCGCCAAGACCCCGATGTGATCATGATCGGCGAGATGCGCGACAAGGAAACCGTGGAGGCTGCGATCACGGCCGCACAAACCGGGCACCTCGTTTTGTCCACGCTGCACACCCAGGACGCGATGCGCACGGTCAACCGCATCATTGATTTCTTCCCGCCGCACGAGCGCGACCAAATTCGCATCCTGTTCGCGGAAAGCTTGGTCGGCATCCTCTCGCAGCGCTTGCTCCCGCGCGCCGATGGCTTTGGGCGCGTCCTGGCGCACGAGATTTTGGTCAACACACCCTTGATCCGCGATTACATCAAGGACGAGCAAAAAACCCCGCTGATCAAAGACGCGCTCATTGAAGACAACATCCGCGGCATGCACACCTTCGACCAGCACCTCGTGGAGCTGTACACGGGCGGCTTCATCAGCTTCGAAGAGGCGATGGGCAGCGCGACCAGCCCGCACGAGTTCAAGCTGATGCTGACGCGCGGCGCGGCTGCGGCGATGGGCGAGAACTCCCCTATCGGGGTGTGAGGCTCGGGGGGAGAATCCTCGAGAACACTCGAGACACGGGTTGCTAAGACTCGAGCCTGTTTAACCGCGTACGCGATTACGGAGAACGCTCGAGCACGGGTTGTTTGCGTATACCCCAAACGGCGGGACGTTTCACAGAAGGTCGTGATCCTAAGCTGGGTCATGCAAAACGCCCAGCTTGGCACATCGAACATGCGCTGGGCGTTGACCCTGATCCTCGTGCTCGAGGGCTTGCCACTGCATTTGCTGTTGGCGCGTGTGCACCCGGGGCTGGCCTGGGCGGTGACGGTGCTCAATGGCTCGAGCTTCGCGTGGTTGTGGTGGCCCCGGCGTCGAGCCGACGCAGCGTTTTGACGCGCCCAGTCTCCAAGCACCCAGGCTCGAAGCACCATTCTCGAAATGCCGGACCTCAACCCGCTCCAGGCAATTGATGCGCTTTCGAGCTGTGTTCGCGGCGTATGGGCGACCCGCCCCGATGGGCGCGGTTTGGCTTCGCTGTCCTCGAGCGGAGACACTCGAGTCAAAGTCGCGCGCTCGAGCGTCCCCGCCAGCTTATCGCCGTGCACGTGTGCGCCTCGAGCCGGTCAACGCGTGATGGTTTTGTCAGGGTTGCTGCGGTCTACTGTGTTTGTTGGCGTTGCCCCACACACAAACGGCGCACGAGCCATCGTGTCCAGGACGCTTTGTGTGAACCAGTGCGCGTCAATGCTCAGAAAGCTGCGTAAACTGGATTCAACGTCCTTGCCCTCCCGTGATCCCATGATGCCCGCCTTGCGCCCCCCACCCGTGACCGACCTCGAGCGTGCGTTCACGCCGCTGGATTCGAGCGAGCGCATGGTTTTGAAGCTGCGCGCCGGTCTGGTGGACGGGCACCGCCACAGCTTGCGCGAAGTTGGTGCGTTCCTCGGTGCGAGCCGCAGCGAAGCGCGCAGCTTGGAGTGGCAAAGCTGGCAGAAGTTGGAGCAGTACGCCCGCGAACACGAGGACTCGCGTCCGGCGGTGACGTACCTGTTGCGCCGTTGTGCGAGCCGCAACGCCAGCAAGCGCACGCTGAGTTGAGCATTGACGCTCAACGCTCCAGGGCGGTTCCCAGGCTCGAGACCAGCACGAAGGATTAGGCTGTGTTGATTTTTTCGTGTAGATGTTCAACACTCCAGCGTGCCAGACCCAAAACTCACCCGCGAGCAATGGAAAAAGATTCTCGCTTTCTTGCGCACCCGCGACGACCTCTACGTCGGCAAA
>JAESGJ010000362.1_pt1 | contig 33519 bp, 28 predicted proteins | sample 9266241 | NCBI WGS metagenome assembly JAESGJ01 (sample SAMN14514841, study PRJNA621669) | algae metagenome | isolation source: Brasilonema octagenarum HA4186-MV1 and co-occurring heterotrophs from wet... | place: USA: Manoa Valley, Hawaii | collected 2009-07-20
CGATCGGCTCGATGCACCGCCTGACCAATCCGGGCAAGATCCCGCTCGAGCTGATCGAGGTCCAGGTCGGCTCCTATACCGGCGAGGACGACATCATCCGCGTCGAGGACATCTACGGACGCTGACGGCCGCGGCACCCGGGCAGGCGCGGGCATCCGCGCCCCGCGGGGGCATCCGCGCCCCGCGCGGGGCGGCGCCGCCCGCCGCGCGGACCGGCGCGGCATGAATACTGCCTCTCGCATGAAGGCGGCGCGGAACCGCTTTCATCCGCTTCGAATCCTATACTCGCGCCCGGTTCGAGCCGGCTGAACTGGTTGTCCGTCGCACCAGCTTGCAGGAAACCCCGGCTATCCGACACAGGGACCGCGCGGCCGGATCCGGCCGGCGCGGCGAGACGAGAGGGACCGAGAGGATGCCGAAGGGATCCGACCTGCTGGTGCGAGCGCTTGAGAACGAGGGCGTCGATCGCGTCTTCGGCATCCCGGGCGAGGAGAACCTCGACATCGTCGAGTCGCTCCGCACCTCGAAGATCGAGCTGGTCCTCACGCGCCACGAGCAGGCCGCGGCCTTCATGGCGGCCACCTACGGGCGGCTCACCGGCAAGCCGGGCGTGTGCCTCGCCACCCTCGGCCCGGGCGCGCTCAACTTCTCCACGGGCGCGGCCTACGCGCATCTCGGCGCCATGCCGATGATCATCATCACCGGCCAGAAGGGCATCCTGTCCTCGCGCCAGGCCCGCTTCCAGATCGTCGACGTGATCGCCTCGATGAAGCCGATCACCAAGATGGCCCGCCAGATCGTCTCCGCCTCCTCGATCCCCACCATCGTGCGCGACGCCTTCCGGGTCGCCATGGAGGAGCGCCCCGGCCCGGTGCTGCTGGAACTGCCCGAGGACATCGCCGCCGAGGAGGCCGAGTCCTACACGGTGCCCTCGCACCCGATCGACATTCCCGTAGCCCACCCGAAGGCGATCGAGCGCGCCGCCGAGATGATCCTGGCGGCCAAGCGCCCGCTGGTGATGCTGGGCGCGGCCGCCTCCCGCCCGCGCTCCACGAGCGACCTCGGCGGCTTCGTGCAGCGCACCGGCATCCCCTTCTTCACCACGCAGATGGGCAAGGGCACGGTCGCGCACGGCACGCGCCTCTACATGGGCACCGCCGCGCTCTCCGAGCGCGACTACGTGCACGAGGCCATCGACGCCGCCGACCTCATCATCGCCATCGGCCACGACACGGTCGAGAAGCCGCCCTTCTTCATGGGCCAGCCCGACCAGAAGGTGCTGCACATCAGCTACACCCCGGCCAACGTCGAGCAGGTCTACTACCCCGACGCCGAGGTGGTGGGCGATCTCGGCCCCACGCTGAAGCTGCTGGCCGACCGGCTCGAGGACCGGCTCCCGAACGCGGGCGCGCTGCTGCCGCTGCGCGAGCACATCCTCTCCCGCATCGCGGACCGGGCCGACGAGGACCGCTTCCCCGTCACCCCGCAGCGGCTGGTGCGCGACGTGCGAAAGGTCATCCCCGAGGACGGAATCGTCTGCCTCGACAACGGGATGTACAAGATCTGGTTCGCCCGTAACTACCGCACCTACGTGGCCAACACGCTGCTGCTCGATAACGCGCTCGCCACCATGGGCGCGGGCCTGCCCTCGGCCATGATGGCGGCGCTGCTCTACCCGAAGCGCCGCGTGATGGCGGTCTGCGGCGACGGCGGCTTCATGATGAACAGCCAGGAGATGGAGACCGCGGTGCGCCTCGGCCTCAACCTCGTGGTGCTGATCCTGGACGACTCGGCCTACGGCATGATCCGCTGGAAGCAGGCGGTCGACGAGTTCCCGGACTACGGCATGACCTTCAAGAACCCCGACTTCGTGAAGTACGCCGAGTCCTACGGCGCCACCGGCCACCGGGTCGGCGCGGTCGAGGATCTGGGGCCGACGCTGGAGCGGGCCTTCCAGGCCGGCGGCGTCCACCTCGTGGCGGTGCCGATCGACTACTCGGAGAACACGCGCGTCCTCGTGAAGGAGCTGCGCGAGAAGGTGAAGCCGTCGCAGCCTGACGCGAACGCCTGAGGCCCTCTCCCTCCGCGCGGCGCCGCCCGCGCGGAGGCCCGACGTCGAACCCGAGAACGGATAGCGCCGCCATGAAGCCCTTCACCTTCCAGACCACGCCGAACGTGCTGTTCGAGCCCGGCGCCTCGAAGAAGCTTCCGGAGATCGTGGCCGGGCTGAAGGCCAAGCGCGTCCTGCTCGTCACCGACAAGGGCGTGCGCGACGTCGGCCTCACCGCCCCGGCCGAGAAGGCCCTGGCCGAGGCCGGCGTCGAGATCGACGTGTTCGACGACGTGAAGGCCGACCCGCCGGCCAGCGTCATCGAGAGCGCGGTCGCGAAGGCCCGCGAGGCCGGCACCGACCTCGTGCTCTCGATCGGCGGCGGCTCGGCCCTCGATACGGCCAAGCTCGTGGCCTACCTCGCCAGGTCCGACGAGCGGCTCGACGACATCTACGGCGTCGGCTTGGCGCTCGGCGAGCGCCTGCCGCTGATCCTCGTGCCCACCACCGCCGGCACCGGCTCGGAGGTGACGCCGATCTCGATCGTCACCACGCCGACCACCGAGAAGAAGGGCGTCGTCTCCCACAAGCTCCTGCCCGACTGGGCCGTGCTCGACCCCGAGCTGACCCTGGGGCTGCCCGCCCACGTCACCGCCGCGACCGGCATCGACGCGATGGTGCACGCCATCGAGGCCTTCACCAGCAAGAACAAGAAGAACCCGATCTCGGACCAGCTCGCCAAGCAGGCGCTGGCGCTCCTGTCGGCCAACATCCGCACCGCCTGCTCCGAGCCGAAGAACCTCGCGGCGCGCTCCGGCATGCTGCTCGGCTCGATGCTGGCCGGCATGGCCTTCGCCAACGCGCCGGTCGCGGCGGTGCACGCGCTGGCCTACCCGATCGGGGCGATCTTCCACGTGCCGCACGGGCTCTCGAACGCCCTCGTGCTGATGGGCGTGATGCGGTTCAACCTCGGCCACGCGCAGGGGCTCTACGCCGAGCTCGCGGCCGTCCTCGACCCGGAGGCGGCGAACCTGCCCGAGGAGCAGGCCGCGGCCCGCTTCGTGGACGGCCTCGCGGCGATCTGCCGGGACTGCAAGGTGCCGGCCTCGCTGGCCGAAGTCGGCGTGACGTCCGACGATCTGGAGCGGCTGGCCACCGACGCGATGAAGCAGACCCGGCTCCTCGTGAACAACCCCCGCGAGGTCACCCATCAGGACGCCTACGCGATCTACGCCGAGGCGCTCGACGGCACGGCGCAGCGGGCCGCCTGAGGCGGTCGGGTCCCGCCGGGCCCGGACGCCCGGCGGCGCGAGGGTACGGGACAGGGAGGCGGCGTCGATGGATCCCTTCGAGAGCGTGAAGGCGATGGCGGAGCTGTGGGGTCGGGGCGCCCGCTCCTTCGCCGAGGCCCAGGCCAACATGATGGGCGCCCTCGCGGCCGGCCCCGCCCCGGCGGCGGACGCGGACGCGGCGCAGAAGGCGCAGGCCGCCTACGCCCGCGCCTGGGCCGACGCGCAGGCGGTCGCCACGAGCTTCACCGGCTCGCTGGCGGCCAAGGACGGGCACGACCCGGTCGCCGCCGAGGTGCTGGCCAAGGTGTTCGACCCGCGCGGCTGGCTCTCGGCCACGAGCGAGGTGGACGCGGCGCTGAGCCGGATGGCCGAGGGGCCGCAATTCGCCGACCTGTTCCAGGTCGAGCGCAAGTTCGCCGCGCTCACCGCGGCCTGGACGGCGCTGCGGCGGCGCAACCTCGAGCACAACACCCTGATGCTGGAGGCCTGGACGCGGGCGACCGGCGCCTTCTCGCAGGCGGTGAACGCCAGGGCCGAGGCCGGCAAGCCGCTCGAATCCGCCCGCGACCTGATGGCGCTCTGGATCGAGACCGCCAACGACGTCCTGATCGAGACGCAGCGCTCGGACGCCTTCCTGGCGAGCCAGCGGGACTCGCTGACGGCGGCGACCGAGCTGCGCCTCGCCCAAGGCGATCTCGCCGAGTTCTACAGCCGGATGTTCGGCTACCCGACGCGCTCGGAACTCGACGACCTGCACAAGACCGTCACCGAACTGCGCCGGGAGCTGCGCGCGCTGAAGCGCCCGCGGCGTGCCGGCCGGAAGGAGGCCTCAGCGTGAGCAGCAACCGCCCCACCATCACGCCCGCCGACGCCGTGGCGGAGGCCTCCGCGCTCGGGCGCCGCATCGCCGAGGGCGCCCGGCTCTTCGGCGAGATCCGCGACGCCGACGTGCAGATCGCCACCACGCCGAAGGACCTCGTCTGGACCCAGGACAAGGTCTCGCTCTACCGCTACCGGCCGCTCGCCGAGTCCAAGGGCCTGCCCCCGGTGCTGATCGTCTACGGGCTGATCGGCCGCTACACGATGGCGGACCTGCAGGAGGACCGCTCGCTGGTGCGCAACCTCCTGAATCTCGGGCTCGACCTCTGGGTGGTCGACTGGGGCAATCCGGGCCGGGCCGAGCGCTTCGTCACCATCGACGATTACGTGGACGGCTACCTCGCCGAGTGCGTGAACGTGATCCAGGAGCGCACGGAGCGCGAGAAGGTCAACCTGCTCGGCATCTGCGAGGGCGGCGTGTTCACCACCTGCTACGCCGCGCTCAACCCCGATCAGGTCAACGCGATGGTGCTCACCATCACGCCGATCGACTTCCACGCCGACCAAGTCGACAACCGCCCCGGCCACGGCTTCATCAACATCTGGGCGCGCTCGCTGCGGCCCGAGGACATCGACCGGCTGATCGAGACGCAGGGCTCGCTGCCCGGCGCCCTGATGGGCTCGGTCTTCTCGATGATGACGCCGATGCGGACCCTGACGAAGTACAACCTCGACCTGCTCGACGCGCTCGCCGACAAGAAGAAGTTCCTGAACTTCCTGCGCATGGAGAAGTGGATCGCCGACCGGCCGGACCATCCGGGCGAGGCGGCCAAGCAGTGGCTGAAGGACCTCTACCAGGAGAACAAGCTGGTCGAGAGCCGCTTCGAGCTGTCGGGCCGCCCCGTGAAGCTCAGCCAGATCACCTGCCCGGTGCTCAACGTCTTCGCCAAGGACGATCACATCATCCCGCCGGCCACCTCCCGGGCGCTCCAGGGCAAGATCGGCACCGAGGACTACACGGAACTGGGCCTGCCCGGCGGCCATGTCGGCGTCTTCGTCGGCGGCAAGGCGCAGGCGCTCCTGGGTTCCGGCATCGCCGACTGGCTGAGCGCGCGGGGCTGACGGGGCAGGGGGGGGGCAACGCGATGGGCAGCCTGAAGAACAAGATCGTCAGCGCCGACGAGGCGGCGGCGATCATCCACGACGGCGACATGGTGGCGGTGTCGGGCTTCGTCGGCATCGGCACGCCGGACGAGCTGATCCTGGCGCTCGCCCGCCGCTTCGAGGCGACCGGCGCCCCGCGCGATCTCGGCCTGATGTTCGCCGCCGCCCCCGGCGACGGCAAGGAGCGGGGGCTCAACCGGCTGGCCCTGCGGGGCCTCGTGCGGCGCGTCGTCGGCGGCCACTGGTCGCTGGTCCCGAAGCTCGGCGCCATGGCGGTCGAGGGCGAGATCGAGGCCTACAACCTGCCGCTCGGCGTGGTCTCGCACCTCTACCGCGAGATCGCCGCGCACACGCCCGGCCACATCACCAAGGTCGGGCTCAACACCTTCGTGGACCCGCGCCTTGAGGGCGGCCGGCTCAACGCGAAGACGACCGAGGACCTCGTCAGCGTGGTCGAGCTCGGCGGCGAGCCCTGGCTGCACTACCGGGCCTTCCCGATCCACGTCGCGCTGATCCGCGGCACGACCGCGGACCCGGCCGGCAACATCACCATGGAGCGCGAGGCGCTGACGCTCGACAACCTCGCGGCCGCGATGGCGGCCAAGAATTCCGGCGGCTTCGTGATCGCGCAGGTGGAGCGGCTGGCCGAGACCGGCTCCCTCAACCCGCGCGAGGTGCAGATCCCGGGCGTGCTGGTCGATTGCGTGGTGCTGAGCCAGCCCGAGAACCACCGCCAGACCTACGGCACCGCCTACAACCACGCCTTCACGGGCCGCCAGCGGGTGCCGCTCGACCGGATCGCGCCGATCGGGCTCGACGAGCGCAAGGTCATCGCCCGGCGCTGCGCCTTCGAGCTGCCGCCGGGCGGCGTGGTCAACCTCGGAATCGGCATGCCGGAGGGCGTCGCCGCGGTCGCCGCCGAGGAGCGGGTGCTGAAGTACCTGACGCTGACCGCCGAGCCCGGCGTGATCGGCGGCCTGCCGCAGGGCGGGCTCGATTTCGGTGCGGCGCTGAACCCGGCCGCCGTGCTGCACCAGAACCAGCAGTTCGACTTCTACGACGGCGGCGGGCTCGACCTCGCCTGCCTGGGCCTCGCCCAGTGCGACAGCCAAGGCAACGTCAACGTCAGCCGCTTCGGCAAGCGCCTCGCGGGAGCGGGCGGCTTCATCAACATCTCGCAGAACGCCAAGAGCCTCGTCTTCGCCGGCACCTTCACGGCGGGCGGGCTGGAGGTCGCGATCGAGGACGGGGCCCTGCGCATCCTGCAGGAGGGGCGCTCGCGCAAGTTCATCGCGGCGGTGGAGCAGGTGACGTTCTCGGGCGCCTTCGCGGCCGAGCGCGGGCAGCCGGTGCTCTACGTCACCGAGCGCTGCGTCTTTCGGCGCACGCGCGCCGGCATGGAACTCGTCGAGGTGGCGCCCGGGATCGACATCGAGCGGGACATCCTCGCCCAGATGGGCTTCTCGCCGATCGTCCAGAACCCGCGCTCGATGGACCCGCGCCTGTTCCGGGAGGCGGTGATGGGGCTGGAGCCCTGGCTGCTCGGCCTCTCTCTTGCAGAGCGGATCAGCTACGATCCGGAGCGCAACATCCTGTTCTCGAACCTCGAAGGCTTCCAGGTCCGCACGATCGACGACGTCGAGCTGGTGCGCCGCGAGTTCGAGCGGGCCTGCCAGGAGATCGGCCGAAAGGTCCATCTCGTGGCGAACTACGACGGGTTCGAGTGCGACCCGACGATCAGCGATGCCTACTTCTCCACGATCGCGTATCTGGAGAACCGATACTACGCGACCGCGGCGCGTTACACGACGAGCGCCTTCATGCGACTGAAGCTCGGCGCCTCGCTGGCAAGTCGCGATCTGGCGCCCCACGTGTTCGAGACAAAAGCAGAGGCACAGGCGAGGAACACAGCCCAAAGCGTGTCCATCAAGGCGCGGCCCGCCAAGCCGCAGCCGCCCAAGGAACAACAGAATGCCTGAGACCGAGACCCTGTCCCTGAAGGACCCGAGCCTGCTCGTCGATGCCTGCCTGATCGGCGGTGAATGGTCGAAGAGCGGCTCCGGGTCGATCGAGGTGACGAACCCCGCCACCGGCGCCCTGCTGGCCCGGGTGCCGAATGCCGGCGTCGAGGAGACGCGCCGGGCGATTCAAGCGGCGCACGCGGCCTATCCGGCCTGGCGCGCCAAGACCGCCGCCGAGCGCGCCACGCTGCTGAAGACGCTCGCGGCGCTGATCACCGAGAACCAGGAGGATCTGGCCCGCATCCTCACCGCCGAGCAGGGCAAGTCGCTCGCCGAGGCGCGGGCCGAGGTCACCATGTCGGCGGGCTACGTCACGTGGTTCGCGGAAGAAGCGCGGCGCGTCTACGGCGAGGTCATCCCCTCGCCCTGGCAGAACCGGCGCATCCTCGTCACCAAGGAGCCGGTCGGCGTGGTGGGGGCGATCACGCCCTGGAACTTCCCCTCGTCGATGATCGCCCGCAAGCTGGCACCCGCGCTCGCCGCCGGCTGCCCCATCGTGATCAAGCCCGCCACCCAGACCCCACTCTCGGGGCTGGTCTGGGGCCTGCTCTGCGAGCGGGCCGGCATCCCGGCGGGCCTCGTCTCGATCCTCACCGGCTCGGCCCGGGCGATCGGCGGCGAACTCACCGGCAACCCGCTGGTGAAGAAGATCACCTTCACGGGCTCGACGGAGGTCGGCAAGATCCTGATGAGCCAGGCCGCCGGCACGGTGAAGAAGGTCTCGATGGAGCTTGGCGGCAACGCGCCCTTCATCGTCTTCGACGACGCCGACCTCGACCGGGCGGTCGAGGGCGCGATGCTGGCCAAGTACCGCAACTCGGGCCAGACCTGCGTCTGCACCAACCGGGTTCTGGTGCAGGACGGCGTCTACGACGCCTTCGCGGAGAAGATGGCGGCGGCGGCCAAGGCGCTGAAGGTCGGCAACGGCGCGGAGGAGGGCGTGGTGCAGGGCCCGCTCATCGACCACGCCGCGGTCGAGAAGGTCGAGGCGCATATCCGCGACGCCACCGCCAAGGGCGCCCGGGTGATCGCGGGGGGCCGCCGCCACGCGCTCGGCGGCTCGTTCTTCGAGCCGACCGTGCTGATCGACGTGGTGCCGGGCATGGACGTAGCCAAGGAGGAGACCTTCGGTCCGCTGGCGCCGCTCTTCCGCTTCCGCGACGAGGCGGAGGCGATCGCGATGGCCAACGACACGGAGTTCGGGCTGGCCTGCTACTTCTACACGCGCGACCTCGGCCGCGTGTTCCGGGTCTCGGAGGCGCTGGAATACGGCATGGTCGGCGTCAACGAGGGCATCATCACCACCGAGGTGGCGCCCTTCGGCGGCGTGAAGGAGTCCGGTGTCGGCCGCGAGGGCGGCCACCAGGGCATCGAGGACTACCTGAACACCAAGTACGTCTGCGTCGGCGGCCTCGGCGCCTGAAACCCGTCGTGCGGCCCGCCCGGAGGGGCGGGCCGCGGGCGACCTACGCCACAGGCACCCTACGCCGCGGGCGGGCGCCGGACCGGCGAGGCGCGCAGCAACGCCGCCGGATCGAGCGCCAGCCCGGTGGCGATCTCGCCCAGGGCCGTCGCCTCGACGGGCGCGATGCCGTCGTGGTCGGCGACGTCGGCGGCGATCAGGAACACGCTCTCGCGCTGCTCCGACGGGCGCTCGGCGATCCGTGCGACGTTGCGCAGGTTCTCGGCGCGGCCCGCCCGGGTGCGGGCCCGGGCGATGCCGTCGTAGAGTTCCGCCTCCAGCATCAGGCCGTCATAGCCCTTCTCCAGCACCGGGTTCGCCCGCAGGCCGGCGAGCGCGGTCTCGAACTCCGAGCCCGCCACCTCGCCGTCGGCCACCATCACGTTGGCGGCGGCCGAGACCCCGGCCAGCATCAGGTCCCTGTCGCCCGCATAGGCCGTCACGGTGCGGGAGAGGCGATCGAGGAGGTCGGCGAACGGCAGCATGGATCTCGAATGCTCGGGGGCTTGGAACGGCCGGGCCCGGATAACGCGCCGGAGCCGGAAAAGCCGCAGGCCGGCGCGCGCCGGACACGCATCGGTCCCGCCGGACACATGCCGGAAACGCGCAGGCCCGAGAGTGCACGGGCCGCGTCGCGATCCTCGACACGGCCGACGGGCCGTCCCCGACGCCCCCCTCCGAAGGGGACGGCCCGCCGCCCGGGATCCCGGGCCTCAAGCCTCCCGATCCGCCGCGCCCTCCGTCTCCCGGGCGAGCGCGTCGACGACCGCCGAGAGCGCCGCGCGCCGTCCCAGCCCCGCCGACCGGGCGGCCTCGAAGATGCGGAGCTGGCGGTCGGCGCTCGTCCCCGCGGCCGCGATCCGGCGCGCGTCGGCGCAGATCCCGGCGCAGCCGAGCGCCGCCGCGTCCTCGGCGATCAGCGCCAGCAGGCTCTCCACCGCCTCAGAGACCGGCACGGCGCGCTCCGCGGCCTCGTCGATCAGCTCGGCCCGCACCCCGTCCCGCTCCGCCCGCCAGAGATTCTCGGTGATGAAGCCGCGCGACGCCCCCGTGAGCCGGGCATTGAGGCCGGGATCGCGCTCGACCCGGCGCACGAGGCAGCGGAACAGGGCCGCGATCACGAGCGCGTCCGGCAGGTGCGGGCAGGAATCGGCGATGCGCAGCTCCAGCGTCGGGTATTTCGGCGAGACCCGCAGGATCCACCAGAGGAAGCTCGCATCCGCGATCGCCCCGGTCCGGGTCATGATCCGGACGTAGCGCGCGTAGTCCTCCGCGTCGTCGAACAGGTCCGGCAGCCCCGTGCGCGGCAGCTCGGCGTAGACCCTGAGGCGGTAGCCCATCAGCCCGGTCGGACGGCCCTGCCAGAAGGGCGAGCCGGCCGAGAGCGCGAGGAGCAGCGGCGCGAAGGGCAGCAGCCGGTTGGCGAGGCCCACGCGGGCCTCCGGGTCGGCCACCGCGACGTGGACATGCGTGCCGCAGACCACGCTGCGCCGCCCGACCATGCGCAGGTCGCCCAGGATGCCGTCGTAGCGCTCCGCATCCGTCGCGCGCAGGTGCCGCCACAGGGCGGTCGGGTGCGTGCCGGCCGCGAAGACCAGGACGCCGTGCCGGCGCCCGATCGCCGCGAGCGCCGCCCGCGCGGTCCGCAGCCGCTCGGCCGCCTCCGGGAAGCTCTCCGAGGGCGGCGAGCAGATCTCGATCTGGCTCTCCAGCATCTCGCGCTCGGCGTTCGGGACGCCGGCCTCGACGGCCGCGTGGAAATCGCGCACCCGCGGGCCGGGGCTGCCGCGCGTGCGGGCGTCGGCCAGGAAGAACTCCTCCTCGATGCCGAAGCTGTAGGCGTGGCTCATGCCGTCTCTCCCGGCCCCGTCGGGCCCGCGCGGCAAGTTTCGGGCCGGCCCGTCAGAGCCAGGAAGCGCGTCAACGCCAGAAAGCGCGTCAGCGCCAGAAGGGTTTCACGTCGACGAGGTCGTCGTGGGCCTCCGCCGCCTTCTCGAGGAGCGTGCCGGCCTCCGCCTCCTTGTCGGCGGCGGTCAGGCCCGCCGCGAACGCGACCGCCCCATCGACCGGTCCGGCGGCGCCATCCCCGGGCACGGCGAGGCCGGCCATCACCGTGTGGGCCGTGGCGAGGTCGTTGAGCGCGCCCAGATGGTCCTGCAGGTCGGAGAGCGCGTCGCCGAAGACCTTGTGGCGCTTGCGCGCCTTCTTCGATCCGTAGAGGCCGGCGAAGAACTCCGCCCCGTAGCGCAGCTTCTTGGCGGCGATGCGGACCCGGTGGCGCTCCTCCGGGTCGAGCCGGTCGAGATGGCGGCCGCGCCGCTTCACCCGGCGGCGGAAGCGCTCGAGCACCCGGGCGGCGAAGTCGGGGGCCGGCTCATCCGCGCCCGGCGCCTCGCGCCAGGGCCCGGTCTCGATCCAGGCGACGAGGTCGATGAGGAGCGCGCGCCATTCCGGCGCGTCGAGGGTCGCCATCACCGCGGCGTAGGCGCGGGCGTGCTCGGCCTCCAGCCGCTCGCGCAGAGCCGCGAGGCCGGGCTCGTCCGGCCGCCGCTCGATCTCGGCCGGCAGGGTGGTGGCGAGGAACACGTCGAGGTTGCGCGCCTCCCCGAAGGGCGCGGTGACGCGCTTGATCTCCTCGTTCAGCGCGGCCGCGCGCGGGTCGCCCTCGAGGATCGGCTTGAACAGCGAGAAGGCCGAGCGCAGGCGGCGCAGCGCCACCCGCATCTGGTGCAGGGCCTCGGCGGGCCGGGCCGCCAGGAACACCTCCTCGTTGAGGCGCAGCTGCCGCAGGCAGGCCAGCGCGACCAGCCGGAAGGCGTCGGCCGCGCGCGCCTCCTCGGGGATCGCGACCGGCTCGGCCTTCCTCGGGCGAAGCGAGCGGCCGTCGAGGAGCGCGTAGCCGCGCTCGCTCTTGCTGCGCGCGCCGAGCCGCAGCGGCACCGTCTCGGCGAGCGCCTGGGCGAGGGCGAAGAGGTCGCCGGCCGAGCCCGATTCGAGTTCCAGCTCCAGCTCGCTCAGCGTCGTGTCGCCGCTGGCCGGCGTCTCGACCCGGCCCGCGTCGAGGGTCGCCAGGATGCGGGAGGCGCCGTACTCGATCGGGTGCTCGGCGCGCATCACCACGGTGCTGAACAGGGGCACGAGGGCGGGTTTCCTGGCCGCCTCCAGCACGGCGCGGACCGGCGTGTCGGCGAAGGCCTCCCGGTCCGGCGTCTCGCCCGCGACCGCGACCTCCCACTCGGCCCGGTCGAACAGGCCGACGCCGCCCGCGCCGGCCTTCACGGTCTGCACGAAGCGCTCGCCCTTGCGCCGGACGCGGAGCGTCAGCCCCGCCGCGCGCAGGTCCTGGTCGGCGGTGTCGAAATAGGTGGAGACGATGAGCCGGGGCTCGGGCGTGCCCTGCAGCAGCGGGTGCCGCGCCAGCGCCGACAGGTCCGGCCCGACGCATTCCAGTTTCAGCTCGACCTCGCGCGGCGCGCTCATGCAGTGTCTTTCCGTCTCCTCGGGGCCGCCGCGGGGCGGCCGTCTCCGTCGATTCGCGCCCCGCGCGCGTCGTCGCGTCATAGCACGCCCGGCCAGGCCGGACGCGGCGCACGCCCGGCGAAGCCGGACGCGGGGCGGGTCCGGCTCGCCAACGCACGAGGCGGCGATCGGATCGGCCGGGCGGCCGAAGAAGTCGCGCGGCCTGCCGGACCGGGCGCGGCCGCGCGTCGCGCACCGGAACCAGACCCCGCCCGTCCGGACTGTCTGCACGGCTTTCCCTCACCCCGACGGATGCGAGACGGAGCGGACGCGATGCGATTCACCCCCCGGCTGACCGGACCCCTTGCCGGCGCCCTGGTGGCGGGCGGCCTGACCGCCGCCCTGGCGCTGGCCGTGCCGGCCGCGGCCGAGCAATCGAAGCCGCTGCCCAAGCCCGCGACCGACGTGATGCCGCCGGTCGAGATCACCATCAGCGAGCAGGACGGCAAGCCGGTCTGCGCGCCGGCCGAGCTGCGCCTGCCGGCCGACACCAACGTGGAGATCCGCGTGGTCAGCTCCGCCGGGACGCCGGTGACGATCACCGCGCCCGGCCAGTTCGAGAACGCCCGGGTGCTGCACGCCGACGGCGACCTCGTCCACGTGGCGAGCGAGAAGGGCTACCTCGTCAAGCAGAACGGGAAGGGGACGCTCCGCCTGCGCACCATGCCGGCGGGCGAGCACGACTACGCCTGCACCGGAACCACGAAGCAGAACGCGCCCTTCGTCGGCAAGCTGATCCTCACGCCGCCGGCCTGAGGGCCTTCCGGCGCCCGCGCTTTCGGTCCATCCTCTCCGGCGCCGCGATGCCGGAGAGGATTCGTGTACGAGCCGCCGCACTTTCGCGAGGACGACCCGGCGGCTTTGGCCGCCCTGGTCCGCGCCCACCCGCTCGGCCTGCTCGTCAGCGCCGGCCCCGGCGGCCTCCTGGCGAACCCGATCCCGTTCCTGCTCGACGCGGCGCCCGCCGGGACGCAGGCGCACGGGACGCTGCGCGCGCATCTCGCCCGGCCCAATCCGCAATGGCGGGACCTCGCCGCGGTTGAGGAATGCCTCTGCGTGTTCCAGGGTCCGCAGGCCTACGTCACGCCCTCCTGGTACGCCACCAAGCGCGAGACCGGCCGGGTGGTGCCGACCTGGAACTACGCGACCGTCCAGGTCTGGGGCCGCCCCCGCGTCGTCGAGGACGCGGGCTGGCTGCGCCGCCAGATCGAGGACCTGACCGCGGCCCGCGAGGCCGCCCGGCCGGAGCCATGGGCGGTCTCGGACGCGCCGGAGGCCTTCACCGAGGCGCAGATCCGCGGGATCGTCGGGGTCGAGGTCGCGATCACGCGCATCGCCGGCAAGTGGAAGATGAGCCAGAACCGCTCGGAGGCCGACCGCGCGGGCGTCGTCGCCGGCCTGACGGGGGAGGGCGGCCCGGCCGACCCGGTCGCCGCGCTGGTGGCGAGGGCCGGCGCCGGAACGCCCCGCTGAGCCGGACCCGCGACGCCCTCGGCCGACGGGCTTCGCCGAACCGGTCAGAGCGCCCTCGGCCGACCTAAACACCGGTTCGGCACGGGGAGGGCGCGTCGAGACGAGAGGGTGGAGCCGGTCCCGATCGCAGCGCGATCGGAACCGGCTCTCGCCGCGCGGCGACGACGGCCGGCACCCGCGAGCGCGCCCGCCCGGCGCCGCGGGCGGGGATGCGCCGGCCGGCTCGGACGGACCGGAGCGTCTCGGAGGCCCGCGACGCCGATTTCAATTGCATTGCGGCGAAATTTATGCCCGCTCGGGCCGAACCTTTCCGAGTTCAAGTCGGTTGGCGAGTCGGCCAACACAGAAGATCCGACCTGGATAAGGAGACATCAATGCGCTCGACTGCTCTCGCCCTCGCGGCCACCCTCGCCCTGACCGGTGCGGCCTTCGCGCAGGCGGCCCCGGCGCCCGCCACCACGGTCGGCACCCCGGCCGACAGCGCGGAGAAGAACCTGAACAATCCGGGCAGCGTGAAGAGCAACGCCGAGAAGGGCATGCCGGGCCGCGACGTGCCGGGCGCGACCGGCACGGTAGCCCCGGGGGCGCCGGCGGGCACCGGAACCGCGATGCCGCCGGCCGGCACGGCCCCCGCGGCCCGCTGAGCCCAGCACACCGCGTCGCCCCGGGGAATCGTCCGTTCCCCGGGGCGATGACGTTCGAACGGCGGCACGGTCGTTCCCTCCCGCCTCTGCCGGCAGGGCGATCGGGTGGCGCGCCCTCCATCGTGGAGCGAGGCTGCTTGGGCACCGTGCCCCCTCTCCCGTCCCGACCGGGGCACCCGTGCCCGATCCTCCTCGGGGCTCGCCCGAGATAGGCTGGCGCGCCGCCCGGCGGCGGTCGCCCGCCGCCGGCCTGCGACCCCGCGCCCGCCCTCCCTACGGCCTGCCCGTGCCCGGACCGCTTGGCCCCTCCGGCATTCGGGTCTAGATCTGCGCCCATGGAGACACCCGGCGCGCCCCGCGAGTCCGCCCCCGCCTTGCAGGTGCGCGCGCTCGCCGGCCTGAAGGAGATCGGCGCCGAGGCCTGGGACGCCTGCGCCACCTCTGCCGAGACGCTCCGGGGCGGCGACGAGACCCACAACCCCTTCGTCTCCCACGCCTTCCTGTCGGCGCTGGAGGATTCCGGTTGCGTCTCCCGCAAGACCGGCTGGCTGCCGCTGCACATCAGCCTGGAGCGGGACGGGGACCTTCTCGGCGTCGCGCCCTGCTATCTGAAGAGCCACAGCCAGGGCGAGTACGTGTTCGACCACGGCTGGGCCGACGCCTACGAGCGGGCGGGCGGCGCCTATTATCCGAAGCTCCAGGCGAGCGTGCCCTTCTCCCCCGTCACCGGGCCGCGCTTCCTGATCGCGCCCGGCGCCGACCCGGACGTGGCCACGGCCGGGCTGATCGCGGGCCTGCGGGCCCTGCGGGACCAGGCCGGGGCCTCCTCGATCCACGTCACCTTCATGCAGGAGGCCGAGTGGGAGCGGGCCGGGGCGGCGGGCTTCCTCAAGCGCACCGACCAGCAGTTCCACTGGCTGAACGCGGGCTACGCGAGCTTCGACGGCTTCCTGGAGGCGCTGGCCTCGCGCAAGCGCAAGAGCATCCGGCGCGAGCGGCGCGACGCGCTGAGCCAGGGCATCACGGTGGAGCGCCTCACGGGCTCCGAGATCACCGAGGCGCACTGGGACGCGTTCTTCGCCTTCTACACGGACACCGGGGCCCGCAAATGGGGCCGGCCCTATCTCAACCGCCGCTTCTTCTCGCTGCTCTCCGAGCGGATGGCCGAGCGGGTGCTGCTGATCATGGCCCGGCGCGGCGGCCGCTACATCGCGGGGGCGATCAACCTCGTCGGCGACGTCGCGCTCTACGGGCGCAACTGGGGCTGCATCGAGGACCACCCCTTCCTGCATTTCGAGGTCTGCTACTACCAGGCGATCGACTTCGCGATCGCGCGCGGGCTGAAGCGGGTCGAGGCCGGCGCGCAGGGCGAGCACAAGCTCGCCCGCGGCTACCGCCCCGTCCTGATGCGCTCGGCCCACGACATTGCCGACCCAGGGTTGCGTAAAGCCGTGGCCGACTACTTGCGAAGGGAGCGCGCCCACGTGAATGCTCTCGTGGGGGAATTCGACAGCCTGACCCCGTTCAAGCGCGAGACCTGAGCCGCAGATGAGCCCGATCGATCGCATCAAGACCTACGCCGACGCGTTGACCGCGCTGCGGCGCGACCTCCACGCCCATCCCGAACTCGGCTTCGAGGAGGTGCGGACCTCCGGGATCGTGGCGGACCTGCTGGAGGGCTACGGGATCGAGGTGCACCGGGGCATCGGCGGCACCGGCGTGGTCGGCGTGCTGAAAGGCCGGAGCGACAGCGGCCGGCGCATCGGGCTTCGCGCCGACATGGACGCCCTGCCGATCGAGGAGGAGACCAATCTCCCCTACCGCTCGACCTACCCCGGCAAGATGCACGCCTGCGGCCACGACGGCCACACCACCATGCTGGTGGGCGCGGCGCGCTACCTCGCCGAGACCCGCGACTTCGACGGGACCGCGGTCTTCGTGTTCCAGCCGGCGGAAGAGGGACGGGGCGGGGCCCGCGCCATGCTGGCCGACGGCCTGTTCGAGAAATTCCCCTGCGACGAGATCTACGGCCTGCACAACCAGCCGAGCGGCCCGCACGGCGCCATCGGCCTGCGCCCCGGCCCGATCATGGCGGCAGCCGACTTCTTCGACATCCGCGTGCAGGGCCGCGGCATCCACGCGGCGCAGCCCCACAAGGGCATCGACCCGATCGTGATCATCACGGGCCTCGCCCAGGCGATGCAGTCGATCGTCTCGCGCAACGCCGACCCGCTGAAGTCGATCGTCGTCTCGATTACCCGGCTCAACGCCGGCTCGGCCTACAACGTCGTGCCCGAGAGCGCAGACATGGCCGGCACCATCCGGACCTTCGACCGGGAACTCAGGGCGCTGGCCTCCCGCCGCATCCGGGAGTTGGCGGCGGGCTTCGCGGCGGCCTACGGGGCCGAGATCACGGTCGAGATCCAGGACGTCTTCTCGGTTCTGGAGAACGCCCCCGCGCAGACGCAGGCCGCGGCCGAGATCGCCGCCGAGCTGTTCGGCGAGGCCCAGGTCAACACCAGCGCCCCGCCCCGCATGGGCAGCGAGGACTTCGCCGACATGGCGCTCAAGGTGCCGGCCGCCTACGCCTGGCTCGGCTCGAACCCGGGCCCGGGCCTGCACAACGCGAGCTACGACTTCGACGACACGATCATCCCGATCGGCAGCGCCTACCTCGCCCGTCTGGTCGAGCGCCGCGCGACGGCCTAGGGAACGGGGCGCCCCGCTCGGGGGCGCCTCTTCCGGACCGCCCATGACGACGATCCACGCCTTCTCGCCGCGCGCCGCGGACGGCAGCCCGCACCCGCTCGCGCAGTATCGCGGGCGGCCCGTGCTCATCGTGAACACCGCCTCGAAATGCGGCTTCACCGGGCAGTATGCCGGGCTCGAGGCGCTCTGGCGGCGCCACCGGGACCAGGGGCTCGCGGTGCTGGCCTTCCCGTGCAACCAGTTCGGCGCGCAGGAGCCGGGCGACGCGGCCGAGATCGCGCAGTTCTGCACGCTCGGCTACGACGTGACCTTCCCGGTGCTGGCCAAGGTCCAGGTGAACGGGCCGGAGGCCGACCCGCTCTTCGTCCACCTCAAGCGCGAGCGGCCGGGCCTGCTCGGCACGGGCGCGATCAAGTGGAACTTCACCAAGTTCCTCTGCGACGGCGAGGGCCGGGTGATCGATCGCTACGCGCCGCAGACCAAGCCCGAGGCGCTGGAGGGGGCGATCGCCGCGGCGCTCGGCTGAGAAGCACCGCCCTTCTCAGCCATACACCTCCGGATTCACCACCGTCGCCGGCCGCTCGCCGCGCAGGATCGCGAGCATCGCCTCGGCCGCGCCCAGCCCCATCGTGCGCAGGCTGGTGGCGGTGGTGCCGGCGACGTGCGGGGTGAGGAGCAGGTTCGGGCAGCCGCGCAGCCGGTGGTCCTCCGGCAGGGGCTGCTCGGCGAAGACGTCGAGCGCCGCGCCGCCGATCCGGCCCGCCTCCAGCGCGTCGGCCAGCGCCTCGGCCTCCACGATGGGGCCGCGGGCGACGTTGATCAGCACCGCCCCGGGCCGCATCCGGCCGATCAGCGCGGCGCCCACGAGCCCCCGGGTCTCGGGGGTCAGCGGACAGGCGATCACCACCGCGTCGCTCTCCGCGAAGAGCCGCTCGACCGGCACCGGCTCGACGAGGCCGTCGAGGTTGCGCGGCGTGCGCGCGGCGCCGAGCACCCGCATGCCGAAGCCGTGCCGGCCGATCCCCGCCACCGCCCGGCCGATCTCGCCCAGCCCCAGCACGCCGAGCGTGGTGCCGCCGATCTCCGGCAGGTCGCTCGCCAGCGTCTTGGCGGCGAGCCAGCCGTCCCGGCGCAGCGTCCGGTCGAGGTGGGCGAGGCGGCGGCGCAGGTCGAGCAGGGCCGCGAAGGCGTACTCGGCCACCGCCCGCGTGTTGCTGCCGGGCAGGTTCGCCACGGGCAACCCGCGGGCGGTCGCCGCCGCCAGCGGCACGAAGTCGAGCCCGACGCCGTGCCGGACGATGCCCCGCAGGCCGGGCGCGTGGTCGAGGATGTCGTCGGGCAGCTGCGCCCGCACGATCATGCCGGAGGCCCCCTGAGCGAGGCGCCGCAGGGTGTCGGCGCCCGTGTCCGGCGCGGTCACGACGCGGGCATGGGGCTCCAGACGGGCCACCGCCTCCGGATGGATCGGGTTCGTCAGCAGGACGAGCGGCTTGGCGTCGGCGTCGGTCACCGGCAATCTCCGGGCGGGGCTTCGGTGGCGGTATGCCGGGATCGCGCCGCGCCGTCATCCGCCGGGCTACGGCGGAGCGCGGCATTTCATCCGCCGCGCTTGATCCAGGTTAGCCGCGCGCAATCTCGGCGCTATGCCCCGATCCGACAATTCTCCTGATCTTCTCGTCGCGCTGCATTTCCTCGGCGGCTCCGCCCGGACCTGGGAGCCGGTCGCCCGCCGGCTCGCCGGCACGGTGGGCTGCCTCGCCCTCGACCTCCCGGGCTTCGGCGCGGCGGCGGGGACGACGGGCTACGACGTCGCCGCCATGGCCGACCACGTCGCCGCCGCGATCCGGGCGGCGCGCCCGCGCCGCTTCGCGCTGGCCGGGCACAGCATGGGCGCCAAGGTGGCGCTGGCCCTGGCGCGCCGCGCCGAGGACGGCGACCCGGATCTCGCGGGCCTGAGCCATCTCGTCCTCGTGGCGGGCTCCCCGCCGAGCCCCGAGCCGATCGCGGAGGAGCGTCGCCGGGCGATGCTCGCCTGGATCGGGGCCGACGCGGACACGCGGGCGCGCGAGGCCCGCGCGTTCATCCGCCAGAACGTCGGCGCGCCGCTGGCGCCCGGGGACGAGGACGCGGCGACCGCCGACGTGCTGCGGGCCGCGCCGGACGCGTGGCGCGCCTGGCTCGAATCGGGCGCGAACGAGGATTGGGCCGCCCGCATCGGCGTCCTGCGCACGCCGGCGCTGATCCTGGCGGGCGGTGACGATGCCGATCTCGGCCCCGCCGGACAGGCCGCCCTCACGGCGCCCCACCTCGCCCACGCCCGCACGCGGGTCCTCGACGGCGCCGGCCACCTGCTGCCGCTGGAACGGCCGGACGCCGTGGCGGCGGAGATCGCCGCCCACCTCGCCGCGGCAGCGCCCGCAGACCCCGCGCCGGCGCGGATCCCCGCTGATTACGCCGCGCTGATCGCCTCCGAGCGGGTCAACCCGCGCCTGCGGGCGGCCCTCGCCGAGCGCGCCGAGCCGGACGATCCGGCCTACGCCCCGGCCGCCCTCGACCCGGTCGCGCTGGCGCTGCTGCGCGCCGTGGTGGCCCGGGTGCTGCCCGAGGCCGGCTTCGACATCGCCGCCCGGCTCGACGCGCGTCTGGCGAGCGGTGCGGGCGACGGCTGGCGCTTCTCCCGCCTGCCGCCGGACGCCCACGCCTACCGCGCCGGCCTGCGCAGCCTCGACGCCGCCGCGCGGGCGGAGGGCGCGCCGTTCCTCGCCCGCGACGGAGCGGGCCGGGACGCGCTGCTGCGGGCGGCCCAGGAGGGCCGACTGGCGGTGCCCGACACGGCGGACCCGCGCCTCGACGCGGAGCAGATGGTGCTGTGGTTCGAGGATCTGCGCGCCGACGCGGTGCGCACCTACCTCGCGCACCCGGCGACGCTCGCCCGCCTCGGCTTCTCGGGGATCGGCGCCGGCGGCACCGGCACGCCCGACCCGGACGGGCTCGCCCGCAATCTTCCGGGCTTCGTCCGGACCGGGCGGAACGATCCCGAACCTTGGGAACCCGAACCTTGGGAACCTGAACCTTGGGAACCGGGACAGAGCGCTCCCGCGGAGGCGGCCCGATGAACCTCGACGGTATGCGGCACCACCCCCTGAACGAGGCCGTCGATGCGGTGGTGATCGGCACCGGGGCGGGCGGCGCGCCGGTTCTCGCGCGGCTCGCAGCCGCCGGCCTGAGGGTGGTCGCGCTGGAGGCAGGCCCGAACTTCGCGCCCGCCGCCTTCGCCTTCGACGAGACCTTGGCCGACGAGATCTACTGGACCGGGGAGCGCCTCAGCGGCGGCACCACGCCGGAAGCCTTCGGGGCCAACAACAGCGGCACCGGCGTCGGCGGCTCGACCCTGCACTGGGGCGCCTTCGTGCCCCGGCCCGACAGGCGCGACCTCGCGCTCCACACCGAGACCGGCGAGGGCTGCGACTGGCCGGTCGGCCTCGACGAACTCGTCCCCTTCTACGAGCGGGTCGAGCGCTTCATCGGCGTCTCGGGGGCCGATCCCTATCCGTGGGATCCGGGCCGGCGCTACCCGCTGCCGCCGGTGCCGCGCAACGGCCCGGCGGAGATCATGGCGCTCGCCTGCGGGCAGCGCGGCCTGCGCGCCACGGACGCGCCGGCGGCGGTCGTCTCGCGCCCCTTCGCGCAGGAGGGCGGGCCGGAGCGCGAGGCCTGCATCAATTGCGGCTACTGCCACCAGGGCTGCCGCAACGGCGCCAAGGCCAGCATGGACGTGACCTACCTTCCCCTCGCGCTCCGCCACGGCGCCGAGATCCGGCCGGGCAGCGTCGCGCACGGGCTGGAGCGCGACACCTCGGGCCGGGTCACGGCGGTGGTCTACCGGCGGGACGGGGTCGATCACCGCCAGCTCTGCGGGGCGGTCTTCCTCTGCGCGGGCGCCGTCGAGACGCCGCGCCTGCTGCTCAATCTCGGTCTGGCCAACGCGAGCGGCCAGGTCGGGCGCAACTACATGGGCCATGTCGCGACCCAGGTCTGGGGCAGCTTCCCCGACCCGATCCGGATGAACCGGGGCTACCCGTCCTCGCTGATCAGCGAGGACATGGTCCGGCCGCGGGACGCCGACTTCGCGGGCGGCTACCTCGTGCAGAGCCTCGGGGTGCAGCCCCTGACGCTCGCCAACGCGGTCGCCCGCACCCGCGGCCTCTGGGGACCGGCGCTCCACGCCTGCCTGGACGGCTACAACCATCTGGCGGGCATCGGCATCAACGGCGAGACGCTGCCCTGCGACGAGAACCGGCTGACGCTCTCCGACGAGACCGACGCGCTGGGCTTGCGCAAGGCGCAGATCAGCTTCGGCTACAGCGAGAACGAGCGCCGCCTGAACGCCCACGCCACCGCCCTGATGCGCGACCTCTGGGAGGCGGCGGGCGCGCGCGACATCTGGGTGCTGGAGCGCGTCGCCCACACACTCGGCACCTGCCGGATGGGCCGGAGCGGCGACGCGGCCGTGGTCGACCCCTACGGCCGCAGCTTCGACATCCCGAACCTCTGGATCAGCGACGGCTCGACCTTCCCGAGCTCGCTCGCGGCGAACCCGGCGCTCACCATCATGGCGCTGGGGTTGCGGAGTGCGGAAGCGTTCCTGGAGCGGGCGCGGGACGGCTGATCCGGCAGCACGGTCGGGATGGCATCCTGGGCGGCCCTCCATCGGACCACAGACACCCCAAGACAAGACGCGGGTCCCCTCTCCCGTGCGGGAGAGGTCTGCTTTCGCAGAAAGCCGGGTGAGGGACCCGGAGCCATCAGGATCAAACGCTGCGGTTCCGCGGCAGCAGCTCGCCTTGTCCGGAGAGTTCTCATCCCTCACCCCAACCCTCTCCCGCACGGGAGAGGGAGCGCGGCGCGGTTCCGGCCCCGCAACCGGAAGCGATGTCAGGGCACGAAGCCCTCGAACACCATCTGGTCGGCGTGGGCCTCGGCCCGGGCGCGCTGGTCGGGCGTCCGCACCGTCCAGGCCATCACCGGCAGGCGGCCGAGGAGGCGGCCGAGATAGGTGGCGGCGCAGGGCAGGTCGTCCACGCGCCAGGACAGGAAGTCTGGCCGCGTCTCCTCCAGGTGCAGGAGGTTCGCGAGCGCCCGCCGCTCGCTCTCGAGCAGGGCGGCGTAGGCGGGGTCGTCCTGGCTCGACTCGGCCACGATGCCGCGCGGGATCCGCTCCGGCACGAGCGCGCGCAACGCCGCCACCACGCGCGGGTCGAAGGACTTGAGCGCGAGCGGCCCGTCGTAGCCGGAGGCGACCTCGGCGACGCGCCGCGTCAGCGCGAGATCGCCGTCGAAGCGCGACTTGATCTCGACGACGAGCGGCACGGCGCCCCCGATGGCGGCGAGGAAGGCGGGCAGGGGGGTGATGGTCTCGTCCGTCCCCGCGACCGCGAGGCGCGCCAGCTCCGCGGCCGTCAGGCTCGCCACCGGCTCGCTCCGCTCCGTCAGCCGCCCGAGGGCGAAGTCGTGGAACACCACGGCCTCGCCGTCGGCGGTCAGCTGCACGTCGCACTCGATCGCGAAGCCCCGCGCGACGGCCGCGCGGGCTGCCGCCAGCGTGTTCTCGGGGATGCCCGCGGCCCGGTCGTGCAGGCCCCGGTGGGCGATCGGCCGCGCGGTGAGCCAGCTGGGCGCCCCGGTCCCGGGAGGGGCCCGCATCAGCGCACCGCGAACATCGCCTCGACCTCGACCGCCGCGTCGAGGGGCAGTTCCGCGACGCCGACCGTCGAGCGGGCGTGGCGGCCGCGGTCGCCGAGCAGCTCCACCATCAGGTCGGAGGCGCCGTTCATGATCGGCGCCAGCCCCGCGAAGGTCGGCACCGCGTTGATGAAGCCGCCGAGCCGCACGCACTGATCGACCCCGTGGTCGAGGTCGCCCACCGCCGCCTCGAGCTGGGCCAGCACGTTGAGCGCGCAGAGCCGGGCCGCCGCGATGCCCGCCTCGTTCGAGACCGTGTCGCCGAGCTTGCCCGTGTGCTCGGGCGCGAGCTTGCCGTCCGCGCCGAAGCAGATCTGGCCGGAGATCACCACGAGGTTGCCGGTGCGCACGAAGGGCACGTAGTTCGCCACGGGGGCTGCCGCCTTCGGCAGGGCGAGGCCGAGATCCTTCAGCCGTTCCTTGATCGAGCTCATGCTGATTCCCTCCGTGACCAACCGTTCGGCGGGGTCTGAGCACAGGCCCGGCGCGGCGCGCAAGGGGGCCGAGGAACGCGGGTCGAGGCGGTGTTCCGGGCGATCCCAAAAATCGTCCGGCATGGCTGGCAGGACCGTCAAATCATTGACAGGAGACCGCTGTTTCATAGTAATCGCGCGCGTGCCGCCCCGGTGACGAGGCGGCACTTTCATTTCCGGGCGGGTGCTGCGGGCCGTGGTGGCCCGTGGCCCGCCCCGCGCGCCGGACACAGGAGCTGGGACCCATGACGTCCGTCCTTCTGCCGAACTATGTGCGGGCCCCGATCGCGTTCGAGCGCGGCGAGGGCGCGTGGCTGGTGGCGCGCGGCGGCGAGCGATACCTCGATTTCGGCGCGGGCGTCGCGGTCAACGCGCTCGGCCACGCCCACCCGCACCTCGTCGCCGCGCTCACCGAGCAGGCCGGCAAGGTCTGGCACGTCTCGAACCTCTACGAGATCCCGGAGGGCGAGCGGCTCGGCCAGCGGCTGGTGGACGCGACGTTCGCCGACATCGCCTTCTTCTGCAACTCGGGCGCCGAGGCCAACGAGGCCGCCATCAAGATGGCGCGCAAGTACCACGCCGAGGGCGGCCATCCGGAGCGCTTCCGGATCGTCACCTTCGAGGGCGCCTTCCACGGGCGCACCCTCGCCACCATCGCGGCGGGCGGCCAGCAGAAGTACATCGAGGGCTTCGGCCCGAAGGTGGACGGCTTCGATCAGGTGCCGGCCGGCGACATGGCGGCGCTCGAGGCCGCCATCACGCCCGAGACCGCCGCCCTGATGATCGAGCCGATCCAGGGGGAGGGCGGCGTGCGGGTGGTGCCGGCGGCCGAACTCCGCCACCTGCGCGCGCTCTGCGATAAGCACGGCCTGCTCCTCATCATGGACGAGGTCCAGACCGGCGTGGGCCGCACGGGCCGGCTCTTCGCGCACGAGTGGTCGGGCGTGACGCCCGACATCATGAGCGCGGCCAAGGGCATCGGCGGCGGCTTCCCGCTCGGCGTCTGCCTCGCAACGAGGGAGGCGGCGCGCGGCATGGTGCCGGGCTCGCACGGCACCACCTTCGGCGGCAACCCGCTCGCCATGGCGGTCGGCAACGCCGTGCTCGACGTGGTGCTGGCCCCGGGCTTCCTGGAGCAGGTCGGCCGCACGGCGCTCGACCTGAAGCAGAAGCTCGCCGCCCTGATGGACCGCCATCCCGGCGTCGTCGCGGAGATCCGCGGGGAGGGCCTGATGCTGGGCCTCAAGCTGCGGGTGCCGAACACCGACTTCGCGGCGGCCGCCCGCGCCGAGCATCTCCTGGTGATCCCGGCCGGCGACAACGTGGTCCGACTCCTGCCTCCGCTGATCGTCACGGAGGACGACGTGGCCCAGGCCGTCGCGCGCCTGGAGGCGGCGGCCTCGAACTTCGACGGGGCGCTGCGCGGCGCCGCCGAGTAGCCCGACGATCCACCGGGCGCGCACCCGCGCGCCCGGCGGCAAGCGCGACCGCGCACCGGCGCCGATGCGCCGGGTCGCACGGGGTCGGACCGATCCCGTGCACGGATGATGAGAAACGACGTGTGAGATGATTGCCCAGACGAACGGTCACGCGGTCCCCGCCGAGGGTGCCGGCCCGCGCCACTTCCTCGACCTGAAGGACCTCTCGGCGGAGACGCTGCGCGCCGTGCTCGACGCCAGCGCCGCCATGAAGGCGCGCCGCCGCCGGGGCGAGCCGCCCGCCGAGCGCCCGCTCGCCGGCAAGTATCTCGGCATGGTGTTCGACCGGCCCTCGACCCGCACCCGCGTCTCCTTCGACGTCGCCATGCGCGATCTCGGCGGCGAGACCCTGATGCTGACGGGCAGCGAGATGCAGCTCGGCCGCGGCGAGACCATCGGCGACACCGCCCAGGTGCTCTCCCGCTTCGTGGACGCGATCATGATCCGCATCCTCGACCACGGGCTGATGCTGGAACTCGCCGAGAACGCGACCGTGCCGGTGATCAACGCGCTCACCAAGGTCTCGCATCCCTGCCAGATCATGGCCGACCTCCTGACCTTCGAGGAGCATCGCGGGCCGATCCGGGGCCGCACGGTGGCGTGGTCGGGCGACGGCAACAACGTGCTGGCGAGCTGGGTCCACGCCGCCGCGCGCTTCGACTTCACGCTGAACGTCGCGGCCCCGCCGGAGCTGGCGCCCCCCGCCGCCGTGATGGCCTGGGCCAAGCAGGAAGGCGCGCGCGTCAACCTCACCACCGACGCCTTCGCGGCGGTGGACGGGGCCGACGCGGTGGTCACCGATTGCTGGGTCTCGATGGGCGACGAGGACGGCGAGCACCGCCACAACCTGCTCTCGCCCTATCAGGTCAACGCGGAGCTGATGGCGGCGGCGGCCAAGGACGCGATCTTCATGCACTGCCTGCCGGCGCATCGCGGCGAAGAGGTGACGGCCGAGGTCATGGACGGTCCGCAATCGGTGGTGTTCGACGAGGCCGAGAACCGCCTGCACGCCCAGAAGGGCGTGCTGGCCTGGTGCCTCCGGGCGAACGGGCTCTGACGCGCGCCGATTCCTCCCGCCGATCCTTCCTTGGCCCGGGGGAGGACCGCGCTCTCGCGAAAATCCGGGGGCGGCCCCATATGGGAGCCTCGTCGGGCCACGCGCCCGTCCCCCCATCCCCCGGCCCCGCGCGCTGACCCTGAGCCCCTCCGTCGGGCGGCCGCGCTCGTGGCCGACGACCCCGCGGAGCAGGCATGACGTCCGGAACCGAGATCCACAGCAACGGCCACGCGGGCGGCGACGACGCCGTGCTGCCCTTCGCGGTCGAGGCCCTCGACGTGCGCGGGCGCGCGGTGCGGCTCGGGCCGTCCATCGACACCATCCTGCGCCGCCACGGCTACCCGGACCCGGTCGCGCGGCTCATCGGCGAGGCGGCGGCGCTGACCGTGCTGCTCGGCTCCTCGCTGAAGTTCGAGGGCCGCTTCCAGCTCCAGACCAAGACCGACGGCCCGGTCGCGATGATCGTGGTCGATTTCGAGGCCCCCGACCGGCTCCGCGCCACCGCCCGCTTCGACGCGGAGCGGGTGGCCGCGCTCGGCAACGGACCGCTGAAGACCGCCGACCTCGTCGGCATCGGCCACCTCGCCATGACGATCGACCAGGGCTCGGCGGCGAGCCGCTACCAGGGCGTCGTCGCGCTGGAGGGCCAGAGCTTCGAGGAGGCGGCGCACCAGTACTTCCGCCAGTCCGAGCAGATCCCGACCCAGGTCCGCCTCGCGGTCGCCGAGGCCTTCGAGGACGGCGCGAGCCGCTGGCGCGCGGGCGGCCTGCTCGTGCAGTTCCTGCCGCAATCCATCGACCGCGCGCGGCTCGCCGACCTGCCGCCGGGCGACATCCCGGAGGGCCACGCGCATCTCGGGGAAGGCGCGCCCGAGGACGACGCCTGGGTCGAGGCCCGCTCGCTCACCGGCACGGTCGAGGACCACGAGCTGGTCGATCCGAACCTGTCCAGCGAGCGCCTGCTCTACCGCCTGTTCCACGAGCGCGGGGTGCGGGTGTTCGAGGCGCAAGGGGTGCGCGAGACCTGCCGCTGCTCGCGCGAGCGGGTGATGGGCATGATCCGCTCCTTCACGCCGGAGGACCGCCGGGACATGGTCGCCGATGACGGGCGCATCGTGATCACCTGCGAGTTCTGCTCGCGCCGCTACGCGCTGGATCCGGCCGAGGTCGAGCGTGAGATCGCGGAGCGGCCCGCGCAGTAACGGTCTCTGAACAGCCAAGCTTTGACCAAGTCAGCCCGCGCCGTCCATCAGTACGGGGCCAGCGCAGCAAATTTGCTTTCCTCGTGAACCCTTTCGGGATCTGCGACGTTTCGAGGCGTCTCAGAATTCCGGAGGAAACACGATGAACAAGATTGCGGTAGGCCTTGCGGCCCTTCTGTTCAGCACCTCGGTCTACGCGCAGAACGCCGCCGGCACGGCCGGCGGCGAGGGCGGCATGCGCGGCGGTGGCGCCGGATCGAGCATGAAGGCCGGCGGAGAGGCCCGGGGCGGCGCCGAGCGCGGCGGCACGGAGCGCGGCTCCGGCGCGATGGGGCAGGGCGCCGAGGCGCGCGGCAGCGAGGCGGGCCGCGCTGGAGCCGACCGGGGCGCGACGGCCGAGCGCGGCGGTGAGCGCGGCGAAGCGCGTGACGGTGCACGGGCCGAGGGCCGCGGCAACCGCGACGGCGACCGGGCCGAGCGCGGCGAGATGCGGGGTGAGCGTGGGGCGCGCGACGAGCGCCGCAGCGAGCGCGGCGAGGTTCGCGGCCGGACCGACGTGAGCGCCCGCACCGACATCCGCAGCCGCACGAACGTCGTCGATGGCGGCTATCGCCGCGAGGGTCGCTACGTCTTCATCGGCGGCCGCCGGGTGGTCTACGGCTCGCCCGAGTACCGCCGTCTGATCGTCACCGAGCACCGCAGCGGCCCCCGCGAGCGCTACGTGGTGATCCGCGGCCAGCGCGTGCTCTACGGCTCGCCGGAGTATCGCCGTCTCGTCGCCGTGAAGGGCGGTACGCGCGAGCGCTACGTCGTCATCCGCGGCCAGCGCGTGCTCTACGGCTCGCCTGAGTATCGCCGCCTCGTGACCGTGCGCGAGACCGGCCCGCGCGAGCGCTACGTCACGGTGCGCGGCCAGCGCGTGCTCTACGGCTCCCCCGAGTACCGTCGCCTGACGGTCAGCACGAGCGAGCGTCGCGGCGGCACGGTCAACGCCGGCTTCAGCGAGCGCAGCCGCACGGATGTGCGGGCGGGCCGCGAGGAGCGCGGCGAGCGGGGCTTCAACCGCAACGAGGGCCGCGACCGCGCCGGGACGGAGGCGCGCGAGCGGGACGGCGCCCGCAACGCCGGCATGCGCGAGCAGGGCGGCCGCGACGGCGGCATGCGCAACGTCTCCGACCGGAGCGAGCGCGGCGGCATGGGCGGCATGGGTGAGAACCGCGGCGGGGCGGAGCGCGGCGGCATGAACGCCGGCGGTCGCCAGGGCGGCATGCAGGGTGGCGGCGCGCAGGGCGGCGCCGGCCGCGAGGGCGGCAACGCCGGCGGCGCCACGGGCGGCCGTAACTGAGCCGACGCGTTCGGGACAAGAGGAGGGAGGCGCCGGCGACGGCGCCTCCCTTCGCGTATCAGGTCTTCAGCACCGGCTCGCCGATGTCGCCGCTGCCGCGGCGGGCGAGATATTCGGGCTGGAACAGGCACATCCGCACCGCGTCCCGGTAGCGGCCGTTCATGAAGAACTCGTCCTTCAGCACGCCCTCCGGACGGAAGCCGCAGCGCTCGTAGATCTGCGCGGCGCGGCGGTTGTCCTTGTCCACGTGCAGGTAGAGCTTGTGGATGTTGAGCACGCTGAAGGCGTAGTCGATCGCCACCCGGGTCGCCTGCCACGCGTAGCCGCGGCCCTGGAAGCCCGGATGCACGGCGATCTGGAACTCGCAGCGCCGGTGCAGGTGGTTGATCTCCACGAGCTCGACCATGCCGGCCCGCTCGTCGCGGTCGTTGGCGATGATGAAGCGCCGCTCGCTCTGGTTGTGGATGTTGCGCTCGTAGAGCTGCGCCAGCTCGGCGAAGGACTCGTAGGCCTCCTCGAACCAGTAGCGCATGATGCTGTCGTTGTTGTTGAGCTGGTGCACGAAGAGCAGGTCCTCGCGCTCCAGGGGGCGCAGCTTCACCCGGTCGAGAGGCTGGCTCATCGGGAACACTCCGCGATCAGGCGGCGCATGAAGGCCTCCCCCTGGCCGAGCGCCGCCAGCGTGATGAACTCGTCCGGCTGGTGCGCCTGGTCGATCGAGCCGGGACCGCACACCACGGTCGGGATCCCGGCCGCCTGGAAGCGTCCGGCCTCGGTGGCGTAGGGCACCGACACGGTGCGGTTGCGCTGGGCGAGCCGGAGCGCCAGCCGCTCGGCCTCCGAGCCGGGCTCGGGCGCGAGGCCCGGCACCGCCACCTCTTCCAGGGTCTCGATGCGGCCGTAGGCGCCGTAGCGGTTGAGCCGGTCGCGGGTGACGCGCGCGACGGCCTCCCCGAACAGGGCCGGGATCTCGGCCGGGTCGAGGTCGGGCAGGCCGCGATACTCCCAGTTGAAGCTGCAGACCTTCGGCAGGATGTTGCGCGCCGTGCCGCCCTGGATCGTGCCGACATGGACCGTCGAGAAGGGCGGGTCGAACCGGCCCGAAGGGTCGCCCCGGGCGATCATCGCGTCGGCGATGCCGTTGAGCGCGGCCACCAGATCGCCCGCCGCCATCACGGCGTTGGCGCCGAGCATGGGCTTGGAGGAATGCGCCTCGTGACCGTGCACGGTGGTCAGGCAGGTCACCACGCTCTTGTGGGCATCGGCGACCTCGAGGTTCGTGGGTTCGCCAACGATCACGGCGCCGGGCCGCGGCAGGTCGCGGCCGAAGCGCGCGATCGTGTCGGCGACGCCGAGGCAGGTGGTCTCCTCGTCGTAGGAGAGCAGGATGTGGATCGGCCGCCTGAGGTCGGCCGCCAGCATCTCGGGCACGAGGGCGAGCGCCAAGGCGCAGAAGCCCTTCATGTCGACCGCGCCGCGGCCGTAGGCGCGCCCGTCCGCTATCCGCAGGGTGAAGGGGTCGGCGCTCCAGCTCTGGCCCGCCACCGGCACCACGTCGGTGTGGCCGGAGAGCACGACGCCGCCGTCGCCCTCGGGGCCGAGCGTCGCGAAGAGGGCGGACTTGTCGCCCGCCGCGTTCGGCACGCGCACGGACCGCACGCCCCAGCCGTCCAGATAGGCCGAGACCCAGTCGATCAGGGCGAGGTTCGACCGGCTGCTCTCGGTGTCGAAGGCGACGAGCCGGGCGAGCAGATCGACGGTCTCGAGCCGGTCACCGTTCCGCATGGGGCCTCCTTCCTCCGGGCGCGCCGAGCCCGCGGCGGGGCTCGGTGCCTCTCAGTGCAGGCTGCGGCGCACGTGCGGGCTGTCGAGGGAGAAGGCGGGGATCTCGGCCTCGAAGCTCTCGCCCGCCACCGTCGCCATGGTGTAGCTGCCGGCCATCAGGCCGTCGGGCGTCGTGAGCGGGCAGCCGCTCGTGTAGCTGAAGGATTCGCCCGGCTCCAGCACCGGCTGCTTGCCGACGACGCCGGTGCCGCGCACCTCCTGGCAGGCGCCGCGCCCGTCGATGATGCGCCAGTGCCGGGCGCGCAGTTGCACCTGCTCGGCACCGTTGTTCACGATCTCGACCGTGTAGGCGAAGAAGTAGCGGCTCTCGCCGGGGGAGGATTCCTCCTCGACGAAACGGGGCATGACGGTCACGCTGATTCCGCGCGTCTCTGCCTTGTACATCGTGCTGAAACGCCTCTTGCCGAGGAACCCTCGGTGAACCCCCGCCGGGCCTCGGCGCCGATTCAACGCGGCGTCTCCGCCCGGGGAGCCACGTGGTAGTTGTCGTCGGAATCGGCGTCAATCGCGGCGGAGTACGTCGCGGCGCGCCGGCCGGGGAGCCCCGCGGGGACGGCGGGAGGACGGCGGGAGGCCGCCAGCCGTCCCCATCCGGAGGGCCGAGCGCATCGCCCCGAGGCCGGAGGCCCGCGCCCCGCCGGCCTTGGCGCGCGACCCGGGGGGGCGAGGGGGCCCACCGCGGCGGGACCGGCCCGGGGGAAGGGCCCCGAAGGCTGCGGGGGAGGCCCGATCGCCGCAGGCCCCGTCCGCGCTGCATCCCAAAGTCAGGTCTTCGCGTTACGGGAACGGTCGAAACGCCCCGGCCCAGCGCAGGCCCCGACGACGTTGCGAGGATCCAACCGCCCCCATGGAGCCCGATTGCGTCATCATCGGTATCCACGGCCTCGCCAACAAGCCGCCGATCGACGAGAAGACACGCTGGTGGCGGACCGCGATCGCGGAGGGCCTGGCGAGTGCCGGGATAGACTCGAGCACGACCTTCTGCTTCGCGTTCGTCTACTGGGCCGACCTTCGCTACGAGATCCCCCTGTCGGAGGATGCGAACCAGGAGCCCTACCGCCCGCGCGCCGATGCGGAGCGGACGCCCGCAGCCCGGGCAGGGGCGGCGACGACCGTCAAGGACCTGCTCGCGCCGGTCTACGCGGGCATCGACCGCATCGAGGAGGCGACGGGCATCACGCTCCTGGACGACGTGATCCTGGAACACCGCTTCGACGACCTCTGGCACTATCACGGCGAGCGCGGCTTCGCCCGGCAGGTCCGAGCGCGCCTCGCCGAGCGCCTGAGGGCGTTTCGCGACCGCCGGATCTGTCTCATCGCGCACTCGATGGGATCGGTCATCGCCTACGACGTGCTGCGCACCCTCGAGCGCGAGGATCCGGCGCTGCGCGTCGAGCACCTCGTCACGGCCGGCTCGCCCATGGGACTGGCGAAGGTGAAGCTCAAGTTCGCGGCCGAACACGGTGCCCTGCGCGTGCCCAACAACGTCTCGGCCTGGACCAATCTGGCGGATGGCGACGACGTCGTCTCGATCATGGGCGCGCTGGATGCGGACTACGCCCCCAGCGACGGGGGTGTCCGGGTCGTCGACCGGCGCGTCGTGAACGACTTCCGGCGCCTCGACGGCGCGGTGAACCACCACAAGTCCTACGGCTATCTGCGGACGCGGGAATTCGCAGCCATCGCCCGCCGCTACACGGGAGCCGGCGGCTCCGACGACGCCGCGAGGTAGAGCGGGCGGTTCGAGCCCGTACGGTATGCGTAACCGCGGCGGGATCGAGCCGGGAAACCGCAATCCAGGATTGAGAGCGCGACTCAAATCAACTCTGCGCCCCAGCAGTCAGCGCGCGACAGGGCATCAATATTTAACGTCCGTGCGAGATCGTCCCTCGAAATCGGGGGCTATGATGCACGTCAAGATTTCCTACGCGCTTCGGGGCATCATCGCGCTTCTCGCGGTCTGCATCCTCGCGCAGGGGTTCCTGAGCGTGGTGCAGCTCGGCGCGCTCAGCCGGAGCACGCACGACATCACGGAGAACTGGATGCCGAGCGTGCGCGAACTCGGCGAGCTGAAATACAGGATCACGCGCGTCCGCATGACGGATGCGCGCTACATCACCGGCATCGAACCCGTCGGCGATCTCGACGCGCTGGCGGGCCGGCGCATCACGGACGCCGAGAGCGTCTGGTCCCGCTACGAGCCCCTGATCCGGGGGGCGGAGGCGCGGGCGCTCGGGGACGCGTTCCGGCGGTCCTGGACCGATTACCTCGCGCACCGGTCCAAGATCTCGGCCTCCGCGGAATCGAAGAGTCAAACCTTCCTCAACGACCTGTTCCAGGATTCGCGCAAGCCCTTCGAGGCGGCACTCGACGCGCTCGACCGCTCGACCGCCCTCAACATCGCCGGCGGCGATCGTGCGCGCAGCGCGGCGGGCGACACGTACGAACTCGGCCTCCGGCTCACGGTCCTGCTCTGCGGGCTCGCGCTGACGGCCGCACTGGCGGGCATCGCCTACGTGCTCCTCGGCGTGACGCGTCCGATCGACCGGCTGATCCGACGCATGCGGGACCTCGCGGCGGGCGATGTGAGCGCACCGGTTCCGGACACCGCTCGCGGCAGCGAGATCGGCGCCATCGCCGGCGCGATCGAGGCATCGCGGCAGAATCTCATCCGCACGCAACGGCTGGAAGCGGAGACGGCGCTCGCGCGCGCGTCCGCCGAGGAGCAGCGCAAGGCCGGCATGCGCCAGATGGCCGAGGGGTTCGAGCGGGCGGTGGGCGGCATCGTCGGCACGGTCTCGTCGTCCGCGACCGAGCTGCAGGCCACCGCCCGGACCATGACGGCGACGGCCGCCGAGACGGCCGGGCTGTCGGCGACCACCGCGAGCGCGGCCGAGGAAGCCTCCGCCAACGTCAACACCGTGGCGGCGGCGGCCGAGGAACTCGGCGCCTCGGTGGCCGAGATCGGCCGGCAGGTCGACGGCTCGGCCGACCTCGCCCGGCGGGCGGTCGGCGAGGCCGACCAGGCCGCCGCGCTCGTGCAGGCCCTCAACGGCTCGGTCGCGCGCATCGGCGACGTGGTGGCGCTGATCTCCTCGATCGCCGGCCAGACCAACCTCTTGGCGCTCAACGCCACCATCGAGGCGGCGCGCGCCGGCGAGGCGGGGCGCGGCTTCGCGGTGGTGGCGGCGGAAGTGAAGGAACTCGCCAACCAGACCGCGCGC